>ERZ773195.255-NODE-255-length-52041-cov-5.699169_pt1 | contig 52041 bp, 54 predicted proteins | sample MGYA00580530_ERZ773195 | MGnify/ENA primary metagenome ERZ773195 (study PRJEB29015, sample SAMEA2737751) | human gut metagenome | biome: human gut; feature: human-associated habitat; material: faeces | place: China | collected 2012 ...
GGTCCCAGGCAGCATTCCGGCGCTGACCGGGAAGTTGGGACCGTGGTCCCAGGCAGCATTCCGGCGCTGACCGGGAAGTTGGGACCGTGGTCCCAGGCAGCATTCCGGCGCTGACCGGGAAGTTGGGACCGTGGTCCCAGGCAGCATTCCGGCGCTGACCGGGAAGTTGGGACCGTGGTCCCAGGCAGCATTCCGGCGCTGACCGGGAAGTTGGGACCGTGGTCCCAGGCAACATTCCGGCGCTGACCGGGAAGTTGGGACCACGGTCCCAGGCAGCATTCCGGGGCTGACCGGGAAGTTGGGACCGTGGTCCCAGAGGCAGCATTCCGGCGCTGACGGTAAAGGTGAGACCGTGGTCCCAGACTGACAGGATGAAGGCCAGTTCTGATTTACTGGCCTGAGAAAAAAACTAAAGAGATGGGGTAAAATACAGGAAACAGGCAGAAGGATAAGGCGTGTCCATTTCAGGACTTAGGCTCTTCAAGCGCCTTGAGAATGGCTTCGATCTTCTCAATGCATTCCGCAGGAAGCCGGGACCTGTCAAGGTTCAGGACCACTTTATCGCCTCTGTATAATGCTGTTGCCCCCGGAGCAAACTGATGACGTGAGCTCAGATTCACTCTTGATGCAGGAGACTTTTTTAGTACCGATGTTAAAAGACTTATGACCTCTTCTGCTTCAAAGATTACACCCGCTTTCTTCTGATCGTGGAGAGTTGCGGCCTGCTGCTTCAGTAATTCTTCTTTATCTGCAAAAGCTTTCTGAAGGGCTTCACCTGAGCGGGCAGACAGTTCACCAGGATGAGAGAAAAGGGCGACAACGGATTTCGGGAGTCTGGCCGTATTGATACAGCGAGTAATTATCTTACGAGAGATGTTTTCCGCATCGGCAAGTGCAGAAATATTTCCGGCAAACTCATTCTGGAGACGGTTTGCATAACGCTGACCACGCTCATAAGCACTCGTAGGGCGATAATCGTTGCCCAGTCTGGACAATGCCGACATCTGCTCATCGTCCAGTTCACCGACCAGAATACGATAATCACTTTCTGTCAGGATAGCGGCCTTGCGTCGACGGCTGCCATCTGCAATTTCAATGATATCGGAAACCCGACGGCCAAAAGCCGGAGTCTGCTGACCGGTCAGTAAAAATGAAGGAATGAGATCATCCAGGGCATCTTCGGTCAGTAGTTCCTGATCGCGCTCGTTACCTGACCATACCCGGGAAGCGGTTTCAACAATATCTCCCCGGAGCACCTCCAGGGTAAACTTCACTTCCCGACCACACACCGGTAACGTAATTGCATTGCCACGAGCCATAGCCCCTACACGAGCAATTAACGAATCCACCATCGGTGCAGCTGGCGCTGACGTGTCTTCAGCTGCCTGAGTATTTGCTGTATGTCTTGGAATGACAGGTGCACGCTTCATTATCTAATCTCCCAGCGTGGTTTAATCAGACGATCAAATATTTCATTACAAACAGGTTCCCAGATTGAAAGAGCATTTCGCCATGCGCCGGTCGAAGAACGTTGATCAATAGCCTGTTCGAAAACGGTTCTCATGCGGATCTGGCCTTTACCAACTTCATCGGTTTCACGTACCACATTTTTCAGGACCATGCTTCCCCATGCATCGCGAATTTGTTCTTCCATCCACGGTGACTGCGAACCATTGTTATTACTGTATTTGGTAAGCAGAATACGGACATCCGGCTCAAAGCCTTTAAGATCCACATTCCTGAGCAGATCACGAAGCATATCGAAAAACTGCAGTGCAGAAGTGTAATCGAACAGCTCTGCCGGGGTGGGAACAATCAGCACATCAGCAGCGCATACGACATTAATCGTGCCAATACCGAGGTTCGGTGCGCTGTCGATAACAATCACGTCATAGTCATGAGCAACCGTTTCAATGGCAAGACGGAGCATCAGGTGCGGGTCAGTGGGCAGTTTTCCTTCATCAAATTTGCCCATTAGCTCAGTTTCAATGCGATGAAGTGCCAGGCAGGACGGAATGATATCAAGGCCAGGCCAGCAGGTGGGTTTTATCGCATAACTGGCGTCATCCTTTTCACCAAGATAAAAGGGCAGGAGAGTATCTTCCGCATGTATATGAAGATCGGGCACCCATCCGTGATACATCGAAGCTGTGCCCTGAGGATCATTACCCTCGACAAGCAGAACGCGTAACCCTTTCAGGGCCAGGTCCTGAGCCAGGTGAACAGAAACGGAGGTTTTGTAAACCCCCCCTTTATGAGCGGCAACCCCGATCACTGGTGGGAAAGCATCTTCGGCACGGCGCAGTCGTGTACCGAACACATCCCGCATATGATTGATTTGTTCGATGGTATAACCAACGCGTTGTTCAACTCTGCCACGGGTTTCCATATCCGGGTGGGGCAACCGGCCGGCTTTCTCTGCATCCCTGATTGCCTGAGAAGAAACGCCAACCAGATCCGCCGCTTCACCTATTCTCCAGCGGCGTGTGATCTTCCTGGCTTCCGGACTGTCGTCATTAAACTGCGCAATGGCAATAGCCTTCGTCATTTCATGTCCAGCAGTAATGCACTGGTTAAGTGTGTCCATCAGTCCCATTCTGAGCATCCTTTAATCATCGCTTTGCATTATTTTATTAAATCTTGGAATTTTTTGCAAAGCAACAATAAAATCGCAAAGTCATATGAAAATTGCAAAGCTGACGGTGATGAAGGCAATAAACCGGAGAAGAGGGAGTAAATCACATACCGTAGTAAATATTTCTCACTGCCGCTCGCCGCAGTAAGCGATCTCACTACGTGAGATCGCGGCGAGGAAGCGGAAAAGTACAGAGGCTGCACAAAGCACTAACGCTACGATGCCAGCTATTTCTCCGGATCAGTCTCTCTTCATGAAATTGACTGTGATATGTAAAAAATTGACTATGGTATGAAACTGAAAGCCGGAGACTGGTTAACAACAAAAGAAGATCCTACATATCGCAGTCAATATTTAATGTTGAATCAGGGAGCGTTACTCACGTGGTACTCAGAAAATCTTTGTAGGACCCAGAATGTAGTGTGGAAGCATATGGTCGGGGATAAGCGTTATTCATTGCTTCGATCCAGTAATTGATCCCAAAGAGATCATATTGAGATCCTAAAGAGATCCCCGGATCGCTGCAGCAGGCGCCGTGACTGGCCTGAACGTCATACTGGATCGACTATGGAATGTAAAATGTTGACTGCTGTATGCAAAATCTAATACTGTGATATGCAACGGTATTTACTGAGGTATGTATATCCGTTGACTGCGATACGTATAACGACATTCTTTTGTGGATAACCGTTGAGGATCAAGATGACGAGCGAAAATAACAGCTTACCTCTCAATCTTCAGGAAGTGGACAAGACAACCGGTGAAGTTGTTAAGCTGGATGTCAACAGTACCAGTACTGTGCAGCCGGTAGCGCTCATGAGGCTCGGTCTCTTCGTTCCAACCCTGAAATCAACCTCCAGGAGTAAGGCGAACCGGAAAAACGTCACAGATGCCACTGAGGAGCTTGTACAACTGTCCATTGCTAAAAGCGAAGGGTACACCGACGTTAAGATCACCGGCTCGCGTCTTGATATGGACACGGATTTTAAAGTCTGGCTCGGCATCATTCGCTCGATGTCAGAGTATGGGGTAAAAAGTGACACCCTGGAACTGTCGTTCGTTGAATTCGTTAAGATGTGTGGATTTGACTCCCGGCGCTCAAACAAGAAAATGCGCGATCGCATCAGTAATTCTCTGTTTAAACTCGCCTCGGTTACTCTGAAATTCCAGAGCGAGACGAAAGGATGGACCACCCATCTGGTGCAGTCAGCCTATTATGACATCAACGAGGATATCGTGGAGATCAAGGCTGAACCCAAGCTCTTTGAGCTTTACCACATGGACAGGCGGGTACTGCTTCGGCTGAAAGCGATTGACGCCCTGCAGCGGAAGGAATCGGCCCAGGCACTGTATACCTACATCGAGAGCCTTCCCCAGAATCCCGCGCCTATCTCCATGAAACGTATGCGGGACAGGCTGAATCTCACCTCAAATGTCTATACGCAGAACCACACGGTCCGAAAGGCGATGGAGCAGCTGCGGGATATCGGCTATCTGGATTACACCGAGTTTAAACGTGGCCGGGCGACTTACTTCAGTGTGCATTATCGCAATCCCAAACTCATCAGTGGGACGGTGAAGGTACCGCGCAGGGAGGAAGAGGAGCAGGCGCCGGAGCAGAATTATGACGAAGTCATTAAGGCACTGAAGGCTGCAGGCATCGATCCTCAGAAACTTGCTGAAGCGCTCTCGGCGATGAAGCCGGAAAATTGACTGCGATACGCATTACCATGACTGCCGTATGCATAAGCGATTAGTTATTGACTGTGATATGCATCACGCATACCACAGTCAATATTCGCTCTCTTTCCTGCATGTGAATAACGGACAATATTGACTGAAGTATGTTATTTCTGGCCAGAGTATGCTGATATTGACTGCGGTATGTAAGTTTGACGGGGATGTTACCCGGCCAGCTGAGTACTCTCCATATGACTGCATCCCACAGTCAATATTTGAGTACATCCCCGGTCCGCACTGAATGAAACTGCTCAGCAAAGCATTGATCCCCGTATTGCCGCTAAAACCAGTCCTCCGAAGTTCGCTAATCCTGTCGTACCCGCGGTCCGCCTGCAATCGTAAAGAGAAAGCCCATGGCTGTCAGAACCGCCCCGGGACGCAGTCACTGACGATATGTTCGTACTGAATAACGACCAGGCTTGCCGGGTTTGAAAGGCCCCTCAGGTATTTACACTGTAACCTGCTCGCTCAGGACTCCTGCTGATATCCGGATCACAGTAATTTTTATTGTCTGCGGTATGAAGATGTCAGTTGATCACCTGAAGACCGGGCCTGCTTAATGCGGATGATGTCATGGTGCGATATGAAGGTGAGGGGGGACTGGATGCGGTATTAGCCCAGACCCGAACAGAAATGATGTCCGGGTCATACCGGATAAGCGTCACGCTTATGCGTCCGGCACGTTGAGCCTCACCCGGGAGCGGAGCGAGTCCTTTCACGTAGCGGCAAAAGCTCCGGCCGCCTGCCCGACAATCTCAGCCGGCGGGTGGCAGGGAACGAAGGATCTCCGCAGCATCTCGACCGTCACCGGTAAAGGGAACGGCCAGGGTGGCTGCCATGTCCAGCGCAAATACCCGGGTATAGACTTCCATCGAGCGCGGATCCTTATGCCCGGCCAGCGCCTGGATGACCTTCCTGGGCTGCCGGTGATAAAGCATGTGCATGATATAGCTGTGCCGGAAAGTATGCGGCGTTACCGGAATCGAAAAATGCACGCCGTCAGCTTCAGCCCGCTTCACCGCCTGTTTCAGCCAGTTGCGCATTGTCTCATCCGTGACCGGCCATAACGGCTCACGCCGGCGGGGGCGGGTGGTGACCATCCAGCTTTCCATCTGACGCACAAAACTGGCATCCGTCAGCGGTACCAGACGCACTTCATCTTTTGGCGGCCGGCCACGACGTGCCCGCACTTTTTCCGACAGCACCCGAACAAAAGGGCGCAGACCATCCAGGTCGAACGATTCCGGGGTGAGCGTCCGGGCTTCACCGATACGGATCCCGGTATTCCACATGGTGGCGAACAACATGTGGTGACGCTGGTCAGGCATATACCAGAGGAGGGCGCTCACTTCCGGCGCCAGGAGGTAAGCCGGCGTGGCACCTGTTGAGGTGGCCATCCGCCGGAGTGCCACTGCGGTCGCAAAATCAACGCCCGGGGCGATCGGCAGCAGGGAGACGCGTTCTGGTGAATTCTGCAGGGGAATGATGCTGTTCATGAGTTATTTTTCACGTAGCGCACGCACTGTTTATGGATACAGGTATTTTGCACCTGACGGGCCGATCCTGCCATGACAATAAATCGCAGCGCGCGGATCCTTTTGTTGTCTTATCCCGCATTATTGCGGGTAAAACCAAATACGTAAAGGATCCTTTTTCTGCTCAGATCCTCCATGAAGCCAGTAATGACGCGGGTTGATGGCTGTTTTACGGTTTTTGGGAGAATTGGAGTAATGCCAGGATGTACATGTTAGGCAGGAAAAAGAAGAGAAGAGAGCGCTACGCGATTTCCGGCCTGGTACACCCCTGTAACCTTGCGGGATTTCGCGTAACGCTTTCATAAGTTTACAACAGAAGAGAAAAGATATTTGCTGAAAAATGAAGTCCGTAAGTTAAATAAAAAATCATGATCCGTCCGGCACTATGTACTTAGCTGTCGTTTAGGTCTTAGGTGTTTTTGCTAAATTACGATGGTATCCCTTGTCAGAGTAATCTGGCTTGTCCTGCACATCTTCAGGTGACAATCCGGTGCAATTTCAGGGGTTAATCCTTTTGTCGTCTGCAGAATCTATCTATAAACGGGCTGTTTGTTGGTTCGCCAGAAGGAAAAAATTTAGCGTCGCGCAGATTCAGGCTGTGTTGAACTTTTCTGTTCTGTATCAACAGTTCCTGTCTTAAGCTGATACAATATACCCTCAGTAGAAAATATTGGATAAGGAAACTATGCACCTTCCTGGACAATTTTCTTGAGCCTTTCATGCCGTTTCGTCTTGTTCAGATTCAGAACTGCCATACGTTTCTTCAGCCACTGGTTTTCATAAGAAACCATGAAGATCAAGCATTAATGTCTTTACATTTATTTGAACAGATGCGCTTTAATTGTGCCACAAAAAATAAGTCATTGTAAGTTATGGCGATTTTTAATATACAAATCATTATGCATTCTGAATACATGGAAGTGTATAATGAGCGCTTCAGGTCACAGATGATTAGATGTAACAGTTCACTATTCATCATGATGTATTGGAAACTTGTTAAGTTTTATATGATTATGAGATATTGGGATTATTGAGTTCCAGGACAATTCTGATAAGATAGCGATAACCAACACTACCCTGCAATAACCACTCAAGATGAAAATTATGACAAACCATAAAGAAGAGAACAGGTTATTATCATTATATTCTATGGGGATCCTTGATACAAAATCTGAAGAACGATTTGACAGATTGACGAGGATTGTCACCAAACTCTTTGATGTACCAATAGGACTTGTTTCATTAATTGATAGAGACAGGCAATGGTTTAATTCATGTTATGGGCTGAAGATAAAAGAGACAGATAGAAGTGATTCATTTTGTACAATAGCAGTAGATCTTAGTGAACCACTAATAGTGCCCGATGCAAGCCTTGATCCAAGATTCAAAGAAAATAAATTAGTTAAAAATGATCCTTATATCCGGTTTTATGCAGGGCATCCCGTAAGACTGCCAGATGGTGAGATAGCTGGAACAATATGTATTATTGATACAGAACCAAGAGTATTAACCAGAGATGACTTCTTATTGCTTAAAGATTTAGCAGAAATCGTAGAGGATGAGTTTAGAATAATAAACGAAGCAACTACTGATCCTTTGACAGGTATATGTAACCGGCGTTCTTTCGCCCTAATGACGGATGAATCGTTAAGAAAAGCCAAAAAAAAGAAAAAAACATTCTGTGTTCTGATCATAGATCTCGATAATTTTAAACCAATCAATGATAACTTCGGTCATTCAGAAGGTAATGAAGTACTTTGCAATTTTGCAGATATGCTGGAAGATCTTAGTAGTTCAAAAAGCGTTGTTGCAAGATTAGGAGGTGATGAATTTGGTGTTCTATTACCCGAGTCAACCTATAAAGAAGCAGAAGAATTCCTTCATAAATTGAGGGCCGGGATTACCAGCTACAATCTTAATTCTCAAAAAAAATACAACATAGATTTTTCTGCAGGGATTATTGAATATGATGAGAAAATTCATACTGAACGCTCTGCTATCATGCAGGATGCAGAGGAAAGAATGTATGAAATTAAAAAGGGAAAACGATAGTATATGAAAAAATAGGGCATACAGCCCTATTTTTTTTGGCCCCTCAAAAAATCAATCAGTTGATCACCTGACAAAGGCTCCGAATAATAATAACCTTGAAATTCATCGCAATTCATATTTTTAAGCAATTCAAACTGTTCATTATTTTCCACACCTTCTGCTACTATACCTAAACTGAAAGCTTTTCCAAGAGACACTATGCTTCTTACAATAGATAAGTCCCGTGCATCGTAAGCAATACCACTAATGAAAGTTCTGTCTAACTTAATCGCATCAAGTGGAAATTCTCTAAGATATTTGAGAGAGGAATATCCAGTCCCAAAATCATCAATGTGAATTTTATATCCTTTTTCTTTAAGTTTAGTCAGGTTGTTTAAAGCTAAAGTTGGATTAGTTATCATTACGCTCTCAGTAATTTCAAAAATTATTCTGCAAGGATTGACTTCATATAGTTCAGCCATTTTGTCTATATGATTAAGAAGGGTACTATTTTCAAAATCCTTACCAGATAAATTAATCGAGAAAGAAATGCTATTCACCTGTTGTGAGAAACTGAAGACCGTTGTGATAACCATTGCAGTTATAGAATGTATTAAATCTACTTTCTCAGCAAAAGGAATAAAATTGTCTGGTGGTATGAAACCATAATTTGGATGATACCATCGTATTAATGCTTCTGCGCCGGATACATCAGAATTAATAAAACTATATTTAGGTTGATAATAAACAACAAATTGGTTTTCGCGAATTGCTTCAGTTAGCAGACCAAGCATAATAATTCTCTCTTCGTGTTCTTTATATAAGCTTTCGCTACCAAATATTACATTTTCTTTATCTATTCTGTAAGTTTGAGAGAAGGCAATTTGAACATGACTTATTATATTTGATCCTGAGATATTACAGTTGTTAACTATGACGCAACCTGCGCATATGATCGGTTTAACTAATGAATCATTACTTGTGATGGATTTTTGTAATTCCTGGAAAAAAAATCCAATTCTGTTTTGAATAATATCTTTTGTGTGATATTCAACACGCTTCAATTGCAACGAGAAAATTATAGTATCGTTGTCTTTTTTAATAACAAAATCATTTTCTGAGCATACTTCAGACAATTCCTTACAGAGGTTTTCAATAATTGAAGTAATGACATCCCTTCCGTAAACCTCACTGATCAGTGAGATGTTTCGTACAGAAATCTGTGATATAATTAGTACAGTATCTCTAAAGTTTATTTTTGATAAAGACTGCTCTATATTTTTGCAAATATTTTCTTTATCTCTTACTTCATTATCTTCACTAGAAATGATGACAGATTTATTTTTAATATGATCGTCTGTAACGATTAATAAATCATTTCGTCGAACGTACGTTTTACACACTATCATCTCAACTTTAAAATTAATAGATTTATCGAGTGAGAAAAAACAATCACTGCTGTTTCTTATTAAACCATATTTCAGTTCTGAAAGCCAATTATCTATACTGATAACTGGGCTGTATAATATATCCGTTATCTTTTTTCCTTCAACCAGGTTAGCACTTAAAAATATATTCGAATCACTATGAAATGAATTTATAAAAAATCTGTCATTTAACTTAGTATATATGATACCTTTTGATGTTGAATTATTGTAGTTATGTTCTTTGAAGTAAAGTAAATTTTTATATGAACTATCAATTAACCCTTTTTTTATTCGACGTTTTGCTAAGCAGTAGCAACCTAAAAAATTAACCAGAATCTGTGTTAGTAACAAAGATGATTGTGTTGCCCGACTTAAACCTTCAGAAAAAAAGCACAATAAAAGTAATATTGATGATAATGATACAATCAAAAAACAAACAATGCAGTCATTTTTTTCTTCATTAGTTTTATGAATAATCGATAGAGGATCCATAACCAAACCTTATAGTAAAACTAACAATGCAAGAATAAATTCATTAGGGTAATATTCCATGTGTAACCTATTCATTTTATTACCATTTATAATGGTTACAAATCTACATCAGCAAGGTGAGAACATACGATGAATGAAAAAGGTTTTTTGTTTATTATTCATGCTCCATGACACTGAATGGATTAGAATAAAATTAGCTATTCATACCCTGAATTAGCCAGAAAGTAGTACCAGATAGTAAAAAGTATTATGTTTTTATAGCAGAACAGTAACTATTACAGCAACGATTTTGAAAAAAAATGATAAGTATGGCTTGTACGGGGCATGTTTACCCCATGTGAGAGAAACTTAGACTGGCTGGTTGTTTTTTAGCTAAATGATTTTGGATAGTGAAATAATTGTCACATTTCATTCCACAGGCAATAGGATTTTTCTTACTCCTGTTGTATATTACTCCCGCTGTGAATTTTGGAAAACAACAACATCTACAACATCATCATGTGAGGATAAAATGGAAACTCTGCTTTTCCTGGGGATAGCTATCGTTCTTTTCGTTATTTCAATTGTATCCCTGTTCTCATACATAAGAGACAGAAGGAGAATCAGAAGGACATTCATTAGTAAAAGGAGATAACCCACAAGACATGAATAAGGTGGTGATGGTTAATTCAATCACTGCATCTTTAATAACAACAAAAACCAATAAAAACAGGGAGTGAATTAAAAAACCAAGACTCTAATCAATCACTGCAGGTTTATAACGATCACTATAAATTATTATATCGATGACATCTGTTGCAGTAAATTTAAAATAAATAATTTGCAATCTTAACATTCTTTTTATAATAATTAGGGTTCTATTGATTGTGTTTTTAATAGGTAACATTAGCCTATAGTTACGCTGGAGAAGGATATTACATAGTATGCCAGATATCGGTAAATCTGGACGTAGAATGTCTACGTTACAGAAAAGAATACTCATTGTACTTGCCGCTTTGGATGAGCGTAAGCATATGCCAGTAGCCACTAAGGATATTGAACGAGTGCTAGCACAAGGAGGGGAAAAACCGGTATATGGTTCAAACTTAAGAGCTGCATGCAGAAAGCTCGAAGAAGCAGGATTTCTCAATACACTGAGAGCACGGAATTTGCAACTTGCTGTCGAACTAACTGAAACGGGTAAACTTATAGCACAGCCTTTACTTGAGAAGGAGAAGAATGATGAACTGGATAAAAAAAGGATTAGAGAGTGTCATGTATTACCCCACACCATGGCTTCATGGAGGGAAGTTGCGCATAGTATCGAGATAGATGGTAAAACATATTCTGTATTCCGCTGTGCATACGTAATTCGTTTGAATAAAACAAACTGTCTACAGTTATGGACAAACACAAGGAAAATAGTGAAACTTGAAGGAGACGCATTACAAATCGGCGAATGGTATCAGAAATGTTACGATGCAGGGATACATTGTCACATTCAAATTAATGAAGGCGAATGCTTGAGCAAGAGGAGTGTGGAGTATCTCAATTTCAAACATGGTTTATTCACTAAATAGGTCATGTAATCGATTACGTATTGATGAGAACATTATTTGGATTACATGGATGTTTCATTCAACGACGACCTTCTGGAATCAGTGATAATTCATCAAAGGGATTATCTGGCTGTAAATAGTAAAATCCAATAACGTTGGCAACGAATCATTTCGAAAGATGTTTGAAGTAAAAGTATCAGTCATTACTAAGAATGCTTTCACTTATGAAGCAATAATTAACATTTTTAAAAAAATAGCAATCCCGCACATTCAATTCATAATTAAGAAAAATGATGACTACCTGCTCGGTAAAGATGTTGTGTTTTATGAGACCCTGTCGGGTGAATTATTCTTACCTAATGCCAAATTTATGAAATGTAAACCAGCCAGGATTTTGTTTATATTGCATGATTATACTGATGGCTTTTGTTTTGATGATGTAAAACGATTTGAGAATAACACTTTTACTTTCTCAATGAAAAATAATACTCTTGAGCAACTAATGATTACTATCAAACATGGTTTGATAAATTACACACATTCGCAATCTTGTTCCATTCAGGAAGAAAAGATTGAAAAACGTGTACGCATTAATTTATCTAAAAAACAGTCAAAATTACTATTCAACTGGCGAATGGACTAGATCTTAAGACAATATCTTCACTAAACAAAGTTACTGTCAATACTATAAAATATCATATAAAAGAAATAAAGAAAAAGATGAAACTGGCTAGCACATATGAGTTGTATCAATTCGCACATATGTTAAAATCCCTCACGGACTCGACCTGATATCCCTTTTTAATTGTTAACACAGGTATTTTTATGTTATTCTATGTTGTTTTATCTATTTCGCTGGTTTTATTATATGGGATGATAATAAAATATAAAGTGAAATCAAGGAAATCACAGGGCACTGTAAAAAAGCCTATGGCAATCAGGAATAATAGAAATCTAAAGTAGATTCAAAGAGAATAGCTTTCGGGTATAAATGTAGTTACAGTAAGTTAATGATAAATACTTTACCTCATGTTATACAGGACGAGTTGTTCTCACTTTTATCTAATGTGTCTTTATATCTAAAACTGAAGTCATTGATTCCAGACAGGGCGCGATGACGGTGGTTATCCCGTCTTGTCATTGCACAAGAATACTGAAAATCTACGGCAAATCCGACTGACCAGAATAATCAGAATTATTATTGCACAACAAATTTTCTTTTCCTCACTTCACTGATTCTGCCGTGCGTTAAGTAAAAACTGAGAAGATCTGCCAAATAATATATGATCTAATGTAGCTCTATATTATTTTTCCCGGAAATTAGCTGCAACAGATATATTCTGTCTTTCTCAATGAGAGCTGGAAATGTATCGCCAGTAGCTGCCAGCAGAGACCATACTTCCAGGATGGCATAGGCCTTGGTATATTCAAGTGCGAAACCTAACCCTTCCAGAGAACCTGCTCTGCGAATATGTTCACATATTGCATTTTCACATACTCGTGTCAAGGCTTCATAGCTGAGCGAAAAATCATATTTTTTATCCATCTTAAGCTATCTCCACCCAAATGCAGATATCTGGTTACACATTGTAATGCGAAACATTATCAATAATAACCCGATTATAACATAATCTTTCGTTTTGTAATGCCGGCACCACACAACATTTTACTCTGTTTTTTTAAAAAAAAATAGTACCTTTGTTTTGGTGCACACCTTAGGGGGCGATCGCCCAGCAAAAAATCAATATTCGTTCTATAATAGCGAGTAAAAAACCGCATTACATGCATTGCTTAAAAGTTGCGCAATAAATCTGGAGCCTTCACAAGGCTATTAATAACGCATGAATTATCTCTGTAAATCATAACCAGTATCTATCCGAACCATGTCACATTATTTGATTCATACCCGTGATGAGTAAGGCAAGAATAGGTATACTGGAATAGTATGTTCAGTGCCAGCTAATCGGTCAGTGAAGTTGGCGAAAATATAGCTTTATATCTTTTCAATTTGAGGGGAGATCTGCATGGTTAGTCGTAAGCTGGAACGTTTGATTAGCCCTGGAAAGTGGATACATAATCTATCAGTCCTCTCTTTATCGATTCTTTCAGCTGGTATATTTTTTTTTGTATTATCTGAGAGCGTAGCTTACCTGATTTTTCGGGATAAAATTAAAGACTATACTTCCGATGTGCTTGTTCGCTCTGAATCGCTCCTAGTTCAGACTGAATCTGTCAAGACTGCTGCAAAGTCACATGTGAATATAGGAGACAGTCCATGTACTAATGAAAATATCCTACATCTTCGGGTTGTAGTATGGCCCTATCCGTTGATTAAAGATGTTGGCTACATCATAAAAGGAGAATTAGCCTGTAGTGCGCTGTGGGGGAGTTTACGTCCCACCTTAAGTCTGGAACATTTTGATAAAAAATGGCCTTCGCGGGAAGGAGTGTGGCTTTTTGGTATTAAGCTTATGGATGATATATCCGTCAATGGATATATTTCTGAAGGTATTATGGTGACCCTATCACCATTTGTCTTCAGACGATTCGAAACTGATATGTATTCAAAAAACTTTAGCGCTGTTGTCGGAAATAGTAAGCATGACAGGCATTACTTCAATATAGGACCTGATGCTCCTCTTCTTGATCGGCATGATAGCGTTCCACTAAGGTTTAGAGTGTTTAGGGCATGTAGCCTACATTATGATCTCTGTGTTGCAGGAGGTGGGTATTTTACGGGGATATTTTCAGAGCACTGGAGCATACAAATGTTATTAGTAACAGTGTCACTACTTTCCGGTTTAATGATTTATATTCTCATTATGAACAGAGCAGAACTCAATAGTTCACTATCTGCAAGGTTTGTAAAGGCTTTGAAAAATGAAGCCCTGTCGCTGGTCTATCAACCTATTTACAGAATTGAAGACGGACAGATCTGCGGATTTGAGGCCTTGCTCAGATGGAAAGATGAAAGACTCGGGAATATTAGCCCTGAAGTATTTATACCGCTTTCTGAAAGGGAAGGGTTGCAGGAGGATGTGACTTTATTCGTCATTAACCATGCTATCCGAGAATTTATCCATACTGCTATTCAGAATGAAATATTTTTGAGCGTAAACATTAATCCAAGCGATCTTGACTCAGAAAAATTCAGGGATAAACTACTAGGATTAATTTCTGAATATAACATCCCATATAAAACAATCCTTCTTGAAATTACGGAGCGTCAAGGAGGGGATTTTGAAGGTATGAAAATTCACATTGATAAATATAAAAATCATGGTGTCAGGTTTGCCATCGATGACTTTGGGACAGGATATTCTAATCTTAATCTGGTAGCTGCGCTTGATGTAGATGAAATAAAAATAGACAAATCGCTAACTAGTGCTATTGGTACTGAATCTTTACGATATGATCTTCTTCCCGGACTGCATGAGATGTTCCGCTCCATTGCAGATAAGATTGTGTTTGAGGGTGTAGAGACTCAGGAGCAGGTGAACTATCTGAAGACGTTCTGGCCACAGAGTTATGCTCAGGGCTGGTATTACTCCAGAGCGCTTCCGCTGGAAGAAGCGAGAAAACTTACCATACGGGAATTGAACTGACCGGCACTTTCAGCGCAAACACTCAGCAATTGCTTGCCGATCAGCTGGTAGAAATTGAAGGGCAGTGTAATCACCTGCTGCTGGCGCAGGGGAAAGCGTTACTGAAAAGTCGTTCTGAACTGCTTAAATAACAGAGAAACCAGGATGTGATTTGATGCAAAAACACGGAACACCGAATGTAATATTTACTGAGATGAGCGAGCTTTGTCTTATAGTACAGAGGAGTCGGGGCTGCCAGTATCCGGTAGACAGCATTATTCGTCTGCAACATAACTCTGCTGGTTGCTGCGGATAACTACTCAGCGCCTTCCAGAGATGGCATTGATGAAAGTAGTAGAAAAAACCTGGAATCTTTGAAGATGTGTCCCTACCTCAGGGGACTGGAGTGCCATCTGGCCCTAATTCAGCACAGTGCTGCAGATATGTGTTATGTACAAGTAGACACTGTCTTGAAAATCAGAAGTCGTTGAGGGTTGAATGCAATTCCAATATTTGCTTCAGCAGATAACGAGGACCGCTATCTATTGCATCTAGTGAATAGGAAGCCGTTTCCATTTTTCTCTAAAGCAACTGGTGTTGACATCCTGAATTCCTTCAAAGCTCCGCGTGTCGTCATTTCTCCGGGCATAACGCAAATCCGTTACTAGCCTGTGCGCATTGTGAAGCTTTTTAACGACTTCCTTGATGAGTCGAAAATTAGAAGATCGATGGCTGTCATTAACTTCAGGGAGAAGTTTCTTTGCCAGCAGCCATAAGGTATTCAGGTTATGGTTATCTTTTTTGTACTGGTCTGTATCCGGCTCTTCTGATAGTACCAAAGCCAGTCCGACAATTTGTTTGATAAGGAGTTCGATGTGATGCCTGTAGAGAAACAACACCGGATAAACCAGAAAATCCTGGTCCCGCCCGGATTCATCAATGTGTTTAATCAGAATGTCAGCAGCCCGCCGGTAACCTTCGGTGTAAGTTGTGCCGTGATCAGGCATGTAATTCAAACATGCGTTATTGTGCCAGTCGCTGTCGCTTGCCAGTAACCCCGGCTCTGACGCTTTTTTCTTTTTCATACTTTTATCTATACCGATGGTCTGTTCGAAATCCCGCCCTCTGTCCTTAGTCAGCGGCCGGCAGCCAGCTCTTCAGCAAGCTTCACAAACCTTTTGTGCTCAGTCTGCAGGTAATGGCTGTAAATCCGGGCATCACGTTCTGTGAGCCCGGATGGATTGTCGGTGAAGTAACGTTGCAGCACCGCAATACAGTGAATGTAGGTATCGAGATCGTATTCCCAGTTTCCCAGCTCACCGGCCGCATCCAGCTCCTGGTGAAAAGCATCATACCTCCGGCTGAGGACTTCAAGACCGAAACTGGTGGCAGCATCAACGTTTTTTTCACTAGGTACAGCGATAGCATTACGGATCTTCTCAAACGGGTAACCGAAAGTGTTTTTATTGTTCAGGGCAGTAAACATGTCCTTTCCTCAGTTGAATAGTTAGCCGTGCAATTTTACCACACCTCAATCATCGTCAGATGAGTGCCACTCTGTCGCGACAGTGACTTTCACGAAAGTGAATTTATCTAATTAAAATAATAAGCAGTCATATAGTCATTCATTTAAATTACCGAATGGCCGTTCCGGTCAGATCCGACTTTCTTTCTTATCACAACTTTCCGGAAGTGTACCACGGTCAGGGAATAACCACACCGCCCTTTTCCGGTGGTGAGCGGCCGGTCACGGGGCAGGGGAGGGACACAACATATAGCGTCTCTGCCAGCTGGAAACACCGCTACATCTTGTGTTTCCGGGCCGCTGCGCGCCGGAGGCAGGAAAGCAGATCCGGAACTACCTTTTTTCGGATCTCAGCGGAAAAAGAGAAGAAAGCGTATAGGTCATGCATATCCATATGCCTGACATCTGCATAGGTATGGCATACGCATATCCTCACCATCTGCATATGCTTTACCTATACAAACCTGTTCCGAAGGCATATACTTCACCTATGCGGGAATACTCCCTGGCACACTCAGCATATGAGGAAAAACCATGCGCACAGTCTCTATTTTTAAAAACGGCAACAACCGCGCCATCCGTCTGCCCCGCGATCTGGATTTTGAGGGGGTGAGCGAGCTGGAGATCGTCCGGGAAGGGGACAGCATCATCCTGCGTCCCGTCCGGCCGACCTGGGGTTCGTTCGCGCAGCTCGAAAAAGCTGACCCGGACTTTATGGCGGAGCGCGAGGACGTTGTCAGCGACGAAGGACGGGTTAACCTGTGAACAAAATCTATATGCTCGACACGAACATCTGCTCGTTCATCATGCGCGAGCAGCCGGAAGCCGTGCTGAAGCGCCTGGAGCAGGCGGTGCTGCGGGGTCACCGCATTGTGGTTTCGGCCATCACCTGGGCCGAAGTGTCACTGGCATCACAGGAAGCAGGACCAGCCGCACAGAAGCTGGTTGACGCGTTCTGCGCCCGCCTCGATGCCATCCTGCCCTGGGACCGCGCCGCGGTGGACGCCACCACGGAGATTAAGGTGGCGCTGCGCATGGCCGGCACGCCGATTGGCCCGAACGACACGGCGATTGCCGGACACGCCATCGCCGCCGGCGCCGTGCTGGTGACGAATAATACGCGGGAATTTGAGCGGGTGCCGGGTCTTGTGCTGGAAGACTGGGTAAGATAACGCTGAAAACAAAACAGGCGGTCTGGCGCTGCCGGACACTCTTTCAGTCAGCGGTATATAAAGGAATAAAAGATGCCTCTGATCACGCGGCTTATGCTGCAAAACTTTAAAAAGTTTCCGGAACTGGACCTGCGCTTCACTCATGACCGTAACATTCTGGTCGGGGACAATGAGTCCGGGAAAAGCACGATTCTGCTGGCCCTTGACCTTGTGCTGAGTGACAGCCGGCACCGGGTCGAGGCACTGGGTGTGGAATCGCTCCTGTCCCAGTCAGCCGTCAGGCAGTTTCAGGAAGGTGAGCGCCGCGCCGATCGGTTACCCGTGCTGACAGCTGACGTTTTCCTGAGTAACGGGGGAGATCCTGACCTGAACGGCAGGCAAAATCTGGCGGGTATCGATGCGGATGGTCTCAGAATGCGCATTGCACCCATGACGGAGGAATACGCTCAGGATATTCACCATGTCCTGCAGCAGGATCCCAATAATTTTCCCTATGAATACTATTCCGTGCGGTTCAGCACCTTCTCCGGCGGTCATTTCGCCGGCTTCAGACGCTATCTGCGCCATCTGCTGTTAGACAGTGCACGCATCGATAACGAGCACGCCGCACAGGAATATACGCGCACGGTTTACAGCGTCAATGTGCCGGTGGCCGATCGGTACCGGCTTGAAAACAGTTACCGGCAACAGAAAATGCACTTCTGCACCCGGCATCTGTCCGCCATAAACGACACGCTGGAAACGTATCAGTTTGGCGTGCGTTCCGGTGCCAAATCAGGTCTTGAGGCGAATCTGGACATTACCGAGGACGGTATTTCCATTCGTCACCGTGGAAAAGGAAGGCAGTGCTTCATCAAAACGGAGTTTGCACTGCAGCGGCATCAGCAGCAGGGAGAGCTCCACGCACTGTTGCTTGAGGAGCCGGAGAATCATCTCAGCCATGTCAGTATGAAGAGGCTGGTTAATCAGCTTGCCGCTGAACGGCAGACGCAGGTGTTTATTGCCACACACAGCAGCCATATCTCCTCCCGCCTCGATCTGCGTAAGGCAATCCTCCTCGGGCCTGCCCGGCCGGTACTGATGAATGAACTTTCCGCTGAGACTGCCGCCTTCTTTATGAAAGCACCGGATAATAACGTGCTGGAATTTGCGCTGGCCAGACGTGTGCTGCTCGTGGAGGGGGATGCTGAGTTTATTCTGATCGAGGCCTTTTATCGCCGCCTGTATGGCAGGGCGCCGGAGGATGACGGGGTTCACATCATCGCTATCGGCGGAACGAGTTTCCGTCGTTATCTTGAGCTGGCCCGTCTTCTGGAAAATCGCGTCGCGGCCCTTCGTGATAATGACGGCAACTACCAGCAAAACTGCGATGAACGCTATGCTGACGTGCTTTGTTCCCGCACCCGGGTATTTGCCGATCGCGACAACACCCGATCCACATTTGAAATCTGCCTGTATCAGGATAACGCTGATCTGTGTGATGCGCTTTTCCGCGGAACCCGCCGGACACTCACGGTGCAGGAATACATGCTGGCCAATAAGGCAGAAGCAGCATTCCGGCTGTTACAGCTGCACGCCGAAGAGCTGACAGTACCTGATTATATTCAGGGGGCACTGGCATGGATAAGAGAGTGATATTTGCGGTTGCCGGCTCGGGCAAGACCACGCTGCTGATACGACGGTTGAGTGAGGACCGGCGGACGCTGCTCCTGACCTTCACAGTGAATAATGAAGCGCATCTGCGGGCGCAGATTATCAGACGTTTTGGCTTTATCCCGGACGGGATCAGGGTGATGACCTGGTTTGAGTTTCTGCACGGTTTTTGCTTCCGGCCTTTCCTGCAGGAGAAGCTGGCATCGCGTGGCCTGAGCTTCGACCAGCCCCCACCCGGAATACCGCGCACGAATGCCCGGCATTATCAGGATCCCGCCGGACGGCTGTATCACCGGCGGCTCGCACACCTGCTGACAGCCCGGGGGCTGCTGCCGGATATCCGTACCCGGCTTGCCCGTTACTACGATGAACTGCTTGTCGATGAAGTTCAGGACTTTGCCGGACATGACTTTAATTTTCTGCTGGAGCTCTGCCGCGCGGAAATCACTGTGCTCTGTTGCGGCGATTTTTATCAGCATACCTTTGACACAAGCCATGACGGCAACGTTAATTCAACGCTGCACGATGACATTACGCGATATGAGGCCCGCTTCGATGCAGCCGGTTTCACTGTTGACCGGGACACGCTCAACCGGACATGGCGTTGCTCGGCTTCAGTGTGCGAGTTTATCACCGGGCAGCTGAACATCCGTATCGCTGCCCATGGGACACATGCCACCCTGATTGAAACGATCGCAGATGCAGAGCGCGCTGCCACCCTGCACGCTGATAATACGGTGATTAAGCTCTTCTATCGTGAACATCACCGTTACGGCTGTTACTCGCTGAACTGGGGCGTCAGTAAAGGGCTCGACCACTTTCAGGATGTCTGCATTGTGATGGGACCCACACACTGGAAGCTTCTGAATCGTCAGGAACTGGCAGCCCTTCCGCCGTCGTCCCGTAACAGGCTGTACGTGGCATGCTCACGGGCGCGCGGCAACATTTATTTTGTCTCAGAAACTCATCTGCGCCGATTCAGGGTCTGAATCAGTTGATCCTCCATTGCGCAATATCCAGTAAAACAAGCTCTTCTTGGCCGCACACACCTGTATTTCGTTCAGATTCGGAAGGGATTTCATAAGCACTCCGGATGTAGTAGACAACGCCTGTTTCTGCGTGTAATCTACCATCTAGTTGATTGGTTGGTTTTCAATTAATCATTAATTTAATCCGCACTGTATCTCAGGAGTTAAAATGACTGATTTAAAAAAACCTTTTGCTGACGCTAATGTTATTCGCGGTACACGAGAAGCTATTCGCCAGCATCCAGAACTGGGCAATCTCACCTTTAACATGAAGAGTAAATCCAACGGTGGAGTATCCGTCCGAGTGGAAACTCATGCGACTATCCAGAACGGCAAGGTTGATACCAGTCGCTCCGGAAAATTTGCTAATGTTGGCGATGAACCTGCTGATTTATCGGGTACGGATAGCGGTATGGGCCCAGCTGAATACATTTTGCAGGCACTTGCCGGTTGTTATACCGCGACTCTGACTGTGATGGCGGCAGAAAAGGGCATTGAACTTGATGGTATTGAACTTGACCTGAATTTCGACATTAATCTGAACGGTTTCCTGGGTCTTGACGAAAAAGTTCGCAACGGGGCGAAAGCGATCCGTGTTGGCGTTAAGCTCTCCAGTCCGACCGCCAGCCGTGAACAGCTTGAAGAAATGGTTCGTGCTCTCCCAGAAAGCTCGCCGATCCACGATACCCTGGCGAACCCGGTCAGTATTGATACCCGGTTGGTGTAGGTAAAACTCAGAGAGGGAAATGCCTGAACACTGTCATTTCCCTACTGCCTGATGGCTATTAACTCCGACCAAAACGCGTTATCAGAGAAGGTTAAATTACTGTTGTGAACTGATGTCCCCTTGCAGGGAACAACAGGCGCAGATAATATCTACCAACTAGTAGATTATAATTGTGAGGATTATATGTCAGTCATGACACGAGAAAGGCTTCTGAATGAAGCGGACCATCTGATGCGCGAACGGGGTTACTCTGCATTCAGCTATGCTGATTTGTCAAAGAGTATTGGTATCACTAAGGCCAGTATTCATCACCACTTCCCAACCAAAGACGTTTTGGGCGAACAAGTGGTGATTCAGGCCCATACCGATACCAAAAACCGATTTGAACAGATTGAAAAGACGGAGAATACGGTTGCGCAGATGCTTACCGCTTACGTGGAGCTTTTCATCGAGAGCTATCGCACGTCGCGTATGCCGCTGTGCTGTGCTTTGTCTGCGGAAATGGCCAATCTGCCACCGAATATCAGAGTTCAGGCGACCGAATATTTCGATATGCAGATTGCCTGGTTGACCAAAATTGTCAGCCGTGGCGTTGATGCAGGGGAACTGACTGCTGACTTGCCGCCATCAAAAATGGCGCTGCTTATTTTGAATTTATGCGAGGGCGCTAGCGTTGTTTCCCGGGCGATTAATAAGCCTGAGCTTTTCAACGATACGCTTGAACAGATCCTAATGATTGTTAAAAGAAAATAATTCTGGAGATGACCCCATGTTAGACTGGAACGAATACCGCTCAGAAGTGATGCAACGTGTTGGTGATCTGGGTAAGCTGACCCCGGAAACGCTAAAAGGCGTCATGGCTTTGGGCAACGCCGGCAATAAGACCAACCTTCTGGGCGCGAAAGTGCGTGAACTGATTGCACTGGCTTGTGCGGTGACGACTCGCTGTGATGGTTGCATCGCCGTCCATGCCGAAGCTGCCGTTAAAGCTGGCGCCACAGAAGAAGAAATTGCTGAAGCCCTGGGTGTGGCGATCAACCTGAATGCAGGCGCTGCAGTTGTCTATTCAGCACGTACGCTGGATGCGATTAAGCAACTGAAAGCGTAATAGTTATCGCGCTGAAAATATAAAAGGGCATGACTGCCCTTTTTTCACTTCTGACAGACATTGTCATCATGCTCTCTGGCATTAGGTCTGATATGGCTTTCATTGCCCCTTTTCAGAACGAAAACAGACTTTATTTCTCGTTAAACACATTTCTTACCCATTCGGCCAAAGCCTGAACGCCCGGTCGGTTAAGGTTTTCTCGTGGCATAATGAGGTCATATCCTCGCCCGGCGGGTATTTCTATTTCAAAAGGGGCGACCAGTCGGCCCTCATCGAGGTAATGTCGAATGAGTCGTTTTCTGCCCATGATGATACCGCCGCCATTGAGTGCCGCTTCAATCGACATCTGACAATTGTTGAAGCTTAAAAAATTATCTTCAACGGGCAGGTTTTTGCCAGACTCCCTGCACCATTCTCGCCATTCTGAAAAAACATTCTGGGAGTCAACGGATTCAGAGGTATGAATGAACGGGACTTCAGCTAACCAATGGTTTGCTTGCCTGATTTTTTTTGCAAGAGATGGAATACAGACGGGAACCAGCATCTCTTCAGATAACCGTTCGCAGTAGAGATCGGGGTATTTCAGATTACTGTAGTAGATAGCGACATCTACCCGTTCAAGATTAAAATCTACCAGACCGGCCCTCACTCTGAAATTGATATTCAGCCCTGGCCACCGTTCGGTAAATACCGGTAAGCGCGGCATCAGCCAGAGAAAAGCGAAGGTAGGTGGAAGGCCGACAGACAAGGTTCCTCTCAGCCCCTGCACGCGAATATCTTCTATTTCATCACTGATGCGTTTAAGTGAAAACGCGAGTACGCCAAGTAAACGCTCCCCTTCATCGGTCAACTGAAGTTTTCTGGTCATTCTGATAAACAGTCTGAATCCGAGCATGGATTCAAGAGAACGAATGCGTTGGCTAACGGCCCCTTGCGTCAGATTGAGGGCTGTCGCCGCCTTAGTAAAGCTCATATGCAGTGCTGCCGTTTCAAACGTATGCAATAGTGCCAGTATGTTCTGTTGAGCGAGCATTCATTATTTTCCTTCTTAATTTTTCTTATACATTATTTACAGTAATGCATACCCCGGAATTGATCGTTTGTCCACTAAGCCCCTTGTCCTCTTTAATTGGCCCAACAGACGTCCTGACAACAACGATGAGGGGAATATCTAATGAAGGGTCTTAAGTTAGTGGTTATTGGAGCGGGTTCAAGCTACACACCTGAACTGATGGAAGGCATTATCAAGCGTCAAAATGAATTTCCGATCCGCGAGTTATGGCTGGTTGATATTGAGGATGGCCGTGAAAAAATGGCGATCATTGCGGGCCTCACCCGACGGATGCTGGAAAAAAATGGGCTGGATATACCGGTTTATGAAACCCTTGACCGCACAGAAGCACTGCCCGGTGCCGATTTTGTTTGTTCTCAGTTCAGGGCCGGCTGCCTGGAAGCACGGATCAGCGACGAAAGGATATCGCTGAAATACGACATGATCGGTCAGGAAACCAATGGGCTGGGTGGGTTTGCCAATGCATGCCGCACTATCCCGATTGCATTGGCTATAGCGAAAGAAATGGAACAACTGTGCCCGGATGCCTGGTTGCTGAACTTTACCAACCCGTCGGGAATGGTCACTGAAGCGATACTGAAATACAGCAAAGTCAAAACCGTAGGGCTGTGCAATGTGCCTGTTATCATGCAAAAAGGTATTGCCAGTGCTTTAGGTGTCAGTGACATCAATGAATTTATCATGCAGGTTGCGGGACTTAATCACTTCATTTTTGCGCGCCATATTTTTCATGAAGGTAAGGATAAGCTGCCTCAGGTTATTGAGCTGATTTCAGAGGGGAATGATCCGTTGGTGCCTAAAAATATTCCTCCTTTCAAATGGCCGGATCGGTTGTTGGCGAATATGGGAATGATACCTTGCCCCTACCTGCGTTATTACTACATGAGCGACGACATGTACCGTCAGGAGCTTAGCGAAGCACAAGGGGAAGGGACTCGTGGTGAGATCGTAAAGGAGCTCGAAAGAGAACTATTCGAAATTTATCGAAACCCGGAACTCGCCGAGAAACCGAAAGCGCTGGAAGGTCGGGGAGGGCAGTACTATTCGGATGCGGCATGTGAATTGATGAGCGCAATATATAACGACAAACGCATCATCATGCATGTCAATACGCGAAACGATGGTGCGATTGCGGGCCTGCCGGATGACTGTGCGGTTGAGGTCAGTTCAATGATCACCCGTTCAGGACCTATACCACTGAATGTCGAACCTTTCCCGGAAGATGTACTTCGTCTGATTCAACTGATGAAAAGCTTTGAGCAATTGACCATTGAGGCAGCCATCAGTGGTAATCGGTATACGGCATGGCGCGCCTTGGTTATTAATCCCCTGGTCAAAAGCGGTCAACTGCTTGAAAATGCATTGGATGAAGTGATCGAACATAACAAAGCGTTGATGCCGGCCTTCCAGCGCAATAAATAACGCTAAGCAGACTGGTCGGTTATTTTATAACAAAGCGGTTATCACTCTGAACGAGGGGGAACCGCTTGCCGATGATGCATCAGACCGCTAAGAGACTTTTTTAAACATAGATAAAAAGGCATTACTGCCCTTTTTTCAGCTCTGACAATGCTTGCTGATAAAACCCTGCCGATTTAACACCCGGTATACGCTGGACCAACTGCCCATCCTTGAACATCAGTACGGACGGCAGCCCCCAAATTTCATATTTGGTGGTCAGCACCGGTGCCAGATCCACATTCACTTTGCCGACTTTGACGTCTCTGTCAGTCTGCTCGGCAAAATGGTTAAAAATGTCTTCGCTCATCTGGCAAGGCGGGCACCAGGGGGCAGAGAAGCGCACCACCGCAACCCCTTCATGCCTCTCGATTTCTCTAAAATTATCTTCATTGTAAAGGGCTAATTCACGCATCATTCACTCCTGTACGTTGTAACTTGTGAACAATTCTACCTACCAGTTGATAGAATTAATTAACATAAAAAGCTATCATCAATTGAAAGGTACTTAAGCGAAGACAATGCCATGTTTTATCAATGGTTAAGCGTCATCTTATGTGGACGGCGTGCTGAGAATTGTGATATTTCACTCCATCTGAATGAGAAAACTGACGTATTGTAAAATCGGGATTACTTTATAAAAAAGCAAGCCCATCCATAAAGTGTCGGCCTACAGGGCTGGCCTATTCCTTTTCGTAAGGCGATGATGGAAAGAACATTATCCAGTCGTATTAATGTGGGGAGTACAGCGCATGTGCTGCATACGCAGCCCCTGATGATGCGCCATATCACTATAGATGAACCCACAATCATCCTGGTCCGCCATGGCAGGAAAATAATCCGCTGGGCGCAAGAGGAGATAACGCTGGAAGCGGGTGACGCGGTGGTCATCGGGGAGGGGCACTCTTTTGATATCATCAATACACCATCACCTTTAACGGGTACGTACGAAGCATCATGGCTGAGTTTTTGTGCCGATTTCGTCCAAAACTACTGCTTCATGCATGCCCCACGTATGAGCATGCACGAAGCAAATAAAATGGCGGAGCCAGGCAACAGTTTTCGCCAGGCCTTTTATCACACTGCACAGGCCATTACAGATACTGAAAACATACCTGAAAGTATCGTGGCCAGGCGTATGGAAGAGATGCTGAGTTGGCTGGATGAATACCGCATTTTCTTCGCGCTGAAACAACATACCGGACTGGCGATAAAAATCCGCAAACTCGTTGCAGCAGACATATCACAAGACTGGAATACTGCGCAGGTAGCGGCTGCATTTGGTATGTCGGCCACCACCCTGAGACGCCATCTGCATGCCGAAAATACGTCATTCACCCATCTGGTGACTGACATTCGCATGTGCCGCGCCCTGACACTTTTGCAGGTGACCGATCTTTCAGTCACCCGCATATCCCTGGAAGTCGGCTATGAAAATCCGTCTAAGTTCGCCGCCAGATTTCGAACTCGCTTCGGATTCAGCCCCAGCCTGGTCCGGGTTTCCGGCCAGGCTATCGGCAACCTGGCTGCGGTTAGCGGCCCTGCGTAATCTGAAGATGCGCTTCGCCCAGTGAGTTCGCTTTTGCCATAAAGCCGACCAGGGCGGGCGTCGAGTCCGCCGTTATTCCCGGAAGTTTGTCGACACGAAGTGCCGTCAGCGTGATCTCATAACGGTGCGTTTCACCCTTCGGCGGGCAAGGGCCGCCATAACCCGGGATACCGAAATCAGTCCTGGTCTGAAGAGCCCCTTGCGGGAGATTTTTGTTATCCGCCGTTATCCCCGCCGGTAACGAATGAAGCGATGAGGGTATATTAACCACCTGCCAGTGGATCCAACCGAGGCCTGTCGGCGCATCCCGATCATAGATTTTGAGAGCGAAGCTTTGGGTTCCTGCCGGCGCACCACTCCAGTTAAAAGAGGGGGCAAGGTTTCCACCACTGCACCCAAATCCATAAGGTGAACTCAGGGTTTGAGCCACGGGGAAATGGTTTTTTTCAAGCTCATGACTTGTCAGCGTAAAACCGGCTGCAAAAGCGACCTGACTCGACAACGCCAGGCATAATGTACTGATAACTGTAAGGTGATGTCTGGACATTTACTCTTCTCCATAGGGGGGTGATTAATATCCGAATGATAAGAGGAGAGAAAGAGCCCGCGCCGCCCTGAACCGGCCAGTCTTAGCTCCATAACGCCCAAAAATGATATTTGTAATTCTCTGATTTCACAGGATGACGACCATCTCGCCGACGGCAGCTCACCTTACGCGGTATTCCCGGTGCCTGTCTGCTGTGACAAAAGAACAGCATGATTTGTTCTTTTACCTATTGACCAATCAACTAGTAGGTAGGTATAGTGCAACCATGCGCTTAACCGGCATCAGGTAGCGATCGTCAGCTCCCCGGCCCGCTAAGTATTAACTCCGGCCCCAGCGGGGCTTTTCTCTCTTTCGCCTTGCGAGGTACATGATGAGTAAGTTGTTCACCCCCTACAATCTGTCAGGCATGCAGTTAAAAAACCGCGTGGTCATGGCCCCGATGACCCGCACCCGCACAATGAACGACGTGCCGGATGACGTCGTTGCACTTTACTACGCCCAGCGCGCCTCTGCGGGGCTGCTTATCACCGAAGGCATGCCCGTTTCTGAAGAAGGGCGCGGCTATCTGTATACCCCGGGGATCTACAACGCTGCACACGTTCAGGGCTGGCGCAAAGTGACCGATGCGGTACATGCGAAGGGCGGCCGTATTTTTGCTCAGTTGTGGCATGTGGGCCGTATGTCTCACGTCTCTCTTCAGCCAGGTCACATAGCGCCGGTTTCAGCGGGCACCGTTCAGGCGGTCAATACCACCGTTTTTGCGCTGACCGAATCCGGAGAACCGGGCCCGGTTGTACCAAGCCAGCCGCGCGCGCTGGAAACGCATGAAGTGAAACGCATCACGGCAGACTTCGTGCACTCCGCACGCCTGGCGATGGAGGCCGGTTTTGACGGCGTGGAAATCATGGCGGCGAACGGCTTCATTTTCGACCAGTTCCTCAGCAGTGAGCTGAACCCTCGCACTGATGAATACGGTGGCTCTGTGGAAAACCGTCAGCGGTTCCTGCTGGAAACGGTTGATGCCATCTCTGCGGCTATTGGTAGCAATAAGGTGGGCTTGCGCATTTCACCGTTCGGGCGGATTTACGACCTGGCGCCATATGAAGGTGAAGAAGAGATTTGGGCCAGTATCGCAGCGGCTCTCGGCCAGCGTCAGCTGGCTTATGTACATCTCTATTATCAGCCTGTTTATACCCAGGCACCGGTTCCTGCCGGGTTCAAAGCCGCGTTCCGTAAAACTCTGGGGGGCACGGTTATTGCCGCCGGCGGCTTCACCCGCGAGATTGCCGAAACGGCACTTGAGGCAGACGAACTGGATCTTGTCGCGTTTGGCGTGCCGTACATCGCCAACCCTGATCTGGTCGAAAGAATGCAGAACGGCTGGCCGCTGGCCGAAAGCGATCGCACGACGTATTACGGCGTGACGGGGTCACCAGAGAAAGGCTACACCGATTATCCCGCCTGGAAAGCCAACTAACGCCACGAAGCCGGTGGTATTTGCGGTGCCCACATAAACAGGCACCGCCAGACGAAATTAATAGGGTATTCAGGAGCCAATATGCAAACCCTTAAGCCGATTATTACGATAGATATCTGGTCAGATCTGGTCTGCCCCTGGTGCTGGATTGCCAAAAAGCGTTTCGAACAGGGCCTTGCCGCCTTTGAACACAAGGAACAGGTCGTGGTCCGCCACCACAGTTTCCGTATTTCCGGCGACCGGCCTGCCGTGCCGTTCCGCAAAGCCCTTTACAAGAAGTTTGGCGGGGAACATGGGGCGGAACTGATGATGAATCAGGTGGGCACGGCCGGGAAGACAGAAGGGCTCCAGTATAACTTTGACACCATGCTTTTTGGCGATACCGAAGATGCCCATACGCTGCTCGCGGCTGCGCGTCACGCCAATATGGGCGACGCCATGGCAGAACGGTTTTATCGGGCCAGTGTGACTGAGGGGCGTTCCATTTTCGATCCGCTGGAGCTCATTGCGTTAGCTACAGAAGTGGGCATGTCCAGAGCCGACGCTGTAAGTGCCCTTGCCAATGAGGCCTTCCGTGCATCGGTGGCCGAAGATGAAGCCCATGCCCGGTCGATCGGGGTCAGCGGGGTCCCGCTGTTCCTGCTCAATGAAAAATATGCTATTAGCGGCGCGCAATCTGCGGACAACTTCCTGAACGTGTTGAAGCAAGTCTGGGAAGAAAAAGCGGCTGAACTGGCAAAAACTGACGGCCAGACCTGCGGCGCTGACGGTTGCAGCATCTGACACCTGAACGAGCCGGCTGCATGACTGCCGGCAAATCTACCCTGCAAATAACGGAGTTCAAAATGAGCGATTATTTTAAAGGCAAAAAACTGCTTGTCGTGGGTGGCACCAGCGGTATGGGTCTGGAAACGGCGCGTATGGTGCTGAAAGCCGGTGGCAGCGTGGTACTGACGGGCAATAAAAAAGACAAGGCAGAAGCGGTTCAGAAAGAACTGAGCCCACTGGGTTCCGTGTCCGTGATTGCGGCAAACCTGATGACCGAAGAGGGCATGAACGCCATTCGTCAGGAGATTAATGCCAATCATCGCGATATCAGCCTGATGGTCAACGCGGCCGGGATATTCATGCCAAAAGGCTTTACCGAGCATTTGGAAGCGGATTACGACATGTACCTGACTCTGAACCGGGCAACCTTCTTCATCACGCAGGACGTGGTGAAGAACATGCTGGCCGACGGCCGTGAAGGGGCGATTGTGAACGTGGGCTCCATTGGGGCGCAAGCCGCACTCGGCGACTCACCGGCTTCCGCGTATTCCATGGCCAAAGCCGGCCTGCACGCGCTTACGCGTAATCTGGCCATTGAGCTGGCCGGTGCGGGTATCCGCGTGAACGCGGTCTCGCCAGGGATCGTGCATACCCCGATTTATGAGGGTTTTATGGCGAAAGAAGACATTGCTGGCGCAATGCAATCGCTGAACGCTTTCCATCCGCTGGGGCGTGTCGGCACGCCGGAAGATGTGGCCAATACCATCTTCTTCCTGTTGTCCGACAAAGCCTCTTGGGTGACAGGCGCAATCTGGGATGTCGATGCCGGTATCATGGCCGTTCGCAGATAAGCTCGTCGTAACCTCGCAAAGCCGCCCCATGATGGGGCGGCTGACAGGTATCTTGCTTGTAACTCAACCATTTTGAAAGTTAACATAATGAAAAAATTGAAATTTACCTTCAAAAATGCAGAAGGTGAGGAACTTGCCGGGTTGCTTGAATTGCCAGAAAATCCAAAAGCCTTTGCCCTGTTGGCGCACTGCTTTACCTGCGGGAAGGATCTGAAAGGTGCTGCACGCATTGCCAGGAAACTGACAGAAAATTCAATTGCGGTGCTTCGCTTTGATTTCACCGGGTTAGGCAACAGCGAAGGCGATTTTTCCAATACCAATTTTTCCTCGAATATTTCTGACCTGCTGTGCGCGGTCGATTATCTTCGTCGGGAATACGAGGCTCCTTCGCTGCTGATTGGTCATAGCCTTGGCGGTTCGGCAATCCTCTCTATTGCAGCCAAAGTGCCTGAAGCCAGAGCGGTTGTAACCATAGGTTCGCCAGGCGAATTGACGCATGTACAGCGGTTGTTTAAAGACAATATCGAAGATATCAGGAACCATGGCGCTTTCCCGGTAGAGCTTGCAGGTCGGGTATTCACGCTAAAAAAGCAAATGCTGGATAACATTCAGGAGCATAAAATAGCGGAAAAGGTATTTACCATGAATAAGCCACTGCTGATTTTTCATGCTCCCAATGATGATACTGTGCTGATTGAACAGGCAGAGAAAATTTTTAAAGCCGCCAGACACCCCAAAAGCTTTATTTCACTGGGTGAAGCAGATCATCTTCTGACGCATCCTCAAGATGCGGAATATGTTGCCGGGATTATCGTTGCCTGGAGTTCTGCTTACATTTAGAGGGCGTGTAAAGTTTCGTGAAGCTGCAGGTGCTGTCGTTGGCCACTGAATAAATGGGCATAGCATTTTGGTTGCACATACAAAACTGCGTAGCATGCTTTCTTTACGCGAAAAAAGCCCTGCTTAGATGCTGGGCTAAGGGCACAGTAGCTACGGTTTATTTTTATTATTTCCCTGGCCTTGCTCAACTTCCAGGTTTATTACCTTCAGGTTGATATTCAATTAATTTAACTTTAACGCTCTCTTATTTTCCTGGAAAAATTGAAGTCAATTCGCGGGCGGTATCAACCAGAAGCTCACCGTTTTTGTACATCTCGCTCACTTCTCCGTTCTTGCCGGTAGCATTTTCAGGTCGTTCAATAAACTGCCCCAGAGGAGTCGCGTTCTCATCCAGTACCACGGCAAACGGAATTTTGACTTTATCGACACCAAAGTGTGCCTTAAAGACGGCTTCAGCCTTGTCGCGGGTGATAATACCCAGACGTATTGCCGGCGCTGACGCGGCAATGGCATGGATAACGGGCAGGTTTTTATGGCAGTCGGGGCACCACATTTCAGCAGCTACCAGAATGCTGTACGAACCCGGAAGTTGTGAGAGCTTACTGATGACATCGTCAGGTAATGCCTCGTTGGCAAGCCCCTCAAAATGCCGTAATGCATTGCGGTCTTCTTCTGCTCCGCTGCCAACAAATTCGTTATAATCTGATGCTGCTTCGAGCAGTACGTTGAAATCTTGCATATGTTCTCCTTTGTTAGTAACGGGTCTACGGCTTCACATAAATCTGGCAATGATAAAGGACAATTCTCCAGGCATGACCTGAAAAAGCGTACCATTTTAGTGTCTGGCTGCCATAAGTAGATATTGTCATCCTACCTACTAATTGATAGATTATCACGTAATTTGTTAATTTTGAGGCGTCAAGCTAATGGGCCGGTCTGTTGGATTCAAGATAGTGATAGCAATGATGGCATTCGCAGCCAATTCTGTGCTCTGTCGGATTGCGTTGAAAGGCGAACATATTGATCCGGTGACGTTCAGTGACCTTCGCCTGATGAGCGGGGCGGTGGTCTTATTACCACTGTTGTTGAGACGTGAGGGGAAAAAGCAGGGCGTCTGGAGCTTGAAAAGCGGGTTCTTTCTTATGGCCTACGCCCTGTGTTTCTCCCTTGCCTATATCCATTTGGATACAGGAACAGGTGCTTTACTCTTGTTTGGCGTTGTGCAGCTGGCGATGGTGGCCCATGGCCTTTTCCATGGGGAAAGGCTGTCTTTTTCCAGAGCAACGGGGCTTGGGCTGGCTGTAGCCGGCATGGCTGCTCTCCTCTTACCTGGTGCCAAAGAGCCCCCCCTGTGCAGCGCTGTTCTGATGGCGCTTTCAGGCCTTGCCTGGGCGGCTTATACCCTCTGCGGAAAGCGCTCTCCTGATGCTACGCAGGCCACTGCGGCAAACTTCATCCTTGCTGTACCTTTTGCCCTGGTGTTGTCGCCGTTCATTAGCCAGGGAGCGCACTTCGACGGTATTGGAATTCTCCTGGCAGTACTCTCTGGTGCGGGTGCTTCTGCCGGAGCCTATGTGTTGTGGTATTCACTTTTACCTCGTCTTGAGTCTGTTACAGCCAGTACGGTTCAGTTGAGTGTGCCCTGTCTGGCGATGCTGGGAGGCGTCACATTTTTGGGCGAGTCAATGAGCCTCAGAATGGCTTTTTCAACCCTGGCAGTTCTTGCAGGCATTCTGTTGGTGATCAAGGCTCCGGTTCGGAAAATACGGCACTGATATTAACGTGCCAGTCATGACTTGATTACTCTGCAAATGGTTTTTTAGATTTTAAAGCAATGGAATATCTAATTGTTAGCAAAAGTCAGTGGCGCTGTAACCTCATTTGATAAACTAACCGGGTAACCTCTATGAAATATGATTTTGATGAAGTAGTGGACAGGACTGGAACAGATAGCTTAACCGTCGACGGCTGGCGCGAATATATGTTCGGTGACCATGAAAGCCCCTTGCCGGAAGTACCGGCCACTGGTTTTATAAACCTCTGGGTAGCAGACATGGCTTTTCCCACACCCGATCCGGTGCTTGAAGCCATACGTTCCCGGTTAGATAAAAAAATTCTTGGCTACACCCGCGTTTATGACAGAGATTACTATGATATTTTTGGGGCCTGGTGTGAAAGGAATTACGGATATCGGTTTCCGGAAGAGAGCATTGTTTTCTCCCCTGGTATTATCCCTGCGCTTAACCGCCTTGTTCCGTTACTGACCCATGAAGAAGACAGCATCCTCATCCTGACCCCTTCTTATGCACCGTTTAAAAAAGCTGGAGAGTATAGCGGTCGTCGTGTCGTCGATTGCCCGCTTAGCAACAACGAAGGCGAATGGGCGGTAGATTTTGAGGCAATGGAACAAACTCTGTGCGATTACCAGCTGCGAATTAAAGCCTTCTTCCTCTGTAACCCGCATAATCCGACCGGACGTGTCTGGCGACGTGATGAGTTGCAGAAAATGATAGCGTTATGCATTAAACATGATGTGTGGGTTATTTCTGATGAAATCCACTGTGATTTATCCCGCTCGGGCGTCACGCACATCCCCGCCGCGTCAGTTTTTCCTGAAAATCATAAAATTATCACCTGCATGTCGACCAGCAAGACGTTCAACCTGGCGGGTAATCTGCTGGCAAATATCATGATCCCTGATGCCTCAGTGAGAGCAGAATGGCTTCGCCTGCATGATGATTTTATCTCACCGTTGAGTCTGGTGGCTAACAAGGCCGCCTGGTCCGAGTGCGATGAGTGGTTGACTCAGCTCAGGCTCTACATTGACGAGAATTTCCGTTTTCTACAGGACTATCTGAGAACATATCATCCGCTGGCCCGTTTTATCATTCCGGAAGGGACCTATCTGGCATGGATTGATATCTCTCCTCTGCTGGATGTCAGTAATCAGGAAGAAGTAACCCTCTTTTTTGCCAGACATGCGGGTGTATTGCTTGAAGGGGGACAAATGTTTGTCAGTAACGGAGACGGGTACATACGTCTTAATCTGGCTTGTCCACGCGCCGTGCTTGCCGAAGGGCTTAGCCGCATAAGCAACGCATTGAGTGCCAGTTCTACCGGAACCATAACCACAACAATGTAGCCAGGAGAACAGGATGACGAAACACTATGACCAGAGAGACTGGATAGGACGCTGAACAATTCTGATTTTAGCATGCCAGCGTATCAATTGTGTACGACAAAGAAACTGATTGGGGTCGTTGGGGGCGAAAAAGACGAAGGTATTATTGACGCTCTTAAATGTGCTGATTGCTGATTTTGATACGGCTATTAGGCTCCTAGGGTAATAGCCGCCTCGTCTGAATCACTCAATATCGGCGTGCCGTTCCTTCATTGTCTCATTCGTTTCATTAAGATTGGCCATTAATGCCAGAACCATACTGTCATAGGTCAGCAGGGAAGCCTGTTCGAAGAGAGAGGCCATCGGTTGAACGCTATGGACTGCCGGGATAGTGAGCACGTAATCCGCCAGGGTCGCCAGAGTTGAATCTGGTGAGGTAGTGATGAGCGCAATATAAACGCCATTATTCTTAGCAATTTTCACCTGGTTGATCAGGCGTTGGGTCTCTCCGGAGCCTGAACCAACGATCATCAGGTCGTTTTTGCGGGAATGCGGAGCGCTGATTTCCCCGACCACACTGACGGACAGGCCAAGATGCATCAGCCGGTTAGCAAAAGCGTTTATCATTTGCCCTGAACGTCCAGCACCGGCAAGAAATACATGACCGGCAGTAATAATAGAATCAACAAGTGTGCTAAATTCTTTCTCATCGATTTTATCCACAAGTGAAGATAACTCTTTCAAAACGAGGGAGTACTTTTTCATTATGGTCATTCTTTTATTGAAAAAGGCAGACAGGGTATATCTGCCTTTTGTTTATCAGGATGCGGCAAGCATTTCTTCAACATATTTCCCGACTTCGTGCGTTTTAAGGTTACGGCACGACTCGATGAACGAAATATCCTGGAAGAGCGTAAAGAGTCGGCGCAGCACAGACATATGCTGATCGCTTGTGGCGAATGCGAGATTAAACATAATGCTGCATTCAACTGTGAGGTCAGCATCTTCCATCTGACCAAACACGACCTCTTTATCAAAACGTACGATGCTTATGCTGTTGGTTTTTACCAGCGTATAGTCCGCATGTGGAATGGCAATGCCCTGACCATTCGCCATCAATAAACCGGTTGGATAAGTCTTCTCACGCTCCAGGCAGGCCTGTATATAGACGGGCGTGATATAGCCTTTTTCCAGCAGCTTCTGGCCTGCAAACTCAATTGCAGCATGCCAGTCAGCGATCGTACCCTCGACGTCGTTTACCAGAATCTCAAGTTTCATCATTTCACCTGGCCAAGCATTTCTTCTTTAACAGCATCAAAGATTTCATCTTCGCCCAGACCCGTTAACAGGCCTGCTCCCACAATCACACGCGTGGTGATGCCTGGGTTATCCAGCTTGGTTGAAGAAACGATCAGGTCATAGCTGTTAAACGTGTCCGTGGTACAGGCCATTAAAGAGGATTTATCTACCTGCGCTTCGATATTCTGTTCTTTCAGATAGTCCTGCAGGACAGAAACCATAATGGAAGAGGAGGCAATACCGTTTCCGCATACAACTAAAATCTTTTTCATTTTCAGGTACCTTCTGAGGTTTTAAGCCGTTTTTTCTGCCTCAGTTTTCAACTGACGGCGCGCTTTCTGTTTGAGTAAGTAGCCTACGGACAACAACAACACAGCGGCGAGAGCATAGCCTGCGATACCAACATGGCTGAGGCCAGCAAAAAGGCCGGTGAACGGGTTAGCTGACGGGTTAAGCGATGAGTACATCACGCTGGCATCAGGATTTGTGCCGAATTTCTGGAACACTTCATTCGTTGCCGGAGCCATCCAGGAAGCGATGTATAAGCCGCTGCCAAACAGGATGATGGAGGTCACCCAGGTTCTAATAATGTTGCCATTAAAAACAGGCACCATACAGGCAATAAAGAATACGAACTGTGAGAGGTCCCCCAGCGGCATCACGCGGTTGCCAGGAAGAACAACGGCGAGGATAACAATGACCGGGATCAGCAGCAGTGCAGGCGCAATAACTGAAGGATGACCAACAATCAACGCGGTATCCATCCCGACAGTGATCTCACGATCCGGGAAACGTTTAACCAGTTTCTTACGCGCCACGTTGGACAACGGAACCAGACCTTCCATCATGATTGAGGTCATGCGTGGCAGCAGGAGCATCACTGCGGCAAGGTACATACCCAGCTGCAGGCTGGCGATAATGGTGTGATACGGAGATTCCCAACCATAACCACAGAAGCCAAGAAGAATACCAATAATGAAACCAACCATGGTCGGATCGCCCAGGATACCAAAGCGTTTCTGAATGCTTTCCGCTGTAACGTTCAGATTACGGAACCCAGGTATGCGATCGTAAATCCAGTTAAACGGATAAGCGAAAAGCAAATAGGTATTTGCAACCGGATGGGAGATGGCAACGCCTTTTGGCAGGTTGAAGAATTTCTCGTTGTTTTTGGCACCCAGGTCAGCCGCAATAAGTGCCCAGACATGGAACAATGCAGCCGTAAGAACACCATAAAGGAAGCTGCCGGAATAAACCCCAACGATCGCTCCCATAGAGGCATTCTGATGAAGATTAAACACGTCAACGTTTACACAGTCCGTTAGACGGGCCACCAACATGGCAATATTCACGGCAACGCACAGAGGAATAATTATCGCCCCCATGTTTGAGCCAAAACCCATTACGGCGGTGGCTGCGCCACCAACGTCAATGGCGCTCAGTGAGGAACCGGTAGCCTCAGCAAGTCCCGTAACCGCTGGCTGCATTTTTTCAAGCATCAGCTTGATGGTCATGGTTAATGCAATAAAGCCGATGCCGACTTTAATGGCTGATGATATACACTCTGACAGGGGGCGCCCCAGAAGTTTCATCAGAATAAGGAAGATGACCGGTATAAAAATAAAATTACCCAGGTCATTGATAAACTGTGTGATCAGTTCCATTTTTTAGCCCTCAGATTTCTCATCATCTGGTCTGAAACCCATATTCCATCGAACATCTTCAGGTTTCGTCAGCAATGCGTTGTCGCTGCGTTCTGCTTCGAGTAGATTCTTTTTGGAATTTTCCCTTGCAGTTGCAAAGTCGAACGCGTTGTCATACCAGGCATCAACGATCATTTTTGTGTATTCAAGATCATTAACTCTGCAGCCAAGTCCAATCACCTGTGCATTGTTACTGAGTCTTGCTCGCTTGGCCGAGTAGGGATTGGTGACGGCGACAGCACGGATCCCCCAGTGCTTATTTATCTGGCATGTAAAGCCAATTCCGGTACCGCAAATGTAGATACCGAGGCGGCATTCGTCCCGCTGAATCACACCTGCCATTTCATCCGCAAGACGAGCGAAATTGTTGAAACCGTCTTCTTTGCGTTTCACGGGATCGTACACGACCTCGGCATTTTTCTCTTCTTCGAGATACTTTTTAATTTCCTCCTTACGATCAAATCCAACATCATCACATGCGATTGCAATTTTCGTTTTCATCTCAAACAACCTGTCATTAAGAACTTAAGCCAAGTATGATGTTGGTATATATTGGTTGTCAACTGAGATCAAAATCACAAAATTTATAACTTATTGATTTTTATCGAATTAAAAACCAATAAAAGCTAATATTAGCCAATTTAATGGTGTTATACAGGAGGGAGAGATTTACCGGCTGTGTTGATGTAAATTGATGTAAATTTATTAATTATCTGATTTTAATGAGTTTTAATGGATTTAACCCTTGTTCTCACGAACGACAGTTCCCAGAACTCTGGCTACTCATCTTTCCCTTTAGTTTGTTTTAGTTTGCATCTTATGTGCTATGATTCGCTTCATTACATTGAGTTGAAAGGTTATAGGGGGAAGGATGTACCTGGTTGAAGAAAGGAGAAAGTTGATCCTTGAAGAGATTATTTCGGCGGGTACCGTTTATGTTAGCGACCTTGCCAAAAAGTATGAGGTCACTTATGAAACCATCCGTAAAGATCTCACCCATCTTGAAAAAAAAGGTCTGCTGGTTAAAAGCCACGGAGGGGCGACATTAAAACAGGGCGCTGTCGAGCATCCTTTCCAGGTAAGGGAAAAGGAAAACAGTACTTTCAAACAAGCCATAGCCAGAAAAGCTCTGGAATTTATCCCCCCCAATAGCTCAATGATCATTGGTACCGGGAGTTCTAACTATGAACTAGCCAATTTGTTGTGCATGAAATCTGGCTTTAAAATTTTTACCGATTCTTTGCCCGTGGCCAGCGTGCTGATCGAGTCAGAAAACCAGGTCTTTTTGTTCGGCGGAGAACTGAGGAAGAAAAGCTCTTCTGTCTTTGGTGGGTGGGCTGTGTCAATGATTAATGATATTAACGTTGATCTCTGCTTCATCGGCACTGATGGCTTCAACAATATGACAGGTCCATCAACTCCGTCCTCCTCGGATGCCTTTCTGGATCGAACGATCATTGCCCATTCCGAGAAGAAATATATCCTGGGCGATTATACTAAATTCCAGCGAAGTAGCTTATTTAAGATCTGCGACTGGTCTGAGATTACCGCGCTGATAACGAATGATATTGCTGATAAAGACGGTATTGCCGAGGTTGCGAAGCATACGACAGTTGTAACTTGTTGATTCTGAATTCAATAATTCCAATATTTACGATCAGGATGAAACGAATGTTATCTCGTGAGTCAGGAAGGGACGGCGCCACCCAATCCTTCATTAAGGATAGATCTTCCCCGACACGCAAACCATAGTGAAATGTAGGATGGAATATTCCATGAACTTCGCGGATATACCGAAATGTTGCGTTATGAAGTCATAGAAGTCCATAATTAAACTTTAGCAACTGACTGATTTATAGATAATTTTCTGAAAGAGAGGAACTCATGAACTTAATATCAAGCCCAGCATATTTAACATAAGATAGATTATACGAACTAAGTATGTCAGCACAAAGCGTTATTGTCGTCTCAGCACAATTCACACGCGTCGTGTACGCTAAGCCTTCATTTTGCTCAGCACAGGACCGCGATCTTATGTTGGTGACTATGACAGACAAAGAACTTTACCGGCTTGGCATCATTCAGCGAGTATTTGACCGGGCTTTGCTTCAGCGCGACGCTGCAGATATTCTTGAACTCAGTGTTCGTCAGGTGCAGCGTCTTGTGCGCCTGTACCGGACAGATGGCGCAACCGCGTTTGCATCTTCCCGCCGTGGACGTCCTGCAAACAACCGGATCGATGATGAAACACGCTGTAAAGCCCTGGATTTGATCCGGTGCCACTATTCAGATTTTGGCCCAACGCTCGCAACCGAAAAACTGGCTGAACGCCATCATATTCATCTCTCTGTTGAAACCGTCCGTAACTGGATGACAGCCGACGGTCTCTGGCGTCCTCATTCCCGCCGGCGAACCCGGGTTTACCAGCCACGCTATCGTCGCGACTGTCTCGGCGAACTGGTTCAGATCGATGGCTCTCACCATGACTGGTTCGAAGGCAGAGCCCCAAAATGCTGTCTTCTGGTCTTCATGGATGATGCCACCGGTCGCCTGATGCACCTGCGATTCTGTGATTCAGAAAACGCGTTTGACTACATGATGGCTACTCGGCAATACATTGATAAACATGGTAAACCTGTCGCATTTTACAGCGACAAGCATGCGGTGTTCAGGGTCAGCGGACCGGAAAGCCGACGTACCGGCACAACCCAGTTCGGACGGGCTCTCCGGGAACTGGCGATCGAATTGATTTGTGCCAACAGCAGCCAGGCAAAAGGTCGCGTGGAACGGGTAAATAAAACGCTCCAGGATCGCCTGATTAAAGAGATGCGCCTGCAGAACATCAGCTCGGTTGCTGAAGCCAATCAGTGGATTGAACATTTCATGTCCGATTTTAACCGTCGTTTCTCCCGGCCGGCAAAATACCCTAAAGATCTGCACCGTCCGGTCACACAGAGTCCACTGGAGCTGAATGATATCTTCGCCTGGCAGGAGCTGCGGACCTTATCGAAAGCACTGACTTTTCAGTATGATAAAGTGATGTATATCATTGAACCCACTGAACAAAATTCGCGCATAGCAGGTGAAAAAATTACCGTTTATGATTACCCTGACGGAAGCATTGCTTTCCGGCATCTGCACCGGCCACTGGGCTATAAGATTTTCGATAAACTGGCCTGCGTTGATCAGGGTGCGGTTGTTGACAACAAACGACTGGGTGCCGTTTTGAAACTGGCGCAGCAGAAACAGGACGAGCTGGAGGCTGAAGGAAAGCGAATGCGCAGCAAAAAAATGCCCCGCAGGCGTGCCCAGGAGCGCGTACTGGAAGAGCTAAGGGCGATCAATCCGGTGCTGGCCAGCCCGCAGGATTTTGTCCCCAGCCTGAAGCGATGAGCCCTTCCCTCACCTGCAGATCTGACACGGCTGAATGATGAGAGAAAAATGGACGACAAAAAACCAGTGCTTCTGACATTACATGAAGCGTTGCGCCTGGATTTGATTGAGGCCTATGTGGCGCGGGAAATTACGCTGGCAGAAGTGGCGGAATCCATGGAGCTCACCCGTCGTCAGTGCTCCCGCCTGATTAAACGCTATCGTGAGCTGGGGCCAGCTGGTCTGGTCAGCCGGCGCCGTGGAAAGCCCGGCAACCATCAGTTAAACACCACCATCAGAGACCAGGCCCTGCAGCTTATTCGCTCACGCGGCCGGGGTATGAATCCGACAGCAATCTGGCGAATACTGACCACAGAATACAGTGTCCGGATTTCAAAAGAGACCGTTCGGAAACTGATGATTACTGAGAAAGCCTGGCATCCGCGACCATCCTCCAGGCCTGACTAAGACTAAAGAAGGCATTGCCCAGACTCTCCAAACGTCATCTCTGTCTGGTTTTCAGCACGACATTTCAACATTGGCTAGACAAAGTATGTAGGAGCTCAATGATAATGTCTATTTGTGGCTCATTAGGAATGTCCAGGCTATAGTTTTCAAACCTGTATGCCTAGACAACAACTCACTTTTCCTGATGAGGAGTTTTCTATGGCTATACATGACGCCGGGATGTTCTCCGTGAAAGAAATCAACCGCCTTAAAATTCTTCAGGATGTCATCGATCGCAACTTGCGTCCTGGCCAGGCTGCCGAGATGCTTGGCATCACGCCACGTCATTGCAGTCGTTTGCTGAAGCGTTATCGCCAGTCCGGGCCGCTTGGTATGAACAACCAGAGTCGCGGTCGCACTGGTAACCGCCTGTTGCCCACATCACTGACTGACCTAGCACTGAGTATCATTCGGGAACGCTACTGCGATTTTGGGCCCACGCTGGCCCGGGAAAAACTGGAGGAAATTCACGGTCTGGTCTTGGGCAAGGAAACCATCAGACGCCTTATGATAAAAGCCGGACTCTGGATCCCCCGCAGACAACGGCCGCCCAAAATTCATCAGCCCCGTTACCGACGTCCCTGTACCGGCGAACTGATCCAGATAGACGGTTGCGACCATCACTGGTTTGAAAATCGTGGTCGGCCCTGTACTGCTCTGGTTTATGTTGACGATGCGACCAGTCGACTCATGCACCTGCTGTTTGTGAAATCTGAATCCACATTTACCTATTTTGAAGCGACACGTGGCTATATCGAGAAATACGGTAAACCCATGATCCTCTACAGCGATAAAGCCAGCGTGTTCAGAGTCAATAATAAACACGCCACCACGGGGTCTGGTGAAACCCAATTTGCCAGGGCTATGCGCGGCCTCAATATCACGCCTCTGTGTGCGGAAACCAGTCAGGCAAAGGGTCGCGTTGAACGGGCACATTTGACACTTCAGGACCGGCTGGTTAAGGAGCTCAGGCTAAAGGGGATCAGTACGATAGATGCAGCAAATGCGTTTGCTGAAGAATACATGGCTGACTACAACCGGCGCTTTGCCAAAGCTCCCCTGCATGATTTTAACGCACATCGGCCGTTGGCATTAGACGATGATCTGGATGCGGAATTTACCTGGCGAGAGCCCCGTCGTGTGTCAAAAAGCCTGACCATACAATACGATAAAATGCTCTATCTGATTGAGGACAGCGAATGCAGTCGAAGGGCTATCGGCAAGTATATTGATGTCTGGCACTATCCTGACGGACATAAGGAACTGCGACTAAATGGAGTGCTACTGCCCTACTCCACTTATGACCGGCTGTCGGAAGTTGATCCCGTCGCGATTGTGGACAACAAAAGACTGGGCCATGTGTTGGATGTTGCCCGTCAGGTCCAGAGAAAACGGGACAATAATCGCTCACAATCGTTACCTTGTTCTGGTGATGAGCCTTCCCGCAGACGGCACGCCTCTAGTATCAACAAATCCCAGCGCTCACTCAACGAAGATGACCTGCTTGAAGCCATGATAAAACTTCAGGGGAGCTCTGAGGCCATCTTTGGAAAAAGGTGAAATTGGACGCGATGTGTGCGCTGTTTGCAGCTAATGCAATAAAATTCTGAGAAAATTTCTGAGAAAAGCAAATAGCTTCAATGATATTATATACAAAGGAAACCATCGGAAACCGGGGTAAATTTAGATGAAAAATGAAAAATATGATCGTCAAATCACACTGCTCTGCCCTGTATGCGGAAATAGTCGGTTGGAGCGTGATGAACTAACAAATGAAGTGAATTGTGTTTCTTGCGGTAAAACTACTAACTACGACCAGTTAACTGAAGATAACGGTGAAAGCATTGATTTGGCTGTAAATGAAGTAACGCGAGAGGTAAAAAAAGATTTAGAGAAACATTTTGATGATATGATTAGAAAAGCGTTTAAAGGTAACAAAAACATAAGGGTAAAATAAATGACGACAAGTGATGCAATTGCTTTAGCCGCACTTGCAGTATCCGTTTACACAATCATATCATCTGAACTTAATTCAAGAAAAAGTGATAAAGAACAAAAGGTTATAAAGGATGAGCAGGATCGAATTAGACGCCTCCTACTGGATAAAGAAACCAAATTAGCTCTGGAAGAGAAAAGAGCCGACCTCAATGCTAATTTAGTCAAAATCGGCACTGGTAAATATAGATTAAAGATATTCAATAAAGGAAAGGCTGCGGCAAAGGATGTTCGAATTGAATTTCCCGATAATGACGGTGAAGAGTTTCTTATCATGTCTGAAATTGAGCAAAAAATGCCGTATGAAATATTGTACTCACAACAAATGATTGAGCTAATAGCAAGTATTCATATGGGTTCTAAGCCCAAATATAAAATAAGATTATTGTGGCATGATGATTACAATAAAATGAATAAACAAGACATCGTTGTTTCTATATAACCCTGAGGTTACAAATTATATTTAAAGGAGATACACATGAAAAATCACATCCTAACTATTAATGGTGTTTACGATTTAATAAGGGAGCACTATGTTTCAAACTTCCCTTACAAATTGCAATTTCAAGCGGTAGATGCACTTAATAAATATATTAAGCGACAAAATGAACATGCATTCTTAACTAAAACAGAGGATGGAAAGTATATTTTTGAAAATCCTGAGCCAACGCCTACAGATGATAGCCCTTTTGCAAACTCATTAGGCTCATCGGCAAGAACTCTGGAAAATTACTTGTCACAAGAAGTTGGAATACAATATCTTTTTCAAGATACCAATGCTATGCATGAATGGTTGCTCCAGTCTGATTTTATTCGCGCGGGTATAGCGACTGAAAAAATGCTGAGTACACACAAATTGTAATTGGTTCGCACAATGACGTTATGCTAAAGAGGCCGCTGCGGGGGAGATTTTCGCAGCGGCCTTTTCAACATATGGACATTTCTAACGAGCCAGTGATTAGACATTTTCACTGAGCTTTGACAAAGTATTTGATATTAAAGAATTAATAACAATTTCTCTTAGCTTTCGTTATCTCCAGGGCTCGTGTCGTGATATATCCTGAGACTGACTGAGAATACGGATGATTGTGACCACTGCATACGATGACACGAAGTAGATCATGTGCTTCTCCACCGGCTGCGAGTAGATATCCTCTCCCAGTTCCGGGCGCTGCGTTCCTATGTTATGCGTGGCCAGCACGTCAAACACCGCCGCTATCTGACCAATATACTCATCCGCCTGAGCCACCCCGAACTGTCTGAAGCTGTAGTCCCAGATAATATCCAGATCTTCTTCTGCTTTTGGTGTCAGCTCAATCCCTTTTCATTTGCCGCCCTGGCTTTAACCTTCATCAGGAAAGCATCCTTGTTCCATGGCTTTGCGTCGCCGCTGCTGATCCCCTCAGCCAGCAGATCACGCAACGCCTGCAGACGGGATTCAGCCTGTTTCTCACGCAGTAGTCGCAGTGCGTCACGCATTACCTCGCTCTGGGTGCGATAATCACCGGCTTTGACCAGTGAATCGATAAATTCACGCAGTTCATCGCCAACATCAACTGTCATCGTCCGGGCCATGAGGCCTCCTGTAACTGATGTAAGATTTGTTCTTACATGCAGTATATCAGTGTAGCGCCCTTCTTTCATTCCTTGTTCTGGCATCAGCCCAAAAGGATTATCACAGGATCCGACTTAGACAATTTCCGGATCTGCACGGCGGGAAACCTGCCATTGATATGATAATCGCACTAAACACATAAAATCATACTGAATGTGATATTTATCATTAATCATAAAATCACATCTGATATGATGTTTTCTAAATGCGATGTAAATTATACGAAGTATGATTTTTGATTAAACCGGACATGTTCAGACGGAGTGTGCAGGATGTATGAAGATATGTTGTTTTCGCTCAGCTATGAGCAGATGACGCAGATGGCAGAAGAGGAAATAAAGCAATGCGATTTTCGCAGGGATGGCACCCATTATGTCTGGGAAGTGAACAAGGCTCATGACATCCTCCGCTTCTGGTATCTCCTGGCGCTGCGCGGACACACTGGCCTGGCCACAACACGGGTCGAAGCAGACTATAAACGGCTTAAAACGCTCATATCCGAGAGGGATGAGGGGCAATGATGCGGGAAAAATCCCGACGTCCGTCGCCGCTGCAGCGGCGGGTGCTGATTGTGCTGGCCGCCCTCGATGCGAAACGTCCTGGACCGGTGGCCACGCGGGATATTGAGCGGGTGCTGGAGCAGGGCGGGGACGCCCCGGTATACGGGCCGAACCTGCGTGCCTCCTGCCGGCGCATGGAAGCCGCGGGCTGGCTGCGCACCCTGCGCGCGCCGAACCTGCAGCTGGCCGTCGAGCTGACGGATGCCGGCCGTGCGCTGGCCGCCCCGTTTCTCGCTGACGAACAGGCGCGCGTCCTGGCGGAGCAGCGCGCGACGGCGATCCGGGTTCTGCCTCTGGTCCCGCCTGCCCAGGCAGATGAGGCTGACGACCGGCCGGTGGAGCTGGATGGTCGATGGCACCTGGCGTTGCGGGGTGACTACGTGATCCGTCTTGACGGCACCACCTGCCTGCAGCTGTGGAATGCGGCCGGGCAGGTGACACGCCTGGAAGGCGATCCCCTGCAGGTCGCCACCTGGCTGCAGTCCTGTCACGATGCGGGGATTGCGGTCCGGGTACAGATTAATGAGAGCGCCACGCCGGAGGCGGGCACGGTGGACGTTACCGCGCCGGCGGACCAGACCGGCACCTGGTGCCGTCAGCTGGACGCCGCGCTGCAGGCGGAGGGGATCACCGGGCTGACTGAGGATATTCAACTGGCCGTGGTCAGTCCTGAAGCGTCCCTGCGGATGCTGCCGGCACCGGCGCGCCTGCTGCACGTTCTGCGCGACGCGGACCCGCTCACTGCTGCCACATACGAGGAAGACACGGTGGCCGCGCTGGCTGACCTGCTGGCCCGCGCGGGGTTCACGGACGACCAGGCGCAGGAGCTGCAGTGGCACCGCATCCGCTGGCCGCTGATGAGTCAGGAAGAAGCTGACCGGCGCGAGCTGAACAGCCTGCTGGATGAACTGGAACAGCGACAGCTGTACTGCAACCGCGGGCAGCTGACGGAGATTGTGTTTTCGCCAGTTCGCAAACCCGGAGAGCGCTGGACTGAACGTCTGCAGTGGCTCCTGATGACGGATGGATTCGGGTTCCGCAGTCCTCTGTCGCGTGAAGCGGCCTCACGGGCGCTGACTATCCTGGCCGGTTACACGGGACGGGAGGTGGCGGAGCATCTGGCCACGGTGATGGTGTGGAACGACGCCGAAGCAGGAGAGAGGCCCTGAGCCCATTGTCTTCAGCAGGCCACGTTCATCCTGGCGTGACCGGCTCGCGCTGCAAAAAATGACTGACGAACTCCGGCCTGGAGCATGAGAACCGGGACTCTACCCAACCACCACAAGGAACAAGAGCTAAAACATGAAAGTCACTGAAAACCGACTGGACACCCTGATCGATAACCTGAACACCCTGATTTGCGAGGACAGCCTGCTCACGCGCCAGGAGCGTGAAACCCTGGTGCGGGCCGTGGCCGCCATCGGCGCCATGAAAGCGCGCGTCGGCATGAAAAAGCCCGCGGTACCGGCATCGTCGAAACCGAAGGAAGAGAAACAGGCACCTGTACCTGACCCACGCTTTCCGAATGCCCGCCAGGCCTGGGTGGCTGAAGAGGAAACTTTATTACTGGATGCGCTCGATGGCGTCCCGAATGATGATATTGGTAAGCATCTTTTCTGGCTTTCCGAAAAACTGGGGAGAACGCCGTTCAGCGTCGCCTGCAAAATCGCGTCACAAAGACATCTGACAAATGGATGGAAAGAGCAGTTCAGGGAAGTTTCGGATAAAATTCGCTTGTCCGGCCTGAGCATCAGTGATTATCTTAAGCAGAACGGCACGGGCCATAACGCCTGAAAGAAATTTGCGTTATTTGTAAAATTAAATACCAGGGACGCCTCAGGATATAAAAAACTAATGACGAAACAGGAATGGATTTTACGACTACGGCGCTGTACATCGAAGGAAACCCTGGAAAGGGTAATAGAAAAAAATAAATATTCTCTGTCAGATGATGAGCTTGAGCATTTCAATGCCGCGGTTGATCACCGGCTGGCGGAGATGACGATGGGAAAGTTGTATGACCGGGTACCGCCAGGTGTCTGGAAATTTGTGAAATAGAACAGGTGACCTTATGAGTTACGGCTGGCTCTTCGAAAATCCGGATGATGACATTTCGGGTTATAATCATATCAATCTGGAACACCTCCCTCCGGAGCTAAAACAGGTTGCTCTCCAGATAGTACAAAATCAGTTTGATCGTGATACTGCAGAGAAAAAACTGGCAGAATTAATCCAGCAACTCAATTTTGATATAACTGCAGCAGAACTGTCAGCATATCTTTTTAAACCGGGCCATGCCTGACGGCTAACCCGGTAGCGATAATAGTGGAGACCGACGGAGGCCTTCACTTTGGCCGCGGGATCAGCGTCCTGCGGATGGTTTCCATCAGAAGTTGATAGTGCACAGACGGGCTTTTATCCAGCCGCAGACCGTTCATCCAGCATTCATCCGAAAATTTTTCCGCTTCATTACCGGTACGATCTTCAGGCTGCCGGCTCTCAAGCCAGCGAGTCTGTACTTCTTGAGCTGTTCTGTTCATTAACTTAGTCCTTGCCTCGTTAGGGGATGACATCCCTGATTGTGCTGTCACGACACGACAAACACATCAACTTATGTCACGATAACGATGTAAGTAACTGATATTTAACATAAAACGCATTAAGCGCACCATTTATGTAGGGGCTCAATGATAATGTCTATTTGTGGCTCATTAGGAATGTCCAGGCTATAGTTCTCAGACCTGTATGCCTAGTCAACAACTCGCTTTTCCTGATGAGGAGTTTTCTGTGGCTATACATGACACCGGGATGTTCACCGTGAAAGAAATCAACCGCCTCAAAATCCTTCAGGATGTCATCGACCGCAACCTGCGTCCTGGTCAGGCAGCCGAAATGCTCGGTATCACGCCGCGCCATTGCAGCCGTCTGCTGAAACGTTATCGTCAGTCCGGGCCACTGGGCATGAATAACCAGAGTCGTGGTCGCACCGGAAATCGCCTGCTTCCCGCATCATTGACTGATCAGGCCCTGAATATCATCCGTGAACGCTATGCCGATTTTGGCCCCACACTGGCGCGGGAAAAGCTCGCTGAAAATCACGGTATTGTTCTTGGTAAGGAAACGCTCAGACGGCTTATGATAAAAACCGGGCTCTGGGTTCCACGCAAGCAACGTGCGCCAAAAATTCAGCAGCCACGCTATCGCCGGGCTTGCTGCGGCGAACTGATCCAGATTGATGGTTGCGACCATCACTGGTTCGAGAACCGTGCGCCTGCCTGTACTGCCCTGGTCTACGTTGATGATGCGACGAGCCGCCTGATGCAACTCCGTTTCGTAAAATCGGAATCGACTTTCACCTATTTTGAAGCCACGCGGGGCTATCTGGAGAAGCATGGCAAACCCCTGGCGCTGTACAGCGATAAAGCCAGCGTCTTCAGAATCAACAATAAAAACGCTACCGGTGGCGATGGTTATACCCAGTTTGGCCGTGCGATGCACGAACTGAACATCCAGACTATCTGCGCCAATACCAGCTCAGCCAAAGGCCGTGTGGAACGGGCCCATCTGACGCTTCAGGATCGCCTGGTCAAGGAGCTCCGGCTCAGGGGCATTTCCTCAGTGGATGCAGCCAATGATTTTGCTGATGAGTTTATGACCGATTACAACCGGCGCTTTGGCAAAGCACCCCGGCATGACTTTGATGATCACCGGCCACTTGAAACTGATGATGATCTGACCGCATTTTTCACATGGCGGGAACCGCGCCGTGTTTCAAAATCCCTGACGGTGCAGTATGACAAAGTGCTCTATCTGATTGAAGACAATGAGTTAAGCCGAAGGGCTATTGGCAAGTACATTGAGGTCTGGCATTACCCGGATGGCCGGAAAGAGCTCCGGCTAAACGGGGTTGTCCTTCCCTACTCCACCTACGATCGCCTTCAGGAAATCGACCAGGGGGCTATCGTGGACAACAAGCGCCTCGGGCGTACACTTGAATTTATCAAACTGATACAGGACAAACGCGACAATAACCGTTCACAGGCTCTCCCTGCCGGAGATGGCCCCTCGCGCCGACGCAGGAAACCCACAGAGAAGAAATCCCAGCGATCTCTGGACGAAGACGATATGCTCAATGCGCTGAAAACATTACAATCACGTTCTGACGAGATTTTCGGTACAAGGAAATGACATGGAGATGATGGCAGACATAATCCCATCTTCATAGAGCTGCAATGCAAGAGAGTTTAAGGTCCGCTTTGAGCGAGGAGCGGACGTTCGCGGTAGCGCAACAAAGATGAATATTTGAATCAGATAGTTCATATTAAACGGAAATAGGTTACTTCCTCTAAACGTATCAGAGTAACAAAGGCTGAAAATGGCAAAGCTTGAAGAATTAAAAAACATTTATCCCGGTGCACTGGCATGGAAATTTGGCGACAGCCCAGAACTTGCTGACGAACTCGTACAACTGGTTTTGAGTGGGAGTAAAACAGCGACATGCTCTTCGATAGCATCTTTTCACCATGAACATGAACGAGGCGAAGCTCCCTGCGTTGGAAGTTATAATATCATTCTTAACGGAGCCGGGCAGCCAATGTGCGTGATCAGAACTCTCAGGATGCAAGTTATCCGCTTCAATGAAATGACGAGTGAACTTGCCAGTAAGGAAGGTGAAGGTGATTTAAGTCTGGAGTATTGGAGTGAAGGTCATAAGCGTTATTTTGAGCGTGAAGGCACTTATTCTGAAGAAATGGAACTTATATTTGAGGAATTTGAACTTACAGAGATTTTGTAACTGTCAGCTACTGGCACTAAGCGGACTTTTCAACATCAGGACATTTCTAACGAGCCAGTGATTAGACATTTTCACTGAGCTTTGACACACGGTGTAGTGGCTAAATTGAAAAGTCCATTTTCTTGATATGTTATCGGTGTGGGTGATAAGCGTCCAACAGGACGAAAGTTAAGGGAACCCTGTTTACGCTTACAGAAAATGAAATTAACTACATCGATGAAACCAGCAAAAGCATAGGAGCAACAAAAGTAAACGTTGTTAGAACAGGTTTAAAAGCACTAGAGATGTTAGAACCGAACGAACGTATACGTTTACTTGGCGAGATTAGCCTAAAAAGTCCAGGAAGAGGGAACGGATAAAAACGTCCTACTAGGTTTTTTTTATGATCTTGGCACCGACTACGATTGGTGACGCAGAATAAACAAATTTAACTGACTCTTTTATACAAGACTTATTGTAAGTCTCTAATAGTTCTTTGTCATTAACGTGAATAGATGTATTAATTTTACCAATCATTTCATTTTTGCACAAATTAAGTGCTTCCTCTGTGTAAGGTTTATTATTTTTTTCACAGAATTTCTTGCACATCATTACAATGTCTTCACTATCAATTGGGGTGTGCTTTAATAAAACAAAACAATTTTTTGATACATTGAACAGGTAAGTTAAATCTGGATATATGATTGAACCAATGTCAGGAACTAACGGTGTGAGAGCGGAATCAGTATAATAGGAAATTATTATTGTAGTGCATAGTTCTTTCGCCTTAAAATATTCTTCAATCATTGCATCAATGGATGAATGCGCGATACCTTCGTCGTAGTAAACAAACAGAATAATAAGTTTAAGCCAGCTATCATATTCGGCTGGACTGACGCCATATTGAGAACAGAGGTAATCCCTTTGCCGTTTATCATTATTGACTAGAGAATTAAAAATAGATTCAAATTCCTCTCCGACACCCTGTATGATGAAATCTTTACAGAAAGAAAATGATTTCAATGATTTTTTTATGTTATGAGGGTTACGTATGAAATTTAGAAATTTAAGTTTTTGCAAATATTTGACATCTTCTATTAGATCCGAGCCATCTATACTTTTAGATGTTATATTATTTGATTCAATTTTGTACATAATCGAACTATGAAAAGAAGAAATTATTTTATTATACTTATCCTCCCAAACACCGAAGAATTTTTCTAGATTTAATCTTTTTCCTGATTCAAATAATTCTAAAGTATAGAGATCATCTTTGGCTGAGGTGTTTTTAATGAGAGGCCGATTAGTAGCGTGCACCTCAAAAGAAGACTTATCAACGATTTCGTACTTGCAAATTCTTGCTAAAGAAGGATTATCAGGATTTGAGGATGCGTTCCATCTTTGTTCAACTTGTGAAATGAAATGATGGTTTTTCGTAGTATTAATTAAATCAATCATTATAAATGTCCTGTAAATAAATCTACTAAGTACAACTCTGAAATTCGTTAAAATCCAGACTTGCCAGTCCCTCTACTGGAGTTCTGCGAGAATTTTATCCGGAGAAACACTACCTAGGAAAGTATGGACAGACGGCTCCAGCACAACCATCGCAGGTGTGGCGGTAACCCCGAGTCGGTCTGCAAGCTCAGACTGTTTAATCACCAGATTTTTACATTTTTCTGAACTGGTGTTGTCTGGCAAAAAACCGGCCATCGCATTTTGAAAACTTTTCTGGCGATCGGGTGCACACCATACTCTCCCCATATCTTCTATGACTGAGTCTTTGATGGAGGACGGCACCACAGTCACAAATGACATAGTGAGCCCTGCATCCGTGTACTTTTTGATATTTTTCACAACATAGCTGCAATACACACACTGATTTTCAACAAAAACTAATAATTTATGTTTTTCAGCTTTTGCCTGGAAGGTAACGGGCTCCAGCTCAGCTAAGGAGCGGGATATATCTTCATAGGCCATCTGTGGCGTTACATCTGAGGCCGGAGCCGCTGAAACCCCGCTGCTGAAGCTGGCTACCGTAAAAATGCCTGCAGTTAATGCTTTAATACAAAAGCGCATGATTTCCATTTCCTTATCCCTGATTACCTTCAGGTAGTCTACGTCTGGTTCATGTCACAGTTAACGCCTTTTTTTTCATCAGGAAAAGAAAAACTTTTCAGGGCGCATCATTTCAAAAGCAGTCGTTAAATTCTCGTATCAAAACATCGAAAGCTTCTTTATGCCGCTTCAGCGGCATAAAGGGGATCAGTGATAGCTGACCAGCTCACGCTTTATCGCTGGTTTTAAAGCTTTTTTTCAATAACGTCTTTCAATGCGC
>ERZ773195.271-NODE-271-length-50614-cov-4.150438_pt1 | contig 50614 bp, 47 predicted proteins | sample MGYA00580530_ERZ773195 | MGnify/ENA primary metagenome ERZ773195 (study PRJEB29015, sample SAMEA2737751) | human gut metagenome | biome: human gut; feature: human-associated habitat; material: faeces | place: China | collected 2012 ...
TGCCGAAAATAAAGATTACTTATGACGACAGAGTGGACATCGAAATGATGCTTCAGGATAAAATTTCAAAAAGCATGATTTCAGAATTAAAAGGAATATCAAGAGGAGCCCTGTACAACGAAATCGAAAAGGGCAAGGATGAAATGGGGGAATACAGAGCAATTTTAGGACAAAAGAACTTACTAAGAAGCAGGAGATAATGTATGAAATATAAAGAATTTAAAGAGAACATTATTAATGAGCTTGTAAAAACGAAATTATTTAATAAAGAAGAAGCTGAAAAGTACTATTTGGAAAACAAGAATTTTTTCATTGAGAAACAATTCGGAATCAAAACAAAGCAGGGGAGGAAGAAAAAATGAATGTAGTAAATTTGGCAGGTAATCCGACAGCAGATCCGGTGGAATCAACATACACATACAAGGACAAGGACGGAAATGAAAAGAATGGAAGAAGAGCGTCATTTGTACTTGCAGTGTCTGTAAGTAATGGACGAAGATACGAAGAAGCAACTTTTGTAAGATGTGTTGCTTTCAACAACAACGCAAAAATAGTAATTGACAGAGTAAAATGCGGAAAAAAGATCATTGTTCAGGGACATCTGAAATCAGGAAGCTTTGAAAGGGATGGAGTTAAACAATATACTTTGGACTTAATCGTTGACTGCATAGAATTTTGTCAGAAAGTAACTGAAGAAAAGGAAAATACGGAATTTGTTGAAATGAGTGAAAATGCTCAAAATGAATTTTTTAGTGTGCCGGAACCGGGAGAGAATGATTTACCAATGCCTTACTAACAGGAAAGGAAAACTATGGACAAGAACACAATCATATATTATCTTCAACATCCTGAAATTTCAGATAAATTGTGGGAAACAGCAGAATATCTTGAAAGAGAAAGACTGTCTCTTTTGGAACATCTTGAAAGGGAAATCATATATACAGGACAGGTGAAGGTAAGCTATTCAACACCAACTGCAAAAACATATAAGTACCATGACGTGGGAGATACAATTGAGAGCACTGAAAAAATGTTGCGAAAATACAGGGAAGAATTAAATCAAAGTTACATGAAAACAATTGAGGAAATAGCCATGTGCAAGAGAATTAACTTGATTTACAAGCTTCTTTCAATCGATGATCAGAAATTACTTTCAGACTTATACATAGAAAAAATCGGTTGGAAAGCAGTGGAGATTGATTCAGGAATCAATCACAGAATACTTGTGAGGAAAGTAAATGACATATTTAATCTAATGTGTCTGATGTACGATGCATCTTTAATTACAGATGTAAAACTTGCAAAAATGGGACAGCAGAATGAAAAAGCAGAAAAGGAAAAACAAAAAAAGGCAGAAACAATAGAGGGACAGACCACATTGTATGACTTTTTGGGAAAGGAAAAGCAAAATGAAAAAAAAGAATAATAAGACAATAATAGGAGTGGACCACGGATATGGTTATACAAAGGGAACACACACAATACTTAAGAGTGGAGTTGACAAGCTAATCATTGAACCACCATTTAATGATGACTTACTTGTGTTTCAGGATAAGGTTTATGCAGTAGGACAGAAACGAGGACAGATGCAAACAGAGAAAACCAAGACAATTGATTATTACATATTAACGCTTGCAACAATAGCTTCAGAAATGAAGCAGGCAAAAAAGACAAGACTTAATGATGTGGTAATAGCTGCAGGACTACCGTATTCTTTTATGTCAAGTCAGGGACCTGCATTTCAGAAGTATTTGGGAAAAAACAAGAAAGTTGATTTCAAGTATGAAGGAGTCAAGTATTCAATAGGAATAAGTGGTGTAAAGCTTTTCCCTCAGGGATTCCCGATGATTGCCTATGAATTATCGGAAGACAAGGAAGAGGTTAAGGTTGCAGACATAGGAAGCAGAACAATAGATGTACTTACATTTATCAATGGAAAGCCGATATATGACAAGTGCTTTTCACTTGACAGAAAGGGAACATTGGATTGCGTAGACATGATAGAAAAGTATTTTCTTACAAAATTCTCTGAGACCATCAGTGAAAATAAGATTCAGGATTTACTTCAGAACAAGAAAGTAAACCTGCCACCTGAACAGATAAAGTTTGTTAAGGAACTAATCAGAAATTATGTTGATGAAATCTTAATGGAACTAGAAGTAAGAGGCATCAAAAACAATGTTGTGTATTGTGGTGGCGGAGCAACCGTAGTAAAGAACTATCACGGAAACTTACCGGCAGGATGCATCATCAAGGATGACATATATGCAAACGCAAAAGGGTATGAGGAACTGGCCGCAGACATGCTATAAAAATAGAAATGAGAGTTAGAAAACTAACTCTCATTCCAAAAATCAATTACCAATACCCATTAAAAAATTAGAGCCGGTAAAAGAATAATGAAAACCGGAATTGAATAACCAAGAAATTCAATCAAACTCATAATTTTCTATGGACATTTTAGATATTAACACATTTGGTTAAAGTTTACAAGAAATTATTTTTGGAGGCATCCATGAGAACTAGGGAAGAATTTAGCATTTTAAAGGTACGTCTGTACAAGGACACGGACTATCTAATTCAAAATTACTTAAATACAAAACAGAACAAGTCAACATACATTAAGAATCTAATACTGAAGGACATGAGGCATGAAAACATAGAAAATTCAATGTACAGGGTATTGGAAGATTTCTTTAGGGATCATCCTGAAATACTAAATAAAAGCACTCAAAAAGAAAAAAATGAAATTTCTGAAGTTGAGGAAATCATTGAAGAGGAAAAACCTGAAGACATTCAAAAAGAAGATGATGAAAAGGAATTACCTGATTCAGCAAAAAGCTTTTTAAGTGCATTGGAGTTTTAAAAATGGGAGTATGCGAAAGAATAAAGGATGAAGTCTCAATAACGGATTATGCAAGATACATGGGATTTACGTTACTAAAAAAAGGAAATTATTACACAATGAAAGAACATGACAGTGTAATGATAAGTCCAAGGAAGAAAAAGTATTGGCAAAACAGTAATCCGTCAGACAGTGCAGCTTTTGGTGAGGGTGGTTCGGTAATAGACTTTGCAATGAATTTTGGCGGTTATTCGAGAGATGAAGCCATAAAACAACTGATAAGCTTTGGAAACATCCGATTCGATAATGAGCGAATACAACAGACACAGAAAGTGGACATTCCTGAAAGTGTTGAATTAAAACTTCCAGCTACGGATGACAATGAAAGAAATGTGTTTGCATATCTGATTAAGACAAGGGGAATAGCAAAAGACGTGGTAACAGAGTTAATGAAGAGAAAAATGATATATCAGGACAAGCACAAAAATTGTGTCTTTGTCGGATATGATAGCAATAACAAGAATAAGCCGGTGTATGCCTGCTTAAGAGGAACAAATACATACAAAAAATTTCAGGGTGATGTTAGGGGCTGTGATTACTCAAAGGGAATATATGTAGAAAATGGGAGTAAAACATTGATTGTTACAGAATCCTTCATAGATGCAATGAGCGTAATGACAATAATGGGAAAAGATTGGAAGAAACATGACTATCTTGCATTGGGCGGTACAGGTAAACATGAAGCAATTAAGTATTATCTTAATACTGGTAAAGTAAAAAATCTGATTATAGCAACAGACAATGACAAGGCAGGAAGAACAGCCGCACAAATAATTAGTACATTTGTAAAAAAAGATTATCCCACTGTGTCAGTTAAGATTAGTCTTCCTACGGTAAATAATGGAAAAGACTGGAATGAAGTAATTAATAAAAACAAAAAGTAAAAATAAAGAAAAGAGGAAATGCTAATGAGAAAAATTAAGTATTTTGATAGCGAGCTATCAGTTGAGGAATATATAAAAATGCAGATATGCAAAAACGCAGGAACGCAAAGTTTTGCATATAAGGACCAGCTCTGTGACCTGTGTGAAAAAATGGGAATAACTTATAGCGACAAGTTAAAAAAAGATGAGTTGTTTGACCTGTTAATTGCTAATGGATGCGATTATACGCTGCTTGCGCAAAAATATGGAGTTGGTGTCAGCAGCAAAAACTATCAGGATACATTCGCCATAACACATAAAGATGTCAAGCGTTTGGAAAAAAAAGGAATTTTGAAAGTCGTGGGGGAGTACCGTTTCCGTGCATATGGTAAATATATGTACGCACCATTATACGACATTTTTCAATTTGCTTCTATACCGGAAGAAGTTATTAAAAATACTTAAATAAGAGAATAGAAAGAGAGGTTATTTTTATGATACTTTTAATTACAGCAAATGGATACTGTACCGAATTATATTTTGGTGAAGACATGGAAAACATAATTAAAATACTTGAGATTATGGTTGTTTTATTATTTGGATTATTAATGTTATTTATTGCTACTTACATAATTTTGCTACTATATAATGTGGGCAAATACATAATATACAAGATTGAACAAAAGGTAATCAATAAAAAGAAATAGAATAGATAAGTTTCTTCATTGGTTTAATTTTATGTTGTATTTCAATTTTTATTATATTAGTAACGGGTGAGGTTTCGCTTTTATTTAATACGGATATAAATTATGGTGATTATTCAGTAAGTCAACTAGAAGAAAGGGCAGTTCATAAAAACAGCAAAAGCAATAACAGACAGATACACAATGGTATATGTGGTTCATTACATATAGAAATTTAATTTATTAAAAGAGAAAAAATAACTTAGGGGTATGTGGAATACAGTGTGAGGTTCAAATCCTCAGCAATGATAAAATCATTGACAACCATGGTGGAAAGTAAGAGATTGTCGGTTCAACTCCGACCGCCCCATTTCAAACAAGAAGCACGAAGGACAGAAAAAATTATGAGATTACCAATAAAATTAATAGAAAAATTGAATAATCTAACAAACTGCGAAATGAACATGTATTTATGGCTTTGCGAAAACCAAAATGATAATGGAGCAGTGTCAGGAATCAGACCATCTGACTTCCTTGATATGATGTCAAAACAGTCTTTTTATAATGCATTAAAAGGTTTGACTGATAAGGGACTAATTAGGCTGGGGCTTCGCAAAAAAAGACATGAATACAAGATAAGTTTAAATGAAGTCACAATTGTTGGAGACGAGTGGAAGGAAGGCTACATAAACTTTAATAAGAAGCTTTTCCAGTGTGAAGACTTCAAAAAATTAAAGTCAAGGGAAAAATACTTAATGTTACTTTTTTACGTTAAGACAAGTGTTTCTGTGACATCATCAGGAACCAAGGCAGTGCATTCCATGGAAAAGGACACTTTTTATGAAAAGTACTCAAAGCTACTTAACAGATCCAAGAGAAGAATCATGGAATATATGCATAGTCTGAAGAAGTTCTTCAACATAAACATTAAACTAAGAAAAAGAACAAGAAAGCATCAGGAAGAAACCGTAAAGGAATATAAGATAGGACGAAACAGAAATACATATTCTCTTGATGTTAAGGAAGACAAGAATGGAAGAGTAAAACATAGAAGACAGCATGTCATGGCAATGGTTCGTAAATATAATCTTAAGGGTGTTACTGAAGAATTTATTAATGATGTTATTGGTCTTTATAAGAACCACATTAAGAATTATACAGAGGCACGAATTGACAGAGCCATGGAATGGGCAATCAGAACTCATTCGAAAGAAAATAACATAACAGCGAGTGCAGCAAGAATTAATCAGCTACTCAAACAAAGAATAGAAATGTACGGAATTGCTTAAACAGGCCACGAAAGTGGTCTGTTTGTCGTGTGTTTTTTAGTGTCTGATAAGAACAGAAAATAAATTTAGTACATGAAACATAAAACAGAAAGCCAAAATGCCGGGGGAAAATGCATAAAGGCTTTATTTTTTTGAAATTCATAGTCAAAAAAATATGCTAAATGAAAAAATAGGTCAAAAAAACGTGCAATACACATATTACTCATAATCAAAAAAATGACACGCTAAAAATTGGAAAAAGCCCATAAATAAAGGCATTGCGACAGATAAATTGACAATTGCTATGTTATCTTGTTTATATTTTTTCTTTAGTGATAAATCAATCCTCTTCCTCAATAAGGAAAGCTGCTCATATAAATGCTCCTAACGGAGCAGGAGCAGCTCTGACAGCTTCGCTGTCCTAAATTTGTCTGGGAAAATGACTGGAAGCAATAGATGTTCGTAACTCCCATCAAATTAAAAGAATACCCAAAAGAAAGAAAAATAATGCACATCCAAAACATCAAAAAACAATAACCAAAAGTAACCTGTAATAAAGAATAATGAGAAGTTATAATAAAATTATGTTAAGTGCAACAGTCACATGCGGTAATAATATATGTCACAACTTCTTATTATTGGCATAACCTGATAAAAAAATAAAAACAATTTGCAAAAATAAAAAAGAAATGCTAATATGTAAATGTAATTTTTTTTTGTGAATCCCCGAAGTTGAAGGGTGATGTTTATTTAAAAAGCTGTCTAAGTTAAAGACAGACTTATTTCAGGAGGATTCGTCCATGTGGACGATATGTTGTAATTTATGGGTGACTATTGGCAAGGTAGTCACCTTTTTTACAAGAAAAGGTGGTTATCATGGAAAAGCTTAAGCTAGATTTTGACATTCCTGATTTTTTGGAAGAAGACATTGAATCAATGGTTAAATCAGTGAATAATAAGGAAAGCATAGTGGATTGTTGGCAGGATACCATAAGAGCAGACTTAAATTGCTGTGACGGTGTACTTACAGAAGAACAAATTAAATTGTTGCGTGATTACTATTATGTAAGGGAGTGGTAAAATGCTAATTGATTTTTCGAAAGAAGCCTTGACAGTTCCCAACAATTACTTGGGAGCAGACAAGAAACGAACAATAATATATAAAGGTGAGAAGTATCTTTTGAAATTTTCAACGTACAATGAATTTCAGCAAAACAGTCTTGCAACATCATATTCAAACAACGTGTTTTCTGAATACATTGGAAGTAAGTTTTTCAAGGAGTGCGGAATAGAGGCACAGGAAGTAATACTGGGAACATACACGGACATAAGCAGGTCAGGAAAGGAAAAACTATATCCTGTTGTGGCATGTAAGGATTTTACAGGTGATGGTTATGAACTTTATGAATTTAAGGGACTTGAAAACAGTTATCTTGAAGGAAAATCCGGTGGAAAGATTCCAAGTCTTGAAGACATTACGGAAATAATGGATTCAGGACAGGGGATATTTGGAATTTTGAAGAATGATGAGGCAAAGGAAAGATACTGGGACACATTCATTGTTGACGCAGTACTGGGAAATTTTGACAGACATGCAGGTAATTGGGGTTATCTTTACAACATAAAGGAAAACAAGGCAAGACTTGCACCTGTATATGATTGTGGTTCGTGTCTGTTTGCAAGATCAAGTGATGAATCATTTGGGAAATTTCTCAATTCAAAACAGGACATGAATCTTAGGGTATATAACATGCCTTTTGCATCGCTGACAGAGAATAATAAGAAGGTTAATTATTACGATTTCATTTCATCACTGAAAAATGAAGACTGTAATGCAGCATTAAAGAGAATGCATGACAGGATAGACATTAGCAAGCTTCATAAAATAATAGATGAAACGCCAATGATTTCTGATGTTAGAAAATCGTTCTACAAGGAAATAACAAGGGAAAGATTTGACATAATAATAGACAAGTCTTATAGAAAGTTGTTGAAGATGGAAAAACTTAAATCAGATCCGTTGTTTTCCATGAATAGTAGTGACCTGATATCAGAGCCTGAACATCAGGGCAAAAATAAGGAGCAGGTTCAGGAAAAACAAAACATTAGGAAAAATGACAAAACAAGGTAACCAAAAGTAACCTGTAAATGTAAATACTTATAAGATATAATATAATTATCAAAAAAGGAGATGGCAGAGGCTGTCTCCTTTTTGCATACAAGCAATCATTGATATTAAAAAAGAAATCGCAAAAGGACGGTTTCTTTTTTTAATATAAACAAAAAACATTTTAGGAGGAAGACAAATGAAAAATAACAAGTTAACTAAAGTTGTCACAAGTATTGCGATTGCAGCTTCGATGACAATGACAATGGTACCCGCAGTATCAGCAGCCGATTACGGAACTGCTACTTATGACACAATTGATACTACAAAGACTGGTAGCTTAACAGTTCATAAGTATGACATAACAGCAGCTACTAAGGCAGGAGTAGACACAAGCGTTTTCAATAACGATTGGAAGAGTGACACAAAAGCAGAAACAGATTTACAGAAGTATGCAATTCAGGGAAATGTGTTCAGTTACTTAAAGGTAGCAGACATCTACACTGAATCAAAGACAACTGCAAATGGAATTGGTGTAAGAGTTTTATACGGATTCAATGATACTAATCTCATCGGCGATTTAGGACTTGATACAGCATCAGCAGAGCTTACAAAGAATAGTACATACTACTATACTTCAACAGAAATCAACGATGCCTTAAAGGACAAACTCGAAAACAGTAACACAGCAACTAAGAATACACTTGAAGATTACATTAAAGCCAATGGAGGCAAGGACATGACAGAAACAAGTAGCACTGGTGTTACTTCAGTAGATAAGCTTCCAGTTGGTTTATACATGGTTGTTGAAACATATGTTCCTGAAGATGTAACTTACACAACTGATCCGTTTATGGTTTCAATTCCATCAACAACAGTTGACGGACAGGATTGGATGTATGACATCAATGTTTATCCTAAAAACCAGACAGATTATCCTACACTTGATAAAAAGGTAGCAGACGATGATGATTACAGTTCTGAAGGAAACAACGGACATGCTCTTAAAGATACAGCTTCTGTTTCAGAAGGTGACGTTGCTGATTACAGAGTTACATCAAAACTTCCTGCAATCATCTCAAAGGCATCATACTTCACAAAGTATACTTTTGTGGACACTCTTGCAAAGGGACTTACTTATAACAAGGATTCAGTAACACTTTATTGGTACGATACAAAAGCCGACGCTGACATCAACGATACAGCAAAAGCAGTAGCTACTTGGACTCAGGACAAGAACAAGTTTACTGTAACTGTTCAGGATAATAAAATGACTGTGGCTATGACAGCAGATGGATTAAGTGAAATTAATACAAATTATGCAGGAAAATATGTGGTTGTATCTTACAGTGCAAACGTTAAGAGTACAGATGATTTGATTCTTGGTGATAACGGAAACCAAAATGATGTAGTTCTTACTTATGCAAGAACAAACACAGCTTATGAAGATGTTTTAAAGGATGAAGCAGTAGTTTATTCATATGCAACAGACTTAAACAAGACATTCTCAGACAATGCCGGTGATGCAACAAAGGTACAGTTTGTAGGAAAGAATACATCAAGACAAACAGACGGACAGACAGCACCTTACTATTTAGTTGCAACAAAGGTAGCAGACGGACAGTATCACGTAGCAGGTGAAACAACAAATGAAAAAGATGCAACAATCTTCAGCCCTGACAAGAACGGTAAACTTAACATTTACGGTATTGAAGCAAATCAGTACTCATTTACTGAAATTGCAACAGACAAGGGTTACACATTATTAAAGGATGCCATCACTGTTAATGTTACAATGACAGATTCAACAATTACTCCAAGCGTTGCAACAGTCAGAGGACAGGACAATCCTAATGCAGATGTAATCTATACAAAGAATGCTTCAGCAAAGGCAACAGTTGATAACCTCGATGCAAAAATGCTTGCAAAGGGCGATTCAGAAAACGCAATGGTTAAAATTTCTGTTCAGAATAACAAGAGCTTCCCTATTCCTTCAACGGGTGAAATGGGAACATATGCAACTGTTATCATTGGATGCATGCTTGCTGCAGCGGGTATTATGTTAAGAACTAAGAAAGAAAATGCAGAATAAAAAATGAAAAAAAGAAGATTGTTTATATCCATTTTATTAATAATAGTAGGAATTGTGATGACATTTTACTCCTTCATCGTCAATTCGATAAATGACCGTCATAATTCCACAATACTTAACTCATATGACAAAAAAGTGGAAGAAATGGAACAATCGGACATTGATAAGTTGATTGCCAAGGCTCAGTCATATAATGAGTCCCTGGTAAAAACTGATGTAGTAATTACAGATCCGTTTGACCCGGACAATTCCCACAGATTTTTACTTAAGGAATATGAGTCAATGCTTAATGTAGGAAACGACCTTTTATGCTATGTTGAGATTCCATGCATAAATGTGTATCTTCCTGTATACCACGGAACAAGTGATGAAGTTTTAAAAAAGGGTGCCGGACACATTGAGGGGACATCGATTCCCATCGGTGGTACGAGCACCCATTCTGTAATAGCAGCTCATTCAGGATTAAGCACTGCAAGAATGTTTTCTGACTTGGAAAAAGTTACTTATGGAGATGTATTTTACATTCATTATCTTGGAAAGACAATAAGCTACAAGGTTGACAAGATAACAGTTGTTGAGCCTGATGACACATCGCAATTGTACATTGAGAAAGGCAAGGATTACGTGACCTTACTTACGTGTACACCATATGGAATAAACGACCATAGGCTTTGTGTCAGAGGCGTAAGAACTGAAATAAAAAGTACAAACAATGAAACAGTAAGGAAAAAGCAATCAAGATGGTTAATGGAATATAAGAAGGCACTAAGCATAGGTATTACACTAATGGTCATTATTATTATATTCCTAACCATTAAGAGAATGCTTGAAAAAAAGAAGAAGGATAGAAAGGCGGACAAATGAAAAACAGAATTAGAAAGACTGGAGTGGTGATGATTGCTGCTCTTGCGTTAATAATAACTTCGCTTGGATTTATCCGTTATAATGACGAAAAAAACGTGAAAATCAGCGATTTTTCACAAGAGATAAATCTTGCTGACTACAATACGCTTACAGATAATTCATCAAGTAACAAGATTATTGTATCAGCAAAGAATAAGAAAGATATTAAAAAACTTGAAGGTGTTAAGAACATCATAAAGTCTAACGATTTATACTTTGTGACGTTTGACAGCGTAAAAAATTCAGACAATGCATATGAAAAACTTAAAAACAAAAAAATATCTGTAAACAAGGACTTAAAGGTATCAGTACAGGACAATGAGGAAAGCTCTGATACAGTAAGCAAAATTACAAACAACGAAAAAGGAACAAGAGTTGCAGTAATTGATACAGGTGTAAACGGAGCAGGAGAAAGCTACGATGTTACAGGTGAAGGAACAAGTGATTTAAGCGGTCATGGTACTGAAATGGCTAAAATCATTGAAGAAACAAGTGATAATGGTGCAAACATCATTTCAATCAAGGCTTTTAATAAGGATGGTGACGGTTCAATTGCTTCACTTTATGCAGCCATCGAACTTGCAAGGGAACTTGATGTAAAAGTCATAAACTTATCAGCAACAACAGGTTACAAGATTAAGGCAGATTATGTTGTTGATGCGATTAAAGAAGCTACAAAAAGTGGCATAAAAGTAATTTGTGCTGCAGGTAACTATTCAGCAGACGTTAAGGACTTTGCAACTGCAAACATCAAGGAAGCTGATGTTGTAACAGCCGTTGAGGAAAATGGCGATTTTGCAGCATATTCAAACTTTGGTGAAACAGTTGACTATTCAGCACTTGGTACATATGGAAATGACAGTGGTACAAGCATTTCAACGGCAAGAGTTACAGGATACTTTGTTAAATATGGAAAAGACCTTGATAAGCAGGGTAAGGACCTCGGAGAAGAAGGTTGGGACCAGTATTTTGGTAATGCAACCTTTGATGTTGACGCAGAAGAAGGCAAGCTTCCTGAAGATGGTTTTGCTTCAGTTCTTTTCCACGGAGACTGGAAACAGTTATCTGACAAGGAATTTAAGGATGCCATAAGTAATGCAACAGAAACAAGGCTTTCAGTGTGGCTTAACAGTTTAAGTGATGAGGACCTTGCTCTTGCATTGTCGAAAGACAGCATTCTTAATTGTGAACATTATGAGCTGGATAAAAACGGAAACAAGACAAATGTAACAACTCATGCTGAATGGCTGATGAGTTGGAACATACCCGATGTAAAGACAATGGCAGTTCTTGACTATAACAACGGACACATTCCGGTTACAATCAATGACAACAACACAGGAAGCTCGCAAACACTGTATAGTGGAACTGTGTATGCTTCTGTATCAGGCAGTTTAAAAGCCAATGTTCAAAGAACAGTATCGTGGTCTGTTACAACTTATAGTAATTCATGCGGTTTTTCATTAAAAACAAGTTCAAATAAAACCACACAGTCAGGTGGAGGTAACTGGTCAATTTTCAATTTTTCGTTTTCATACGCAAAACCTGAAAACAGATATGCAGTTGCAACTTGTAGAAGAGCATATTCAGAAACAAGTTCGGCATTTTCTTCAAATGTCAACAATTCAGGAATGACAACTGCAACAACACATGCTGAAACAGTTACTGTAACATTAAATGCAAATCATTTGGGAATGAATGTTCCAAGTGGTTCAAGTAGAAATTATGGTTCATACATAGTAACTCTTAATCGTGCTGTAATGCATTTGACTTTTGATTCAAACGGTGGTGATGAACCAAACAGAACTTCAAACTACTACTACATGAACAGTCCTAACATTGGAATGAGTGCAGTGTCAAGAAAGGGCAGAAAGTTCCTCGGTTGGTCCAAAAACAAGAATGCAACATCTGCTGATTTTAATGTCAATAACAGCTACTATGCCTGGGACATGCAAAGTTATAGTGCAGGAACAACTACAACTGATTTTTATGCAACCATATACGCCGTGTGGGGTGATTATACCTGGACAACTCTTAATTTTTATCAGGACAGCAGTAAATTATATGGAAAGGGTTATTTAACATATGATAATATCATTGTTAATTCCAAGTACACATTGAGTAATCCAAGTAAGGATTTTTCCACATTCAATGATTTTGTTCCTACTAAAGAAGGTGCAAAATTTATAGGATGGAATACAAAGAGTGATGGTAGTGGGGACACTGTAATTACGAAGGATATGCTTTCATCCAATTGCATAAATGCAGAAAGTACACCTGAAACATATTGGAGTGATGGAAAATGGATATATTCAGCAAATGAAGACAAGACACTTGACTTGTATCCTAAGTGGGAGTATAAGACAGCAGACATCACATATGACGATAACTTTACAGGTTCGGCGACAAGAAAACAGATGACTGTAAGTTCCGCTAAGTTAATTGATGTTTCAGGTTATTCGGAATGTACGTTTACATTGGCAGGTGGCCAGACATATATGATTTACGGATATGATTCAGAAATGAACATTGTGTATCGTGGTGACAAGTACGAAAGTAATTTTGTGACAGACAAGGCAGGCAGAATCGACATATCTAATTGTCACTACATAGGGTTCATGAAGCAGACAAGTCATATGCCTGATTATGATGTTTCCTTAACATTATTTAACTTGAAAAAGTACACAAACACTGTTTCATCAGGCGATGTTAACAACATTCGTGTAAATCCATTCATTAGAGACGGTTATGTGTTTACGGGCTGGAACACAGAAAAGGATGGAAGCGGAAAGTCATATTCTGAAGGACAATCATTAGGACATTATCCTAATGTTGAAAGTACTGAAAATGAAGACCTTACACTTTACGCTCAGTGGGTAAAGGCAGATTATTATAAAACGATGCAGTTTATGAATACCAATGAAAAAAAGGTTATACCACCAACGTATGGAATGCTAACACTGGACGATACCTTTACTCAGACAGTAAACATAAAGAAAAAGGACAGTGATAACATTGTTGTTCCGGGAACAGTTTTCAACATCGAATGTAGTGACGGAAGCTCTACCACAGTTACAACAGATGATGACGGAAAGGCAATGGCAACCTTTGATTTTTCTGTTTCTCTAGCAGATACCGGAACAGAATATTACTGGTACTGTACTAATTATGATGAACTTGATGACATGGGTAAAAAGCAGGTAAAGGACCTTGGCAGATACATTAACGAGGCAGAGGCAAGAACAGCAGCCCAAACAGACTTAAAAAATTACATTAAGACCATTAAAAAGGACTTTACGGTTTCAGAAGTGTCACATCCAGACTACGTTGGAAGCGTTGATGACATTACATTTTCATTAACTGGAGACGGAGCAGTAAAGGATTTGGAAGTCATTGATCCGATTGAAGTTGAGGAACACGTTCTTCAAAACGAATGCACATTAACACCTGTATTTAAGATTCGAAAAACAAATGCAATGAATGAAGTTTTACCTGGAGTAAAGATAAACATTTATTCAGACGAAAACAAGAAGAATCTTCTTGTATCAGGAACAACAGATGAAAATGGTGAGATTTATTATGAAGGAAGTTCAGTAACTTATAAAACAGGCGAATACAAGTATGTTGATGTTGATGCATATGGTACTGCTTCAGACAGACTAAAGCAGTATTGCAAGGACCATAACTTGTATACATCTTATGAAGAGGCAATGGCCGCATACAAGGCTGATGCAAACTATAACATCGTAAACGGACATGATGATGGAGATAATCCGTTGGCATCACGTGAAAAGGAAATGGAAAGAACATATTATTGGCAGGAAATTTCAACACTATCAGGATATGTACTTGATGGAGAATTACATTCAGCTACAGTATTTTGGTTTAAATCAGATGACATTAACAACAACTTAATAACAAATGCCAATAAGAGCGATGTATCGGAAAGTAATTCAAATGTTAACGCAGACGGTGAACCTGTTGATTTTGCCACAAAATTCGTTAACTATCAGGAAAACGTATTAAAGCAGGTTACGGATGGAGAGAGCTTCACACAGAACCTTACTTTAATTAAGAAGGGAACTTTAGGAAACATTCTTCCTAATGCCACATTTGACGTTACAGTGGATGGAGTTAAGAAACAGTACGTAACGGATGCTAATGGCAAGATTACAATATCCAACACTTTTACAACCAATACAGAGGACGAGTATTATTACATTGAAAATCTTGATTATGTTTCTGACTCTGAAGTGAAGAACATTCTTGCTACAGCAACAGATACAAAGCACATATTTAAGACGGAAGCTGAGGCTAAGGAAGCAGCAAGAGCAGAAGTCGAAAGCAAGCGTGACAGAGCATATCACATTCACGAAGTTACACCTCCAACGGGTTACAAGGCTTGTGCAGATGCAGATGTTACTATTTCATATAATGAGTCAAAGGAGATCACATTAATTGATGAAAATACAGCATCTATCAGATTGATTAAGAATGATTCAAAGAAAGCTCCGGTTGAAAATGCAAAATTTGGTATGTTTACAACTGATACATCTTATAAGAACAATGAGTCATATTCATACAAGGGTGATACATACTACTTGTTAAAGGATGTAAACACAGACAAGAATGGAGAAGCAATAATTGACGGACTTAATCCGGACGGAAAGACAAAATACATAATCATTGAAAGGGTTACAAAAGCAGGAAAAGTGTTGCTCGCTGATCCAATTGAAGTTGGAACATTACCTGTAATTCTTGACACGAAACCGGACGGTGGATACAAGGGTACAGTTGTTGAATCAAACGGAAAATATCATTATTTTGACATTACATACACAGTTACAAATGACAGTGTATTTGAGCTTCCAAGCACTGGTGGAAAGACTCCATACTGGTACCTGACAGGACTTGTAATCATGCTTGCAGGAGCTTTGATAATGTTCAGAAAGAAAGGGGAAGAACATGCGAAAAAATAAGTTAATCGCTAAGATGACGGCACTGACACTTGCCGTTACTCTTGGCACATTAAGTTTTTTCTCAGGCACCACAAAAACTGCATTGGCAGACATTGTTGAAACCACAACACAGGCTGTCACGGAAATGCAGACAGAAGTAGAAGAAAGCGAAACTGTAAACACGGACAATGATGTGGAAACAGTAAATGAAAAACAAAATGACAATCAGGAAAAAGCAACGGAATCTAAACCTGATTCAACAGAAGATTCACGGGATGCAATTGAAGATGAAACGGAAGAAACAATAAAAGAAGTCAATCCTACAAAGTATTCTTCAGCTACAGTAACAATCCATAGAGTAAGTAACGGAAAGGCTGCCTCCAATGCATCTTTTGAGATTTTCGGTGTTAAGGATAATGGGGAAGGCTATGAAACTCTTGAACAATTCAAGGGTATGAAATTTTATTCACACGGAATCAAAAAAACAGATGGAAACGGAAACCTTACATTTACAGATTTGTCACTTGATGAAGACGAGTGGTATTTTATCAAGGACCTGTCAAATGACAACGTCATAAATGTGGGTTCACTCCCATTGTATTTCGATTCAGAGCCGACGGATGGCAGAATTGAGGAAAACAACGGAAGATACATATTGTATGATGTCAACTTTAAAGTTACAGATAAAAAGGCAGAAATAACAAATCTTCCTGTTAATGAACCGGACACAATCATGCCATTGCTAATGCCCGTACCTGAAGCAAAGGTTCAGGCAAGTGGCTCGTATGACTGGGATTATAAACTGTATTCAAGTACCACAGCAAGAAGTACTGTTAAGATTTCAAAAAGAAAAGATTTCTATTATGGAAGTGGTAGCAATAAAACTCAGGCAAGTATTTTCAAATTGGATTCAGTGTATGCTGCTTGTGCACAGCATAACAAATCAACAACATTAACAAATACTTACGTTAAAGAAAGTAAGTACACGGGTTCAAATGCAGGAAAGTTAAGAAAGCTACTTTATTATGGTTACGGTGGTTATGATAATGGTGCAACATTCATTAAGGCATATGGAAGCAAGCCGAGTCAGGCAGAACTTGCATTCGCAACAATAATCAGCACTTCCAAGTATTATTCAGGAAACAGTTGTTGGGACTCTTGGAACGTGATGGCAACGTTGCAGAAGGTTGTCGATGACAATACAGATCCTGAAAAAAAAGCAACTGCGGCAACCAGCATTTCATTTAAAAACTCAAGTGGCAAAAATGTTTCAAGTGTAAAGGCTCACTTGGCATCAGATGACAGCAACTATAATGACAATAATTATTATTATTCAGACTGGATAACCATAAGTTCGAATGGTTCAAAATCAATAAGCATGAGTAATGTATCCGGTGTGACTGCATACAGAAAGAGAAGTGGGAACACCAGTGGTGCTACGGCACTTGGAAATCTTTCTCTTCAAAAGGGTGACAAGCTTAAATTCAGATTTAACAAGAATACTGTAACAAGTGGAAAAAAGGCAACTGTCAAGATGACAAGTGCCGGTGGAATATCAGAACTTTATGCCATTGTTGGCAAGGTTGAGTCAAGCAAACAGGACGTAATGAGAGAATACATTGCAACTGTAGGTGACAAGAGTGACAGCCTTACATTTACCATGCCTACAGACACAACAAGGATTCCAACACCACCTAAGTACAGTGCGTTATCGTTACAAGCGACTGCAACACACGAGATTATTGTTAAAAAGTATGATGACAAGAAAGAAAGACCTCTTGCTAATGCAAAAATTTCAGTAACAAATGAATTGGGCGAAAAAAAGACAGCAGTAACAGGATCCAATGGAGAGGCAAAGGTTTCCTTCACGTACAACTATTATTCAAGCACTTATAGTTATTTTGAAGATACCGGAGACTTGTCTGCGGAAGAAATTCAAAATGCTGTTGACAGCAGAATATATAGAACAAGGGAAGATGCAGAGCGTGAAGCAAGAGTTCAACTTAACAGAATGATTAACGAAAAGAAGAAATATGTCTTAGTCGAGGTATCTGCACCGGACAACTTCCAAATTGTAAACAACGAAAAGGAAATCTACATGTATGGAGCAAATGCCAAGGAGGAAGTAGAGTTTTTCGATGCTTCAGAATCTATTGAAACAGGTTCTGCTAAGTATGAGACATATTATTATCAGGAGTTAGACATTGGCAAGGTTGATGAAAAGAACAACAGTCTTGTTTTACCTGGTGTACAGTTTCAGGCATATCCTACAGACATTGGAAACGGAAGTTCATTAATAGAAGTTCTCTACGAAGATGAAAACGGAGACATGCATACAATCAAGGATGAAAGTGGAATTGACACAACTCTTACTGATGCTTCAGATGATTATGAGTTTGATAAGACAAATAAAAATCAGACAGACTTTTTCAATGATTTTGCAAGAAAAGGAAATGCAGTTGTAAACACAAAGACAAACTCTAATGGAGTAATCCGAATAGGTTATGTTTACAAGCTGATAGCAGTTGGTAATTACAGTTATATAAAAGATTACAATAATCTTACAGCTGTCCAAAAGAAAAGAGCCGATGAGTTAATCAACAATCAGGGATATTACACAGATGAAACAAGTGCTTTGGCTGCGGCGAAAAAGGAAGTAACAGAGCAACTTGAAAATGTTAACAACAGCTACAAGGCTTGGGAAAATCCGGTAGACATAAACAATCCTTATGATGATAAGGAGTATTGGAATTTAGCTACTTACATAAGCCGAGAAGGCTTTGAACAAACAGAAAAACGTCTTTCAAGAATAAAAACAATAACCAAATATGCAGAAATTAAACCAGCAGAAGCAGAAAAGGTTTATGCAAAGAACAAGGGAATAGTTGCTTCGGACACAAGTTTATTCATTGAAGATTAAGTGACAAATTCACAGTAAAAATGAAAGTGTAAACAGGGTGGAAGAAAATTCATTTCTGTTTACACTTTTTTTATAAACGATGGGTTGCAAAGAACATATGTTTGTGTTACCATAAAGTTATAAACAGAGATTAATAATGGGAGATAAAACCAATGTTTATGAGTCACAAAAGTTACAGTCATAAACTGCAAACATGATAAAACACAGACATATAAACAAATAACTTAATTACAGAGTTTGGAGGTAACTAAATGAGAAAAAAACTTATTGCATTAACCTTGTCGGTTTGCATGATTTTGGGTGGAGTTAATACAACCACATATGCAAAAACAAAGACAAATATTTTACAAAACAATGATGATACATATACTCTCGAGAATTATGCATCATCATTAAAAGAAGTTCAAGAAATAAAATTAAATAATCTTTTGGAAAATACAGAAGGAAAATACAAGATAACGGTTGATTCAGATGTTGATTGGATAGATGATGTGCGATACACAAGCTGTCGAAATGAATTGGATGATGGACTAGGTGTGTATTATTATAATGGTGGTGTATCTTGTGGTTGGGATGACGTTGAAGAACTTACAGATAATACCGGTAAGAAATATACTGTCTTTACAATGCACAATGTAGATTATGTAGGATTTGCAAAGCAACGAAAGGAATTACTGAATGTAAGGGATAAATTTCTTGCGACGATGACGAACCTTGATGAAATGAGTGACTATGAAAAGGTTTTGGGAATATTATCGTTTATGTCTTACATCAAATACGGATTTGACGAAAAAGGCAACACAATAGATGATGCTTATACTGCCTTAGTTGAAGGAAAAGCGACCTGTACAGGATATGCAAACGCCTTTAATTTCCTCGCAAAGACAATAGATTTAAATTCAATAGAAGTGCATAGTTCAAATCATTCATGGAATGCAATAAAGATATGTGGAAAATGGTATGAACTGGAGCCACAATCTAAAAATAACCCATCATCTGCTGATGCTGTCAGAAACATTAACATGACAACTGTTCTTAGGGGAACAGATACAATGCTAACAATGGGACCGTCATATTCAAAAGCGAATACAGAAGAAGGTGATTTTCATTATGTGGATGCAAGAGCTACTTTACCAATAAGTAACATAGACTACATGGATTATAAGGGACATGATTATACGAATCACACAATCAAATGGGATGGTAACAAGGCAACATTCTATAGAACTTGTAGCGAATGTGGTGAATATGAAAATGACGGATTTGAATATGATGAAAAAAATAAATTCTATCATATGGTAGACAGGAAATACATTGGAACAGACTGTGATGTTACAAAGGTTTCAGAAAAAAAATGTGGTGACGCAACAGTAACAAAGTATGAGGCAAGCGTAACTGTCGATGGCAAGAATTATACATCAGAACATACAGTTGTTGATGGAGAGGCAAGCCATACAGTAAAAGACAGCGATATTAAGGTCATAAAGGAAGCAACCTGTACTGAAGAGGGAAAGGTTGAAAAGACATGCGAAACCTGTGGCTATACATGGACTGAAACAACGCCAAAAACAGAACATCATTATGTTACAACAACACAAAAAGTAGATACTTGTGAGGAAAAGAGTGAATACACAGTAGAGAAGTGCAGCGAATGTGGTGATGTTAAGTCAACATCAAAGAAAATGTATTATTCAGCCCACGACTACCAGTTTACAAGTCACGTTAAAGAACCTACCTGTACTGAAAAAGGCGAGGACCTTTACACCTGCACAATCTGTAACGGAACAGAAACAAGGGAAGTGGCTGCAACAGGACACGACACCGAACTTGTAAACGTGAAAGAACCTACCTGCACCGACTTTGGTTATACCGGTGATGAGGTTTGCAAGAAGTGTAATCAGGTTGTAAAAAGTGGAAAAAACATAGAACCTAACGGACACAAGTATCTTGCAACCATGTTCACAAAATATGAAATACAGGAAAGCATGGGATTGAAATATAAGTATAGCTATGAAGCCGAACACTGGATTTGTAAGAACTGTGATTATGAAAGAATAGACACAGATTACACAACATGGAAACTCGTTGGCTGGATTCTTGCAGACGGAACAGAAGTTGAAAAGGAAGACGGATGTAATTACGTGTACATTAGAGACGAAAACGGAAACTTTGTTCCACAAAAGGTTGAAAATACAACAATCACAAGACCTACAACAAATACGAATGTTGCAACAAAAGCTCCAAGAGAAACAACGACAAAGGTTAAAGTACCTGCAAAGGTAAAAATAAGTTCTGCCAAAAACTTAAAGGGTAAGAAAATCGCTATAAAATGGAAAAAGGTGAAGACAGCCACAAAGTACCAGGTCAAGGCAGTACTTGGAAGAAAGGCAACGACAAAAACAACAACAAAGACTTCATGTACAATTAAAAAGCTCAAAAGAAAGAAAACATACAAGATTTATGTAAGGGCTTATAACAAGGCTGGGTATGGTAAATGGAGCAAGGCGAAAAAAGTTAAAGTTAACAAATAGAGGTACGTGTAATGGAACAGATAGATGAAATATTAAACTGCATTAACAACGCAAAAAAGCGTGGAGATAATTGTTGTTTAATTGATGGAGAAGAATACATTCCTAAAGAGGTGCTGAAACACCTGGTAGAAACAAAATATAACGTAAATGTTTTTGTCAGGTCAAATAATACATTTATCCTTGAAGTAAAATGGGGTGATGATGCTGACGGAACATTAATAGCAATGTTTAGTGAAAATAATTATACTGAGCAAATGTTAGTTACCGTTGATGAACTGTATGAAAAACTAAGCAAGAAAAAGATTTCTCAAGTCAATTTCAAAAAATTGAATGATGAACAATTGGCAAATTATTATGTTCATTTGATGGAAAGTGGCACGGAAGAATCTCCTGATGAAAAATTACAGATACAGATTGAAATGGTTGACAGATTTGTGGAAAAGTTTGCGGATAAGAAGGTAGATGAAATTTTGAATAACAGGAAAAACATGCTTTTTATTTAAGTTTTAAATAATATGCATGTAAGATAGGAAAGACATTGATTAAGTTTGATGTCTTTTTTATTTTGGAAGCTAGTAAGAGAAATAGTAAATTTCAAGGAAGAATATTCGGACATATACTTAGAGGTAATAAATAAGATGAAAGAGTTTCAAGAGGAACTTTATTCTAATGCATTAAGATAACATTTTATGAAAAGGACATTTTCGAAAGAAGATGTCCTTTTGTTTTGGAGAAAAAATGAGAAAGAAAATATCGGTTTTACTGATAATTTTAGGAATAACGTTAATTGTCTTAACAGTATTTCAATATTATAAAGTCAACAACGTTTATATAAATTTGAGGAAAACTGCAGTAGCTGAAAGAACCATAAAGAATCAGGATAAAAAAGAAAAGGTTATAGATTGGAATAAATTAAAGGCTATAAATGAAGACATTGTTGCGTGGTTATACATTCCCGAAGCGAGGGTAGATTATCCGGTCATAAAGACAACGGATAACAGTTTTTATCTTAATCATGACATATATGGTAAGAGTTCAATATATGGCTCAATATACTTAGACCAACGTTATTATCAGATGGAGGACATTAATGAAGCAGATAACATTATCATTTACGGTCACAACATGGGACACTGGAATACTTCAATGTTTGGAAAATTAATGAAATATAAGGAAAAAGATTATTACCTGAAACATAAGGAGGTTTATTTGTACACTCCGACTGAGAACAGCACGTACAGGATTGTAAATGTTGTAAGAACAACAATAAATAATAAATGGTATCAATTTACAACTTTAAGAGGTAGTGAACTTTCGCTTGATGAACTTAAGAATTGTCTTAATGTGGACGCATTATATCAATGTAAGCAACTTAAAAAAAGTAGCAATAAATACATAACACTTTCTACATGCGATTATGACGGTAATTATAGAATATTGGTAATAGGAGAAAAAATTGAGGGGAGGAAAACATCATGACATTTGAAATCGGAATGATAATAATACTTATAGTGGGATTTTTCATGTGTTTTAAAAACATCATATATGGAGAGGCACTAATGGCAATATACTTACTTGCAACAGACTTAAGTGAGAAAACAAAACTGCATGAGGTGTACTGCCTTATGATTGCAGCTATTGTTGCAATCATCTTTTGTGTGATAATGTATAAAATTAAAGTATTAAGATACGTGCTTTCATTGGGGATATCCATTGCGTTTGCGTGGATGATATGGACAGATGCACACGCAAGGATGGACAATACTTGGAGCATATTCTGGACAATATTATCATTTGTGATAATGATTGGACTGCATGTGATGGGATATGAAAGAATGAAGGAAGACATTGCAGATGAGGGTAACCAAAAGTAACCTGTATCTGCAAAGATTTAAATGCTAAAATATAATTGTGATAAATGGCATTGAAGGAATAAGCCCTTCAGTGCTTTTTTATATTATTAAAAAATTAGGAGGAACAAGATGAAACTAAAAAATGTAAAAAGGAAAATTTTAGCAACGTTTATTACACTAAGCCTGACACTTAATCAAAGCATGATGGTATTTGCAGCGAAGAGTAACTCAAAAAGTGTATCAACAGACGTTCCAAAGAGTGTGTCAGATGGAATCTTATTAGTGGAAAATGTGGTACTGGCAGTTGTAATAGGTATGGGGGTAATCATGACCGCACTGGGCCTAACGGATCTTGCACAGGCACTTGATGCGAGAGATTCCATGCAACAGGGACAGGCATACAAGAAAGTGGCCGCAGGTTTTTTCATTGCAGCAATTCCAACAATATTGATGGTAAAAATTAATTAGGTCAAGAAGGGAGACAAAACATGGACTTTCTTAAGGGATACCCGCTTTTTAAATGGAGCATAAACATGTTTAATGATACCATTGGTGTCATTTACACGCTTTTAGGAGTAAGCCCAATGGATGGCACTTATAAGGAAGCGTGGAACATGGTCTCAAATCTTTACAACGTGTTTCTTGGAATAGGGGCACCACTTCTTACCATATTTTTTGTATGGGGATTTTGCAGGGATGCACTTGACTTAAAGGCAGAACTTCAGTTTGAGGCAACAGTTAAGACAATGTTCAGGTACATATTTACAGTTACGGCAATGGAAATGTTTGTTGTATGGTTTCCACTTTTGTGCCATATGGCAATGGACTTGTTGGGACTTGTAAAGGAAAAAAGACTTAAGATTAATGCAGGCGACATGGCAAGGCAGATTTCAGATAACATGACTCCAATGGTCGGCTTTGTGTTGGCACTGATTTTTTTACTGATAGCAATTGCGTGCTGTGTGATAATGGTCTGGTCGGTTTTTGGAAGGTTCATAAACATGTACATGCTAATTCCCTTTGCGTCAATTGCATTGTCAACGATTGCAGGTGGAGGAGAAATAGCACGTACAGGTTATGCTTACATAAAGACAATGCTTGTATATGCATTTGAGATTGTTCTAATGGCAGTGGTTCTTGCAATAGCAGGTTCATTCCTGATGGGGTCATCGGTATTGGATTCAGGTGACAATCTTCAGTTGGTATATGTTGAGTCAATCGTAAAGATGGTATGCATAAGTGCAGCATTAAAGGGATGTGATGCAACATTCAGAAGAGCGTTTAACATGTAGGAGGGAAAAAAATGAACACACCAATAAATCAGGACTTTGACAAATACAAGGAAGACTTTTACAAAGGGTTGTCCAAAAGAGAAACTAAGTATGGTGCCATGGCACTTTTTTCAGGAATTTTAATCATGTTTTTAATGATGTTTGTATTACATGTAAACTCACTTCTTGCAACATTTGTGTCAATGCCAATCATAACACTGTTGGGGATGAATGGATTTTACACAAAAAACGGAATGTCATTCACGGAGCTTGTTAAGAGAAAAATGGAGTTAAGAAAGGGAATAGATTACACAATATCAGAAGTTTCAGTGAGAGATTACAGGATAAGACAGATGGAAGAAGAATTAAGGAAACAAAGAGCTGAAGAAAAAAAGGATAAGGAGAAGGATAAGAAGAAATGGCGAAAACAAAATTAAGGGAGTACAAGAGATTATCAACTCCTGTATTTACAATGCCAAATGCACTTCAGGATGTGATTCCCGTTAACCGAATATCTGAAAAGGGAATCTTTGAACTGGAGGCAGGTCAGGGAGTCAAGCTCTATGACAGAATGTACATGTTTGAGGATGCAAATTACTTCACGGAAGATGAGGAACAACGAGAGAAAACAATAAAAAACTTTAAGAAGATGATAAATTCTCTAAACGTTGACTTTAAGATAATCATAAGCAATGAGCCAATGAGCCTTGAAGAACTTAACGAATCAATATTGGAGAGTGCACTTGATGAAAAGAATGAGCCGCTTGCAAGAGCCTATGCTGAATACATAAGGGAGAAAACAATTACATCACGAAAGGGAATACAACAGGTAAGGTATTTCATAATAAGTTGTTTACAGTATGACTTTGATTCTGCACAGGCATATTTTGCAACAGTTGAGGGAAATCTTGCAAGAAGCTTTAAGAGAATGGGTTCAGGACTGATTCCACTTAATGCGGGTCAAAGATTAAGAACACTGCATACATTTTTCAGAATGAAGAATGAAAAGAAATTCTCCTTTTCATGGGAAGATTCATTAAGAATGAGAAGAGACTGGAGAAGGGATATAATAAATACAACAATCAGGGAACATGACACATATCTGACACTTGATTATGGAAAAAAATATGCTTCAGTTCTGTTCATTCAAAAGTATCCATCAGGACTTGAGGATACTTTTGTAAGAGAATTAATGGACATGCCATTTCAGGTAATCTACACAGAAGACTGTGAGCCTGTTGACAAGGACTTTGCCTCTGAAATGTTGCAGAAAAAATATTCCAGTGTTCAAAAGAGCATAGACACTCAACAGCAAATGAAAAACAAGAATGGAAATTTTTCAACAGAAGTTTCATACGTAAGAAGACGAGAGATTGAGGAACTGGAAGATGGGCTTGACGGATTAAGGTCCTTTGACGAGAAAATGTTTTACGTGGACATACTCATATGTGTTACAGGAAACAGTAAGAAGGAACTTGAACTTAACATTGAAAGAATAATGACAGCAGCTAATTCACATACCATTAAGGTCGTTGAACATCAGTACAGACAGATGGATGCTCTAAAGACTGTTCTTCCGACAGCCGCAAGATTCGTTAACACAATGAGACCGATGTTTACCACATCACTTTCAGGATTCGTTCCGTTTAATACTGAGGAAATAAATGATCCAAGAGGATTTTTTTACGGAGTGAATCAGGTTTCGAAAAATGAAATAAGAATCAATCGAAAGAAATTAAAAAATGGTAACGGATTCTATTTTGGCGTAAGTGGTGGTGGTAAGTCTCAGGCTGCAAAAATGGAAATGGGACAGGTTGTTGCATACACTGACGATGACCTGATTGTAGTTGATCCAATGGGAGAATATGAGGAAGCAATAAAAAAATGGAACGGACAATATGTAAAATTCAGTGAGAATGAGAACAATCACTACATTAATCCGTTACACATTCCTGATGAAAAAGTAAATGAAAAGAATTTCATCATGGAAAAGTCAGAGTTCATGCATGCCATATGTGAGCAGGCAATAAAGCCTGACATTCTAAGCAACAAGCACATTAACATAATCGACCGTGCCACAAAGGCTGTCTTTCAGAGATTCTTCAAGCTTAGAAAAGAAGGAAAGACCACTGATAGTCCAACTCTCATCGACATAAGGGAAGAATTCATAAAGTATTCGGAAGAGGATAACAATGAATATGCAAAGGACCTTGCAGAAGAGATGGAAATGTTCGTTTCAGGAACTCTTAACATTTTCACCCATCAGGACACAATGGACAGTCATTCAAGAGTAACAGGATATTCCATTGATTCCCTGGGGAAAAAGATGAAGTCCGTTGCAATGCTAATCATCATTGAAAAAATAAGAACAAAAATTAAGTATAACAGTAACAACAAAATAGCAACCTGGGCATATTTTGATGAGGTACATGAATTTTGGAAGGATGAGTACGCAATGGTGGAGCTTGACTCAACATGGCGAGAGGTAAGAAAACTGGGAGGTCTTGCCACAGGAATGACACAGATGATTCTTGACGGATTACAGAATCCTGAAACAAAGGCAATGATTTCCAACTCAGAGTTTGCAATCATGGTTGAGCAGGGTTCAATAGACAAGGAAAATCTTTTTGATGTGTTCAACATTTCAAATGAACAGTTAAGCTATGTAAACGGTGTTGAACCGGGAACAGGAATAATAAGGGCAGGAAGAAAGATAATTCCTTTCGACAACATTGTCCCAAAGGATAATGAGCTGTACAAGCTCTACAACACATCATTCCATGACGAGGAAGCATAATGGTAAACAATGACATAAGAAAGAGAAGACTGACAAAAAGAGAGTCGCTCATATACGATGAACTTTCAAGGAAAGGACAGAGAATTTTCCTGAAAATGTCTCCATACAAGAGAAAAAAGCTTGTGGATGGAGTAATAAAAAATCTTGAAAGACGTAATTATGACGTTTCCGAATTTAAGGAAGATAACCCTCATTCAGAAAATCTGAAGAAACGTCTTGTCATGAGAAGAATAAAAAATGCCACAATGGGAACAGTTACAAAGCCTGTTAAAACAGCATTGATTGTAAAAAAGGCAAAGGACAAATACAAGCAAAAGGAAGTGCTGTTAAATGAGACAGGAGAAATAACAAAAAGTAAGCTTAAGAAAACGGAGAATGTTTCAAGAGCAGATGAAAAGTTATTAAGGGAAAAAAAGATAAAAAAGCGTAAGTGGAAACGGCGTGGAAAAAATGTAAGGAAGATTGTCGGGAAAAAGGTTGACAAGGCTCTTTCCTTAATCGATGCAGGTGAGCAGTCAAAGAAAAAAACTGTCGATGATTACCGAAGACAAATGCTTGCAAACATGGAAGAAGGATTCGTGAAATTGGAAGCACGTGCAGCATCAAAGGCTGCAAAAATATCAATAAGAATCGGAGCGAAAATTCTGATTCGCCTGATTTCAGGAATATTTGCAGTGGTGACGGCACTTCTTCCCTACATTGTAATACTTTCAGTCATTGCAATATTCATTTCTCTCTTTTTGGGTGTGTTTACTGCAACGTACAATGAGGAAAATAATGACAGTGGAAGTTATGGACTTTCAGTTGAGGTTGAGTCCTTAAGAAACGACGTGCTTTCGGAACTGAAGAAACATCACAAGGAACAGTACATAGATCTATATCTTGCGGTAATGATGCAGGAATCCGGAGGAAACGGCGAGGATGTGTTTCAGGCATCAGAGTCACTTGGGAAGCAGCCAAACTCGATAACAAGAGATGAGAGCATAGCTCAGGGAGTAAAGTATCTTTCAGGAATGATTGACAAGGCAAAGGTTAAGAATCCTGATGACATGGACAACATAAAACTTGCACTTCAGGGATATAACTTTGGGGGAGCTTACATTGATTATGCAATTAAAAGTGATGGCAAGTGGACGCAGAAAAATGTTTACGCCTATGCCAAACTTAAGAGTAATGGAGTAAAAAGGACAGGCGTAAAGGAAGAAATACTGGGACCTTGGGCATATGGAGACCAGAATTACACGGAGCACGTATTAAGATATTATTCGGCTAATGGAACAGGCACATCGGAAAGTGTTGAAAACGTAAAGAAGGTTGATTCAGCATCAAGAATGAAGTATCTGTTTCCTGACGGAGTTCCAACGGATGAAAGCACAATGAGAAAGTATCTTGCGACAATACATTTAAAGGCATATGATGCAAACGGAAAAACGGGACAGGTAACAATAACGTGCCACAAAAAACTTGCAAATGCATATAAGCAGGCATTTGAAGGAATGTACAAGCTGGGATTTCGAATCAAGTCGGTAGGCTGTTACAACTGGAGAAACATGGCAAGTAATTCAAATGTAAGGTCTTACCATTCTTATGGAACGTGCATTGACATAAATCCTGACAGTAATCCTGCAACTTATACAGGAGGAACATACAATCCGGGAAATGACATTTTTTCAATAACATCAGCAGTCGTAAAGGTGTGGAAGGATGCCGGATTTTACTGGGGCGGTGAGTGGACAGGATATTACAGGGATTACATGCACTTCACATACACGAACAATTAGGAGGAAATAAGTATGGACAAGAAGAAAAAAATACTGCTTGTGTTGGCAACCATCGCATTGACAATCGGTTGCATCATTGCCTTTGAACTTTCGGAGAGGTTCGCAAGAAGTAAAAATGAAGCAGAAACAACTACAGAAAAACAGACCACGGTTGTAACAACAGTTTCTGAATCCGTTACGGAAGAAGTTTCGGAAACAACCCCCTCTGTTCAAGAGATGGAGGAAACGGAGAGCGTTCCTGTAATTAACATTGAAAATAATGAACAGGTCAGAAAGTTAATCGGTGATGAAGGAATAAGCATTGTGATTAAGTGCGTGAACGAGACAGTCATTGGATATGGCTATCAAAATTCATCAAGTGTTTCATACAGGGAAATGTCAGTTTCAGATGACAGTATTCAGCTTGAATTTGTAATCAATATAAATGAAGGTGAAAACAAATACATTGAAGTGACTTATGACTTGGAAACAAGTGAAGCGACAGCAAGAGTGTGGTAGGAGGAAGCAATCATGTTTTCAAAATTGAGAAGAATGTATTATGACCACATAGACAGGAAGGAATACAAGAAATATGCAACACCTGAAGAAAAGGCAAAGCCAAATGACAAGCAACAGGAGTTAAGGAAAGCGTTGCTCATGCTTGGTGGTGGCATTGCCATTCTGGTTATCATAATCATTGTAATCATTGTAATGAAGAAGGCACCGCATAAAAGCAAGGGCATTGAAAAGGTTGCAGCGACAACCACGGTCGAGAAGAGTGTGACAAATGAAGATGAAATCAAAGAGGAAGAATCAACCGAACAGGAACAGGCATTCATGACTTTTGCTCAGGATGATGAAGAAACAGAACAGGAAACAGAAACGGAAACAATGATGGAAGAATCAACAGCACAGGTAACACCTGAAGAAACAACAACCAAAAAGACTAAAAAGAAGTCAGAAAAAAAGGTTAAAGCAACCAAAAAAATTGAAACAACCAAAGATTCTGTTAATCATAATTACAATTATTCCACTTCTAAAAAAATAGAAAGTGTTCCTTCAACCACAAAAAAAATACCTCAAGCTAAAGAAAAGGAAAAACTAAAAAAATGGGATTCAGGTAATGAACGACTTGAATAAGGAGGATTATAATAATGAAAAGACAAATGTTAAAAACATTAGTAGTGATGACATTAAGTTCAATGGCTTTAGTCGTAACCGTACAAGCTCTTACCATTACAACAAGTAATCACACTTATGGTTCAAGCTATAGTGTTAACATTCAAAAAGGAGAAGACAAGCTCATAAATGCTTCAGAAATGATTGCATATTTAAACAAGTATGAGAATGGATATACAAATACAATTGAGCCAAGTGCGTATTTTTATAAAACAGGAAGTCCTTCAGGTCCAAGTCCAGCTGTTACTATGGAACCTCTTACCAGTGGGGCAAGTGTTGGATTTACAGAAATAACTGAATCTAACATTGTAAAGGCAGTTAAGATATCAGGTACAGGTGTTGGATGTACACGAATGAAAGGGCTATTCGAATGGAAGGACAATCAGGTAAAAACTACAGAAATAAAAAGATATCCATATCAGGTTGGAATATATGTTCACATGCCTGCAACGGGAATCAAGGTGATAAGCAATGGAACAGATGACAATGAGAATGGAATTAATCATTACACCTACATTGGATCAAGTGACAGATTTGACACCAACGTATTACCGTTTGAGTCAAGCTATGTGACATGGGACAAGGTATCATATAATGCCCTTCAGACAATTCAGGCATCAACTTCCAATCAGGACATAGCAAAAATATCGAATGTTGGAAGCCATGACTGGTCCAACAGTTTTTTTGTTGTGAATGCATTGAAGGAAGGAACATCAACAATAAAGGTTAATTCAACCTATAATGAAAAGGCTGCAAGAACCATAAAAATTAATGCATTGACAAAACCAACATATTCAGTGTCTGAGACAGAAATGACGCTTGCAGGAGAGTCAATCATGGAAAACAGAATCCATTCAACAATATCGAATCTTGGAAATCTCAACAAGGCGAGTGTCAAGTGGACTTCATCAGATGAATCGGTATTAAGTATTGATGATGACACATCATTAAATCCGACATTGGAAACAGGTAATCCGGGAAAGGCAACGCTTACATGCACGTTTACAGATTTGGTTTCCCAAAATAACAAGTCAGTCAGTCCGACAAAAATAAATGTAAACGTAACAGTTAAGGGAAATGCAGACATAGAAAACAAAATCATCACGGCAAAAAATACATTAATCAATGATGGAGATACAATAAGGGCTGCAAGTGAAGGCAATGAAATTTTAATAAGAGTGGAGGAATATGGAAAGGAAGCAGGATATAAATGTGATTCCTCAGACACGGAAGTGTGTGAGGTACTAAAACCTGACAATCAGATATACAGTTTTCTACTTAGAAAGAAATCAGAGGGTACATCAAGAATAACAGTTGAAACCACTTCAGGAAAAATAATTACATTTACATATGATTCAATCAGTGATGAAAAAGGTAATGACAATCAGAAAGCAAAACCATCCTCAGGTGTAAGAAAAAAACAATTAAAGAAGCCCCAAATAAAAAGCTTGAAGATTAAGAAAAGCACGATGTACGTAAAAATTAAGAAAAAGCCGTCAAAGTATAATGCAACAGGATTTGAAATAAAAATCAAACGAAATGGAAAAACAATCATTAAGAGTAAGTGGAAAAAGAAAAAACTTAAAATTATAAACGTAAGAAAGAATTGTAAGTATGAAATCATGATAAGGACTTACAAGGGCAAGAAGAAATCAAAATGGACCACCGTTAAGAAAAAGGTAAGGTAGCACGAGAGGAGAGAAGCAGATGTTAAGGGAACACTTAGACAAGATACTGACAAAATATAAACTGGAAATGCTTTGCACAACAAGGCAGAATCTTTTTTCAAAGTCATCGGAAATCACTGCAAAGAGAATGATATACGATGAACTTCTGGAAATGGAGAATGAATTTTCATCGGATGAAAAGTATGTAATGTGTGTTGATGATGAAATCATTGACGGACTGTATGCAAATGCATATGAAGGTAAAAGAATAAATGAGGTTACGAATGAGCAGTTGAAAGACTGCATACGTGAATATGTAGCCTCTTACAAATAAGATTAATTTAGAGGGTCGCAAAATGGCGGCCCTTAAATAATCATGGAGGCATGGAACGTAAGAAGGGGTATTAGGGAACTCCCTAACAAGTGCATTTTGTACATTTGTACTACAAAATGCGTATCTTGCCACTGAAAAACGTGATTTTGTGGTACCCAAAATGGGTACCACAAAGGGAGAAAAAACCAAGATGGTACCCAAAGTGGGTACCATGAACAACACAGAAAGGGACAAAAATGGTACCCAAAAAGGGTACCATGAATAGAGAAAATTGAAAGGTGGTACCCAAAATGGGTACCACAAAAACGGAGACAATGACAGCGTGGTACCCAAAATGGGTACCACAAAAAACAGAAATGACAGGTTGGTACCCAAAGTGGGTACCATAAATTTAGCAGTAAAAAAGGAATGGTACCCTAAATGGGTACCATAAAAAGGCAAAATGAACAGATATGAAGTTGTTTTTAAGATAAGACTTTCAAAAAAATTACGGGACAGCATAATCGAAGATGCTCAAAAAAGAGAAAAAAAGACAAGTGTTTATGTGAGGGAACAGCTTGACAGGACGTTCAGATTTTCCCAGACGGACATAAAAAAGATTGAAAAAAAGATAAATGTAATTTCAGATGCAGGAAAGAAAATAAACATGATTGCAAGAAAGCATAACACGGATGGAATAACAGAAGTCGATGATGAGACGTTCATTCATCTGGACGAGATAAGGAAAAGTCTTGAAGACATTCTTGTAATAATGAGTCAGGAAAAGAATCTTGATTATCACACACACAGGGACGAGAACGAGGCAAAAGATTCAAGTTTTGCGGTGCGAATGTCATTGGAAAGATACAGGGAAATAAAAAGACTTTCAAGGGAGCAGGAAATAAGCATGACTTCAATAATTAGAAGTCTTTTGATTAATCCAATAGAGTACACAAGTATGGACTTTAAAATCATGATAAAAAGACTGTCCTTTGAAAAAAACAAGATTGAAACAAATGTAAGACAAATAATAAACAAGTACAATGAAAGCGTCATTGAGGCAGCAACAGTTGGAAGAGTTAATGCAATGCTTGAAAGATACATTGCAGTTTTTGACGAGTACGAAACAACCATTAGAAGACGGAGTATGTAAATGGGAATAACTAAACTTATGCACATAAAGGAAAGAAGCAAGGGAAGAATGAATCAGGGAATGATTAATGCAATTTATTACATTACCAATCCTGAAAAAACAGATAACAAGACACTGATAGGAGGAAATTGTGGAGTCAATGAGGAAAAAATAATCAAGCAGTTCATGGACACAAAGGCAACATTTGATAAGTTTGACGGAAGACAGGCATACCACTATGTAATATCCTTTAATCCTGAAGAAAATGTATCTGCACAACTTTGCTATGACATAATCAGTGACTTTGTTGAGGAATATCTAAATAATGAACATGATGTTGTGTTTGCAGTGCACACGGACAAGGAGCACATGCACGGTCACATCATATTTAATTCCGTAAATGCAGTAACCGGAAAAAAGTACAGATATGAGGAAGGAGACTGGGAAAGGTACATACAGCCCATTACAGACAGGATAGCCGAAAAATATGGTCTAAGCAGACTGGAATTTGTAAGAGAGGAAGAACCAAGAGACTGGAAGCAGATAATGAGTGAGGACATTGCAGTTTGCATAAGAAAGTCAGACTCTTATGAAGAGTTTCTAAAAAGGTTGCAACAGGAACATGGGTATGAAGTAAGGGAAGGTATTTCAAAAAAAAATGGATATTACCTTGCATTAAAGCCTCCGGGAAAAAGAAAGGCGGTAAGGTCATATAATCTGCCGATGGAACAGGATCCTGAACAAATAAAAAGAAGAATTGATTCAAAAAATGAAAGGATAACATATGTCATTGCAAGAAAGGTGCATTTTAATCGGGCGTTTGTAAAAATTCCGAGACGATACATGAGATACAGTCAGATGGGAGCATTTCAAAGACATGAGCTGAGAAAGATATACCGGGCAAGAAAATTGTATGGTGGAAATACAAATGCCCCGTGGGAAAATGAGAGAGCAATCAGAAACATTAATGAAATGTGCAGACAATGGAATTACATATTATGCAATAACATTGAATCTTTTGAAGATGTTGAAGGACTGGAGAAAGGTCTTAAGGAAAGGATAAGAAATGAAAATCAGGAAATTAAAAAAATAAGAAAACTATACAAGTCATTTCTTGGTGGAAGTCCGTCACAGTTTGAAAAAATTGAAATGTATGGCGAAATGCTAAAAAATCCAAATGAACATGTTAAGGAATTAAAACAAATTGAAAACGAAATTGAAACAGGCTACATTGCATCAATGTACAGGGAATATAATGAATTGATTAATGAACATGAAATCAATCGTCAGAAGTTAAGACGACAGCTAAAAATGGCAAAATACATGTTGGAAAATTTTAATTTTGAAGAAGAAAAAACAGAAACACCCAAAAAGGAAAAAGAAAGGAAAAACACCAGAAAAAGGGAAGATAAGAAAAGGTAACCAAAAGTAACATTTAAGTACATAAATCATGATGTTATAATATAATCAGAATAAAAGGATGGCAAGAGTCAGTAAGAAATCTCTGACTCTTACCGTCCTTTTTACGTATTACATGAAAGGATTGGAGGAAGAAAAATGGAAGATGACAAAGAAAAGAAACAGGAAAAAACAATTCCAAGCGTAAGCATGGAGGAATTAAGGAACATGATTAATTCAAAGGATGAAAACACGGTAATAACCGTGGAGCTTTAAGCCGGAGGACGTGGAATGGAAAATGATTTTGAATTGGAGCAGGTATCGGTAAGACTGGTAAAGGATTCGCCATTGTACTCGGACGAAAGAATCATAACGGCAGATAATGCTTATAAAATGTTGGGAATAGGATTAATTGATCATGTAATCTTTGGTGGAAATAACCTTAATAATTTCCATAGCATGAGACAAAACATGGATGTTGATTTTAACAATTATAAGTTAGATTTGGGTGGAGAACTCGAATTTGCTAACATTGCGGACAGGTTAAATGAAAGTATTGGAGTGTTTCTTGTGGCTGAGGATTTGGCATATTGGGTTAACACAAATTATACAACCATATATCTGACAAATGATGAGGCTGAACTTATTCTTAGGTACATGGACAGGGAAGGTTACAATTTGGGAGTGGATGATGATGAACTAATAAGGATCAAGTCTGACACGGATGAAATAGAAAAATATAATCTGGAGGATGCAATATACAGTGCATGCGACATCAGTGAGAAAAGAATAAAAAGCCTTGAGGAAGAGATTAAAAACCCAAGAAACTTCATGACACTGTGTGAGGTAAGACAAATGTTAAAGGCAGCACGAAAAGAAGAAAAAATAATAGACGGAATGTTTAAAAAGACATCACTGGGAAGAATGGTAGGATTAAAACCTGAAGAAAAAACGAAAAAGGAAAAACAGAAGGAGAACAACATGCATGGACATTAACATGATAATAAAGAGTAGTATCGGGGTGCTGACAATAATCATAATGGGGATACAGTATTCCTTTGCATTAAAGAAAAAGTATGAAGCAGTGATGGTGGCAGGAATAATGATATTGCTGTCATCAATTATTTACATTTTGATGAACCTTAAAATGTCAGTGATTGGAATGCACACAATCATAATTTTCATGGAAATAGCCGTGATATGCAAGGTAAAAAAGCTAAAGGGACAACAATCAAATGGAGATAAATAAGAAAGGAAGTGGAGATAATGGATGGAAGAACAGAAAAACTTGTGGCATTGCTAAATCAGATTGGAGCAGAAATTGAGCCTTCTGAATTTGAAAAGGAAGAACCTGAAGAAGAAATAATTCATGAATGGGAAGAACTTTCAGGAGGAAGTGAAAATGGCAGGTAATACTAAGATGAGAGAGGAAATGGTAAGGGAGTTCATCAAGTGCCTTTCAGAAGAAACCATTCCCTGGCATATGGCATGGAGCACGGACAGACCAGTAAATGCCGTAACAAACACAAGATATCGTGGAATAAACAAGATGTGGCTGTCATTCATCCAGAAAATGGAAGGATGGGAAGATCCAAGATGGTGCACCTTTAAGCAGGCATCCAATAAAGGATGGAAAATAATCAAGGGTTCAAAGGGAACACCTGTTGAGTTTTGGTCATTATATGACACGCAGAAGAAGAAAAAAATATCATATGCAGAGGCACGTGAGCTTGAGGAAAATCTTACACCTGAGGAATATGACAAAAGAATCCGACTTGTATCAAGAGTGTATTCCGTATTTAATGCTGAGCAGATAGATGGAATTTCAAAGTACGAGGCAAAAAAGTATGACCTTGACACGGAAAGAATAATGCACATAAGAGATAATCTGATAAACAACATGAATGTGGGTTATTCCGAGGAGGGAGACAAGGCTTTTTACAACCCGAAACATGACAGGATAGTCATTCCTGAAATGGACAGGTTTGAAACTGAATATGATTACATGGCAACACTGTTCCACGAGGCAGGGCATGCAACAGGACATGAGAGCCGATTTAACAGACAGATAGCTAACATGTTCGGCTCACCTGAATATGCCAAGGAAGAATTACGTGCGGAAATATCATCAGCATTTACGGCACAGGCAGTAGGAATCACATATGAGCAGAACTCTCACATGGAGAATCACAAGGCATACATTCAAAGTTGGATTAGTGCATTGAAAAACAATCCAAATGAACTTTTCCTTGCAATAAAGGATGCCGAAAAAATATCGGATTATTTAATTGAAAAATCAGAAATAGAAAAGGAACTTACCAATGAAATTTCGAAACCCGAGAAAGTGGATAAGAATGAAGTAACACGTGATGCCGAAAAAATAAGTATGACTTATTCTGATGCGGCCACGTTCAGAATGGCAATGAAGGGACAAAAAAGTGCCATTGAAAAGTTCATGAATGATGAAGAAATTCCACAATATATAAAAAATGACAGCATGGCAATAGGAAAAGAGATAGGAAAATATCTTGATGAAGGATTAGGAATTAATGAAATAATAATGAAGCACATTCATGACATAGATTCCTCATGCGGCATATCAAATCCTGCGTACACTAAAAAGCTCATGGTTGAATTATATTCAGGCACAAGGGAAGAATATGAATCAATGATGAGATTGCCTGATTTGTCAAAGGATAGAACAGAATTTGATGATGAACAGAAGGTTAGCGAAACAGTAGAAAATGTAAAAAAATGCATTGATGTAAAGAATGAAGTGGCGGAAATGCGTGTAGCGGAAGCAGAGCCTGACATCATAAGGGACGTGCAAAAATTTGCCTTTGAAAACGGATATGAACACATTGACAAGATAATTAACGAAGGTCAAGGCTTCTGGGGAAAGACTGAAAAAATAAGAAACTGGTTAATGAACGTTGTTGAAGTTAACAATAATGAGGATGTCAGAAATGAAGCAAGACGCTATCTTACAAGATTAGACATACTGCAACCTAAATTTGAAAGTCAGATAATATCTGAAAAAATAAACAATGATCCCCTGTTTTCAATTTCCTCAAGGGATTTGATGGAATCCAGAGCTGACAGCCTAAGAGAAAAAGAAGAAAGAATAAATGATACCCAAAAGAAAGAAAAACAGAAGGAATTAAAACGTTAACGTACTGTCATAAAGACAGTATTTTTTATATCGAAATAAGGAGGAAACAAAAATGGACTTTACAGTATTTACGGAAAAAGGAGAATTTACATTTGAAGAGGAGAGAGAAGGCATGAAAAAGAACACTCTTGAATCATATGAAAAATCATTAAACAAAAAGGAAGGTGAACAGTAAATGAGAAAGGTGGAATTTGCCGAATTTTTACAGGACGAAATAAGAGAAGAAATTCCTGAACTTGAAAATGCACAAATGTGGCTTAGATACATAGAAAAGGATAATGACAGAAGTTATTATGGCTTGACGATTAAGAAACAGGGAATGGACATCTCGCCAACATTTAACATGGATGCCATGTACAAGGAATACACGGAGACAGAGGATATGCTGACAATAATGGACACGATACGTGCAGGTTTCGAAGAGTTACCGAGTCTGGACAGGATGGGAATAGACTTAAGTGACTATGATTCAGTAAAGAACAACATAACGATGGTAATAAGAGAAAAAAGCAGATGTCAGGACATCATCAATGATGTTCCGTACATCCAAAAGGGCGAATTTATTGGACTGTTTAAGATGGAGTTCATAAATGATGAAGCTGCAATGTCAGCAACAATTAACAACAAAATAATGGAAGCATATGGTGTCAATGTTGAACAATTATACGAACAGGCGAAGCAGAATGATTCAATAAATAAAAAGCCGGGACTTTACAAAATGGAAGAAGTGATGGCAGACATTTTCATTAATAATGAACCGGACATCACTATGAAAAACATACTTGAAAGTGACGAGGTAATTGGTTCAGATCAAACAATGCTTGTTCTCACGAATGAAGAAAAACGTGAAGGTGCTGCATGGCTGCTTGATGAAGAAATCTTGGAAAAGATAAGCAGGGTAATGGACGGTGGATATTATGTGATACCGTCATCCATACATGAGGCAATAATTGTAAACGGATTTGGAATGAATGCATCAGAACTAAACGAAATGATTGAAAATGTGAATGAATTTGAAATTGAAAATGAAGACATTTTATCAAACAATTCCCAGTATTATGATCCGGAGGAAAAGGTTCTCATGGATGCATTAAAATATGAAAGGAAGCAAAAGTTTAAGGATGTTACATATGAGATTGAAAGTAACAGTCAGGAAAAAGTTACTTCTTCAGAAAAATCAAGAGAAAACCCATATCGCAAGGAACAGAAAAAAAGAGAAATGAAAAAATAGGAGGAGATAAGCATGGACATTACAATAACAACATTAAACGAAGAGTTAACATTTGAGAGAGTAAGCGGAGAATCAAATAAGGATGCTCTTGAAGCTTACAAAAAGTTATTAAATGACAAAAAAGGAGAAAACTAATTTATGGACAAGAGAGAATTTTTTGAATTTTTAAGGGATGAAATAATAGAGGCAATGCCTGAACTTGAAAATGCACAGTTTTTCACAAGAGAAGTTAAAAAAGACAATAACAGAGTATACAATGCATTAAACATAAAAAGACCGGAGCTTTCAATCAGTCCATCATACAACTTTGATTCATTATACAATGAATATGAGAGAACGGGGGATATGTACACAATCATAAGCCTGATAAAATCAGGTTTTGAACACATGCCAAACCTTAGGGAAATGAACATTGACCTTAATGATTATGATTCAATAAGGGATAACATAACAATGGTGGTAAGGTCCAAGGACAGATGCATGGACATAATTAATGATGTTCCATATGTTGAACAGGGTGAATTTATAGGATTATTCAAAATTGAATTTCAGAAAAATGAACATGAGTCATATGCAGCAATAATATCAAATGCAACCCTTGAAGCATATGGAATAACAAAAGATGAACTATATGATCAAGCAAAGGAAAATGACAAAAAAAATACTTACAAACAGCCAATACTTTGCGACATTAATGACATCATATTTAACATAATTGCAGGTGAAAAATTATTCGACGAAAAAAATCTTCTTGAAAACAATGAAATCATCAACATAGAGGATGATGAATTGCTTGTGTTGTCAAACAGGGGAAGCAGGGAAGGAGCAGCCTTATTGTTTAATGAGGATGTTCTGGAGAGAATAAGTGAGGTAATGAATGGAGATTATTACATAATACCTTCATCAATTCATGAAGTCATAGTGTTAAAGGAAATGCCTGCTCCGGAACTTAATCAAATGATAGCAGAAGTTAACAACACTCAGGTTGAACCGGAAGATGTACTGTCATACAATGCTCAGTATTATGATTCAAGGAACAAGACATTGGTTAATGCATTAAGCCATGAAAATCAACAAAAATTCAGGGAAATGACCGGAGAGATTAGTCATGATTCAGAAATGAGACATGAAGAAAAGGCAAGGAAAAATCTTTATCTTAAAAATAAGGAACAAAAAGAAAGAGCAAAATAGAATGATGATTTGAAAAAGTGTAAGGACAAAAGCCTTACGCTTTTTCATTTTAGGAGAAGTAATGGAAAATACCGAACAAATCACAAAAAGCAATGAATTTGCAAAAAAACATTCGATCACGGATAACTTTTTAAAATGGATAGTACTGTTTGCCATGAAAAACAATCTCAATCAGGAGTTGATGGATAATATATTTTCAATTGGCAGTGATGCAGATGTCATTTCGGCGCAGGTAATTGCAGCGATGATTGGAATGAAAGATGTTTCAAAAATTAAAAGCATTTCTGACATAAAAATGGTTAATTCAAAAAGTGAGGAATCAAAAAGAATAAGCGAATTAATAAATTGTGTTCTGGAACTGTCAGAATGCAATCTTGCATTACTTGAAGAGTTTTCAAGCATGAAGAAAACACTCATTGAATTAAAAAGCATTGATGTTGACAAGAATACGTACAACATAGGCTTTAAGATTCTTGCAAAACAGAATGAGGTTCTTAACGACTTCAAGACAGAACTTAAGGACAGCATCAAGAATGAACTCAGATCAGTTGCAGAAAATGTGTCGTCAGGAAAACAAGAAAGGGAAACTGAAATCACATCGATGCCTGAAGAACGTGAACGAAAGAGATTTTTCTTTAGGGGAGCAAGCAGGGAGCAACCAGAATCACCAGCATTGAACACTGAAATACCCAAAAAGGAAAATAAGCAAATAAATGAGAGTGAAGAAAAAAAAGAAGCAATTCAAAAATACAATGAGACACGAAAACGAATAGAAAGCAATCCTGTCAATGACATTTTTGATGTTTTCGAAATCATTAGAACAGGTGCATTTGACAAGTCACAATGCAGGATAATCAAGAAAGGTGTAAATGCAGGACTTACAGCAATAGAAATACTTGAATATGCCAAGCCCGAAAACACTTCTGAAACAATGGAGCAGCTTTTTGAGTTTCTTGATTCAGTAAAGATTGGTCAAAGAAGCAGAAAAAGTGTGCCAAAGATTGAAAAAGATACGGAAAAAAAGCCGGCTAAAAACAAGAAGGAAAATCCTGCAAGTAAGGAGCCAAAAGAAATAACAGAGGTTAATGTTTCTGACATCATGGCAACGATAGCGGCTGAGGATGAGGACGATGATGAAGACATGTTTTAGGAAAGGAGGAAACGAAAATGGATAATGAGGCAAACATAAGCGATGTGATACAGCTTCTAAGATTTAGTGGAGAAGCATTGAGTTTTGGCATAAAGGCAATCGGCGGAACAGGTAAAACCTTGAAAAAGGGAAAGGATCTTGGAAATCTTGCATTGATGCAGGGAAAACTTGCAATATATCACACAAAGTCAGCAACCGAAACAAAATATAATCTTTTAAGCCTGAAGACAATGCAGAAGATTACCGGAGGAAATTATGGTGTTGTTGACATTCCAACAGAGGATCCCAAAAAGCTTGCAAAGTTCTTTAATGCAATGAAGAAAATGAAAATACAGGGAGCACTTCTTCCTGATTTGGTACCAAATAACGGATACAGTCAGATTGCAATAAATCCGCAACAGGCACAAAGACTCGAAGCATTAATACGAATGTATGATTTTTCAAAGGACAAGGTGCTAAAGAAGGATGAACCAAAGGAATCAGACAAGGCAAAGATCATATCCTTTTCCGATTACTGGAATGAAGGAAATCCTGAAGAAAAGAAACAGATAGTGGCTGAGGCCACTGAAAATCTGGAAAAGGAAAGAAAGGATAATCCTCAAAAAAAAACTGAAATGACAAGGGAAAGCAAGGAAGAACTTAAAAATGCAATGAAAATAGAGGAATTTAGACAAAAGAGCCTTGACAAGGATAATTTCTATCAGGTGACGATAGACAAGAAAATGATAGTCAGGGAATCGGAAGAGGCATATCTTACAAGAGTTCCCAATAGCTTTGACAAGGAAACAAACTCGTCAATGATGATGGCAGTAAAGAAGAGTGACAGCTTAATGGTCAACAATGGAAAGACAATAATAACATTCATTCCAAAGGAAGGACAGACATGTGTGGCAAGGAATGATAAAGGTGGCAAGGTTGAAAAGAAGATGATGAAAAACAGGGAGCTGTATGGAAAACATTACTGTAAGTACGACACAGACCTGAATAAAAAAGCAAGAAATCAGAGGAACAAACAGAAGCTTCAGGGAAATAACAAGCCTGTTAAGACTGGGGCTCAAATAATAAAATTTAAGAAGTAAAGGGAGGGTAAAATGGACATCTATTCGAGAAAAAATCACAGGAAAAAACAATGCATAATCATATTTTTAATGTTAGTGCCGTTTTTTATTTATGCAGGTTTTTCACTGTCAGCATTCTTATCCTTCAACATTACAATTGACAATGCGCAGGATACTCTTGTAAGGTGTTTTACCACATTTTACATGCCAGAAAAATTTAATGATAAAACAATGCTGGTTACCTTCATATGCCTGTTGGTATGGATGATGTTGTTTGCCAATGCATATGCAAATGCCTGTCTTAAGCTTACGCCCGGCGCTGAGTATGGTACTGCTGAATGGGGAAGCATAAAGGAATTTAACAAGAAATTTGCTGCACCGGAAGAAAAGGACAACAAGATTTTATCAGAAAACATCCGTCTTAAATACGATGCATCAACGCTAAAGAATAACAACATGTTCATTGTAGGCGGTTCAGGTGCAGGTAAGACAGCATTTGCGGTGTCTCCGAATCTGTTGAACAATTCGTGTTCAGGTGTTTACACGGATCCAAAGGGAGGTCTGCTTGAAGATTACGGCGAATATCTAAAGGCACAGCCGTATACAAGGGTTTATCAGATTAATCTTTGTGAGATGGAAAAATCAATGAGATTTAATCCGTTTGTGTTTCTTAGAAAACAGTCAGAAATTCCAAGGCTGATTGCAAACATAATGAAGAACACAACACCTGATGAAGGACTTAACAACACAGCAGATCCATTCTGGGACAAGTCAGAATCAATGTATCTTCAGGCGATATTCTATTACATATGGCTTGAATGCCCGATGCAATCAGTGGATCCGTTTACAGGAGAAATTACAATGTTAAGGAAAAACTTTGAATCTGTATTAAGGCTTCTGGATGAGGCTGAAATAAATGATGATGGAGAAGAGAGTCCGCTTGAAATGCGATTCAGGATTCTTGCCGAGGAAAAGCCAAGACATCCGGCCATAGCCACTTACAACAGATTTAGAAAGGGTGCAGGCGATACCATGCGTTCAGTCATCATGTGCGCCAATTCAAGATTCAATGCATTTGATAATGAAGAATTACTTTACATTCTTTCCGACAATGACATTCCACTTGATGAACTTGGAACAGGCATTAATGGAGATGGAATCACAAAAAGTCATCTGTTTGTAATCACTCCTGATGATGACGACACATGGGATTTTGTACCGGGAATGATTTATACATTACTTTTTCAGGAATTATACAGACAGGCAAGATTTTACAGGAACAATTTCCTGCCAATTGCAGTCGGATGCTGGTTCGATGAATTTGCCAACATCAAGATGCCATCCAACTTTGAAAGAATATTGGCAACATGCCGAAGCAGAAACATTTTCTGTGTACCAATCCTTCAGTCGCTTGCTCAGATTAAGAAATTGTTTAAGGATGGAGCGTGGGAAGGCATCGTTGGTAACTGTGACACATTCATATATTTGGGCGGAAACGAGCAAAGTACTCACAAGTACATATCAGAGCTTTTAGGCAAGTGGACAATCGATAAGAGAACCACAGGCGAAAGCAGAGGTGCACAGGGTTCCGTTTCGAAAAATTATGACGTGTTGGGACAGGAACTTTTGGATCCGGCGCAGGTGAGACTCCTGCCAAATGACAAGTGCATTGTTCTGGTACGAGGCGAAAAGCCACTCATAGACAACAAGTGGTTCATCTGGGAGAAACAGATTGCAAAGATTGCAAAAAAATACGGACGATATAAGAATGATGTTGTTCCAAGAGAAGACATGTTTGTAATGACGGACATATCTTCAGAATACTTCAAGTCGATAAACGAAAAGGAAAAAAATGTTGTGGTGCATGACAATCTTGATCCGGTTGAATTTTTAAAGATGGACTTTTCTGAAGAGACAATTAATGAACATGATGACGAGGAAGAATACCTAATGTCAATGATTGAAAGTCTTTCGTCAGATGAAATGAATGACATCATTAATGAGGAAGAAGAGGCAACCAGAAGAGCCAAGTTTGAGGAATTTCTACAGGATTATGATTTAATGTCAATAATTCAGATATATTCATCTGAATTAATTGAACCAGAAAGAAAAAAGGCGATAATCGAACTTGAAAAACTTGGAATAGATGAAGAAAAAATCAAGAACGAGGTATATCCTGAAATTCCATTATCCGAAGTTCTTGAAAACGTAAGAATGGTCAGAAATTATTATGCTGCTGTTAACAGTTAGAGAAAAGAGGAAGAAATGGACACTGAAAGAGTTGAAAAGAACCTAAGAGAAATGATTGGCAATCTTTCAGATGAGGCAGACGATAACCGGTCAGGAAGGCTCAATGAGATTAGGACAAAAAGAATGAGAATAATAAAACCTGAATCGGACATGATGGAAGAAAGGGAGCAGTTATTTCAAGAAGCTTACAAGTCACTGCTCATTGAACTAAAGGGTGAGACAATTGAAGAATTTGTCTCATGGTTACAGAAAAACGGAGGAAAGCCATGAAGTTAATAATAGCTGAAAAACCAAGTGTTGCTCAGGGAATAGCAAAGGTTGTCGGAGCAGACAAGAAGGAAAACGGATACATGACAGGAAACGGATACGTGGTGTCCTGGTGTCTGGGACACTTGATACAGTTAAAGTCACCGGACAGTTACATCAGGAAAGAGGATGATGACAAGTTTTGGAACATTGAAGATTTACCAATAATTCCTGAAAAGTTTGAATATGAGCTAATTAATGATGCAGGAGTAAAAAGTCAGTACAAGACATTGAAGGGGCTGTTACATGATAAAAACATAAGCGAGGTAATATGTGCCACAGATGCAGGAAGAGAAGGTGAGTGCATTTTCAGATATGTATACAATTATTCAAGGTGTACAAAGCCAACCAAGAGACTATGGGTGTCATCAATGGAAGAAAAAGCAATAACTGAAGGAATGAGAAATCTGTGTGATGACTCTGAATATGACAATTTATACAAGGCAGGAGAATTAAGAAGCGAAGCAGACTGGCTAATAGGAATGAATCTTACAAGACTATATTCAATTAAGTACAATCAGTACAAGCCTGTTCTGTCCGTTGGAAGAGTTCAATCGGCTGTTCTTGCAATGATAGTAAAGAGATACATTGAAGCAATTAACTTTCAAAAGAAGAGTGTTTACAAGATTGCAATTACTGCAAATGACACCGTTTTCAGGAGTAAGAATACATATGAGAGTGAGTCAGAAGCAAAAGAGGCAATGATGAAGCTGTCTGAAGAATGCAGGATTACGGTAAGCAGGAAGGAAACAAAGACAACAAATCCACCGTTGTTGTATGACCTTACATTGCTTCAGCGTCATGCAAACGCACTATATGGATACACTGCACAGCAAACCCTTGATACCTGTCAGAAACTGTATGAAGGCAAGTTGATAACCTACCCAAGAACCGACAGCAATTATCTTACCGAAGAAATGGATGAATCAACCGATGAACTGATAAGACACATCAGGAAGATTGAAAGATATGGAAAATTACCTGCAAATATTCCTGATGTTAAAAGAGTAATTAACAATGATAAGGTATCAGACCACCATGCACTGTTACCAACAATGAATGTGACAGAAACAACATTTGAGAATGGTTTAAATGAAATGGAAAGTGACATTCTCCATCTCATATGTTCAAGGCTCATGGTTGCCACTGCCGGTGCAAAAAGACACGATAGCATTCATGTTGAAACTGAAATTAATGGAATTGAATTTGAAGCAAACGGAACTCATACAATTGACAGGGGCTTTACACAGATGGAAACAATGTTGGGGATAACAAAGGAGCGTGCAGACAAGGAACTTAATGAGGCAAGTGTTGGAGAAACAATGACAATTAATTTAAAAGAAATTGCCGAAGTAAAAATAAAGCCACCTGCACTGTACACTGATGCTTCTCTTCTTGCTGCGATGGAAACTGCTGGAAACGATGTATATGACAATGAAACAGAAAAGAAGGGAATAGGAACACCTGCAACAAGGGCATCAGCCATTGAAACACTTGTGAGCAGGGAATACATCATACGCGAGAAAAAGAAGATAATCCCAACGGAAAGAGGAATAAAACTTGTTTCAATACTTCCAAAGGCTCTTAAGTCACCAAAGACAACTGCATCGTGGGAAGAAGGACTTCAAAAAATTGAAAGGGGAGAAGTAAGTGAGGATTATTTCATCAGCAAGATAGTAAACCTTACAAGAAAGCTTGTGGAGCATGGAAAGTCTGAAGAAGTAAACACCGGACTTTTCAGAAAAACATATGAAAGCATTGGAAGCTGTCCGGTTTGTGGTGAACCGGTTCTTTCCTATAATAAGGCATACTCATGCAGTAACCGAGAATGTAAATTTTTCATCAGCAAGACAATCTCAGGAAAGAACATAACAGAAACAGCAGCAAAAAACATACTTGAAAAGGGTAAGAGTGGAAAAATAAGAGGATTCATTAGTAAGAAGGGAGAAGAATACAGCGGAGAATTATATCTTAATGAAGATAATGAACTAAAAATCAGATACAGAAAATAGAGGCAGGAAGCCTCTATTTTCTTAACATAATTTTATTTTGATGTAGTCTTCTTTATAGAATCAGAGCGTTATCATCAAAAAAACATGTCATCGCTTCATAAAATGAAATCTTGTGCTTTCTTTTATTTATTTCATTTTTATGATAGTCCCAATCAAAACGAGTTCTGTTATTCATTAATATTTTACCATAAATTACTCATTAGTAACATCCGTTCTACTTATTTTTAAAAACTTCAGGATACCATTTGATGTCATTTTCACCTTTCTTAAAAACTGATTTTGGTACATAAACGAAAGAATTGCCAATCTTTTCCAATACATTATTCTCTTTTACAATGATAAATTGTGTTTGTGACTTATACATAAATAATCCTTTCTGCCGTCGTGACCTCCGTGGCGGGTTGTTATTGTAATTAATTTGTTACTCAGGTTAAAGTATTTGCTTTATGATGTCACTAATCATCGATGTTCCTGAATCACCAGTAACCCTCGCCATTTTTGTTCACCTGTGTCCTTTCCAATCTTTTGGTTATGTTGTTATTTTTGTTAATCAGCCGCATTTTCTATAAAATTTGCTTCCGGTTTGTCCGGGATTGGGAGCTTATCTAAAATAGTTGATTTTTATGTTTTCATGGCAATTACCTCCTCTTATCTCTTATAAATTTGCTTCCGTATGTGTCGGTGTTTGGTATGCTTGCATACGTAAGAGAATATTTAAAAAAAATAATGTCAAGGACGTGTTGCGTTCACTTTATCCTTGCAGGATTTTTGGAATATTCTAGTGTGCAATGAGCATACAAATGCCGTGACACATGAAGCTCATTTATGGATAAGAAAGGAAGGTCCATAAAAACATAAAAATGAACGTCCGCCCTGAATTGCGTGGTGGAATGAGGAAAAAGGTAAAAAAATGAATGAAAAAGAAACTTAAATAACGTATAATGTAATTAAAGTAGTATAGTTTCAGCGACGGATAAGACTCATTAAATGTAAAGAGGGGGTTACACAATTTGGGAAGACAATATAAACAAATAAATAGAGACGAAAGAATGAAGATTGAGGCTTTACATACTGCAGGCTATTCCATTACAGAGATAGCAAAGCAGATGAATAGGAATTACACGACCATCTATAGAGAAATAAGGCGTGGAAGAACAACGCAGCGTAACAGTGATTGGACGGAAAGAACAATATATAGTGCAGACCTTGCGCAGATGAAATACGAAGTTAATAAAAAACAGTGTGGTAGGGAATTGAAAATCGGAAATGATTACAAGTTTCTTAATTATATTGAAAAGAAAATTGCTGACGAAAAATATTCGCCGGCAGCAACATTAATGGAGATTAAGAAGGAAAACATAAAATTTGACACGGAAATATGCTTAACTACCTTATATAATTACATAAAGTCTGGAGTTTTTCTTAATCTTACACTTGAAGAATTACCGTACAGACGAAAGAAGAAAAAGGCAACGCATAGAAGAGTTCAAAAAAGACTATCAGCAGGAACAAGCATTTCTGAAAGACCGGAAGAGATATTGGAACGTGACGAATTTGGACATTGGGAAATGGACACTGTTGTGGGAGCTCAGGGAAAGGGAAAGAAATCATTACTTGTGCTTACAGAGCGAAAGACACGTTTTGAGTTGCTTTTTCTACTGAAGGATCATACAAGTAATGAAGTTGTTAAGGCACTGGATAAACTTGAACGTAGGGTATCCGAAAAAAACTTCAGAGAGATATTCAAGACAATAACAGTTGATAATGGAACGGAGTTTTCTGATACTGAAGGGATTCAGAAAAGCAGAAGAAACAAACGTAACAGAACCAAGCTGTATTATTGTCATGCTTATAGAAGCTGTGAGCGTGGCAGTAATGAGAATCAAAATAAGTTAGTAAGACGATGGCATCCAAAAGGAACCATCTTTGATACAGTAACAAAATCAGAAATCATAATGCTTCAAAATTGGATTAATGAATATCCTAGGAAGCTTTTTGACGGTGGTTCGGCAAAGGAAATACTCTCAAGAGAAGATTACAGGTACATAGACATTTTAACTGCATAAGGATAATCAACGTTAATCGGTCAAACAGACTGTCCTAAGGATGGTCTGTTTGGCACGCCCAAAAGAAAAAATATGATTCAACAAAAAAATAAAAGTCAAAGAACCAAATCAGAAAAACACATAAATCCTCAAAAAAACGATGAAAAAGTAATAAAAAACAAGAAAAAAATAATAAATTAAAAAAAATGTGTAATTAAACTTGACATTTGTAAAATGAAAAAGTAACTGCTAGTACATATTGACACTTGTGATTTTACATCCTAAAATGAGGTGAAATAGAGCTCTAAAAGGGCATATTATTTTTTGAAATATCAAAAAAGCTATTATTTTGCATGATTTCTGAGCATGACTAATAAGCGGCATGTCAGTCGGTTTGCAAAAGTAACTGAGACCCCACTTCGATTACAGATATGAGACCTTTGTTTGATCCGACAGATTAGTGATTAGTGTTTAATTAGTTTAGGACTCAGAATAACCTCATCAGGTGGAATGGGTGACAGGTTAAGTGCGGATAATAGCTTTTTTTCATCCGCGGAATCCATTAAATCAAAAGGCGTTTTGCCATCAAGATTGTCACGTATGACACTGTTGATATGGCAGCAAACAAGTCTTGTATCTTCAACATTAAGTTTATTTAGGCTAGTTCCTTTTGGAATGATTCTTCTTATTAATCGGTGATTGTTTTCAACATGAGGCTTTTGCCATGATGCTTGAGGATCACAGAAGAATATATGAGTCCGAATCAATCCTGGACGCGTGTGCTCCAATGCATTGGGATTTTTAAATTCAACGCCATTGTCGGTTAGTATTACGCCGAAAAGCCTTTTGAATAATGCCGTGCCAAGTAAGCTACATAAAGTGTCAAATACCTGAATTACGCTATCTTGAGTACCGTCGTTCATGAGAAAAATCAGCATAAAATTAGATTTTCTAAAAATCATGGTAAGGAAGACCTTCCCTTTTTCACGGGAACCTTTTACAGTGTCCATCTCAACAATAGATACATCAGGATTGGCTTCTACAAAGGAATTAAAGTCTTCAATTGTACGACCTTGTCGGTATTGGTATTCAAGCTTTGTAAGAACTCTTTTGGGGCGACGTTCTCTATATACAACCTTTTTAGGAAGGTCGATATTTCTGACTTTGAAAACATTTTTGTCGATGTAGTTATATAGAGTTCTTTCGGATATACCAAGCTCGTTAGAGTGGGTTGCGCAAATATGATTTAAAGATTGTCCCTTTGCAATGAGAGGTTCAATGATTTCAGCTATTTCACGTAGTTCTTTAGGTGTTTTACGAACACCACTGTGAGCATCTTTTATAGATTTGTGATGAGCAGCATTGGCTTTGTGTGCAGAGTAATAAGCCTTGTTCTTTTTACAACTTTTCTGCATTTTGCAGTTACTACAGACATAGGGAGGTTTATCGAGTAAATCACACTGAAAAGAATCATAACTGTCACAGATTTCAGTGCAAATGATTCCTTCAGAACAACGTTTACACCTGCTAAAGTAACAACCGCGAAATCCTTTCTCGGGACAAAGGGTATTGCGCTGACAACCAGGACGATTAATACAG
>ERZ773195.288-NODE-288-length-48997-cov-7.887009_pt1 | contig 48997 bp, 56 predicted proteins | sample MGYA00580530_ERZ773195 | MGnify/ENA primary metagenome ERZ773195 (study PRJEB29015, sample SAMEA2737751) | human gut metagenome | biome: human gut; feature: human-associated habitat; material: faeces | place: China | collected 2012 ...
CTGGAGCAAGTAAACACCCTGCCGCCCTCCCGATGCCGGGAGGGGGGCTTTTCTAACATCAAACATCATAATTAAAAAGGAGAACTGAACTATGCTGAAGATCACTGCCATTGGCAACCTGACCAACGATGTGGAACTGAAAATGAATGAGACCACCGGCAAGCCCTACGCCATCCTGCGAATCGCCTCGGACCGCCGCTATAAGGATAAGGATGGCAACAAGCTCACCGACTTTATCTCCATTAAGGTGCGCGGCCCGCTGGCCGAGCGTTGCGCCGAATTCGCCTGGAAGGGCTGCAAGCTGGCGGCCTCCGGCGATTTTGAGACCATTACCTTTGAGGACGAGCCGGAGCGTCAGCCCGGTTTCCTCATCAAAGCCAGCGAGGTGGAGTTCCTCTCTCCCCGCAAGGTGGAGGAAACGGCGCAGGAATTGGAAGATGAGTCTGTCCGCGAGGTCGCTGCCTGATGAAAAATACCGGGATCACATATACCAGCGCTGAACGCAGTCCTGTGATCCTGCCGGAGATGGCCGAGCTGCTCCCGCCTTTGAGCGCGGAGCAGCTCGACGCTCTGGAAGCAGATCTCATCAAAAACGGCTGCTACGCGCCCATCATCGTCAATGAGGACATGGTCATCATCGACGGGCACAACCGTCAGGCACTGTGCGAAAAGCATGATCTGCCGTACACGATGGCCGTCTTCTCGTTTGAGGATCTGTTGGAGGCCAAGCAGTGGGCGTTGGATACCCAGAAGGGACGCCGCAACCTGGAAAAGTGGGAGCTGGGCAAGATCGCCCTGAAGCTAAAACCAGAGATTGAAGCCAAGGCCAGAGCAAATCAGTCTGCTGCCGGTGGTGACAAGTTCTCTGAAAAACCGCTTTCGGCAACATTGCCGGAAGCGGTTTCCGCTGTCGATACCAGAAAGGAACTGGCAGAGGCGGTCGGCTTGGGCGAGCGCACGATGGGCAAGGTCATGCAGATCGACGAGAATGCCCCGGACGCCATCAAGGAGGCGCTGGACAAAAAGGAACTGTCCATCAACAAGGGGTATGACCTGACCCGGCAGCTTCAGGAGGTACCGGAGGATCAGCGGGAACAGGCTGCCGTGGAGCTGCTGGAATATGAAAAGGCAAAGAAGGACCTCAAACAGCAAAATGCGGAGATCGACCGCAGGGGCAAAGTTGCAAACACTTTCTGCAAGGCATACGAAAAGGCTTCTCTTCTGACTGCCGCCGAGGAAGATGTCCGCTGTTGGACAGAAGGGACCCGCATGACGCCGGAGGAACTTCAGGACACCGTAAAGGAATCTCGTGAGATCGCCCAGGTGTTCGCCGCCATTGCCGATATCATCGAGCAGAAGATCCTGCCTGCAGACTGGCGAAACACCGGCCCTGCGGAGGATATTCCCTGTGAGGTGGCGTCATGAGCGAGATGCTTTCTGTTCGCCAGTGGCAGGACCTGTTCCGCAGTGGGGCGTTTCAGGATAGATCCCGTGAGACGCAGATCCGCGCCGGGTGGTATGACTGGTTTTGCAGCGATACGGCTCTTGCCGGCAGACTGCAGAGGATCGGCAGGGTGGTCATGGGGATCACGGAGCCTGCCATTCTGGACAATTACTATGTCTGGTTCAAAAACAACTGCCCTCTGGACGGCCCCCTCTATGATGACGTGCGCTTTGAGCCGTTGGAGGGAGACCGCTGCGGACGGTACTTTGTGGTGTCTCAGGATTGCCCTTATGAAAAGCAGAAATGGACGCTGTATACGGAGCGGAGCGGCTTTGAGACCCCGGAGTTCAGTTGCGATAAGGTCCGCGAGATGGAAAAATACCTGAACAGTCAGGGCAAAAATCTCGCACAGACTATGCAGCTGTCCGCTGTCGTGAAAAAACCGAAAAAGGAGGAACCGACGCGATGAAAGAGAAGAAAAGTCCTTCGCCGCCCAGCCTCCCTCCTGATGCCCAAAGGGAAATCCTGAACAGGCTGTCCGCGGAGACCCGAATCAGTTCTCAGGAGATCGCCGCCATTTTGAAGCGGCACGGCGTCTGCGGCGATATGGACGCCTTGCAGGATGCCTATCGGAAGCGGCTGGGCCAGCGCCTTATGTCCACCATTCGGGATGAGACCGGCAAGCGTGAGGTGCTGGCAGCCAGCGGCGGCGAGTATGTCATCGTGGATTGCTGCAACGATCCGCAGAAGCTGAAGGCTATTCGACACCGCATCCAGGCGCAGATGAACGGACTGGGTGTGTCTGCCGGAAAGGTGCGCAAGCGTGTTCGTTTTCTGGAACGCTTCGCTTCTTGGGTGAGAAAGGAGACCTCGGATGGCGCGGCGTGAATTGTCAGCGGCGGATATCTACCATAAATTCGCGGCGCAGCTGGACAAGGATGGCTTTCGGTTGTACCACGCCGCACAGCGGAGCACCGGCTTCCAGCCCTATGACGCCTTCCCTTATGAAGATAACCGGGGCGCGTTTGAGGCAGCGGACGGACATACCCTTCTGCGCTATCTGGAAGCAGCTCATTTCGATGCAGTCACATGGGAGATCGTCCCCGGCACCACCTATGAACGGGCTATCCTCGGCAAAGTGGACACCACTACACCGGAATACTGCGCGTTTCGTGAAGCAATCTGCAAGGACGCACTGGGGCGCATGGGGTTGGGGCATCTCCTGAAAACAAAGGAAAAAGAAGCGAAAGAGGTAGGATATGAACGATAACATCACCGAGATCAACAAAGATTCCTTCTGGAAGTTGATCCAGAGTGCAAAGGAGACCTGCGGACAGGATATGGACGCTATGATGGACTTCCTGAAAGACCGTCTGGTATCTATGGGACCGGAGCAGGCTCAGAACTTCCACGACATCCTCCACGCCTATGAGGATCTTGCGGACAAATTTGGACTGTGGGACGCCGCCGGGGTCATGAAGGAATATGGCTGCAGCGATGACGGCTTTATCGACTTTCGCGCCTGGCTCATTGCCCAGGGAAGGGATACCTATCTGTCCGCGCTGGCAGACCCGGATTCTCTTGCGGAGGTCATCCCCTACGGGGACTGCTGCTTTGAGACGCTCAGTTATGTGGGAGATTATGCCTATGAGCAGCTCACAGGCAAAAGCGCCTATGACCAGACGGATTGGGCAAGGTATGAAACGCTGCTGGCAGAGTTGGAACAGGATATCGTCTATAAAGGCGGTATTGAATTTCCCAGAGAGGGACCGGAGCTGAAACAGTACCTGCCCCGGCTCTGTGCGGCGCATCCGGGCTGGGATGGCAAAACGCGCTGGAATGTGCAGCAAAAGGAAATGCGGGAGCTCATCCGTGCCGGAAAGGCGTATGACCAGCGGCAAACGCCCAAAAAGAAACACCGCAGTCATGGAGGTGAGGCCAGATGAGCGAATCCATCATCATCGGTGTGGATCATGGCTACGCTGCCATGAAAACTGCGCATTTTTCCTTTCCAACCGGGTTGGTGGCCCATGAGCATGAACCGTACACGCTGAGCAATGTGTTGGAATACGGCGGTAAATATTATGTGGTGGGCAGCGGACGCCAGCCGCTCCAAAAGGACAAGACCCAAACGGAGGATTACTACCTTCTCACGCTGGCCGCCGTCGCAAAGGAAATGGCGTACCGCAATGCCGGAACGGCAGCGGACATCCATCTGGCAGCCGGACTGCCGCTCACCAGCTTTGGCAGGGATAAGAAAGCGTTCCGGGACTACCTGTGCCGGGGCGGCAAACCGGTGTCTTTCCGCTATGAAGGACAGGACTATGTCATCACGATCTCCAAAGTGTCGCTGTATCCGCAGGGCTATGCCGCAGGGCTGACGCAGGGTAGCCTGCTGGATGAGCCATCCGTCATCGTTGCGGATATCGGCGGCTGGACGGTGGATCTCATGCGGCTGGACAACCGCATCCCCAACGCCGCCACCTGCCGCAGTCTGGAACTTGGGATGATCCGCTGCCTGGATGAGATCAGCGAGCAGATCCGCCGCAGCCTTGGCCTGTCTATGACGGCAGCGCAGATTGAAAGCGTTCTGCGCGGCGATGCCAGCCATGTGAACGAGGACGCGAAAAAAATCATTTATCAGGAAGCGGAACGCTACACCAAACGCCTGCTCTCTGCCATCGCGGAGAGCGGCTTGGACGTCCGAGCCATGCCTGCTGTTTTTCTGGGCGGCGGTGCGACGCTGCTGAAGCATCATGCTTCCGCCGCGGACGGACTATGCCGACCCATCATACTGGATGACGTTTGCTTAAATGCCAAGGGATATGAGCGTCTGACAGAGCGAATGTCGAAAAAGCATGAGCAGTGACAAGAAACGGCTGAACCTGTCCTTCTCCATGCGCTCACCTATCCAGCGGCAGGCGTGGCGCACGCTGATGGATATTCCGGCAGGTGAACGCACCGGCGCCGTTTGCCGGATGATCTGTGAACACAAAAATCAGCGGGAACTGCTGGAGGCTGTGCGTCAGGCAATCCGTCAGGAATTGCAGGGCAGCCAGATCCAAATCACACAAGCAGCGCCGCAGACCGGGAGCATCGACGAGGATGTTCTCGGCTTTCTTGCGTCGCTGCAGGAAGGAGATGATACAGACTGATCCGATACTTTGATATGTTTGCCGGCATTGGCGGTTTCCGCTCCGGGCTGACCCGTGCGGGCGGTTTCCAGTGTGTTGGACACTGTGAGATCGACAAATACGCCAATGCCAGCTACCAAGCAATCTACGAACCGGGAAAGGAGGAACGATACTATCCGGACGCAACCCAAATTGACCCCGCAGACCTGCCGGACTTCGACCTGCTCTGCGGAGGATTCCCCTGCCAGGCATTTTCTCAGGCTGGCCGCAGACGGGGCTTTGCCGACGCCAGAGGAACTCTCTTCTTTGAGATTGCCCGATTGGCTCAAGCAAAGCGACCTCCGTATCTGCTGCTTGAAAATGTTCCCGGCCTTTTATCGCATGACAAAGGGAAAACCTTTTCGGTCATCCTCTCCGCACTGGATGACCTGGGGTACCATGTCGAATGGACTGTGCTTAACAGCAAATGTTTCGGAGTCCCGCAATCAAGACGAAGGCTGTTCCTTATCGGATATCTTGATCCCCGATGCGCCGGAAAAATATTACCTGTCTTCGGCGCAGGTGGAAAAGCTCTTGTACAAGTCCTCGGAGGGCCGCAAGGCTCCCGGATCTATGACGCGGGCGGAGTAGCCTGCACCCAGACTGCCAGCGCTGGCGGCATGGGCGGGAAGACCGGATTATACCTGGTGGGCTTTAACCGGAAAGATGGGATCGTCGGAAAGCGGGATACAGCAATTCCGCTGAACGCCAGCGATTTCAGAGGAATCAACCGGAACCAAACACAAAACGCTGTGCTGGTAGACCTTTGCAGCGGGCATCCAAAGCAAACGGACGCTGCCCGCTGTCTCACCGCCCGGTATGGACAGACCACACTGTCCAACCGTAAAGGCGAGCGCTCCGGTGTCCTGCTCATCAAGGAGGCGACCAAGAAGGGGTACAAGGAGGCTCAACCCGGCGATACGGTGGATTTGGGCTACGCAGGCAGCAACACCCGCCGCGGGCGCGTTGGGTGTGATATTGCCCATACGCTGGAAACCAGCTGTATTCAGGGAATTGTAGAAAACGGTGGACGCATCCGCCGTCTCATGCCCCGCGAGTGCCTGCGGCTCCAGGGTTTTGAGGAATGGCAAATTGACCGCATCCTCGCCATCCAGTCCGACGCTCAGGCCTATAAGCAGGCGGGCAACAGCGTCACCGTCAATGTAATTGAGGCGATTGCCAAGCGTATCCAGGCAGTGGACGAGGAATTGAAAGCAGGTGCCGCAGCATGATCGGAATGAAGGATCAGTGCTTTGGCGTTGAGGTCGAGATGACGGGACTCACTCGCGGGCAGGCTGCGCAGGCGCTGGCCAATTATTTTGGCACAGAACCTTACTATGTGGGGGGCGGATACGATAAATGGAGCGTGAAAGACCCGGATGGCAAGGTGTGGAGCATTATGAGCGATTCCAGCATTGTTATGGAAATGAAAACTGAAAGCGGGTATATGCATACCAGCAACATCGAATACCGGGTCGAGATGGTAACGCCCAAACTCACTTACGCGGAGTTACCCAAGCTTCAGGAGTGTGTCCGTCAGGTGCGCCATGCCGGGGCCAAAGTCAACAGCTCCTGCGGTATCCATGTTCATGTGGACGCCGCCAACCACAACCGCCAGAGTCTGAAAAACCTTCTGAGCATTATGTACTCCAAGGAGGATATCCTGTTCAAAGCACTGCAGGTAAATTCAAGCCGTGTCAGCCAATACTGCCAGAAGGTGCGGGAGCCAATGCTAAAGGAAGCACGCAAGCTCTCCTCTGACGAAACAAAAAATCTCACGGCGCTGGAAAGCATCTGGTATGAAGGGAATATCTCTGACCGAGAACACTATAACTGGACGCGCTATTATGCCCTGAATCTGCACTCTGTGTTTTATAGAGGAACCGTTGAGTGGCGCTGTTTCAACTCTACGCTTCATGCCGGAAAGGTCGCGGCCTATGTGAATTTATGCCTTGCCATGTCTGCTCAAGCCATTAACCAGCGCAGCACCGTCATGCGGAAAACCTATAGTGACAACGAACTGTTCACCTTCCGCGTCTGGCTGGTGCGGCTGGGACTCAACGGTGACGAGTTCAAGAATACCCGTAATCATCTGCTGGCCAATCTGGAGGGTGATCGGGCATGGCGCTATGACAAGGATACTTATGAAGCCAATAAAAAGAAGAAAAAATCCAGAGAAATGGAGAGGTGAAGCCATTGAAGATACAGATCGAAGAAACCGTCTATGAGGGAACGGCCACAGAGATCATGGACCGTCTGCGGAATCAGACCTTCGACCCCACAGAGTTCCCTGATATTGAGAGCTATATTTGGTTCTTACAGAGCAATGTCATCCGCACCACAGGTGTAGACTGCCCGCTGCCGGATGGCGATACGGAAACGCAGGCGCAGGCTATGTTTCGCCATCTGGACAGGATCGGCGGACTCAGACTGCTGGAGGACTAAGATGGAAGAAACTCTGTATTTCGCCTACGGCAGCAATATCAATTTAGAACAGATGGAGCATCGCTGTCCAGACGCCCAGCTCGTTGGGCCGGTGACGCTGCAGAACTATGGGTTGCAGTTCCGCGGCAGCGGCTTTGCCACTGTCTCTCCCAAGAAAGGCAGCGTCGTCCACGGTCTGCTATGGAAGCTCACACCGAAGTCTGAACAGGCGCTGGACCGCTACGAAGGCTATCCTCGCCACTACACCAAGGAGCAGGTATCTGTGCGGACCACAGATGACGCAGCCGTTTCCGTCATGGCTTATATCATGGCAGAACCGATGAGCTGCCAGCCCGCACTGCCTTCTCCGTATTATTACCGTGCGATCCAGCAAGGCTTTGAGGCCAATGGCTTGCCGGTGGAATCGCTGGAGGAAGCGTGGAACAGGACCATCGACGAGATCTGGTTAGGAAAAGTGGAGAGGCTGAAGAATGGGAAAAATCTACAAACCAGAAAACCGGAGAGGTAACTTCGTAAGATGGGCATAAAATCGTCGGGCGATGCAACGTTTGAGTCGCCCAAATCACACAAAGTTCATACCTCGATTACCCGGACCTCCTTCTCCAGCGTATGGGCATAGCGCATGGTGTAAAGCGTTCCACCACGATCTCGCCCATCATAAACGGCAATCACACGCTGAGACTCCGCGGCCATATACCGGTTTCTCTGCATAAAGCATGAAGGGGTATATTCTTGGCATACGACCGTGACCTCATCGCAGATTCGCAGCAAATCGTGAAATTGCTTGCTTTTTGTTTTGATCCTGCCCGCATAGGGCAAAGCCGCCTCTAAATACAGATTTGGGCTGTATTCCTTTTGCTCGGCAACGATGGCCGCAAACATGAGATCCGTTCCTTCAGCAAAACCAGAGATGAAGCGGGTATATCCATCCTCAATCGCTGCCAGGACTTCACGTCGAAGCGCTTGCTCTACGTAGACGGCCCGATCTGTTGGAATATCCCGATGTCCCGTAACACAACATACTTTTGTTTCCATTATGGTTCCTCCCATTGCGGTTCAAGTTTAGAACGTCCTGATATGGGCAATATTGCCTATAACGCTATATGTTCATTATAGGCAATAATGAAGATATGTAAAGCGCGAAACGGAGGGAGGAACCGGGATGATCTCATACGCCCCATTATGGGAAACGATGGAAAAGCGTGGAGCGACCACATATACGCTGCAATGTAAAGGTGGGATCAGTAGTTCTACGATCCGGAGGCTGAAAGCGAATGAATCCGTTTCGACCAACACTTTGGACGCGCTATGTAAAATACTGGATTGTACTTTGGCTGATATAGTGACTTATCTGCCAGACAAGGAATAACGAGGAATGGAGGGGAATTCCATTCCTCGTTTTTGGAATCGTTTTGCCCTAAAAGCGAAAGGTGGGGAACACATAAGGACATTCTTCGGCTGGTCATTCCCACTGCGGAGATGCGCAGATTGGCGCGCTTGACTATGGAAATCGTGATAGGGCTTCTATTATCCCTTCGTATGTGCTACAATGATGCCTGTTTGTGTGAAAGGGGTGTCGTAGTGTTTTATACGATGGAGGAAGCGGCTGTCCTTTGTGGGTTTCTGGAACTGTATTTAAACCGGGACAGCGTAGATGCAGCAGTACGAAAGAACTACGAAAAGTTCCGACTTGGACTCGTGCAGGAGTCCCTGGGGCGGGATGACTACATCTGGGCCGCCAAAGCACTGAGCTTTCTGCGCCCCCACTGGTGGCAGGATCACGAGGACCATAGAGCGCTGGAGAATGCTTTGCTGAAAACGCAAACACTGGCTCTGAAAACAAAAAAATAATCAAACCATTTCGCGGCAACAGCGGTCTCAGACTGCTGCTGCCGCTTATTTTTTAGGAGGCGATCCTATCAATCATCAAAAAATGACCATTCTTGTGGTGGAGCCGATGAAAACGCCCACTGTACAGGAAATCGACAGCAGCCTGGAATCCATGCAGCGGATCGTAGGCGGAGACATTGAGGCTGTTTACCCGTTCGATGACCCGGTCGCGCTCGTCTGTCACGGAGAGGGCAAGCTTCTGGGATTGCCTATGAACCGTGCCCTGACAGATGAATCCGGAGTACCGTATGACATTGTCTGCGGCACCTTTTTTGTAGTCGGAATTGGAGATGAGAATTTTACATCCCTGACGGAGCAGCAGATCGAAAAGTATCGGAAGAAATACGCCAATGAGATGGTGTTTTCTGTTCCTGTGCCGTCCGGAAACCATAAAAAACAATGCAATAAGGAGAAAAACGAACATGAAAGATAAGTATGTCTTAACTGCGGAGTCTGTCACTGAGGGCCACCCGGACAAGCTCTGCGACACCATTGCCGACGCCGTAGTGGATGCCTGCCTGGAGCATGACCCCACCGCCCATGTAGCCTGTGAGGTCATGGCTACCGCAGGTAAGATCATCGCGGCTGGCGAGATCACGGCGGCGTGGCTCCCGGACATCCCTGCCGTCATCTGCCGCACCGTGCGGGAAGCCGGATATGGCGGCAGCGATTATGAGGTGGAGGTGATCACCCACGAGCAAAGCCCCGACATCGCCGGAGCAGTCAATAGCGGCGCAGAGACCGGAGCAGGCGACCAGGGTATCGTGTACGGCTACGCCTGCGATGAAACGCCTGAGCTTCTTCCACTACCGGTAGTGCTGGCACATGAACTCACCCGCCTGCTGACCCAGGCGAGAAAGCTGCGCACGATCCCCAGCTTGAAGCCGGACGGTAAGGCGCAGGTGTCTGTGGAGTATCAGTTCGGCGTTCCCAAGCGTGTCTCTGCCGTAGTGGTCTCCTGCCAGCATGAGGATGGTGTGGAGCTGGCGGAGCTTCGCCATGCGGTCATGCGCCATATTATCCAGCCCGCTTTTCAGGACTTCCCGCTGGATGCCGAAACGGAGATCCTCATCAATCCTTCCGGCAGATTTGTGGAGGGCGGCTTTGAAGCGGATACCGGACTCACGGGCCGTAAGCTGATGGTGGATACCTACGGCGGCCTCGCACCACATGGCGGCGGCGCGTTGTCCGGCAAGGACGGCACCAAGGTGGATCGCAGCGGCGCTTACATGGCCCGCTACATCGCAAAAAACATTGTGGCGGCGGGACTTGCTGAACGCTGCACCGTCAGTCTGGCCTACGCCATCGGCAGGGCGAAGCCTGTCATGGTGGAGGTGGATGCCCACGGCACTGGCAAGTACTCCGATGCTACGCTGGAGCAGGCCGTTCGCGCGGTGTTCAAGCTGACACCGAACGGCATGATCGATACGCTGGGTTTGGACAAACCTATTTTCCGTAAATTCTGCAACTACGGACACTTCACCCACGCAGATGCCCCGTGGGAGCAGATGAATATGACGGAGGTGCTGGAAAGCGCCTGCCACGCCAAGGAGACAGGGATTTCAGCCCGCTGATAAAAAACAGCGAGAGGACTCGCCTCTCGCTGTCAGGTATTACTGAATGCTGTCCTTGAACGCTTTGCCGGCCTTAAAGACCGGAGCCTTGGAAGCGGCGATTTCAATGGTCGCACCGGTGGCCGGATTTTTACCGGTGCGGGCAGCACGCTCTTTTGCCTCAAAGGTGCCGAAGCCAACCAGTTGGACCTTGTCTCCAGACTTCAGAGCAACTTCCACGGTATCAATGAATGCACTCAGTGCGGCGTCGCAGTCCTTTTTAGCAAGGCCGCTGGCCTCTGCCATAGCGGTGAGAAGTTCCGTCTTATTCATGTTGTTTTCTCCTTTGTTTAGATAGTGGCTGAAAATAGCACTCTTTATTATACCAAAAAATCACCCGGCTGACAATATAGCCGGAACAATAGGAGTGATACCATTTCAAAAGAAAGATCAAAACCTCTTCATATTGCCAGCTGCAGCTTTGGTAAGGACAGTCTTGCCACTATTTTGCTGGCACTGGAGCATGGGGAGCCGTTGGACGAAGCTGTTTACTGTGAGGTGATGTTTGATAAAACCATTTCAGGTGAGGTGCCGGAACACCGGGATTTTATCTATCACACCGCTATTCCAAAGCTGGAGCGGATGGGGGTGAAGGTGCGTGTCCTGTGCGCGGAGAAAACCTATGTAGATCTGTTCACAGGGACGGTCACCCGCGGCCCCAAGAAGGGAATGCTGCGGGCCTTTCCAATCTGCGGAAAGTGTTATGTCCAGCGGGACTGCAAGATCAAACCGATTTGCCGGTATCAAAAGAGCCTGCCTGCTGACACGGTGCAGTATATCGGCATCGCCCACGATGAACCCAAACGGCTGTCACGCTTGAAGGATCAGCAGGTGTCCTTGCTGGCAAAATACAAATTTACAGAGGAAGATGCAAAGCAGCTCTGCCAAACGGCAGGGCTGCTTTCACCTGTCTATGCGTTCACAGACCGTGGCGGCTGCTGGTTCTGCCCGAATGCCAAGCGGAAGGAACTGCGGCACCTTTATGACAACCATCCGGAGCTGTGGGCGAAAATGCTGGAGCTGCAGGCAATGCCGGGAAAGGTGTCCGAGAAATTCAACCGCACGGAGCGCTTTTCCGACATCGATGCGGCATTCCGAAAAGAAGATGCCCTGTGCCAAAAAGCGGCATAAAAAAGGAAAAGGAGATGAGAACCATCAGCAATCAGAAATATGAGATCACAGACATGGCCCATGAGGAATATCCGTTCCTGCATCGCATCCGTGCGCTGCGGGATATCTGCGGCGAGATCCGCGCAGGCGACATAGGCGGTTTCGTGGAAAGCGAAAGCAACCTGTCCGCGGAGCCGGGAGACTGCGCATGGATCCTCGATGACGCCATTGCAGCGGGCAATGCCTATGTGGATCGGGACGCCTGTCTGCGGGGCGATGCCATAGCCTGTGGCAGCGCCTATGTTTCCAAAGGCAGCGTGATGAGCGGCCACAGCCGCGCCGAGGACAACGCCTATCTCCGCGGGGCCTCCATGACCGGAAAAGCGCTGGCTTCCGGAAACGCGCAGATCATTCACGATCCCCATACGATGGGGACTCCCATCCTGTCCGGCAACTGCAAGGTGTATGGCACGGTGCAGGGGGATATCCGCATCACCGGTTCTGCCGTGATCCTGCCCTGCGAGGAAGTCCGCAACGATACAAGGGATACCTTTGTCCTGAGCGGCAAGAGCCGGAGCGCGATCCGCGGTATCGGGCGTGAGACCTTGAAACCTCTGCAAAAAGAAGTAAGTCCTATGAAAACAAAAACGCCAAAGAAACGAGGTGTGGAGCGATGACTGTCTATGAAAGTGAATTGCGAAAGCTGTTTGAAAACAGCGACCTCATGGATCGTCCTCGGTTCTCCGGGCGTGTCTGTGTAGGAGAACTTGGGAAGGACCTGCGGGTACGGGCGGAGTTCTTTTCCACCTGTGTTGCGAATCAATATGACGCCATCCGCCTCACGGTGCTCAACCGCACGGAGGGGGTGGTGGATCGGACAATGCTGCGGTTCAAGGATGTCTGGGGTAAAAAGCCGGTTCCCGGCAATCCAAACTTCCGGGACGGCGTATTGGCTCATCTGTGGGATGACCGCGGGGATGTGGACTGGTATGCCTATCATCCCACGGCCGCGGATTACGACTCGCTCCGCCAGTCCATTGGGCAGTACCTGTCCATGTTTCGGGAGAGGACATCGGAACGGGAGCAGACCGGCCGCAAGCTGGTATTCATCTGTGCGCCGCTGCGAGGCGATGTAGAAAAGAACATCGAGTTTGCTCGGCAAAAAGCACAGGAGGTGTTTGCGGATGGAGATATCCCCGTTTGCCCACACCTGCTGTTCCCACCCATAGCGGACCCGAACCACCCAGAGCAGGATGCCAAGGCGCGGGAGATGTCCCTGCAACTGTTGGAATCCTGCCAGCAGCTCAATGTTTATGGGCCCGTTTGGACGGAAGGAATGTGGGATGAGATCCACCATGCCAGCAAGCTGGGAATTCCGATGATGACGGATCAGAAAACCATTGGCCGGACGCCGCCTCGGCGTTCCGACAGGAAGGAGCGATAACGCTGGAACAGGAACGCAAAAGGCCGTCCTGCCCCCTTGTCGGGCAGAACGGCAATATTTTCAATCTCATCGGTCTTGCAAGCCGGACACTGCGGCAAAACGGTATGACAGCCGAGGCAAAAGAGATGCAAAACCGCATCATGGGCGGAGACTGCCACAGCTATGAGGAAGCCTTGGGAATCATCAGCGAGTATGTAGAGACGGAGTTATCCGGCAGTATTCCCGCAAAAAACAAAAACAAGGAGGACCACACACATGAACGATAACCAGAAATGGGAGATCATTCAAGGTGACGCGCTGAAGGTGCTGAGCGGGTTCACCCCCAACACCTTCGATGCTGTCATCACCGATCCCCCGTATGCTTCCGGAGGCCGGACGCAATCCGAGAAAAACAAGTCCACCGCCAGAAAGTATTCAAGTATGGGGGAGAACGCGCCGCCTCCCTTTGATGGGGACGCCAAAGACCAGCGCTCCTGGACCCGCTGGGCGGCAGAGTGGCTGTATGAGGCGAGGAAAGCCAGCAAGCCCGGTGCACCGGTGTGTATGTTCATCGACTGGCGGCAGCTTCCCGCAGCCACCGATGCCCTTCAATGGGCGGGGTGGATCTGGCGGGGTACCGCTGTCTGGGATAAGGGCAACAGCCGTCCTCAGAAGGGCCGCTTCCGCCAGCAGGCGGAGTACATTGTCTGGGGTTCCAACGGAGATATGCCTATCAGCCGTCCGGTGCCCTGCCTGCCAGGAGTGTTCAAATATGGTAATCCACAGAGCCGCATTCATCTTACGGAGAAACCCTTGCAGCTTATGCGGGACATTGTGAAGATCACGGAACCGGGCGGCCATATTCTGGACCCCTTCGCCGGTTCCGGCACCACGGTGCTGGCGGCTGTTCTGGAGGGTTATTCCGCCACCGGCATTGAGGTGACCGACACCTATGCCAAGCTGGCAAGAGAAAGAATCTGTTCAGAGCTGGAGGAAGCTGCGTGACCTGATGCGCTGTCTGGCAAAGGGACTTGCTATAATGCCGGAAAATCGGTATAATAAAAACGATCCAGTAAGAGAGCATTGTGAGGAATTAGTTATGAATCACGCACAATATGATCAGGAAACCGGAAAGCCGTTGGATCAGTCGTATCTTGAATGCGGACTTCCCGATGATTTGCAGGCTTCTATTCAGGAGATGCAAAAATCTTGGGCCATTATAGACAGCGGAAGCCGAGATCCTCATTGGGACATCTACTGGTGTAATCTGAACGCGGACATTAACTCAGCCGAAGTCGAACGGATTATTTCTCCCGAGCGGGCATGGTATTTGCGTGAAAAGTATCTTCGCATGGAAAGAGAGTGATACCTCTTGATAAATTTTACAAACCTCCCCACTCGCAATAAATTCTATGCAGGGGCAAACGGCGCAAAGCGGGCTGTAATTTATCAAGGCGAACAGTATATGCTGAAGTTCCCCGCACAAGCCCCCAAGAATAAAGACTTGAGTTACGCCAACAGTTGCGTTACCGAGTATATCGGCTGCCATATTTTCAACAGCGTTGGGATCAACGCTCAGGAAACTCTCCTTGGCACTTATGAAAAAAATGGCGTAATAAAGATTGTTGTTGCTTGCAAGGATTTTACCTCTCCCGGAATTGTGTTGCAGGACTTTGCCTCGCTGAAAAACACGGTGATCGATTCCGGTCACAGCGGGTATGGTACAGAACTGTCTGACATTATGCGGGCCATGGAGGATCAGACAGCATTCCCTCCCGCATTGTTGCAGCAGCATTTTTGGAATGTATTCATTGTAGATGCGCTGATCGGAAATTGGGATCGGCACAACGGAAACTGGGGTTTTCTCTATAATACCGCGACAGACGAAATTGCCATTGCCCCTGTGTATGACTGCGGGAGCTGCCTGTATCCCCAGGCTGATGAAGCCATCATGCGAGACACCATAGATAAGCAGCCAGAACGAGATTTGCGCACTTTCTCAATCCCTCTTTCCAGCATTAAGGTCAATGGTAAAAAAATCAACTACTTTGATTTTATTTCCTCTTTGGAGAATGCGGATTGCAACAAAGCATTGAAGCGGATACTGCCCAAAATCAACATGGATGCAATTTTCCGTATCGTGGATGAGACTCCGTTCATTTCGGATCTGCAAAAGCAGTTCTATAAGACAATGCTGCGGACACGGAAAGAGCGCATCCTTGATTTTGCAATGGAAAAACTGCGGAAAAGGGAAAAGGCCAAAGAACTTGAGGCACGGTAATAAATAAACAAAAACGTTTTTTCAAGAGCAGGGTGTTTACAAAACACCCTGCTTTTTCTATAAGGGTGTTCACAAAACACCCTGCCACAAGGAGAGAAGTATGTCAGAAAATTTTGCAAGTTTTTATCGGAAAGCAAGCAGTGTGCGGGAGTTAGTAGGTAAAGCGCCCTTTCCTGAAAAAGCGCGGTTTCAGATCACAAAGGTGATCGAACTGCCAGCCAATCAGTACCGCCGCTACATGAACGAGCTTTTGCGGGATGTTTCCTTCATATCCCGGAACGTGACGGACATGAGGTTCGATGGGAAAACAGAAACATTTCTCTGCCTGCTCGTGACCTGCCGAGATGCGAACACCGGCCTGCTGGTGGAGTCCGAAGGTTTTGGATATGCCAGGTACGCGGCATTTATTCCTGAAAAGAGCACTCTCTCATTGGATGGTATTCCGACGGAACGCGCAAGCGAAAAGTGTCTTTGCCGGCATCCGACTCCGGAGAGATGATTTCTTTTTTATGAGGAAGCGGGCAGTGCCCGCCCAATATTGCAATTACCATACCGCTTGAAAACAAAGCCCCGCGCAGCGGGGCGAAAGCCAACGCCGCCGATGGCGGCGCTGGCGCAAGCATCGCGCAAATGTACATTTGCACAGCTTGCCGAGGATACCCCGGTCCCCTATGCCGCCTGCTGGCGGAAAAACTTGCGGCTATACGCCGCAGGAAGGAGAAAAATGTGGATGAGAACAAGAAAGAACACCATCTGCACATCGTACTGACAACACAGCAGTATCAGCTGCTGTGCTGTCAGGCCAAAGAGTGCAGGCTGACAAAACGGGCATATCTTGCACGGCTTATTGAGGGACGACCGGTCAAAGCCCGCCCAACAAAAGAAATTAAAGAGCTCCGGACGGAAATACATCATATCGGCAACAACATCAACCAGATCGCCCGCAGCGTCAATGCAGGAATTGCGAAGCCGGAGGATGCCAAACGGGGACTCTATCTTCTGGATCAGGTATATGAGCTTATGTTCCGGATAGCGAATAAGTAATGGCTGTTACGAAAATCCTGCCCCGTAACGGCGGCTTAAAAGAAGCCATTGATTATGTTCTGAACGGTGACAAAACGGATGGGCATATTTTAACGGCACATTTTAATTGTGATCCAGGGAGAGAGTACCGCGAGATGATGAAAACAAAGCTTGAAACCGGACGATTGGATAAGCGTCAATGCTATCACATCATTCAATCGTTCAAGCCTGGTGAAATCACACCTGAACTTGCTTTAGAAATTGCTAAAGCATTCGCGCAGGAACACTTGGACGGCTTTGAGGTTGTGATTGGGACCCATGTAGACCGGCATCATATCCATTCGCATATTGTATTTAATTCGGTAAATGCAGATACCGGTGAAAAGTATCACAGTACGCAGCAAAGCTATTACCAGCAGATCCGTGCCATTTCAGACCGGCTCTGCCGGGAGAATGGATTGTCCGTCATCGTGCAGGGCGCGCCTGCCAGGTCGGTCAGCTACATTGAGTGGCTGCGCCAGTCCAAGGGGCAGCCCACCTTCCGTTCCCTGCTGGAGGCAGATCTGCGGGATGCCATCCGGGACGCCAACGACCTCGGCCACTTCTTCCTGCTCATGGAGCATAAGGGGTATGAGATCCATCATGGAGGCAGGCTCGGCTTCCGCCTGCGGGGGCAGGATCGATACCAGTACCCCGGCAGGCGAGATCCGCTGTTCACAGAGGACGGAATCCGTGCTGCCATCCAGGGCAACCTGGAACAGATCGAAGCGGGGCTGCGGCCTGTCTTGCCTGCGCGGCCGGCGTATCAGCCGTACCGGAAGCATCCCAGATACAGCGGTTTTCTTGCCCTCTATGTCCATTATCTCTATCTGCTGGGCAAAATCGAAAAGCGACAGTATCCGCCCCGCATGACGCCGCATCTGCGGCAGGAAGTCATGCGCTTTGAACGGTATCAGGCACAGTTCGCGTTCCTGCGGGAAAATGACATCACAACGCCTGCTGACATGGCGGCATTCGAACATCGCACAGAGGAAACGCTGGGCAGATTGACAAAGCAGCGGACCCTCCTCAATGTGCGGAAGAAGAAACGCCAGCCGCTCTATGCGGCGCTGGCAGACGCGGAGGCGCTGGAACCCAGCAGGGCGTTATACGAGGAAGGGCTCACCGGCATGGAGCAGGAATTCGAGCAGTATATGAAAGCCGTGAAGCTGCTGGAGGATAGCGGCATTCCGCAGGAGGTGCTGAAGAAAGAAAAGGCAGAAGTGTATGAGCAGCTCTCAGAGGTGAATCGGAAGATCCGGGCAGAGCGGGAAAAGCGGAAGCTCTGCCGGGAGATCTGCCAGCAGACGCCTGTAATGGAGCAGGACATCCAGAAAACAGAAGAACACCAGAAGGAGGTGCGGGAACATGAACATCGGAGGCGGTGAAGCGGCGGACCAGCTGGTACGCATGATGCTCTCCGGCAGCGAGGTCGCTGTCCGGCTGAGCGGCTCCGCCATTAAAAATGTGCTGGCGCTCACCATGGCGCTGGCGAAAAAACACAAGACCATTTCCGGCAAAGTCAATCTGGCAAAGATGCTGAAGGAGACCCGCGATGTGCGGCGGTTCGCCATGTCTCCGGAGCAGTATCAGCAATTCAGGCAGCGGGCAGGAAAACAGAAGATCCTGTTCTCTGTCATCCGTGATTCGGATAACAAGGGAAAAGTCGTGGATGTGATCATGCCGGTAACGGAGATCGACCGCGCCAATATGATCTTTGAGCGCATCCGATATACCGGGCAGCCGGAACAGGCGCGGCAGGATGCCCCCTCTAAGGAGCAGGAAGCCCGTGTGGGACAGGAGGCGCCGCAGCGCCAACAGGAACGCCCCCGGCAGGAAGAACCGCCTGTGACGCCCCCTGTGGGCGAGCGGCAGGAGGTGACGCCAAAAAAAGGATCTCGGTCGGGAACAGACTTGCCAGATACCAAAGGCAGATCGACCTCATCCAGCGGCAGGGAAACGGCTGCCGGGACGATGACGAATGAGCGGCCTTCGGTTCTGGAACGGCTGAAAGGCTATCAGGCGCAGCTGGACCAGCAGCAGAAGTCTGCCCCGGCCAAGGAAAAGGTCCGTCAAAAAGTACGACCGGACAGGACAAAGTAAGGAAGCCGTTTCGTCAGCGAGGCCGGCAGAGTATTCCGCTCTGCCGGCCTCGTATTTTTTACGCAGGAGGTGATGCGGCTGAAAAAGACATCCCAAACAACGGATCTGGTACTTGCCCTGTTCCTCTATATCCCTGTGGTATGGGCGGCGCTGCTGATCGCCCAATCCCTTGGCGGCGGTCTGCCGGAGCTGCTATCAAACTTAACTGCCGCGCTGGAACAACCCTTCCAGATCCAATGGACAGACAAGAGTCTGTTGTCCATTCTCGTCTGCACCGGCGCGTATCTCATGGGGCTATGCCTCTATGCTTCCGGACAGGGCAGGACACGGGACGGAGAGGAACACGGCTCCGCCGCATGGGGCTCTTCCCGGCAGCTCAACGCACAGTTCCGTCAAAAGGAAAACAAGATCCTCACCCGCCATGTGCGGCTGGGGCTGGATACCCACAAGCACCGGCGCTCACTGAATGTGCTGGTCATTGGCGGCAGCGGCGCCGCCAAGACACGCGGCTATGTCAAGCCCAACATTCTGGAAGCAAACAGCAACTATGTGATCACGGACCCGAAGATGGAGGTGCTGACCGCCACCGGAGGGTATCTGAAACGGCAGGGATACGACATCCGAGTGCTGAATCTGGTGGATCTGTCGCAGTCGGACGGCTATAACCCGTTCCGCTATCTGCGGGATGAAAAGGACGCGCTGAAGCTGGTGAACACGCTGATCCAGGCAACGACGCCCAAGGGCAGTCACGAGTCCGATCCGTTCTGGTCGAAGTCCGAGACAGCACTGCTGCAGGCCATCATCCTCATGCTGTTCCAGGAAGCGCCGGAATATGAGCAGAATTTTTCAATGGTGCTGCGTGTGCTGGAATATGCCGAAGTGAAGGAGGACGATGACGAGTATGTCTCCCCGCTGGATCTGCTGTTCCGGGCAATGGAGTATGAGAACCCGGAAAGTGTTGCCCTGCGGCAATATAAGGTTTTCAAGCAGGCGGCGGGCAAGACGGCAAAATCGATTCTGGTGTCTGCCGCTGTGCGGCTGGCACCCTTCAATCTGCCGCAGATCAAAGCTGTCACCGACCATGATGACATGGATCTCTACACGCTGGGAGAGCGAAAGTGCGCTCTGTACGCCGTCATCCCGGATAATGATACGACCTTTACTTTTTTAGTGAGTCTTCTGTACTCCCAGATCTTCCAGACCCTTTACTACTGCGCAGACCAGATCCATCACGGAGCCTTGCCCTGCCACGTGCATTTCATCTTGGATGAAGCGCCATCGGTCAATCTGCCGGGGCTGCCGCGGGAGCTTGCGACCATGCGCTCACGCAACATCTCCTGCAGCACCATCATCCAGAACATGGCGCAGATCAAGGAGCTGTATAAGGACTCATGGGAAACCATCCCCGGCAACTCGGACACGCTGCTCTATCTGGGCGGCAACGAGGCAAGCACCCACAAGTACATTTCCGAGGCACTGGGTAAGTCCACCATCGACACCAAGACCCACGGGCAGACCAAAGGGCGGTCCGGGTCTTACTCCACCAACTTCCAGATTAGTGGGCGGGAACTGCTGACGCCGGACGAGGTACGGATGCTGGATAACCGGTATTGTATTCTGTTCATCCGCGGCACACGGCCGGTGATGGACGAAAAGTATGAGCTCATGGAGCATCCCGCCATCCGCTATACGATGGATGGCGGCGGACCGCCCTACATCCACCACGGGACGGCGGAGCCTCCTATTACGGGAAAGCCGCTGTTCCAGATTGATTTTGACAATGAAAAGGAGAATGCTGCAGCATGAAACACGATTTGAACAACAAAAATTTCGAGAGAAAGGCAAAGCGGATCTATTCCGTCTTTGCCTGCGTTGCCCTGCTTCTGGTCGCCACCGCGGTGCCCGCGCTGGCCGCAGACGATCCGCTGACGGTGGTCAACAACCTGTCTGATTTCATTTTCTCGCTGATCCGCGCCATTGGTCTCATCCTGCTGGGCTTCGGCATCCTGCAGGTGGGACTGTCCCTCAAGAGCCACGATCCCTCCCAGCGCGCCAACGGTATGCTGACGGTGGCAGGCGGTATCGTCATCACCTTTACCAAGGAGATCCTCTCCCTCATCACCGGCTGAAAAACGCGGCAGGGTGAACGGCATGATACCGTTCACCCTGTTCTTCCCGTAGGAGGTGATTTTGAATGGGAAGTGGAAACTGGATCGTAGACAACTTAAACTCCGCGCTGGAAATGTGGAACGGAAGGCTGGCAGAGATTTGGCAGCTCATCAGCACCTCGCCGGAGTCCTTTAAGGGCGGCGGTGTCTGGAATGTCATCGTGAACATCAACGATGGATTAAAAGCTGTGGGGTATGCGCTGTTGGTGCTGTTTTTCGTGATGGGCGTGGTCAAGACCTGCGGCAGCTTTACCGAGATGAAGAAGCCGGAAGTGGCCTTCAAATGCTTCATCCGCTTTGTGCTGGCGCAGGCGGCGGTATCGTGGGGCATGGAGCTGATGACCGGCGCGTTTCGCGTTGCCCAGGGCATGGTGACGACCATCATGGATTCCTCCGGGCTGACGGCGATGTCTGCCACCACATTACCGGATGAACTGGTGAGTGTCATCGAGGATGTGGGCTTTATTGACTCCATCCCCCTTTGGGCGGTGACGCTGCTGGGCTCGCTCTTTATCTGGGTGCTCTCCCTTGTCATGATACTGACGGTGTATAGCCGTTTTTTTAAGCTCTACATCGCAACGGCCATCGCACCCATCCCGCTGGCCAGCTTTGCGGGACAGCCCTCCAGCAGTATCGGCGTTGCTTTTCTGAAAAGCTATGCCGCCATCTGCATGGAGGGCTGTGTCATCGTATTGGCCTGTGTGATCTTCTCTGCCTTTGCCTCGTCCCCGCCCGCCATCGCGGACGATACGCTGGCGGCAGCCACCATCGTATGGAACTATGTGGGCGAGCTGATCTTCAATATGCTGGTGCTGGTGGGCGCGATCAAGATGAGCGACCGCATCATCCGGGAGCTGATGGGCCTTGGCTGATTCAGCGCCACAGACCCTCTGTGCTGACGGTGTCTTCGCCGTTCTCCCGTGCTTTGCGAACACGGTAGGAGAAATACTCCATAGCGGCAGCGTCATCCCGTGCCTGCATAACAAGATCGCAGACAAAGCGGATCAGCGAAAGCAGCCAGGACAGCACCACCAGCCCTACAAGGGCGAACAGGATGCGGTCTGCCAGCACGGTATGGGCGCGATACCAGCCGTGGAACACCGTCAGCATGGACACGGTGTACAGCAGCGGGATGGTCATCCGCGTCAGCGCGGCGAACCGGGAGAGAAGCGCCAGGACGCCAAGCCCGGCGATCATCAGAAAAGCGATCATGTGTCACGACCTCCTTCATCGGGTTTGTGGCATAGTACCATGACTGCACAGACAAAGCAAGAGTCTGTTCAGCAAAACTCAGAAAAAACTCGGAGGTGATCCATTGGAGGTCCGCATCAACAAAGAAGTACGAAATTACCAGGAGAGTCTATTCTTCGGGCTGTCCCTGCGGCAGTTGCTGTTCGCACTGCTGGCGGTCGCCGTGGCAGTGGGCGTATATTTCGGCCTGCGCCCTGTGCTGGGGAATGGGGAGATCGGCTGGGTCTGCGTGCTTGCAGCCTTTCCCTTTGCCCTGGGCGGCTTTTTTCAGTATAACGGCATGACGCTGGAACGCTTTCTGCTCGCGTATATCCGCTCGGAATTCCTGTTTCCCCGCAGACTCGTGTTCAGATCGGACAACATATACGCCAAAGCTCTGGAAAATTCAACGATAAAGGAGGCTCTCAAACTTGATTAAAACTCTGCAAAACACACTGAAGCAGGACAAAGAAAGATTTACGGTTCCGAAATCTGTACAGGACATCATCCCCATCCGCCGCATCTGGCCGGATGGGGTCTTTCAATTTGGCAGCAAGTATTCTAAAACACTGCGTTTTAGCGACATCAACTACGCCATCGCCTCGAAAGAGGATAAGACAGCCATGTTTCTCAGCTATTCCGAGCTGCTGAACGCGCTGGACACCGGCTCTACCACGAAGATCACCATCAACAATAAGCGCCTGGACCGGCGAAACTTTGAGCAGGAGATCCTCATCCCGCCCAAGGGAGATGATCTGGACGGCGGACGCAAGGAATACAATGCCATGCTGCTGGATAAGGTGACGGACTCGTCCAACAGTGTGGTGCAGGAGCGCTACATCACCCTGTCCGTCCATAAGAAAAATGTGGAGGAAGCCCGTGCGTTTTTTGACCGCACGGTCCATGACGCCTCTTCCCGTCTGAACCACATGGACTCCCACTGCGAGGAACTGGACGCGGCAGACCGCCTCCATATTCTGCATGATTTCTACCGTGTGGGTGAGGAAAGTGAGTTCCGCTTTGACCTCCGGGAGAACATGAAGAACGGGCGTTCCTTCAAGGACGCCATCTGCCCGGACAGCATGGAATTCAAAAAGGATCATTTTATCATGGGCGGTAAATATGGCCGGGTACTGTTTCTGAAGGAGTATGCCAGCTATATCAAGGATTCCATGATCAATGAGCTTACCAGCCTGAACCGAAGTCTTATGCTGTCCATTGACATCATCCCTGTCCCTACCGATGAGGCGGTGCGGGAGATGCAGAACCGCCTGCTGGGGGTGGAGACCAATGTGACCAACTGGCAGCGCCGGCAGAACGCTAACAATAACTTTTCTGCCGTTGTCCCATACGATCTGGAGCAGCAGCGCAAGGAGACCCGCGAGATGCTGGACGATCTCACCACCCGCGACCAGCGGATGATGTTTGCCGTGGTGACGCTGGTGCATCTGGCAGACAGCAAGGAAGAGCTGGACAGTGATACGGAAACGCTCCAGTCCATTGCCCGCAAGCACCTCTGTCAGCTCACAACGCTGAACTGGCAGCAGGCGGACGGGCTGGTGACGGCGCTGCCGCTGGGCCTGCGCCGCATCGATGCCCTGCGCACGCTCACCACCGAGGCGCTGGCTGTTCTCATGCCCTTTAAGGCCCAGGAGATCTGGGATCGTGGCGGTGTGTACTACGGGCAGAACGCCATCAGCAAAAATCTCATCGTGGCGGACCGCAGGCAGCTTCTCAACGGCAACGCATTCATTCTGGGCGTCTCCGGCTCCGGTAAATCCTTCAGCGCCAAGAAGGAAATGGTGTCACTGGCATTGTCTACCGACGATGATATTATCATCATCGACCCTGAATCCGAGTACCGCCCGCTGGTAGAAGGGCTGGGCGGTCAGGTCATCAATATCTCCGCCACCTCACCCAACCATATCAACGCCATGGATATGGAGCAGGGCTATGGGGATGGAGAGAACCCCGTGGTGCTGAAATCCGAGTTCCTGCTTTCCCTCTGTGAACAGCTCATTGGGGCGGGCAAGCTGTCTGCCAAGGAAAAATCCGTCATCGACCGCTGTACCGCGCAGGTGTACCGGGACTATATCCGCAGCGGCTATCACGGCGCGGTCCCCACCTTGCAGGACTTTCACGCCGAGCTGCTCCGCCAGCCGGAAAAGGAAGCACAGGATGTGGCGCTGGCCATTGAGCTGTTTACAGACGGCAGTCTCAACACCTTTGCCAAACCCACCAATGTGGACACCAATGCCCGTATCCTCTGCTACGATATCCGAGACCTTGGCAAGCAGCTCCTGCCGGTGGGGATGCTGGTGGTACTGGACAGCATCTTCAACCGCATCATACGCAACCGTGGGCTGAAGCGCAACACCTGGATCTATATTGATGAGATCTACCTGCTGTTCCAGCATGAGTACAGCGCCAATTTCCTCTTCACCCTGTGGAAACGAATGCGAAAATATCAGGCTTGCGGCACGGGAATCAGCCAGAATATCGAGGACCTGCTGCAGTCCCACACGGCCCGCACCATGCTGGCAAACAGTGAATTCCTCATCATGCTGAATCAGGCGGCTACAGACCGGGAGGAACTGGCGCGCCTGCTGAACATCTCGGATAATCAGCTCTCCTACATCACCAATGTGGACTCCGGGCGTGGGCTTATCAAGTGCGGCAGCGCCATCGTGCCTTTCGTGGATAGCTTTCCCCGCCACACCAGGCTGTATCAGATGATGACGACCCGCCCCTCCGACCTTATTGCGTGATGTGCTATGAAAAAAATCAAAGAAAAACCCACGCTCTCTGAACGCATCAAGGAAAAGGCGGTATCGACACCCAGAGAACTGCTGCACAGAGGTCTGGACGACGGCTCTGAGCGGCTGCGGACGCAGCTGCGGGATACGGCCCAGCACGGGCAGGCAGACGAGTACGGCGGCGACACCATTGAGGATACCGCCGCCCGCGGCCTGCGTCGGGCAGAAAAGGAACTCACCCGACAGCGGAAGAAGAGACCGCAGGAGCAGCCGCCGGAGGGCGGCGCTCCTGCTGCCGATGGCACAGTGCAGAAGTCTTCTGCTATCAAGGAAAAAGATACCACTTCTGCCGGGCCGCAGCCGCAGAGCGCTGCGGAGCGTGGACGGCAGCAGGCGCGCCAGAACGCCGCGCAAAAGGCCGCCAAGGTCAAGACAAAAGATACCTATATCGGCGCACAGACAGAGACACAGCTCACAGTGGCAGCGGAACCGCAGCGGCAGGGGCAGAGAGTATTCATGGAGGAACGCGGGCGCAAAGCTGCCCGATGGCAGGCAGAGCAAAAGCGAGCCGTATCGCGCCGCCGAATCAAGACGGCGCAAGCCTTACATTCAGACAGGGACGGCAGCGCCATGCCGGACAGAATGCGTTCGGAGCAGATACCGCACATCAAAGAACGGGCTGAAACCAGCTTGCCCAAACCAGCGAGGAAAAAGCACTTGCCGATGGAGCGTGACATCGTCTCTGTTTCGCCGCGTTCTAAGAAGATAGCTGATACAGCGAAAACTTTGGAGTCCGCACAGAAGCAGGCGGTTATGCTGCAAAGCAGCGCCCGCACCGCACGGGAAGCAGCGGTGCAGACAGCGCGGTATCAGCAAGCCGCGAAAGCGGCGCAGGCCACCGCGCAGAAAGCATCCCAGGCGGCAGGACGGGCGCTGCGGGCCATCCTGTCCGCCGCCAGAAGCCTTGCGGCGGCGATGATGGCGGGCGGCAGCACGGTCCTCTCAATGGTGTTAGTCATCTGCCTGATTGGGCTTCTGATTGCGTCACCGTTTGGAATTTTCTTTTCCGGCGAGGACAGCGGCACCGGATATACGATGCCGGAGGCTGTGACCATGCTGAACGCGGAGTACACAGACCGCATCGAGCAGATCAAGGCGGAGAATCCGCATGATGAATTGGATATGGACAACGCCGGCAGTGCGGCGATGATCTCTAACTGGCGGGATGTGCTGGCGGTCTATGCTGTGCGGACAACGACAGATGCATCGTCGCCGGACGAGGTTGCGACGCTGACGGAAGAAAAGCTGGATATTCTGCGGCAGATTTTCTGGGAGATGAATGAGATTTCCTATTGGCTGGAGACAGTCCCCGGCGGTGAGGATGAGGTAGATACCGTGATCCTGCACATTCGGGTTGCGGTGAAAGATCATCTGCAAATGGCGGAGGCATATCACTTCACGACTGAGCAGAAAAAGCTGCTGGAGGAACTGATGCAGCCGAAATATCAGGAACTGTTCATGGCTTTGACGGGAAGTTATCAGAATATCGAACTCAGCCCGGAGAATGTGGCGAAAATTATGGAGAATCTCCCCGCCGACCTTAGTGCGGAACGTAGGCAAGTTGTGCTGACGGCGTATCAACTCTTGGGCAAAGTCCATTATTTCTGGGGAGGAAAGTCATTGATTATTGGCTGGGACAGCCGCTGGGGAATGCCGATGAAAGTTACAGCCGAGGGCAGTTCCACCACTGGCACCGTGCGGCCCTTCGGACTGGATTGTTCGGGAATGGTGGATTGGGTATTCTACAACCAGAGCGGCGGACAATACGTCATTGGGCATGGCGGCGGGGCCACCGCACAGCACAGCTACTGTGCGCCTATTGCTTGGAGTGACGCCAAGCCGGGAGACCTTGTCTTTTATCCGGGTGACAGCCATGTCGGTATTGTCTGCGGCTTTGACAGCAGCGGTAATATCATGGTCATCCACTGTGCCAGCAGCGAGAATAATGTGGTGGTGACGGGGAAGATCGGCTTCACCTCGATTGGCAGGCCCGAGTATTTTGCGGATTGAGAAATGTGCGCATGGAGATGTGTTCATAGTTGATTGCTATCATGCTCCATGATATACAGAGAAAGGCAGGGAGCCTCAATAGAGACTCCCTGCCGCTTGGGTTCTTACTTGCCCTGATAGGCTCTGAAAAGGAAAGTAACGATTTGTGCGCGGGTGCAGTTGTTGTCAGAGCCGAACAGACCGCCGCCGATGCCGCCGGTGATACCGTTCTTCTCCGCCCACTTGACTGCCGCCGCATAGTAGGCGTTGGTTGCCACATCGCTGAAGGCTGCATTGCCGCTGACAGCAGGCATACCGGATGCGCGATAGAGGAAGGTCACAGCCTGTGCGCGGGTGCAGGTAGCATCGGGGCTGAACTTACCGTCGCCAGTGCCGCCGGTGATGCCGTTTTCGACAGCCCATGCGACTGCCTTGGCATAATAGCTATCCGCAGGAACATCGGAGAAACCGCTCATGGTCTTGGGTCCCGGGCTGCCCGCCGCGCGCCACAGGAAGGTGACGATCTGCGCGCGGGTGCAGGGAGCGTCGGGTGCGAACAGACCGTTGCCGACGCCGCCGGTGATGCTGTTTTTCGCAGCCCATTTGACGGCCTCATAGTAGTAGGCGTCCGTGGAAACATCCGCAAAGCTCTGTGTTGGAGCTTCCTCAACGAAGCGGGCTCTGACAGTCACATCGCCTGCAGGCATGATGAAGCTGTACTCGCCGCCCCACTTTCTGAGATCGAGTTCGCTGCCCTTCTTGTCCATAACCATAAGCATTTCCAGCTCATAGCCCCTGTCGGGATAGACCATGATGGTTACTGTGGAGCCCTTGGCAGCAGACGAAGGCGAAACGGTAATGCTGCCGTTCATAGTCCTTTCGACCATGATGTTGTAGGCCGGGTTAAAGATGCCTCCGCCCGAGCCGCCGCTGCCACCCGAGCCTCCGCCCGAAGGTGCAGCAGCTCACGCCGAAGGGCGACAGACTGGTCACACGGAAGTGCAGGCCATCCGCCTGCTTCGTGTGCGAAACGAGCTCCAGTTCACCGGCACGGGCAGCAGTCGTAAGCATGTGGACTATCGTAAAGGTATCCTTGCTGTCTGTGCCGTTGGGATAAGGAAGCACCACCTCCACACCGCCTGTGGGGAAATTCGCTTCATCGACCTCGACCCAGTTGCCCTCGGCGTTCTTGTATCGCATCGCAATGTCATAGAACGCACGGTTTTCCGCCGTTCCGATCATCATAGCGCCGTCCGATGCTTAGATCTCTTCCATCTGTCAGGCATATTGTCCGGCTGCTGACCCTGCGGATATGGAAGAGGTTTACGATGAAGCTGTTGTGACAGCGGCAGAAGCGATCCTTCGGCAGATACTCCTGCATCTGGCTCAGCGGGCAGAGAATGAATTGTTCGCCATGTGTTGTGTGGAGTACGCTGCCGTGATCCCGGCTTTCAGCGCAGAGGATATCCTCTGCCGGCAGGACAAAGGTCCTGCCGGCCACCCGGAAGGTTACGGTGCGGGGCTGATGATATAACCGCAAATCCGTTTTGATCGCCTGCTCCAGATCTTCCCGGGAAACCGGCTTGAGCAGGTACTGGATGGGGCGGACGCTGTAGCCGTCCTTGAGAAACTCCGTGGAACCGGTGATAAACAGGATGCTGGTCCTGTCGTCCCGCTCCCGCAGCTCCTGCGCCAGCTTCATGCCGGTCTTGCCGTCCATCAGAATATCCAGACAAAGCAGTGAGAACTCCGCACCCGCTGAAAAAGCTGCCTCCAGTTCCTCGGCTGAAGAATAGGGCGTGACCGTATGCTCTATCTGCAGCTCCGACAGGATCGCCGCGCACTGTGCGCACAAGTCCTCACGGAGATTTTTTTCGTCTTCACAAACCGCCACCCGATACATCCTGCTCACCGCCCTTTCCTTAACGCTCATTATAGCGGATGGCATGGGAATTTGCAATACCGCTGCGCTCCGCCGCCGCACAGCCTTCGGGGTTGAGTTTGCTAAGCACCTATTTATAAATTAAATGTTATTTCCATTACAATCCCGGTTCTATAAAATGCACGGCAGAAGTTTCCCAATATTTTTTAGACACGACTTTCATTACCGTCGAGATTTAGCTGATACATTCGGAATATGACCGGAAAATCTTTTGGCTACCATTGTTCTTCGTAAGAATATTGATATTCCCCGTCCTCCCCGCTCGATCAGCAATGCAGGGACATTCTTCTGAACTGCCCAGCTGTAAAGTCCGTTCCGTGCAGAGGATCGCACACGGTAAGGAACTGTCAATGTCTGAGCTGCTATCAAAGATGTACGGTTGATTGCCGCATCTCCAGACGTGGGAAAGAATACCAACGGGTGAAGCACTTCGTTATAATCCCCCCCGTGAAGGTCTGCCAGAAAGTCAGCTACTGGGTATAGGGCATTCTCCAGTGCCACAGCCAACCGTGCGGAGAGGCTGCCTTTGGCATTTCCGGGAAACGCACGGTTCAGATTGATGCCGTCCTCCGGCACCACCTGCTTCGTACCAGCATAAAAAGCCGTGGGATTTGTTAGAGGCAGAAGAATTACATTGCACGCCAAATCGGCCGGGTTTACCGCCTATCTTCGCAGGGAAGGCACTCCCCAACAAGATTCCGACGGGACGGAATGAGCGGCAGGCGAAATCTGGCTCTGGCAATTCAGCTCTACCTTTGCCGCAAACTGCGTATTTCTTCCTTTTATAAACTGCAACACCAGATGCCCGATAGATGTGTGTTGACTGCATTAGCTTTTTCAATGCCCATGCTGTGATTCTTGGTCTAAGGCCGGTAGAAATCGCCGCTCCGGCATGATATGATAAATTTGTAAAAAGTTTTCCCGTCCGCGCAATGAAAGACGATTTTTGTTGTCTATATAGGTGAAAGGCCTTTACGCAGAGAGAAAGGAGGGCGCAATGAGAGACCATGAGATCATAGAATTGTACTGGGCGCGTAACGAGAGCGCGATTGCCGCCACCGCAGAAAAGTACGGGAGCTACTGCCACATGATCGCATATAACATACTGCGTAACAAAGAGGATGCGGAGGAATGTTCCAACGATACATACCTCGGCGCATGGAATTCAATTCCGCCGCAGCGTCCGAACCGTTTGTCGATCTACTTAGGGAAAATCACGCGCAACCTCGCTCTGAACCGTTATAAGCGGTATACTGCCGAAAAACGCGGACACGGACAAGTAGTCCTCGCGCTGTCTGAGCTGGAAGCCTGCGTTCCTTCGGAAACGACTGTGGAGCAGACCGTCGAAGAAAATGAGCTGGCTGCCGCCATTGACCGCTTCCTGTATGCAAAGCCCAAACTGAACCGTAACATTTTTGTCCGCAGATACTACCATCTCTACGCGATACGGGATATTGCGGACGCATACGGAATGAGCGAGAGCAAGGTGACGTCTTTGCTTTTCCGTATGAGAAACGAATTAAGACGATTTCTTGAAAAGGAGGGAATTATGCTATGAAAACCGAAGTTCTTCTTCGTTCGATCGGAAAGATCAATGACGAGCTCATTGCTGACGCAGAGAGCGAAGCAAATACCAAAAGAAAGCCCGGTTGGGCCAAGCTTGGAATCATGGCTGCCTGCCTTGCACTGGTTCTCTGCACCGGCATCGCTGCAAATGCCATCCGAAGCAATGCGACAGCCGGCACCTTCACAATGGATGTCAACCCCAGCGTGGAATATACGATTGCCAAAAGCGGGATCGTTAAGAATGTTCGCTGCTTGAACAGCGATGCGGAAAATGCGCTCAGCGATGTTGCGTTGGGAAAGCAGAGCGTCGAGACCGCTCTAACGCGCACAGTCGCCGCCTACGAGGCCTGCGGATATATGGAAAATGGCGAAGCGACTGTTCTGATCTCTTTTGATTCCCGTCTTGATGCGAATGCCGAGCTAAAAGCCTCTCTCTCCGCGAAGATCCGGAAGGCCTTGGAGCAGACCGATGCCGTCGGCACGCTGGTTTTCCACTCCGAACTGACGGAAAACGCCGAAGTGGCGAAGATCGCCGAGGAATTCCATGTTTCCCTTGGCCGCGCCGACTGGATCCTTACCGCAGCAAATAAAACCGGGCTGCCCACGGACGAGGTCTCCCGCATGTCGTTGGACGAGCTCCTTAAATTCCAAGAGGTCTCCGGCATTTCTTCTGTCAGTGTATCGAAGTTCATCTCCTTGGAGGAAGCAAAGAAGATTGCACTGAAGGACGCGAAGCTTGATGAGCTGGCGCAGAAGATTGTGTTCACCCGAGAGGAGCTGAGCCGCAATCAGGGCAATCCCTGCTACCTGCTGGAGTTCTACACCGGGACAAATCAATATTTCTACCAAATCGACGCAAAGAGCGGCAGCATTATTTACGCCGGGAAATTTATAACTCTTTCCGAAGCGAAGAAAATCGCTCTGGATGATGCCGGATGCAAGGATAAAGTCAGCTTTACCGAGGAAACCCTTGTGAGCGGCGGCATCAAAACGCCTTACTACCGGCTCGTCTTTGCCGATGCAAAAACACAGTGGACATACCGCATTGATGCGGTGCTGGGCAATGTGTTGGAGAAGCAGCAGAAAGAGATCGTGACAACGGACTTCATCTCTCTGGAGGAGGCAAAGCAGATCGCCCTGAAGGACGCGGGACTTGATGATGCCACGCAAAAGATCGTGTTCACCAGAGAGGAGCTGAGCCGCAATTCCGGCAAGCCCTGCTACATCCTGGAGTTTTACACCGCGAAGAAGCAGTATTCCTACAAGGTGGATGCCAAGGACGGCAGCATCATGGAGGCTTACCACTTCATTCTTCTGGCGGACGCGAAGAAAATCGCACTGGACGATGCCGGTGTCAGCGAAAAGGTCACCTTCACCGAGGAAACGCTGGTTGCCGGCGGCATCAAGTCGCCCTACTATTACTTCGCCTTTGAAAGTGCCTCTGCTCGTTGGACCTACAAAATCGACGCTGTTCTGGGCGTGATTATGGATAAGACCTGCGATAAGATCATTCCCTCTGCACCTGAATTTATCGGCTTGGAGAAGGCAAAGCAGATCGCATTAGATGATGCGGGTCTGGATGAAACAGCACAGAAGATCGTGTTCACCAGGGAGGAGCTGAGCCGCAATTCTGGCAAACCCTGCTATATCTTGGAGTTCTACACGGACAAGTGTGCGTATTCCTACAAGGTCGATGCAGTATCCGGGGATATTATCGGGAAGAAAACCGACTGGTTTTCCCGTCAGGAGTCCGAGACTGTGCCGGAAACATCTCAAAATTCCGATTCCAAGCAGCGCACAGACGACTGAGCGAAAAACGGCGCTTTCAAGTAAGATAAGGTGGGCAAGCACAGACTGTGCTTGCCCACCGGCATATTTGGCGCATCATTTGTTCTTGAAGAATGCCACCACAACGGCGCCGGGTCCGAGGTGCGTTCCGATCACGCTGCCCACCGTTGTGTAGTGGACCTCCTTCAGATTGTCCTCCCAGATGTGGCGGCTGTCCTCGATGTACTTCAATAAAAGCGCGTCAGAGAGTCCGCTGTAGCCAAGCAGCACCGGCTTGCTGAAATCAATGCCGCCCACCTTGTAATCTCCTGAACGAGCAGATTGTTTCCCATCTTAGAGCTGCGCGCTTTTCCAAGCAGGTGTATTTCACCGTCGGTGACGGAGATCACGGGCTTGATGTTCAGTATCCCGCCGGCAAATGCGGCTGTCTTTGAAATGCGACCGCCCCGCTTGAGGTATGCTCAGGAAAAACGAGTCTTACAATAAGACTTTAAGCACCGCTTTATCTTTACCCGCTCTTTTAATACTCCCTTTTCGGGATGGCGCTCAAAGGCAGCGCAGCGAGCTTAACGCTCTGCCTGAGTTCCTGTGTCCATGCCATTGGCAGATCCTCCTAATAATCAAAGCACGGCATGAAAACCGCACTGCGGCGGCTTTGTTGCAGCCGCACTTGTCCGCTTTCAAGGTCAAAGCTATGACGCCTGCGTCAGATATTGCTTGTGGGTAATTCTCATTTTTGAGGTTGGTCATGATTCGGATTCTCCGGTGAAGAAGGTTCATCCTTCTTTTTCTTGCGGAGGACGCGCTTCCGTACAGCGCGGATGAGAAGCACAACGAGCACAGCCGCCACAAGCACGAACACCCACATACCGGCAAGGCCGATAATCAGTTCCTCAAAGAATACGCCGGCGTCACGCAGACCATCTGACAGGGCGCGGGAAACACGCTGACCGAAGGTCAGCGGCGCGGCGCTGTTTTCCGAGAGTTTGTACGTTTCGCTGAGCGTCATGTAGATGGTGGCGTAGCCCACCAGCGCATCATAGCGGCGCAGTGTGCCGGAGAGAGACTCAATCTCATATTCCGTTTCGCTGATGGCGCTTTCAATGGTGATGATGTCCGCCATGTTGTCCGCGTTGGCAAGCAGATTCTGCAGACGCTCCAGCTTGATCTGCGCAGTTTTCAGGCGGGAGTCGGTGTCATAATAAGCTTCGGTGATGTTCTCCGCGCTGGAGGACATATAGACCACATGACACATCTCGCCGACCTGATTGCAGAAACTCTCAAAGCTCTCGGCAGGAACACGCACGGTGCAGTCGCTGTACCGGTAGCCGCTGGAGCGATTGCTGAGGCTGCGGCTCTCAAAGTAACCGCCGAAGGACCGCACGAGATTGCTGATGGCCGCTTCGCTTGTTTCATAGTCGGTGGTTTGCAGGTCAATGTTCGCGCGGTAGATCATCTTTGCGTCGCGCAGAGCATCGTCCGCCACGACAGCTGTGATGTTGAACTTGCTATCCTGTTCCATGGGCGCTTCCGGCGCGGTGGACGCATCTGTATCATAGGCGTAGCCGGTTGCTGCGGGCTTTGCGGAACCCGAGCCGCCGCAGCCGACAAGCAGGGTAAGGAGCAGGAGTGCTGCCAGCAGGAGGGATATCTGTTTTTTCATTTCATACACCTCTTTTCAAATCGTATGTGGGCTGATCTTTCATCAGATAAGACGAGAACATACAGGAAAAAGTTCCCAAAGTGCTGTTCCCACAGAACCCAATGAATTCAGACATCTGCGGGCATATCAACTGCGTTGTAGTCGTATGCGGCCGTTTCCTTCCTAAGATCGTTGGAGCGGTTGATCTTTTCGGACAGGCTTGCGAGGAAGCATTGCAGGAGCTTGACGCCGATGGCGGGATGCTCGTTCAGAAGGCGCTTTAACCGCATCTTGGAAATGCACAGCAGCTCGGTGAATTCCTCCGCTGTTCCGCTGAGGCGGAACACGCTTTGGGAAAGGCAATTTTCCCCCAGAAAGCTCCCTTGTGTGAGGTACGCAATCTCCAGCGGCGCGGAGCCGCTGCTTGCTTCCCGGTTGGCCACCAGTCGGAGCTTTCCCTTGAGTACCAGACAGACCTCCTCATTATGATCCCCACTGGTAAAAACCGTTTCATGCTCATAGTAGGTTTTCACATGGCAGTAATCATGGAGGATCGCGCGCTCCTGTTCCGTAAAAACGGAAAATACAGGAAGCTTTGCCAGTACAGTCAACAGCTCTTCCTGCGTGAGCTTCCGGCGGTGCTCCCTGTCCAGATGGATCTCCGGCGCGGAGACGTTGTGCCGTTCCAGCACAGCCCGGACGGCGTACCGCTCCTGCCGCACAAGATGGATGAGCTTCTCCCACTGTGATTGGGTTTCCAGATAAGCGCGGAAGGCGTCGAAGACCGGCGGAGCATCATGCTTGGCAAGGTAGACGTTGCGCATGGCCTCCATGGCGGCATCAGAATCGCCCTCCGCAAGGTACTGTGCGGAGAGCATCATGCTGCTTCGGTAGATCTTCTCCTCCAAATCCGGCTTGAGAAATTCCCCCGGATAGGGATCAAAGTCCTCCGGGCTGACGTGAACCAGATTCCCCGTTGTTCTCTGCCCTGCCATTTTTGCCCGCTGGTACACAAAGCGGTAGATATCCTCCCGCAGACGTTTCCACTGGGGGTGGGACTTGGGCTGCGGCAGATGTTTGATGGACAAGGTGTTGTCCAGAAAGAAGCTGAAGCCGAACATCCGGCTGTTGATGAGGTAGTCCACATCTTCGCCCCGGGTCACAAGGGGATCGAAGGGCACGCACTCAAAAAGCTCCCGGTGCAGGATCATGGCGCCGCCGAAGGCAAAGGGTGTGCGTTTGAGGCGCGGCCCACTGCCGATGATCTGGTCAAAGGCCCGTGCCTTGCAGCCGAAGCGATCCCAATAGGTCATCCACGGCTCCGGTTTCACGTCATCATAATACTGCCCTTTGCTGTTGAGGTAGTAGCCCGCCACGCCGTGGACAATGTCGCCGTAGACCCGTCTTCCCAGAAACTCCAGAGAGCGCGGCACGAAGTCCGGCAGTTCAAACACCTCGTCATCATCGATCAGCAGCGCGGCGTCCGCCGTCAGAATGGAGGCCGCCAGCAGGCAGATGTTGCGCACGTTGGAGTAGCCAAACATGGACAGGAGCTTCGCTCCCTGGTCAGTCAGCCCTGTTGTGTGCAGAATGTCGGTCATTTCCCGCAGGTCGCCTGCCGTGAAAAGATAGGTTTCCGCATTCAGCTGTGCTCTGCGCGTGATGCGGAGCACCTGCCCGTAGGCTTCCTCCTCCACCTCCGGCGTGGTGGGGCAGATCAGGATCACCAGCTTGAAGTCCTTTTCATGGAACTGCTTCATGCTGAGCAGGGTGCGTTCCAGCGTCCCCTCCTGATCCACCGGCGTGGGATGGTCATAGACCGCGTCCCCCTCCTGCCACAGCTCGCCGGTTCTGCGGCACCAGTAGGTGGGAATGATCATGGTTTTTCTCATACTGTTTCGCTCCTCCTGCGCGTATTAGGAAAGCACGGAAGCATAGACATCCTCCAGCTTTGTCACAAAGAGCTCCTGTGCGAAGTTCTCGCGGGCATACCGGGCGACAAACGCCCGCCGCTCCGGGGCTTCTCTGCTGTGAGCCAGTTCCTCTAAAATCGCGCCGCAGAAGGCGTCCTCGTCATTCGATGAAACCAGTGTACCTACAGAACTGTTGATAAATTCCGGCAGCCCGCCCTCGTTGGAGCCTACGACAGGCAGTCCGCAGGCCATGGCCTCTAAAGCGACAAGGCCGAAAGGCTCGCGGCGGGAGGGCATGACGAACACGTCCGCCGCGTTGTAGAGTCGCCGCAACTCATCCTGCTTCTGATTTCCAAGAAAGAAGGTATGCCGCAGACCCAGCAGCTTGTGGAGATCCGACAGCTTTTCCCGTTCCTCGCCGTCTCCGGCAATCAGGGTGACGATCTCCCGTTCCGTCAGTCGCTCATAACGGTGTGCCACCCGCAGCAGCGTATCCACACCTTTGAATTCCGCCAGTTTTCCGGCAAACAATACAATGTATTCCCCGCGGTAAGGCAGACCCAGCGAGTCAAAAAGCGATTCTCTGTCTACTTCTTCCGGATAGAAGATGTCCTCGTTATAGCCGTTGGGCAGCAGCAACAGCCTGTTCGCGCAGGAGGGCAGCACGGAAATGGCAAGATCCCGGTTGTCCTGTGAAATGGCAAGCACCTTTGCGCTGCCCGCAATCGCCTCCTCCGCAAAGCCGCGGAAGACCGGCCATTTTCTGCAGCCCATGAGGTCTGTCCCGTGGATGGTGACAACCAGCGGGATATCGCACAGAGAGGCAAGCCAGGAAAGACACCATGCGTGCTGGGCATGAATGACGTCCGGCTGAAACTCCCGCACCGCCTGCCGCAGGACAGAGGAAAAGAGCGTAAGATACTGCGCCAGTTCGCCGCTGCTGAGATCCGCGAAGGTAGTCCGGCTCTGGGGATGGGTGGTAAAGCAGGGAAAATTGAAGGGCAGCGAGCTCCACGACGCTTTTCCCGTTGAAAACATCACGGGAAATATACGGATGCCGGGAAGCATCAGCACCGGCCGGTTTTCCGGGAAGATGACGCAGACCTCATGGCCGCGCTTACGCAGATGCAGCGCGATGTTTTTGGTGTAGGTGCCGCTTCCGGAGCCCTCCAGAGGAAAATGGTTGATCAGCAATACTTTCATCGTCCAAACCACCTTTCTGTCAGTTCGTTCCATGCCTCCTTCGACTTCTGATACTGTCCGATCATATCCGGCAGCCACGATTCCGCCGCAGACTGAATATCCGGAAGATACAAAAACCGCCTGTCGTTTGTATAGCGGGCCAGTGCCTTTGCGCCTGCTGCCAGCTGGCGGTTTCTCTGGGTAAACTCAGAGGGGGTATGTCCGGTCTTCCAGCGGAAAAATACGTTGCGCCCGATCCAGCCGGTACAGGCATAGTAGAGCCTGTCCCGGACACGGCTGTCATTCCGGAGATCCGGAACCTTGGGATAATCTCCGTAGGTGTCATGGAAGATAGGTGTCTGGATGTCCAGACATCTGATATGGCTCTGGGACGCGGCCATTCCCACGAGGGTATCTTCTCCCCGGGCAAGAAGCGGCGTCCTGTTATAGAAATAGTAGGGGGAGAAAAACGGCGGCAGCGTTGTCAGTGCGCTCATGCGGATGCCAAGGTTTCCGCCTAAAACCTTTGTGGTGGGCTGCGGCTCGGCGTTTTGATCTTCCTGAATAACAAGTCCGCGATGAGCCTCACTGTTTTGCCAGAAATCTGCCATAGATTCCTTGTGAAGTCCCCAGAGCAGGTCCTTCATACCGTCAAACGAAGCCGGAGGCAGGATGTTATAGCCGCTGTAATCGCTGCTGGTAACATCAGCTCCCAGAGACAATCCATGCAGATGTGCGCCGATAAAGTCGATCTCCTCGGACTGAACCGCCCCGTCCGGCGTCTTGCGCAGCACCTCCGGCCGCACATCGGAGTCCACAAAAATCAGATAGTCCGTGCCTGTGAACATCGCCTCCATCAGTGCCTGATTCCGGTTGAAGCCGTAGGGGATCAGACCGTGGGCATCGATCAGAGGGCAGTACAAAAGCTGATGGATGGAAGAATGCCGGACGCCAATCTCCTTCATGATCAGATGAGCCCGCTCATTGCTCTGGAGCTTGATCAAAGAGAGGTTTGTCCTGCTCCGCAGTTCCTCAACTGCCTTGGAATCCGCCTGATGAGAATACACTACGATCATACGGTCAAGAGCGTGTCCGTATTTCTCTGCGTTGTCCAGAAAGTCTGTCAGCGGATGCGCGGACAGTAGATCCCTTACGATCATTCCTATGGCAATTATCATAAAATCAGCCCTCCTTGTTCTCTTTTGTATGTCCGCACTTTTCCCTTTGAGAAAAGAACAGGCATGAACGGAGCAGGGAGGGCTTCTATAGCATTCTATGTGTTTGATACAGCGGAACTGTATGAGGGGGCTTCATCGTCCCAAAGGCGCCGCTGCTGTGGTAAGGCGGCAATAGGAACAATGATAGACTTTCGGGCGCTCCGCTGTTCTTGTTACTGGCATTTTCTGATGTCATGCCGTCTGCATTTTCTGCCTCCTTCGCGCTGCCTGATCTCAATGAAAAAAGTGATGGGCGGTGCAGTTTGATCTTCTCGTTCTGACGAGAGCACGCTTTTGGATACATCTCTGGTGAGAGGATAGAAAAAGCGCGCAAGCAGACCGTTCGGTCCAGCTTACGCGCCTCTAAAACAGGTTCGATTTTGACAGCTTCTCTCATGGAGGCTGTGCCAATATCGCGTTCGCGCAAAGCCGGACGTGATGCAATCAATAATATACATGGCGGCATCCCCCTTTCTGTCAATAGTCCTTGCTGTGCTTTATCCGGAGTATCTTCTGTGGCTCCATTATACATGACAATAGGGGCCTTTTCAAGAGAGACTTTTCCTTCCTGCTTTTTCGCCTTTTTGAGATCGACTGCTGTTCTGTCGCATGTTCATGCTTCAAATCCAACAAGAACACCGCCGCACTCCGCATAGTAGCTGCAAAGTCCCCGAAGGGGATAAATCCGGATATTTGCACCCGGAAAGCGGTGAAGAATCGCTGTGCGAAGTTCTCCTGCGGAGTCGGTGTTTCTGCAATGCCCGATTCGGACGCAGCCGCCTGTATACCCGAGCCGTTCCATTTCTTCCTGAAGAAAATCTACCGCTCTTTTTCTGCCGCGGCATTTGCCCAGCAGGTCAAGCGTTCCCTCATCACTTGTCGTTCCCACGGCGCGGATGCCGAGCATTCCTGCCGCCGCGGCCGCAAGCTTGCCCACGCGCCCGTTCTGTGCAAGATTGTGCAGTGATTCCAGTGCGAAAATCAGGTGCGTGCGACGCTGATAGTCCTGCACAGAACGGCAAACGGCATCAAAGTCCGCACCTGCCGATAATTCAGAAACCGCTTTTTCTATGAAAAGGACGATCTCCGGGCCGGTCGAAAGGGAGTCTATGATACATATTCTTCGGGATGGACTGTTCTCCTCGCAGTTCAGTTTTGCGGCGCAGGCCGCTCGAAAGCTTCCTGAGAGCCCGCTGGTGATCGTAAAGGCAAGAACATCATCGTCTTCTCCAAAGGCCCGCTCCCAGTCAGCAACACTCGGACAGGCGCTATAGGAGCGCCCCTTTGTGCTGCGAAGGGTATCTACCATTGTTTCAACGTCAAGCGAAGCATCATCGCGGAATTCTTGCGTTTCCGTGCGGATGGTAAGCGGCACGCTGACAAAACTCACTTCATCCAAGGTGATAAGATCGCAGCTCGAGTCTGCAACGATTCGAATCCTGTTCATATGGTTTCCTCCGTAGTTGTTGAAAACTTGTTATCGGTTTTTGAAAAACCGATATAAACGAGACTATCAGATTATCAAACTGTTGTCAACGGTTTTTCAATAACTTATAAATATGTTTTGAATAGCTGTTGAATTCTCTTTGTTGGCGATATATAATAGCAGCATGAAAAAGGAACTGAAAAACAGAATGAGGGAGGATATCTCCGGATTCCGTCTGCCGCGTTATGAACAGATCCCTGATGTGGGGCTGTACCTGGAGCAGACAGTTCGCTACGTCAATTCTTTCCTTGCGCCGTTGGGGGAGGTGGAACTGACGGCATCCATGGCAAGTAATTACGTCAAGCATAAGCTGCTTCCCGCCCCCCGGAAAAAACTCTACTCGGCAGAGCAGCTTGCGCGCTTGATGTTCATTGCGGCGGTGAAACCGGTCGTTCCATTGGACGGGCTTCGACTGATGTTCAGCATTCAAGCGGAAAACTATGAAATCCAAACTGCCTACGATTATTTCTGCGATGAGTTTGAGAATATGCTCGGTGCGGCATTTGGAGTTGCGCCTGCGATGCAGGGAATTGGGGAAACGGAGTCCGACGAGAAGGATCTTCTCCGCAATACGATAACAGCAGTAGTCAATAAGGTCTATCTGGACCGCTACCTCGCTTTTTATAGGGAAGCACAGGACGCTGCACCCTCTGAGCAGGAATAAGTAATCGATATAATTACGAAGAAGTTCCGGACATCCTCGGATGTCCGGAACTTTTTGTGCGTGGCTGTGCAGTGCTCATGACGCTAAAAAACGACTGACCCCCGATCGCGTTTCCGTGGTACTGCGATCAGGGGTCAGCCTTCGTGAATATTGGGATCTCTCATATTCAGTTCTCCTTGGATCGTTTTGCGTGGGCGGGTCTTGGTTTGCCATGACGCCGAATGCCACCTGCTCCATTTTTCACTCTTACGTTCTTCAAGTGCCGTGTTACGGTCTTCTGCGTGAGTGACGCTGCATGGTTAAGAGTGCGGCTCATTGACACCTTCGGAGCCATCTTCCCTATCGGATCAGCTTCCAACAGGGGAACTTAACTCTTCATTGGACTCACCCTTTCTGTACTTAAAGCATACCAGAGAAAGCCCTTATTGGCAAGCGGAAAAATCAATAAAATCAACAAAGCGACACGATGCAAAACATAGATTTTTGCATATTTAGTTGAAATCGCTTGTAAGACACGAATTCTTCTGATATAATAGAATTGTTGTAAGTCGCCAGCTTTGGCGGCTTTTTTTCCTGCTCACAGGCGGTGAGGAGTCTGAGTTTGCTTTTAAGCGTACTTTGCCATCAAAAGACACCTCTTGCACCAGAACCGGCGCAGGTGGAGAGTTGCAGTAATGTTCGAGATCGCTATATAGGCTATACTGTACAGACACTCGAGCATCACCTTATCTTTCGCACGATCTCTCCGCCTGCGAAAAGCCTTTACCTGCAATACTGTGTGCTAATTATATGCAAGTTCACTTATTCGTTAATAATAAGCCCTAATGTAACTACATAAGGATTCAGACATCTTTTTAATGTCAGTGCCGGATGTGTTTGCCAGCAGGTCAAAGTTTTCCTTCGCTCCCCACTTCTGCTCAGTGAAGAAGGAATAATACTGTGCGCGGCTCCGGTCGATTTCCATAATCCGTTTTTTCATCTGAGCCTCGCTCAGGTTCTCGTCTACTGGCCGGCGGTCTATGCAGCGCTTGATTTTACTCGGCATATCTGCATAAAAGAAAATACGAATGGGCTTCTGATCTCGGAGGATAAAGTCCGCACAGCGGCCAACGATAACGCAATCACTCTTTCGCGCAAGTTCGTGAAGCAAATCATGCTGCTTCGTGTAGATGGACAAATCCGGATGGAACGTAGGATCTGGACTCAGATAAAAACTGTGTCCAATGTGAATTGGGAAACTCACAACAGGACGTTTCTCCTCTATCTGCCGGATATATGCTTCGGACAGCGCTGTTCTTTTTGCGATTTCCGTAATAATTTCCTGATCGTAGTAAGCAATTTGCAGTTCTTCTGCGATCCTTCGTCCTATCTCCCGTCCTCCGCTGCCGAATTCACGACCCACAGTGATAATCCGCCTCATTCTGCACTCCTCTCTAGTTTTGGGCTGATTCTTCCCTAAAACATATACAATGGATGAACTGCAAGTCCGCAGGTTATTTCATATTGTCATTACATTTCAGAGCGGAAAAGCCATAGCTGTTGGCCAGCGCGTCGATTTTCTGTCCGGCTCTGCACAGCGGGCAGTCAGGCACAAGGCTTGTCATATAGCCGGGGATGTCCTCGGGGGAGAAGATGCTCATCACCGGCACCTCGTCCACCTTTGCAATCGCGCTGAATACCGCGGCGATCCCCTGCAGGCTCCCGCCGTAATACTCGATGCACTCCATCGCTCGGCGCGCCGTTTTACCGGAGTTTACGGTGGAGATCAGAAGCAGCACGTTTTTACCGGAAACCATGCCCGCCAGATTGTCGCGGAAGATGAGCTGGCCGTTGGAGTCATATTCGGGCGTGACGATGCAGACGTTCCTGCCGGAGTTCACGGCAAAGCGGTCGTTCTTGGCAAGCCTCCCTGCGAGGAACGTGCCGATGACCTCGCTGCCGTCCATACAGACGATCGTGTCGATCTGCTTCTCATAGATGTAGTGCTGCACAAGGATACCGGCCGCATCAGCCGCCATGCCGTACTCATGCTTCATGCGGGTGATATCAAGGTAGTGGCTGTTATGGGAGTGGCGGGTCGCAAAATGTCCGCGAAACACGGAGATCTCCAGATTTGGATTTTCTCTGGATTTGATACGCATGGAACTCATCTTCATTCCTCCTCGCTCAATATTCATAGTGCCTGTAGGGATGATCTGGATGTGCGTGTTGGGTTGTTCTCCTGCTTTTTACGTCTGATGTCATTACGCGGAGCATACCTTTCTATTCTCGTCAGCACAGTTACATCCAATAGCGTGCCAGCGCGCGGCCACCCTCCGGAACACCTTCGACTCCCTCCGGGTCCAGCTCCCAGCGTCCCTCACCAAGCAGCTGAGCGGCGACCGCCGCGAAGTGCAGCAGGGCAATGCCGGCGTCGAGACCGGCATCCGTGCCGTCGGTATAGGGGTCGGATATCTGCACGAAGATAATCTCATGATCTCTTACCAGAAAGCCGTAGGGCTGACGGTTGAGATAGCTCGGTGCGAGGGATACGGCGTAAAACGCCTGCCAGAGCATATCATCGTAGAAGCCCAGCATCTCGTCAAGCCCCTCCTTATTGCCCCAGGTATCTACATTGACCAGTTCCCTGATACCCTTTTTCGGTGCAAAGTACTGCCGCTCGACGGTCACATCGACCGTTGACATATTCAGAATATTCAGCCGCAGTTTTTTCTGCGTCTTTTCCCCATAGCCGAAGGCGACGATGGCGGCGACCTCCAGCGGTGTGGTCAGCCCAAGGGCGGTTTTGATACGTGCGCTGTCAGTGAAAGTCAGCCAGCAGCTGTCGATGTCAAGCTCGGTGAGTTTGAGCACCAGTTCCTCCATCATGTAGCCCGCGTTTTCCTCTGCGTGGATATGCGGGGCGCTGAGGAGCATCAGATAGTGCGGCGCGCCGATGAGGAACTGCTGGTACCCGGCCGCGCCCTCGAGTGCGCTCTGCGCGTCCGCATCAAGAATTACAAGCTCTGTTGCAATCTCCGGAATCAGACGGCGGCAGTTTCTTTCATAGTGCGTGCGCAGCTCGGCAAGCGTTGCGCCCGACACCTCTTTGCCGCGGAAGGCCCGCACGGATCTGCGGTTTTGAATCATGGCGATGTAATTCATAAAACACTCCTTTCTCTTTCACAATGCGGTTCCAAATACTTAGTTCTGTCGGACGAACTTGTCCGCCGTGGCGCGGCAGATGGGACAGATGAAGTCATCGCGTAATGTTTCGCTCTCGTGGATGTACCCGCAGACACTGCATTTGAAGCCGCCGCCGACCATTTCGCGGTACACCGTGGCGGTGGGTGGTACAGCCTTGCCCCGCGCGGCGTAGGCGTTGAGCGTCAGCACCTCGCCGCTGCCGAACACCTCTGCCTCCGTCGCCTGCCCGACATAGAGCGTGTAGCTTCCGATCTCCAGCCGGTCAATTACACGGCAGGATACCCGGGAGACCATACTGTCGGTAAGGTAGGGGTTTCCGACCTCATCGCGTCTGACCTCGTATGGGGAAAACTTATCCGCGACACGGCCGGAGCGGTAGCCGAAATCGTTGATGAGCGCCGCGGGCGCATCGTGGGCGAGCAGCGTTACGCAGAAGCTGCCCGCCTGTTCGACCGCTGCGGCGGTCACATTCTCGCGATTGACGGCAATGGTAAACTTTGCAGGGAAGCTGCTGGTCACCTGATGGAATGAATTGATGATGCAGCCGCTGTCTTTTCCGTCAGCGTGGGCACTGAGCAGGCACAGCGCGTAGTCCATCTTTTGGTAAGCTTTCTTGTCGATCATGGCGTTGTCCTCCTGTCGTATTTGGCCTTGCCGTTGTTTAATAGTAGTATATCAGAACTCTGTAAAAACAACTGTTGCATTTACAATATCGTTGTCCCCGGCGGAAGCAATATTGGCAAGGGTGCTCCCCGCGCTTTTTCCCTGCCCTTGCGTTGATACAAAAAGCCGCACAGCCCCTACGAACTCTGCCTGTTCTCAGGCAGAGCGAACGGCGCTGCACGGCTCAATGATTATTTGCGGTGAAATGGATTGCTCATTGCAGGCCGGTCACCATTCGCTGTTTTTGATCGGTCCGTTCTGAAAACAAGAGCATCGTCCTGCTCTCAAATGTAAGGGCTTTCCTTCAACACGGGGGTTACTTTTTCCAGAGGCTGTGGAGGTTGCAGTAAGCGTAGGCGGCCTCCACCTCATCGCCCTCGCACAGGGCGAAGCACACCTCCGGCTTTTCGCCGGGATGCAGTTCCTTGCGCTGGTTGCCCTGCTTGGTGTGGAGGGACACCCACTCGATGTAGTGCTCCGGCAGCATGGGATGCTCCACCTCGCCCACCTTGACATGAACGGTGCTCCCCTCGACGGTATAGACGGGGACGTGCTTTTCCATCGATGCGTCGGTGGTGCCGGGGATCAGCTCGTGCATCTTCTCGCCGCAGCAGACCACGGGCACACCCGTGTCCTTCACCATGGCGATGAGGTTTCCGCAATGCTTACAAATAAAAAATCTCTGTTTCATGGTGATCTCCTTTCTTCGTCCGTTGATTTTAGTCCAGCACCAGCGTGGGCGCGGCATAGGTTCTCGCTTTCAGCTCGCTGTTGAGCATATAGAGTCCCTTACTGTCCCCGCCGAAAAGCTCCATTTTGGTGATGAGGTCGGAGGCGTTCTTCTCCTCCTCGCCCTGCTCCTTGATGAACCAGTCCAGTGTCTGCATGGTGCGGAAGTCCCGAACCTCATAGGCGGCATCGTAGATCGCGTCGATGCTGGCCGTGACATACTTCTCATGCTCCAGCGCCTTTTTCAGCGGAGTCATGTGATCCCCGCGCTCCCACTCCGGCTTGGCCACCGCCTCGAAGGTGACCGCCTCGTTGTTGTTTTGCATATACTGATAGAACAGCAGCGCGTGGTCGCGCTCCTCCTGCGCCTGCACCTTATACCAGTTTTCAAATCCGTCCAGACCCACCTGCGCATAGTAGTTGGCGAAGTCCAGATAAAGGTACGCCGAATAGAATTCCTTGTTGATCTGCTCGTTAATGAGCTTTGCCACCGTCTGATTCATATCCTGATCCTCACTTTTATAAAAATGTTATTTTCAAAAGCTGGGAAACATTTCACAAGATCTGCATTTCGTATGCGCTATTTATAGTCGGATGCCGAAGCCTGATCTCACTTTTATTGTAGTGTAGTTGTCATTTGTTGTCAATTCCGTTTTTTCAAGGCTTTTGTGTCACTTTTCACTTGTGATCCCATGAAATCTGATATAGGAAACCTTCAGCCATTCAGCGTTCTCATAAAAAGCGTGATTCAGCAGGTGGGATGTTGCTGAACACAGCATCCGCGTCGGCTCAACGCTTCCCATCGGAAGCATCATCCTCCAGCACCTGCACCGCGCATTTCATTGCGCTGGCATAGCCAAAGTACCGGATCTGCACCTGATTGGTTCGAACCACATTGATGATCTTATAAAAGCTGCGATGAGAGAGCGCATTGGGTTGGATCCAGACCACATCCGCCGCCTTGATCATATCCGCGTTGGGTCTCTGCTCACGGTTGATAAAGGTGACATTGGGAAGAAGCGGGCGAATCGCCTTGCGCCAGGAGTCATGGCCGCCGAAGACAACGACTCTCTTTCGCGTGGAATAAGGAAATTTCAGTTCTGCCGCTTTATCCTGTTCCGGTCCCCCCATTTCAACGGCATTGGCCTGCATGAAAATCAGCTCCCGGAGTTCAGCGAGTTCCGTCCTCTCGGCAGCCGCCCGCTTCTCCACGTTTGCGGTGTGCTCCTTAACCGTTTCCATTTCGCGCCGGATCTGGTAGAGATCTTCCCTGTATTTCTCATTGGATTCCCTTAGCCGTCTGATTTTGGCTTTCAGCCCATCAATGTCATCCTCCTTATCAATGTTGACTGCGTTTTCAATATCCGAATTGGCGGGTTCTTCCGGAAGTTCGGCAGAGGGATGTCGGAAGTCACGCCGCCAGTCCCTGCTTTGCATCTGTACGTCCAGAGCAATTTGAAGATATAGCTCCAGCCCCTTCGCAGTGCCTTTCTCCACGCCTGCCTCCTCGAAAATCTCCGCCATTCCGTCGCTGTCGGAAACCGTTCGCGGCATTACGATTCCCGTAAGGCCACACAGGATCTGCGGGATATTCAATTTCCAGTCAGGCGCAGGTGATTCCAATGGCGCGTAGAGGGGCGTGTTCAAATAGTTGAGTCGATATAGGTCCGCCTTTCGATCGTTCCAGTCGATGGGCGCGATGTCTTTATCCCTTGCAAAATCCCCATCCGCGTTCTCATGCAGGTATTCCGAATCGCTTTCTTCATCAAACCCATCCGTGAGGTCGTCCAGTTCATCGAGTGTGCGTGCGTTCCATGGCAGCTTGCGTGCCGCAGCCATCAGAACGGCAACAGCGGCATTATAGGTCCATGGAATATCGCTTCCGGCTTCTATGAGGCACAGATATCCGAAGCAGGTTTCATACGGGTCGTTGACTTCAAAACGCAAAAGGCATTCCGCAATGTCGGCGTCCAGGTTTTCTATAAGGTCTTCTTGCTTAACCATCTGTGCGGAATGTGCGAACAGGGCGAGTAAGAACCGTCTGTGCCCTGCATCGTCGGCCGCATCCTCCATAGCGAGGCCCTGCGCAGCCATCGCCTGCAGCCGGTCCATTTCGTCTATGGCGAAGGTTTCCGCTCTGCTCATTCCGCAGTTTCCGCTTATATCCTGCAGCTCTTGGAAAGGAAGCGCGGCTTTCGGAGCCAATACATAGCGCGGTATGTTTGGCGACTTCTTTTCCTCCCGTTTTTCCACGAGTCTCTTATGCAGTTTGCGGCACTCGCTCATGATGGAATCCGATTGTCGCAGTAATTCGGTCTGCTTCTTACACAGCGGAGCGTCACAGGCGAAGAAGATGCCCAGAAACTCCCAATACTTCTCTATGAACCGCTTCATAGCCCGTTCCTTTACAACGGAAGGGACCAAGGCCATGACAGCGTTAAAACGCTCCCGCGGGGACAGACTTTCGGAATCCTGCTCCGGCTTCTGGTGGATCACCGGTTCCGTGCGCTGGGCAGACACGTCATTGATATAGGCTTGAAATGGATTGACCCGCGGGTCACGTTCCCGGATCAGCTCCATCATGCCCCGCAGCACGATCTCTTCGTGACATGGGTCATAAATATCCGGCAGTCGAACAGACATCAGCGCTTCCTGAGAAGAATTAAAGCAGCAGTACGCCGCGGGGAGCCTTCCGTCATGTTTCAACTCATCCAGCATAAAGATCGCAGCGGCCAGCGTGATGTAATACAGGTGATCCACCCCGTCAACAGAATGGTTCAGAGCACTGCATTCATTGATCCATGCTGTTAAAAGGCCGGTATCCGAATTGCCATAGAGGTGCCCGAATCGGTTTCTGATTTCCGGCAGCAGGTTGTAAACAGCGGCCTTGCGGCGCTTCAGGATAGGGCCGACAAGATCATAGATCTTAGGCACATTGGGATGGGAACTGTTTTTCCGCGCAAAGCGAATGGCGTCATCAAAAGCATTGCCAATCAGCTTCCTGTCTGTACTTTCCATCGTATTGCGTGGATTGCGGCCGTTCTTTTTCTTTGCCATATGACATCCTTTCGTATAGGAGCCGGTATCTGCGTTTGATACGGCGGTAGCCGGAGCACTGATCATGCTCTTTCTGCCTGCATGGATTTCCCTTACAATGCAATCGCTTTTCACCGGTGGTTGCCCGGTATGCCCAGAAATGTATTGGAAAACGTCAGTCCTTATCGAAAGAATACCATGCTGAGCGGTTTCCGTCCATCAGGAAACACGAGGTCTGCGCTTACCAACGGCTTTTCCCAAAGAACCCCCCGCGCCCTCTCATATGGTTGGAAGGACACGGGGGAACTTGCTGTTATGTGGCTTTACCGAATGGCATCCTTGAGTGCCTTGCCGGGCTTGAAAACCGGCACCTTGCAGGCGGGGTAGGTCATGGGTTCGCCGGTGCGGGGGTTGCGGCCCACACGGGCAGGGCGCTTCTTTACCTCGAAGCTGCCAAAGCCCACCATCTGCACCTTGTCTCCGCTCTTCATGGCGGTTTCCACTGCGCCGGTAAAGGCAGCGAGGGCCGCTTCGCAGTCCTTTTTGCTCAGACCGCTGGTTTCCGCCATGGCGGCGGTCAGTTCGGTTTTATTCATGGAAATGATTCTCCTTTTCGTTTATAGTATGACTGCATTATAGCGGGAAAAGGGAGAATCTGTCAACTGCGGGACTCTGCCATTTCTGTGACGCCCCGTGGCGAACCGTATGTATCAGGCTCCCCAGTTGTTTGTTGCCAGTTTCTTCATGTAGGCGTAAGTCTGCGGTGCTGCATCCCGGAAATCATCCATGCGCTTTTTGTCAGCGCTGTATGTGATCCAGTAGACGAAGCAATCGGCAAAAAATTCCCGGCTATTGGTCTTGGCATAGTCCCGCAGACTGGAGTTCTGCGATTCTGCCAGATACAGCCGTTCATGCTCTGCGGGAAAACCCAGGGCATAATCCAGAAAATGTCCGAATTCGTGGAGCGTCGCGCTGGCCTCCGAGATGTAGATGGTTTTCTGGCCGTAGCTGGTGGCTCCAATGCAGCTCATGTTCAGCTGCTTGCTAAGTTCGCTGATGTAGTCGAAGTCGATACGGTACGTCCAGCCGGTGGCGTTGAAGGTGGCAAGCACCGGCTCTGGCACCTGCCGCAGCGCCAGCAGGTAGTCGTTGACATTGACACCTGCCGCATTCACCAGCGTCACCGGTACAGGCGGTTCCTCAATGCGGAAGCTCTGTGTCAGGACAGCATGAAGA
>ERZ773195.292-NODE-292-length-48604-cov-7.668809_pt1 | contig 48604 bp, 50 predicted proteins | sample MGYA00580530_ERZ773195 | MGnify/ENA primary metagenome ERZ773195 (study PRJEB29015, sample SAMEA2737751) | human gut metagenome | biome: human gut; feature: human-associated habitat; material: faeces | place: China | collected 2012 ...
GATGGCTTGAAGTAAAGTCAAAAGAATGGGAAGCTGAAGGAATAAAAAAAGGAATTGAGCAAGGAATTGAACAGGGTGTAGAACTAGGACAGGTTCTTTTGTACAAGACGATGATAAGGAATGGAATGAGCGTCAATGAAATTTCTAAGGTTTGTTCAATATCTGTTGAAAATTTAAAACGAGTATTAAGTAATTGATATGAAGAGAAAAAAATCTCTTCTTTTCTTATATGTACTACCCATGGTGCACATTCTAGTATTTTATACAGGAGAAAGGCCTTGGAATGCAGCAAATAAGCTTTCCCAGCTTATAAAGAGCAAGTTGTCCAGACATTAACGAATGTGGAATGGTTGGATTTAGAAGAATTAGAGGAAAAGGAGAAGATTGAAATGTATCAAAAAATGATGGACAAGGAATTTGGAATTAAAGCTATCGCATTCATCTTCTCAGTTAGTGAAGAGTCAATTAAAAAACTATTGATGAAAGCTTAGAAAATGCATTATAAAACGGGGGAAATATGAATAAGAATATAAAAAGAGTAAGTGTAGTATGTTTATGTTTATTGTTGAGTGGTTGTAGTATGTTTCAATCTGCTCTTAATGATATCAAGGGAAATTTAGTAGGTAACGGATATACGATATATACGTATGATAATTATGGCAGTGAAGTCATGGAGACGAGTGGAGATAAAATTAGTATTACAGGCAATGCCGTAGAAACTACTTCTTATGATGAAAATGGTAGTGTTGTTTCTGGCTATGAATTATCGAGTGTAATTACGATTACAGTAGATGGAAAAGAGATAGAGTCTTGTGGAGATACTTGTATTTTTGAACAAAAGGGATTAACGCCAGATGTGGATTTTGCACAAGAAGATATTGATTCAAATACACATGGACAAATATCGGACAATACGTCTGTCGCAAGGTTCATTAATAAGTATAAGAATATGTTTGGTAAAGGAAGAATTGTAGTCATTAAATCCCAACTAGGACAGCCGATTGCCGCATATTCTGGAGATAAGGTATATTGGAAAATTCCGGATAATTTACCTAAAATGACGAAGCTTATGATTGATGGAAAAGCTCTGTATATTCATCGTGCCAATTTCCAAATTATTGATAAAGAATTATTAGATTAGGAGGATAACTTACTTATGAAACAACAAATTAGTAGTGCTAAAGCACCAAAGGCATTAGGTCCATATTCAGCTGGTATAGCAACAGAAGGATTGGTATTCTTATCTGGACGATTAGGTGCAGATACTAAGGGGAATTTAGTCAGTGAAGATGTAGTTGGGCAAGCCAAAAAAGCATTTGAAAATATTGGTGTATTACTAGAAGTTTCTGGCTTAACATATGATGATATTGTCAAAACGACAGTGCTTTTATCTGACATGAATGATTTTGCGAAAGTAAATGAAGAATATGCGAAATATTTTACTGAACCATTCCCTGCAAGAAGTTGTTTTGAAGTGGCTAAGCTTCCTAAAAATGCTAAGGTAGAAATTGAGTGTATCGCAATTAAAAAATAGCTTAATTATATAAGAACAAATAAACACAGTAAAAGGCGATTTGTTTTGTGAATTTTTTGCGCTTGTACTGCGGAATTTTATTGTTGAAAATTCCATGATTTATGGTAGTATATATTAAAGAAAAATTGGATTTGAAAAGGGATTTTTTGAATCCATTTTTTTAAGGTCACAAGGAGGATTATATGAACAAGAATTCGTTATTATCCATGAGAGATCTTTCAGTTGAAGATATCTATAGCATTCTTGATGATGCTAGACTTTTTAATAGTTCCTTTAAAGATTGGCAATTACCAATGCAGAAAGCATTGGTTGCTAATCTTTTTTTTGAGGCTTCAACTCGAACACATTTCTCATTCGAAAGTGCACAGCACCAATTAGGATGCCAAGTAGCCGATTTTGCGGCAGGAGCATCTAGTGTCACAAAGGGAGAAACTCTTTATGATACAGTAAGGACATTTGAATCCATTGGGTATGACATGGTGGTGATCCGTCATTCTCAAGATGAATACTTCAAAGAATTGGAAAATATCAATATTCCAATCTTAAATGCTGGAGATGGTGCAGGAAATCATCCAACACAATGCTTGTTAGATTTACTAACTATGCAAAATGAATTTGGTACATTAGAAGGCTTAAATGTAGTAATCTGTGGAGATATATTACATTCAAGAGTGGCTGCTAGTGATAAAGAAGCCTTAGAAAGATTAGGGTCAACTGTACGCTTTGCCGGACCTAAAGAATGGGAAAGACCAGGCTATCCAACAATTGATTTTGACAAAGCCATCGAATGGGCAGATGTTGTCATGATGCTTCGTATTCAGAAAGAAAGAGGTTCTGGAATGGCAGGCATGACAGATAGTGAATATCTAGAAAAATATGGTCTTACAAAAGAACGTTATGCAAGAATGAAAGACAAAGCTATCGTAATGCATCCAGCTCCTGTTAATCGTGGAGTTGAAATTGATACGGATTTAGTGGAAGCTGAAAAATCAAGAATTTTTGAACAAATGCACAACGGTATGTTGGTTAGAAAGGCCGTTATTAAACGTGGATTTGGTTTTGCTCCATTCAAGAAGGAAAAATAAGTATGCGTTTAATAAAAAATGGTCAAGTTTTAATTGACAATCAAGTAGAAAAGAAAGATATTTTAATTGATGAAGGAAAGATCATTCAGATTGATGATTCTATAGTGGAAGACTGTGAAGTTATTGATGCTGCAGGTCTTACAGTCATTCCAGGGTTAGTGGATGTACACGTACATTTTAGAGAACCAGGACACACAGAAAAAGAAACTATTCATACAGGTAGTTTAGCAGCAGCACATGGAGGATTTACTTCTGTGTTTGCGATGCCAAACGTTATTCCTTTTCCAGATGATGTGGATACAATAAAAGACTATCAACAATTGATTGAAAAAGAATCTGTTGTACATACATATCCATATGCCTGCATCACTTCAGAAGAAGCAAGTAAAGAAGTTGTGGATATGAAAGCTATTAAAGAATTAGGTATTCGTTGGTTTAGTGATGATGGAGTAGGTGTGGCTACATCTGAAATCATGAAAGAAGCTATGGAAAAGGCGAAAGAAAACGACTGTATGATCGTGGCCCACACAGAAGATATGAGCTATCGTAGACCTGGGGCTTGTGTACATGATAGTGAAGTTGTGACATCAAAGGGATGGTTTGGAATTCCGAGTGCTTGTGAAAGCGCACAATTGATTCGTGATTTAGAAATCACAAAAGAAGTAGGAAATGCGTATCATGCCTGCCATATTTCGGCTAAGGAAAGTGTAGAAGCATTAAAAGACGCAAAAGCTTCAGGCTTGAATGTAAGTGCAGAAGTTACAGTACATCATTTATTATTAGAAGATAAAGATGTTGTCGGACCAAACTGGAAAATGAATCCACCATTAAGAAGTCATGAAGATCGTATGTCTTTAATTGAAGGCTTAGAAAATGGAACATTGGATTGCATTGCCAATGACCATGCTCCACATACTTATGAAGAAAAGAAACGTTCGATGGATAAAGCGCCATTTGGTATTGTTTCATTAGAAAGTGCGTTTGCGTTACTATACACTGAATTTGTGCATAGACAGAAACGTTGGACATTAGCTCAATTAGTGAATTGGATGTCGGCTGCACCTGCTAAGCGTTTTGGCTTAGAAAATGTAGGACAAATTAAAGAAGGATATAATGCCGATTTAGTCTTAGTAGATTTAGAACATGAATCTTTGATCGACATAGATACATTTGAATCTATGGGTAAAAATACACCATTTAATGGTTGGAGCGTAAATGCACAAATAAAGGAAACCATTGTAGATGGAAAAACAGTATGGAAAGGATAAAACATACTTATTTGAAGCTGAAGGATTGCATGTTCATCGTGCTAGTAAGATTGAAACAGAAGATGGTAAAAACGTTCTAGACATTATTCGTAATGGACGTGTAAACTTTGTCATTAACACAATGCCTAATAAGAAGAACACAAGTGCTGATGGATTCTTGATTCGTCGTGTGTCTGCAGAAAATAACATTTCTTGTATGACAAGTTTAGATACAGCGAATGCATTAGCAAAAGTTTAAAAGTCATTGAGTTTCTCAATGGTTTCTATGAATGAAATGGAGAAATAGTATGCAGGAATTTGCGAAGATTCTATCGAATGTCAAAATCGCAAAAGATATTTGGAAAATGGAATTGAAAACAGACTTAGCTAAAACAGCTAAGCCTGGTCAATTCATTGAAATCACAGTTCCAGGTTTCTATTTGCGTAGACCTATCTCGATTAGTGAAATTAGAGAAGATGTTTTAGTTATTATCTATAAAGTGCTTGGTGAAGGTACTTTAAAAATGACTGAACTTGAAGGAAAATTAGATATCTTTGGTCCACTTGGAAATGGTTTTCCGATTGAAGATAAAGAAGAAGTGTTGTTGATTGGTGGCGGTGTTGGTGTACCACCACTATATGAAACCGCAAAACAATATTTAAATAAAAATGCACGTGTAACTGTAGTATTAGGTGCAAATGATGCAGATAGTGTATTCTATGTGGATGAATTCAAAGCACTTGGGTGTGATGTATATGTCGCAACAATGGATGGAACACTTGGAACAAAGGGTACAGCATTGGATGCGATCAAAGAAAACAATGTGACATGTAACTTTGTACTTAGTTGTGGACCTTTACCTATGTTGAAGGCAATCAACGAACAATATAGTGAAGGCTATATTTCATTAGAAGCTCGTATGGCTTGTGGCCTTGGTGCTTGTATGGGATGTGTTGTGAAAGATGTAGAAGGACATTCATTGCGTGTATGTAAAGATGGTCCTGTATTTGAAATGGGAAAGGTGGCTTTATAATGGATATTTCAGTAAAACTACCCGGATTGAATTTGAAGAATCCAATTATTCCAGCTAGTGGATGTTTTGGATTTGGTAAAGAATATGCCGAACTATATGATTTGAGCATATTAGGTGGTATTGCCATCAAATCGGCTACACCACAAGAGCGTTTTGGAAATCCTACACCAAGAATTGCCGAAACTCCAATGGGAATGTTGAATGCGATTGGTCTACAAAATAAAGGCGTAGATTCTATTATTGAAAATGAACTTCCATTCCTTGCACAGTATGATACAGAAATCATGGCCAATGTGGCGGGTGCATGTGAAGAAGATTATGTAGAGGTTATCAAGAAATTAAATGATCAGCCAGTAATTAAGGCTTATGAATTAAATATTTCTTGTCCTAACGTAAAACATGGTGGTATTGGTTTGGGAACGAAACCTGAACTTGCAGCGCATGTGACTAAGATTTGTAAGGAAGCCGCTACAAAACCTGTATATGTGAAGTTATCACCTAATGTAACGGATATTGTAGAAATTGCCAAAGCCGTTGAAGAAGCTGGTGCAGATGGTATTGTATTGATCAATACTTTAATGGGTATGCGTATCAATTTGAAGACGGGAAAACCATTACTTGCCAATGTAACAGGTGGTCTTTCTGGTCCTGCCATTAAGCCGGTTGCCTTAAGAATGGTATATCAAGTAGCACAAGCTGTAAATATTCCAATCATTGGTGTTGGTGGAATTACTTGTGCAGAAGATGTATTGGAATTCTTAAATGCGGGGGCAAGTGCTGTTGAAGTGGGTGCCCAAAACTTTGTGGATCCTTATGTATGTCCAAAAATCATTGAGGATCTTCCAAAAGTATTAGAGAAATACGGATATAAAAATATTGAAGAAGCAGTTGGAAGGAGTTTTAAATAATGAGTAAAACAATTGTAGCATTAGATTTTTCGAGTAAAGAAGAAGTTGTAGATTTCTTAAAACAATTTGATGAACCCGTATATGTAAAGATTGGTATGGAATTAACATATGCGTGTGGTTTAGAAATGGTAAAAACAGTGAAGGAAATGGGTCACCACATTTTCTTAGACTTGAAATTGCATGATATTCCAAACACAGTTAAGGGTGGAATGAAAAACTTAGCGAATTTAGGTGTAGATATTGTCAATGTACACTGTGCTGGTGGTATTGCGATGATGAAGGCTGCCATTGATGGCTTGAATGAAGGGGCTAAAGATGGAAAACGTCCTATGTGTATTGGTGTAACTCAGCTTACAAGCACTTCTAAAGAAGCTATGAATAACGAATTGGGAATTCCAGGTGAAGTTATTGATTGTGTTATTAAATATGCGAAGAATGCGAAAGAAGCAGGCTTAGATGGTGTTGTATGTTCCGTACATGAAGCTAAGGCAATTCATGAAGCTTGTGGAGATGACTTCTTAACAGTAACTCCAGGTATTCGTTTGGCAAGTGATTCTAAGGATGATCAAAAGCGTGTTGCAACTCCTGCATTTGCGAAAGAACAAGGCTGTGATTATATCGTAGTTGGTCGTTCAATTACGAAGAGTGCTAACCCAGTTGAAACATATAAGGAAATTGAAGCAACTATGTCAAAATAAGGTGTGAGAAATCACATCTTTTTTTTAACTTTATTATTGAAATTTTCATGATTTATGGTAGTATACTAAGCAGAGAAATATAGTATTTTTTCAAAAGGAGGATACGTATGATCAAGAATCCAGCTTTGTTTGTGAAAAAAACATCAGTGATCAAGATGAATAGTATTCTTCGTAGTGCTATACTTTTTAATAGTTCCATTTAAAGATTGGCAATGCGTTGTTTGCTAATCTTTTTTTTGAGTAAATAACAGAAAGGACAAATTATGGAAAGACTATTGATTTTAGAAGATGGAAGTGTATATCGCGGAACAGCGTTTGGTAGTGACAACTTCCAAATTGGTGAATTAGTATTTAATACGTCAATGACGGGTTATCAAGAAATTTTGACAGATAATTCATATTGTGGACAAATTGTAATGATGACATATCCATTGATTGGTAACTATGGAATCAATCGTGATGATAATGAAAGTATGATTCCATGTGTATTTGGATTTGTAGTTAAAGACTATTGTGAATATCCAAGCAATTTCAGATGTTCAGAAACATTAGATGATTTCTTAAAACGCGAAAATATTCCAGGTATTTATGATATTGATACACGTGAAATCACAATGAAGATTCGTAATGTAGGTACAATGAAGGCAGTTATGGCTAATGTGGATGCCGATGTAGATGTGGTAGTTGCTGGTTTAAAAGCCGCTGATTTCTTACATGATCAAGTGGCTCGTGTTTCGACAAATAAAGTATTCCCAATCCCAAATCGTGGCAAGAAAGTTGTATTGATGGATTTTGGGGCAAAATTAGGTATTGTTCGTGAACTATCAAAACGTGGATGCGATTTAGTCATTGTTCCATATGATACACCAGCAAGCACAATCCTATCTTATCGTCCAGATGGCGTTATGTTGTCGAATGGTCCTGGAGATCCTACGGATGTAAAAGTCGCTATTGAAACGATTAAAGAATTGATTCCTCAAACGGTTGTATTTGGAATTTGTTTAGGTCACCAGTTGATTTCTTTGGCTTGTGGTGCAAAAACATATAAATTGAAATTTGGACACCGTGGAGCTAACCATCCAGTTGTAAATTTATCAACTGGTAAAGTAGAAATTACTTCTCAAAACCATGGTTTTGCGGTAGATATTGATAGCTTAAAGGATACTCGTTTGGAAATGACACACCAAGCATTAAATGATAAGAGTTGTGAAGGTGTTCGCCATAAAGACTATCCTTGCTTTGCGGTGCAATATCATCCAGAAGCAAGTGCAGGACCTGAAGATTCTCGTTACTTGTTTGATCAATTTATTGAATTAATGGAGGAGAATAAAAATGCCTAAACGTACAGATATCAAAAAAATCTTAGTGATCGGTTCTGGTCCAATTATCATTGGTCAGGCAGCTGAATTTGATTATGCCGGAAGTCAGGCATGTCAATCCCTTCGTGAAGAAGGATATGAAGTCATCTTAATTAACTCAAATCCTGCCACAATCATGACAGATACAGCCATCGCAGACCGTGTTTATATTGAGCCTTTGACTGTTGATTTCGCAAAACGAGTTATTTATAAAGAAAGACCCGATGCCATTTTAGGATCATTAGGTGGTCAAACAGGATTAAACTTAGTTGTAGAATTACATGAAGATGGAATTTTGGATGAGTTTGGTGTAGAAATTTTAGGTACAGACTTACATGCGATCAATCGTGCGGAAGATCGTGAATTGTTCCGTTCTTTAATGCAGGAAATTAATGAGCCAGTACCAGAAAGTATGATTGTTCATACCGTAGAAGAAGCTGTTGAATTCGCAAAACGCGAAGGGTATCCATTAGTTGTTCGTCCAGCTTATACACTTGGTGGAACGGGTGGAGGTTTCGCCGATGATGAGGCTGAACTTCGTGAAATTTGTGATTCTGGATTAAAGGCTAGTCCAGTTCATCAATGTTTGATTGAACAAAGTATTGCCGGATATAAAGAAATTGAATATGAAGTAATGCGTGATGCCAAAGACAATGCGATCGTCGTATGTAATATGGAAAATATTGATCCAGTAGGTGTGCATACTGGAGATAGTACGGTTGTTGCGCCAGTTCAAACTTTGACAGACCGAGAAAACCAAATGCTTCGTAATGCATCTTTGAAAATTATTCGTGCATTAAAAATTTGTGGTGGATGTAACGTACAGTTGGCATTGAATCCAACAAGTTTTAAATATTATGTCATCGAAGTAAATCCTCGTGTATCTCGTTCTTCTGCTCTAGCTAGTAAGGCAACAGGTTATCCAATTGCGAAGATTAGTGCTAAATTAGCAGTTGGTTTAGGATTAGATGAAATTATTAACCCAATTACTAAAACAAGTTATGCATGTTTTGAACCTGCATTAGACTATATTGTAACGAAATTTGCACGTTTCCCATTTGATAAATTTCCTAATGCGGATCGTCATTTAGGAACACAAATGAAGGCGACTGGTGAAATTATGTCCATTGGACGTAACTTTGAAGAATCTTTCTTAAAAGCAGTTCGTTCTTTAGAGATGAAAGTGGATCATATATACAAAAAAGAATTGGCTGGATTAACGAAAGAAGAATTACTTGAAAAAATCAAGAAGTGTGATGATGAAAGAATCTTTGCAGTTACACAATGGCTTCGCGATGGATATGATATGGAAATCATTCATAATGTGACGAAAATGGATGATTTCTTCTTGTGTCACTTGTCAAGAATTATCAGCTTAGAAAAGTTGATGATGGAAAATGTTAAGAATGTAGATGTATTGCGTAAATTAAAGAAATATGGCTTTGCGGATAGCTACATTGCACGTAATTGGGATATGAAGGAATTTGATTTATATAACTTGCGTAAAGAAAATGGAATCATGCCAGTATATAAGATGGTAGATACTTGTGCGGGTGAGTTTAAGAGTGCAACTCCATACTTCTATTCAAGTTATGAACATAAGAATGAATCTGAGGTAACAGACCGTAAAAAAATCGTTGTATTAGGTTCAGGACCAATTCGTATTGGACAAGGTGTTGAGTTTGACTATGCGACAGTACATTGTGTACAGACTTTGCGTGAAGAAGGCTATGAAGCTATCGTCATCAACAACAACCCTGAAACTGTATCAACCGATTTCTCAATTAGTGACAAATTATATTTTGAACCACTAACTACAGAAGATGTAATGCACGTAATTGATTTAGAAAAACCATTGGGTGTTATTGTTCAATTTGGTGGACAAACAGCAATCAACTTAGCCGATTCATTGGTAGAACATGGAGTTAAGATTCTAGGTACTTCACTACACTCTATCGATTTAGCGGAGGACCGCCATGAATTTGAGGCAATGTTACACAAATTGGATATTCCTCAACCAAAAGGTGAAACTGCAGTCACTGTTGAAGAATCACTAGTTATTGCCAATAAGATTGGTTATCCAGTACTAGTACGTCCAAGTTATGTGTTGGGTGGTCGTGCAATGGAAATCGTACATAACGATGATGAATTAAGAGTCTATATGGCAACAGCCGTAAAGGAAATCAGTCATGATGCTCCAATTTTAGTTGATAAATATATTGTTGGTAAAGAACTTGAAATCGATGCGATTGCGGATGGAAAGAATGTATATATTCCAGGTGTAATGGAACATATTGAACGTGCTGGTATTCACTCTGGTGACTCAATTAGTGTATATCCTACACAGATCATCAATGAGAAGGTGAAAGAAACAATCATTGATTATGGAACAAGAATTGGTGAAGGCTTTGAATTTGTTGGTTTATACAACATTCAGTTCATTGTAGATAAAGAAAACAATGTATATGTATTAGAGGTAAACCCACGTTCCTCTCGTACCGTACCATTCTTATCTAAGATTACTGGTGTTCCTATGTCTCAAATTGCGACTAAGTGTGTATTAGGTGAAAGTATTGAAGATCAAGGCTTAACACCTGGATACCATCCTGAAGATAAAGAAAGAGTCTTTGTCAAAGCACCAGTATTCTCATTTGCGAAATTACGTAGTGTAGATACAGTCTTAGGACCTGAAATGAAATCTACAGGTGAGGCTTTGGGTAGTGATGTTAACTTAGAAAAAGCATTGTACAAAGCTTTAGTAGCTTCTGGAATCAATATTCCTTTACATGGAAGTGTATTACTAACAATTGATGATGATAATAAACAGGATGCTTTAGAAATCGCAAAACGTTTCTATAACATTGGATATGGAATTTATGCGACGAAGGGTACAGCTAAATTCTTAGAAGATAATGGTTTATTTGTACATGTAGCAGCCAAAGTCAATGAGGATAATGGAAATGAAACGGTATTGGATATTATTCGTCATGGACATGTAAACTTTGTCATCAACACAATGTCAAATAAAGATAATTCTACAAGTAAAGATGGATTCTTGATTCGTCGTGTCTCTGCAGAAAATAACATTTCTTGTATGACAAGTTTAGATACGGCACATGCTTTAATTAAAGTATTGGAATCTTTGAGTTTCTCAATGATTTCTATGAATGAAATGGGTAAATAGAGTGTGAGAAATCACACTTTATTTTTACACATTTAAAAAATTAAGTATAATAATTGTGTAAAAACCAAGTACAATTTACATGAGAATCAGGGATCATTTCATTCAAATTTATTGAGTGGGATGATCCCTTTTAATGCAATGTATCTGTAAAATGAAGGAGAGGTAGCGAGAATGAAAAGAATTAAAGCAGCTTGTATCACTCAAACATTGTGTTTCTTCAATCATGATAAAGAAACGACAGAGTATGCAAAAAGAGCGATTGTACAGGAGTATGAGAAGTATAAATCACAGTTGGAAAGAAGTGGCACAAAATATAAAATTTTATCCGAAACTACAAATGTAAATGGTTAACTAATTGTGAATCTCAATTTTAAATTCGGTGAGCGGATGGCAGAAACAATAGAAGATGGCGTGTGATTATAGGATATACCTGTTGGGAAATTATAGATATAGTCAGCAATACATCAAATTAAATGTCAAATAGATATGGAATGATGACGGGAACAAAAGTTTTTCCAGAATATCAGGCAGAGAGTTCGGAACTCTCCTTTTTTCGTGAAGAGATAATGAATGCAAAAAAACATGAAAAATAAATAGTTATTGCATTGTGATGTAAAAAACTATTGTGTCCTATTACTTTTTTGGATTATAATATATAAACCGAATGTGGGGTGATCGTGTGATTGTTGAAAGAAAAGAATATCTTGAAAAATTAATTGCCTGGAAAGATAAAAAATTAATTAAAATTGTTACAGGAGTAAGGCGATGTGGTAAATCAATGTTATTGGAAATTTATCAAAATTATCTGAAGCAACATAATGTAGAAAAAGAACAGATTATTGCGATTAATTTTGAAGATCTTGATTATGAGGAACTTACGGATTATAAAAAACTATATAATTATTTGAAAGAACATTTGGTGACAAATAAAATGACATATATTTTTCTGGATGAAATACAGAACGTGCCAGATTTTCCAAAAGTATTAGACAGTTTATATATAAAGAACAATGTAGATATTTATGTTACAGGTTCGAATGCTTATATGCTATCCAGTGAGATTGCAACGATGATTTCTGGAAGATATGTACAGATTGAGATGCTTCCGTTATCATTTCGTGAATATATGGAAAGTACAGGAAGTATGAATGACAGAGGGATAAAATATGCGGAATATCTGCAAAATAGTTCTTTTCCCTATACATTGGAATTAAAAAATCAACCGAATGAAATTAGGGAATATCTGGAAGGAATCTATAACACGATTGTTGTAAAAGATATTGTAAATAGAAAAAAGATAACAGATACTATGATGCTAAAAAGTGTTCTACAGTTTATTTTTGATAATATAGGAAACCCATTGTCATCGAAAAAAATTGCAGATACGATGACATCAGCAGGAAGAAAGATTGATACAAGAACGATAGAAAAATATTTGGAGGCTTTCCGCGAAAGTTATATCATCTATCAGACGAAAAGGTATGATATCAAAGGAAAACAATATCTGAAAACACTTGAAAAGTATTATATTGTTGATATTGGAATGCGCTATATGCTTTTAGGGTCAAGGCAGGCAGATGCTGGACATATTTTGGAAAATGTTGTTTATTTAGAATTGTTGCGGCGAGGATACGATGTGTATGTTGGAAAAATTGGTACTTTTGAAGTGGATTTTGTAGCAAAAAATAGCAGAGGAACAATATATTATCAGGTGGCATTGACGACACATGACGAAAGTACACTTCAAAGAGAACTTCGTCCATTGCAGGTGATTAGAGATCATTATCCAAAGATAATCCTGACGATGGATGAGGAGCCGGAAGAACAATACGATGGAATTAGACGAATCAATGCAAGAGACTGGCTGTTGGGGTTAACGGAGTAAGTATAGGAAATAACAGGAAAACAATGTAGCAATTTATCATGATAAGTCAAACACTCGAGAATTTATAATGCAGTCTAAGAACACTTTTTAACTTTGTAAAACATGTATAACTACAATTGAATTTTTGAATAAATGGTTGATCGTAAGGAATGAGCTGTTCCAGAAAGCAGAAGTACTAAGAAAAAAAGAACCGTAAAGCATATACGCTTCCAGGAATGATATCAGAGCTTGAAAATATAGAATGTACAAGAAACAGTGTTGGTAAATACAGAAGAAAATATGCATTAACAGCAAAATAGAAATTGATATTAAAACGATTTGATATGGATGAAAAATATGTTGACAGAAGCATTGGTAAATTTAACTATTAATGCTTCTTTTATTTTTTAGTTGTACAAATTCTGCAAAGTTAAGGTGTGAGAAATCGCACTCTAATTTTTGTAAAAAAAATTAGCACTTAAGTGTTGACAGTGCTAAAAAAGTGACTATAATAAGAATTGAAGTTAGAGATAAGTCAAAAGATATCCCGTAACTTGAAGATAGATTTCATAATCTAGAAATCAGGAGGCGATATTTATGAAGTACTATCCAATGTTTGATTTATTTGATGATTTCTTTACAGGAAACACAACCAGTGATGTCATGAAGACAGATATTGTGGAAAAAGATGGAAACTATGAAATGAGTATGGAACTTCCTGGAGTTAAAAAGGAAGATATCCAGATGGAATTGAAGGATGGATATTTAAAGGTCAGTGCTACTCATGGTTCTAATACAGAAGACAAGGATGAAAAAGGTCGTGTTGTTCGTAAAGAACGTGTTAGTGGATCTTATTCAAGAAGCTTCTATGTGGGTGAAGGTATTCATCAGGAAGATGTCAAAGCTTCATTTGACAATGGTGAATTGAAGATTGTTGTTCCTAAGGAAGCACCTAAACAAGTCGAAGAAAATAAATTTATTCCAATTGAATAACTACAAGAATGCACCTATATGGTGTATTCTTTTTTTTAGGAGGAAAATTATGAAGATAGAGGTAATAAATGAAAAGCGTTTAAATCATATTCATTATTGTAGAGTGCATAAAGAGAATCAGCAACTATCGGGTTCTTTTTGGGTTCCTTCAAAATCAAAATCTAAGAATAAGAAGATGTTTAGTTTTGAATTGAATGATAGTGATTTTTTGGTTTGTGATCCAGAACATATTTTTAAACAAAAGATTGTAGGGAATAAGCCTAGTGAATGTATTCTAAATTTGATGAATATATTGATTCAAGAAGATATGGAGTTTCTTCAAAAATTAGAAATGAAACTTGAAAGAATAGAAGATCAGTTAATGTCTCATACGGGATCTCATTATGAGTCGCAAATCTTTGAAATGAGGAAAACGATAAGTGCTTTTGATTCGTATTATGATCAGATGATTGAAGTGGTACAAAACTTGCAGGAATTTTATAATGATACACATTTTGAAACACTAGAGAAAAGACTAACACGTCTGTCGAATGTTACGGATCGTTTGGCAGAGTATTCTATGCAGCTTCGTGAAATGCATCAAACTCAAGTGGAGATGCGTCAGAATCAAATCATGCAGTTTTTAACGATTGTGACAACCATCTTTATGCCACTAACTTTAATTACTGGATGGTATGGCATGAATTTTAGGGCTATGCCAGAATTAGATAGTTCCTATGGATATTTCATTGTGATTGGAGTTTGTATATTGATCATTATTTTAGAAGTGATTTACTTTAAAAAGAAAAAATGGTTTTAGCTATAAAAAACGCTTGTTTCAGTGTATGATTTTGGTAGAGAGCGGGTGTTTGTATGTCTGTGAATATTCGTATTATGCAGAAGGGTTTCTTTCGTAGAAAAAAGTTTATAATCGATGATTTAGTTAAAATGTCTCACTTATCTTTTGGGGTTATGGATGAAAACTGTCAATTGATCCCAAATCAAATTGGAGATCATACGATCTTGTTTGATCGTAAATATCTTCAAAGAGGGATTGAAATCTATATTCAAAATCATGATATTTGTTTGAATTTAAGTCTTCCTACAAGTATGGATGAAATTCAGTTGTTTTATTATTTAGTAAAAGTATATTGTGAATATATGGATACTGATGAATTCGTGAAAGACGATTGGCTAATGGACATAAAGGATATTGACTTACAGATGGTGTATGATAAAAGAACGAGTGCCGATGCACTTATGGATTTAAAGAGTAAACTATCGGATCATAAGTATTTTGAAATCTTTGGCATTCTTCATCCGATTTCAATTGGGGAAAATGAATTGAATGATTTTGGTACAGATTTAGATTTGTTTGGTCAATATCTGCATAATCAACAAGCTTTGGACGCATATTATGCCACGCCAAGAATCTATAATGCACATGGTAGAAGAATTGGTATGTATGCATTAGGAGCGAATATACTAACGATTCTTCCAGTAGAGCCATATGTGGTATTGAATCAAATTGAGGGAATAGAAGAGTGGTATGTATTTATGAATGACAGCCTTGTGAAGTATCGTGATCTAATGAGTTTTATTAAAAAGTTTGATTATTATGATGCCAATCATAGAATGGTATGTTTATCGAAAGAAGAGATTTCAGAGGCTTTAAATACACTCGCTATACAAAAAATATGAGCAGCTAATCAAATAGCTGCTCATTAACTGTATCTAGCGTTCCTTGAAAGAAATCATTTTTTCCTCCACCACGAACTTGATGTCTTTCTTTGAGTTGTAAGAATATGTCTTTAGAATTTGTCATGAACCGATAATTATCTTTTTGTTTAGAAACAAGTAAAACATAGTTGTTGCTAAAAGATACAAGCTTATTGTAGTAATACAATTGTGTATCTCGATCCAATTCATCACATAAAATGATTTGGTTTTCTTTATGTTCAATGATTAAGTGATCAATCATCTCTTTATTTAATTGTTTGATTCTTTGTTTCAAAGCATAATTTTCATCTAATACGCGTTGTACATTGGATGATAAAGCTTCAATGTTTGAAGACAATTGATTTGAGATTTGAATAGACTGATCATGTTTTAAGACATAATCTTCATAAGCAAGTTTTCCACATAGGAAGAATAGGCGTGTGCCTTTTTTGATCTTCATCGATTTAATGATTTTAAACAATCCCACTTCAATCGTACTTTTTACATGAGGTGCGCAACATGCGCATAAATCTACATCTTCAATTTCGACAAGGCGTGGTTTGGCTAAGTCAAGTTTGGCTCGATATTCAATGTTGGAATAATCCTCTAAATAATAGGACTTAACAGGTTTATTTGAAAAGATGACAGAATTCACTAAAGCTTCAATTCTTTTAATTTGATCATTATTTAAGTCCATCGCATAATCAGCTGTAATTTCATTGTATCCTAAATGAAATCCGACATTATCCACATGAAATTCTTTGTGTATCAATCCAGAAAGAATATGTTCTCCTGTATGATGTTGCATATTGGTGTAACGATGAGTCCAGTCAATAATACCTTGTACATCACCATTTAATGCAGAGTGCGTATAATGATGGATTTCATCATTTATGATTTGCACATCCACTACTTCAATACCATTCAACGTTCCTTTGTCACATGTTTGTCCACCTTCTTCAGGAAAGAAAAGGGTTTGATCCAAGATTATGTCATATAATTCATTCTTTTTAACACATGAAATAACATGGGCATGAAATGTTGTTTGGTAGCCTTCTTGTTCGTATAGTTTAATTGTCATATATATCACCGGAATTAATCATAGCATAAGTGATACAAACTTTGACAAATAATTAAAAACATATTAGACTTATATGGTTTGAACAAAGATGTTTTGCTTCCCAACCATCTTTAAAAAAATAGGAGGGTAAAAAATGAATAGAATTAAAACGGAAGTTAAAGAAGTGAGTGTATTACTAAGAAGTATACCTTCACTTACGATGACACTTTTTATTGTTTCGGTCATCACTATGAATCTTTTGGCAAACAAAAGTATTAACTTGCCATTTAGCTTTATGGCACTAGATTGTGGAATTGTGGTAAGCTGGCTTTCATTCTTATGTATGGATGTCATCACAAAACATTTTGGTCCTAAAGCTGCAACACAAGCATCACTTGTAGCGGTGTTGGTGAATTTAGGTATGTGCCTAGTCTTTTTTTTGGCATCAAAGATTCCTGGTGTATGGGGTGAATCCTATGTAGAAGGATCAGAAGCTATTATTAATGGGGCATTAGACGGAACAATTGGGGGTACTTGGTATGTACTATTTGGAAGCACAATTGCGTTTATTGTTTCTGCCATTGTGAATAACTATACGAATTCCATGTTAGGAAAGATTTCTAACAACAACAGCAACTTTAAATCGTATGCATTCCGCTCTTATGTATCTACGGGTATTGGTCAGTTTTGCGACAATCTGACATTCGCATTGATTGTGTCACACCAATTCTTTGGATGGACATTGGTACAATGTGTTGTGTGTGCCTTTACAGGTATGATTGTAGAAACACTATGTGAGGTCATCTTCTCATATCCTGGTTTCAAGATTCTACAAAACTGGAAGAAGAATAAAGTAGGTAGAGAATATTTTGAATATATGAAAGAAAGCAGTCGTTAAACTGCTTTTTCTTTTGCTTAAAGTTGTTCTAATAATGCTTTTGTACAATTATAGGTATTTAGCCTATGCGTTGTTTCTAAGATGCCTGTTAATATCCCTTTCGTATCTTCATCAACTAATTCACCATTTGGTTTATAGTCATATAGGATAATTGGCTCAACAATATAAACACCTTCACAAGCATCCTCTAAATAAATCGCATAGTGTATATCATTAATTGTATATAAATACATATATTCTTCAGATTCATTGTATGTGCAAGATAGTACAGTGCCGACTGGATATTTTTGACTAAATGAAACAGAGTGTTCCAAATCATGATTAATTAAATTTTGATCGATGTCCCTTAAAATATTTCGCACAACATCCAAAGCTGTTTTTTGAATGATTTTTAATTCTTCTTTCATGCATTCAAACCTTAATTGATCAACAACATCTAATTCTTTGGCGTTGATTGGTACAACTTTATTTTTATGATTCTTAGAATTAATTTTTAAACCAAACTTTTTCTTGTTGTAGGTATATAAATACACATATTTAATTTCATCAAGGCGACTTTCTAGAATGGTTCCTACGGAATATTCTAATTTATGTTCAAGCCCTCATTCAAGCCAACCATATCATCTTAATTGACATTATCGATGTCTAATACATATATTGTTTTAAAAAGTGAATCAAACTTGTTTAAGTAATGTGATATAAACAAGTTTGATTGATCATGAAATAAAAGTAGTATGAAAACGATTACAAATATGCTAATATGAAATTAGAAAAGGAGGACATAGTAAGATGACATTAGATTGGTTAGTTTACGTATTAGGTGTAGTAGCTGTTGTTTTCTTGGTTGGTATGTTCTTCAAGTATAAAAAGCACAATCGATATGCCGATAAATTTGAAGATACATATCTAGATGCAAAGTAAGATTATGAAAAAGAGACAGAGAAAAAAGAATAATAAGAATGTTTTTATTCCGTTGATTCCTGTTGAAATGACGGAAGAAGAGGTAAAACAAATTCTTAAAACTAGAGGGGAGGATAAATCCGAGGATAAGCGTTATATGCGTCATAGTACTTGTGATGGAGTTCGTGTTTCAGATGAGCTTTCCTAAATGGGGACTCATTTCTATGGTTGTTTTACTTGTAGGTGGAACTATCTATGGCTTTTATAACTATGATTACTTACAAGCAATGATGTGTGTTGCAGATATTGGATTTCTTGTATGCGCATGAGCATTTTAATAAATAAATTCAAAGTTATTCGATATTTCATTAAGAATGGAATATTCAATGAAGAAAGGGCAATTGAGATTTCTAAGTTTGATCATAATGCAATAGAAGCTTTAGTACATTCTCAATTATTAGTACAAGTAGATGGTCGTGTATATTTGGATAAACCATTGTATGACTATAGATACAAAGAAAAATATATCTATTATGGAGAAATCATATTGTTGATCATCCTCTTAATATTTGCGTTTCATGCACATTATTTAGAAACCACATTGTTTTGGAGACAATAATATGAAAAAAAATCGGATTCAAAGATTACAGGAAGATATGAACGAAGATCTTCAAAAATATTTAGATGAAGACTTGTTAGATACAACTCCAAAAGAAAAGAAGGAATCTAGCTTTTGGATGAAGTGTGTAGCTTTATGCTTATTATGTAGTTATGGAATTGCACAATTTCTAGGAAGAGTATTAGGTGATAAACAGGCAATAGTGCAATATGGACTTGCGGGTATAATCGTGATTTGTGCACTCGCTTTCTGTATTTGGCTACGAAGAAAGTATAGGTAATGATTATGAATGATAAACAGAAAAACATTATTGATAAATTGAACAAGGATAATGAATCCTTAAATCAAGGACATAAATCCATGGTGGAATATTCTAAAGGAATGATTTATATTGGATCATTGATTATATGTTTCTTGATCTACTATTTTACGAAGTATACATTTCAATTTGGATTTTGGCTCTTTGAAGTTTATGATTTAGTTTATGCCAAGAATGACAAGAAAAAGATTGGAATTGGTATTATAGTTGGAGTTGTAATCTATATTCTTTTGGAATTGTGGATATAATCATATTGGATTGAATCTAATATAAAAGATGGACCGTTTGTCCTTTTTAAAGGATATAAAAAAAGCACCTTGCAAATGCTAGGTGCAATCTTTGGTAAATGTGGTGAATATATGAAACTGGATAGGGATAAATCAACCTTTAAAAGTCATAGGGATTTTAGCTCTGAGAAAGAGATATCCTTTAAACACTTTTAGAGTGAACATTTCCTATCTTTTTGTTGCAGTATTTTTAGAAGGGATTGGACGTAAATAAAAAAAATAGAAATAGAGATATTAAAATATTAAGAAAATTAAATGAATTTGGAAAAGAATTAATTATAGTGACTCTCGACATGACCTTTGTAAATTCATGCGATAGAATTATACGTCTATAGGTTTACATAACATTATAGTAGAAATTTACATATGTTTACTGCTTATATATATAATGGTGCCCGCTTCTATCTTAAAACAACGGAATCTTGGATACTTTTTCTTGCTATTTATCTTTTTGAAAAGTGTTATACACAATTTTGTAAAAGGTTGATTTCAAATCTGATATAATGATGTAAAGTAGGTGTTATAAATGATAAAGCAGTATAAGTTCGCAATTTGTGATGATGATATTCAATTTTGCAATAAGATTAAATCATATATTATTGAATATTATGGAGAAAACAAGGTGGAAATATCTATTTTTAATTCCGGAGAGGATTTTATTAAATCAAAAGTTAAATATGACTGTATTTTTTTAGATATTGAAATGATCAACTTGAATGGTATAGAGATTGCGACTATGATTCGTAACTACGACTTAGACACATATATAATAATAGTTTCTGGATTTCCTAAATATAAAAATGTAGCCTATAGATTGCATGTATTTGATTATCTTGATAAACCACTGGATAAAACAATGTTATTTAAAACTTTAGATGATATGACTATACTATTACAAAATAGTCAGATAGATATCTATGAATATTTTCAAACAAACCATGGTTTAGTAAAATTAAAGGTAAATGATATCATGTATTTTGAATATAGTGAACGTAAAATAAATCTGTACACAAATAGCGATAGTATCTATCAATTTTACGATACCATCTATAAATTGGAAGAAAGATTCAAACAGTACCATTTTATTAGTCCACATAAAGCTTTTTTAGTCAATATAGACTATATTCAAAACATCCATTTGAACGATTTAATTTTAGAAAAAGATATAATTATACCCATTTCTAAATTGAAAAAGAAACAAATCAAAGACGCATATTTAAATGCGATATCAAAAGAAATGGATCAATAGATTTATGATATATCAAAAAATTTTTGTTGATATACTGCTACTGTTTAATGGAATGATTTTGAATTATCTATATTTTCATTTCTATGATTCTCGATACATTTTGCGATTGTCTCAGTTTCAGAAAATGTTGACAGTTTGTTTACTCGCCTTGATGTTTGTTTTTGTTTATTCTGATTTTGGATACTGCAGTTATATCTTTACAAGTTTGCTTGGCTTTTTATTTATTCGTATTTTCTATCATTTTGAAGAGAAAAGCGAATATATTACCCAAGTCGTATTTTTCTTTATACTTATGTTTTCTGATTTATTTGCATCAATATTCACCAATCTTATTATTCGCTTTTTTGACATGCAAAGAAATTCTGTATTAGAATTGAGTTATTTCTCTATTTTGTTAACTACATTAATTATTATTATTTTGTATAGTTTTTTAAACGCAAAGTTGATTGGAATTTCCTATAAAAATCTTGCCAAAAAAGAATTGATTATTTACGTAGGTTCATTAGTCTTTTCTTGGCTTTTATGTCTTATTTTAATATCCTTTTTATTATATTTTAAAGATTTATTATTTCAATTTTTTGTGTGTTTTGTCATTTTATTTATTTTACTTTTGGATTTATTTTTGGTCTATAGTGCACAAACAAAAGTAAATAATAATCTTTTAGAAAAAGAAATGAGAATTGTGAATCAAAAATCTGATTTATTGATGAAATATTATGAAAATGTTAAAAATCAAGATCAAGAAAATAGTATTTTTCGTCATGATTTAAAAAATCATTTATCTGTAATTAAAGATAGTTTGCCAGAATGCATGAGTGTATATGTGAATGATATTATGTCTCATATTGATAAAGATAATATACGGTTTTATTCAGATAATAAAATCTTAGAAGCTTTAATGAACGATAAGCTTGATCAAGCAAAGAGAAATGGTATTGAATTGAGTGTGAAATGTGATGACACAAATATAGAAATTCTTTCTGATTATGACTTAGTTACTATACTATCTAATCTTATTGATAATTCTATTGATGCAGTGAATACTAATATTTCTGAAGAAAGGCAAATAATTCTTCGAATAAAAGAAGTTAAAAATAATCTTGTGATAAAAATCAAAAACACCTTTAATAATGAAATTAGATACAATAAAGAAGAACTTATGTCTACTAAGGAAGGTCATAGCGGCTTAGGAATTAAAAGTGTGAAATCTGTGGTAAGTAAATATCAAGGAGAAATAAGAATGGACATAACGGATAATATGTTTTCTGTGTTAATAATTATTCCATTTCATCCATAAAATACGCCACTTTAAGAATGGAAGCATTGAAGAAATGGGTAGTCATTATGAATTAATGAAGGCACATTCTGTATATTGGAAATTATTCAATATGCAGTCAAAATATTATATGAATGCAGAAAGTGGGAAGCTATGATGGAAACTTGGAAATTAGTAGAATGATTGGAATAAGCAATTGATAATTCAATTGGATGATGTAAAGGAACAAAACTCAGAGTTACAGACAAAAGTGGATGGTCATGATCATAGTATGTTGACAATGAGTAAGAAGCTGAATAGGTCTGAGTGAAAAAATATGTAGATGCATTTTTAGTGATCATAGGATTATTAATTATTGTTGGAACAGTAATCTATTATTTATTCTATAATTTAAATTCAACTATAATGTATGCCATCTGTGGTATTGTTCTAGTAGTAATGATTTTATTACTATATATTAGAAACTATAAAAACAATCATTATGGTGGCAAATTCAAAAATGATTTTCCTGATGCACATTAGCTTTAATCCGATAATTATTGATTGTATAAATTTAAATTCTCTCAATAAAAGAGTATCACTTGTTGCGGTGATACTCTTTTGCAACTTTGGTTTAAGTGGGCGATTGGATTGCTGTTTATATATAAGACTTTGATATAGGAATATGCTTTATATAAAAATTTAAAAATATCTGTTATGATAGAACAATGGGAAATATATTTCTTTTCATTGATTTAATGAGTCATTGTATATATCATTGATATTAGAGGTGACACTATAAAATGACTAAGTATATTGAAGATGAACGTACAGAATTAAAACGAGAGTTGATTGATGAAGTCAAAAGCGAAATAATTGCTTTTCTTAATAGTGATGGTGGAACCATTTATGTAGGTGTGGACGATGACGGTAGCATTGTTGGGATTAAAGATGATGCTTCTAAAGATAAAGTAGATCTGAAATTAGGAAACTGGATTCAAGAAGCATTCTTTCCCAAACCTTCAGGATTAATTCAATATTATTTTAATAGTGATGATGTTTTGTCATTAATATTTCTAAAGGAATAAACAAACCATACTATTTAAGAGAAAAAGGACCAAAACCCTCAGGCGTATATATTCGTGTTGGTAGAAGTAAGCGTAAGGCTAATGACGATGAGATATTACGTATGATAATGGAGTCACGTAGCTACAGTTATGAAGATGACATTTCTGAGGAACAGGATCTTACATTCAAGAGTTTTGAACGAACACTTGAAGAGAATGATATAAACTTAACGCCTCGATTAATGAATACAATGGGTTTGAAAGCTAAATCAGGTAAACATACAAACCTTGCATATTTATTATCTGATCAATCTGAGATTGTTGTCAAAGTTGCAGAATACGATTCTGAAATGAATTTCAAAATCAAAAAGAGTTTTAAAGGTTCGTTAGTGAATGTTTTAAAAAATGTAGAAGAACAGGTGGAAAGATTAAATGATTTACGAGTTGTGATTGATGGAAGTTCGTTTAAGCGAATTGAAACAAAATCTTATCCCGGTGCATCTATTCGTGAAATGGTTTTAAATGCAATATGCCATGCCAATTACTTTATACGTTCGAATATTAAAATCGAATTCTTCCCTGATAAGGCAAAAATTACTAGTCCAGGTGGAATATTTAATGCATCTATGGATGATATTATGAATGGCGTGCAAACATATCGTAATCCAAGGTTAGTACATGTGTTTGATAAACTAGGTATGATTGAAAACTTTGGTACAGGAATTCCTAGAACGATGGAAAGCTATAAAAATTATGGCGTGAAACCTGAGTTTAAAGCAACGGAAAATTTCTTTTTTGTCACATTACCGAACGTTAACTATCTAAAGAATGACTCAATAACTGACTCAATAACTGACCCAATAACTGACCCAATAACTGACCCAATAAGCGATTTGGGATTAGAAATAATGAAAGCTTTAAAACTGAATCCTGGAATAAACACAATAAAACTATCTGAAATAATCCAAACAAATTTGCCATCAGTTAGCAGGGATATGATAAAAAATGAGTTAAAAAGAAACTTGACTGTTTATGTAGAGCATCGTGGCTCGAATAGAAATGGCGGATATTACTTAAAAAGTAAAGATGATAAATAAAATATAGGTAAGAAGAAATTCTTTTGTTGTGAATTCAGTTAGAAGCAATGGATTTAGAGGAAAATAAAAACAATCGAAATCGATGAAAAAAAGCGGATAATTTACTATCCGTTTTTAATATGCTTTGAAAATTTTTTTGATAAAATTTTGCAGTTAATTTAGTATGAAATGGATTGTGATTATCTGATGGATTTACCTTTCAAAGAAAGTTATAAATTGAATGTATATGATTAAAAAAAAGGTATCCAAGACTCCGTTGTTTAAAGACGGAGAGGGATACCAATTTGAATATATACATAAGCAGTAAACTTATGTCAATTCCCACTTATACAAAGATATTAAAAGACTATTTTAAATTTACTAATAAGGAATCCAATGGTATTCAACCCATTTATTCAATGTTTGATTCCATAATCTTTTATACAATCTTCCGCTTATATCTTTGAATTAACAGACCAGTTTCTCTTTGTATGGAAATATCTGTAGTGACTTCAGTTTCATTTGCTAAAACAGGTGTTATTATGTTCATTGATATAATCAATACTAACATAATCATTATTTTTTTCATAAATTATTTACTCCTTTATAATTGGAACATCTTTAAAACAATCATCGCTTGGATTTGATATTTCGAAACGTTTTTTGCCTAATACTAATTCATATGTTCCATCTTTATGTTTAATGATATGTCCCTTATCTATATCTGATTGATCATACATATCCTCATTGTTTGGAGGTTCAAATGCAGACTCCAAAATAATGCTATTTGTAAGTAATGGAAGAGCTAATACGACAATCATTAGAATTTTGCTCGTTTTTTTTCGATACATTCCATCCATCAAATAATTTATGCGATATTCTAACACATGTGCATGATCTTGAATCATAAAATGCGTAGATTGTCCCTTGAATTCATTTTTACTTTGAATGTTTTTTTGGATTTCTATAAGCGTATGCATATATTTCATTACTTCCTCTTTAGAAAATGGATTCGTTGTTTGATTGTCTACACGCATTTCCAAAAATAAATCAATTTTGTCTCTTAATCTATATACTGGAATAAACCACCAATACATGATAATTAATAGATTGATAATCTGTTTAGTGCACACATCATGATTTTTAATGTGCCATGTTTCATGAAGTAATATATTTTTTAAATTTTCTTGTGAAAGGTATACGTCTGGTATCAATATAGTTTTATTAAAGCCCATGACCATCGGGGAAGAAACATAGTTTGTTTTTAACACCACATAATTTTCTTCTTGATAGTTATCTATAAAATCGCTTATATGATAATGTTCTGAATGATTTTCAATACGTTTGTACATGTCTTTGGCAATTTGAATTGCGCGAATCCATTTAATCAGGTTCCATATAATGCCTAATGCCCAAACCAATAATAAGAATTGATATACTTGCACATTTGCATAAATTTTATGCTGTAACAGTTCAATGATTGGATTCATGATCAGTGGCATTACAATAGTTTTAGTAAATTTGAATTCAAGTGGCACAAACATTCTTACTACGACAACAACAATTAACACTGTAATAAAATCTGTCCGAAATAATTTATAACTTTTCTTGTATGAAAGTAATATGTCTAACAGAAGAATCAATAAAAAACTGATGCACAAAGTAATGAAAAGAGATGATGCAGAAAATCGCATTATTTTAACTCTTTCTCTTTTTCTTGAATCAATTTCTTTAATTGTTCAATCATCTTTAAATCGTTTGTGCGTTCAACAAAATAAGCTGAAATTTTTGCACGTGTATCTTCACCAATAAATGAATTCACATATTGAGCTTCGGATATAACTGGTCTATATAATCTTGTGATTGCCTTCTTGTTCTGGCCAATTCCTGCAACTTTGATATATTTGATCTCCAATAATTTTTGTAGCGTTTGCTGAATCGTATTGATACTCAAATTTTTGGAAGCTAATTTAATATCATTTGCAGACATTGCAATATCATGCTTCCATAAGATATCCATGATCTCATTTTCCTTCTTAGTAAATTGAATGTATTTCATGTAAGTTCCTCCGTCTAAATTCATTATAGCAACTCGTATGTATTTACACAAAGACTTTCATAAATATTATCGTTTATTCATTTTAACACTCTTTATAAAAATAACGATTGTAATTTTCTAAATTGTATATTATATTTGAATTAGAGATAGCGCTATCCTTGAAAAGAACAAAATATATGAAAATGTAATGAGTTATTTTGCTTACTTGTTACTGTACATGCATGTTATTCCAATATATACAAAAGAATCCATATTTAAAATGAAATACTAAATCAGATTATAGGAGGATGTTCTAAAGATGAGATGCGAAAATTTATCGAAAAGATTAAATAGATATACAATATTATTTTTAATAATGGATTTGATTATACTTTTAATTGATTTATTCAGTTGTCATAATCATACTAAATTTTTGTTTCTCATATTGACAATATTCATTATTAATTGTTTATTTTTCGATTTCTGTAAAAAACATATTGCTTATACCAAAATATCAATATTTTATATTTGGCAATTTACGGATGAAAATGCGATTTTTGGATATATAAAGTTATTGCTCTTGATTCTGATTAGTATTTGTTACTTTGCTTTTTATGATTATAGTGTTGTATCGATGATAATCTTAGCACTTAGTGGTATTGGTATTATGTTAATTGTGATGAAGAGAAGATTAAAATTTAGAAAATTATGACTTCAATAAATAATTCGAGCAGTCATATTTACAAAATCGTAATTAGTTTGTTTTGGATGATGTTATTACGATAATGAATGGAGGTGTGGTATATGACAGACGAGCAGAAAAAGATGATTGAAAAATTGAATGAAGACAATCGAAAGTTAAATGATGTGAACAAAGGAATGAAAGACTATGCTAAATACAAATTAGTTGTTGGTATTCTCGTAGTTACTATAATAATTGTCTTATTTTTTGTTCAGCGTAATACCTGATTTAATGATGGGGAAAACAGTAGAAACAGGTGGAGAAGCGAATAATTTGGAGGTTGTAGTATGGCAATGTAACCATTCAAGCGAGATAATATTATTTAAAATAAGAAAGAGGGTGTAAAAAATGAAAAAATATTTGGATACATTTTTAGTGATCATAGGATTATTGATTATTGTTGGGACAGTAATCTGTTATTTATTCTATAATTTAAATCCAACTACAATGTATGCCATCTGTGGAATTGTTTTAGTGATAATGGTTTTATTACTATATATTAGAAACTATAAGAACAATCATTATGGTGGCAAATTCAAAAATGATTTTCCTGATGCACATTAATCCGATTATTATGATTCTTTTGTATAATTTTAGATTTCTCAATAAAAGAGTATCACTTGTTGCGGTGATACTCTTTCGTAACTTTGGTTTAAGTAGAAAATAAGGCATAAAAAAAGCACCTGGCAAATGCTAGGTGCAATCTTTGACAAATGGTGGTCTCAGTCGGAATCGAACCAACGACACAAGGATTTTCAGTCCTTTGCTCTACCAACTGAGCTATGAGACCACATGGTTGCGGGAGAAGGATTTGAACCAACGACCTCCGGGTTATGAGCCCGACGAGCTACCAGACTGCTCTATCCCGCGATGTGAATTAATTAAGATGGCGCAGAAGCTGGGATTCGAACCCAGGCGCCGCTCGCACGACCTACCGGTTTTCAAGACCGGACCCTTCAGCCACTTGGGTACTTCTGCATATGTATAATTGGTGGACCCTGTAGGACTCGAACCTACGACCCGCCGGTTATGAGCCGGATGCTCTGACCAACTGAGCTAAGGGTCCAAGTTAAACTCGTTGGTGGCTGGAGTGAGACTCGAACTCACGACCTTCCGGGTATGAACCGGATGCTCTAGCCAACTAAGCTACCCAGCCGAATTAAATAAAATAATGGTCGGGATGACAGGATTTGAACCTGCGACCCCTTGATCCCAAATCAAGTGCACTACCAAGCTGTGCTACATCCCGATATTTTTAGAAAAAAAATAAATGGCGCGCCCAGCAGGAATCGAACCCACAACCTTTTGATCCGTAGTCAAACGCTCTATCCAGTTGAGCTATGGGCGCATTTATTTCAACTGAGCTTTTGTGTCTCGCTCAGTGCCCATTAAATATACCATCACTTTAAAATGATTGCAAGCACTTTTTTAAAAATTTTTTAAATTTTTTTAAATTCGTGTTTTTACACCTATAGAAGTAGTATAATTACCTATATATATAATTAGAAAAAAAGGAGATTTAAATCATGAATAACATTGAATCAGTAAAAGGACACTTAATCGTATCTTGCCAGGCACTTCCAGATGAACCTTTACATTCATCTTTTATTATGGGACGTATGGCTAGAGCGGCTAAATGGGGAGGCGCAAAAGGTATTCGTGCTAATACTGTAGAGGATATTAATGAAATTAAAAAAGAAGTTGATTTACCAGTTATTGGAATTATTAAACGAGTATATGGGGACTGTCCAGTATTTATTACACCTACAATGAAAGAAATCGATGAATTGATTGAAGGTGCACATCCAGAAATCGTTGCCTTAGATGCAACTTGTCGTGTTCGTCCAGATGGAAGAACTTTAGATGAATTGTATGCTGATATTCGTGCTAAGTATCCAGAACAAAAATTAATGGCAGACTGCTCTACATTAGAAGAGTGTCTTCATGCAGCCCAATTAGGCTTTGATTTTGTAGGAACAACATTAGTTGGATATACAGAAGAAAGTAAGGGCGATAAAGTTGAAACGAATGATTTTGAGTTAATGCGTAAATATTTAGAACAATCTAACGTACCAATGATTGCCGAAGGAAATATTGATACACCAGAAAAAGCACGCCGTGTATTAGAACTTGGATGCTTTAGTGTTGTAGTAGGATCTATTATTACTCGTCCTCAATTAATCACAAAACGATTTGTAGATTGCATTGAGGGATAAATATGTTAAAGAAGGAACAATTAGAAAAATTATTAGAGCGTTGTATGGCTTCCTCTTGTGATTTTGCCGAAATCTTTGAAGAAGAAGGTACAACCGAATCTTTATCCATGTTAAATGGAAAATTAGAAGATACAAACGTATTGATTCGTGCTGGTATTGGAATTCGTCTATATAAAGGTGTGCAATCTGTATATGGATACACAAATGAAACAAGTGAAGAATCATTAAATGCCTTAGTGGATGATTTGCGTGGTGGATTTGGCATAGAATCTAAATCTGTATCGATCTCTTTGGTTGAAGAAACTCATGAAAATCTTCATCCAATCAAGGAAAATCCTGTCAAAGCTTCATTAGAAACGAAAGTTGCCTTAATGGTACGTGCCAATGATGCAGCAAAGGCATATTCAGATAAAATTCAAAAAGTATCTGTAGGGTTGGCAAGTGTATGCCAAAATGTACAGATTTCAAATAGTGAAGGAAGACTTGTACATGATACAAGAATTCGTTGTCGTATGTCTGTATCCTCTTTTGCCCAAGATGGCCAAAACTTACAATCTGGTTATGAAGCACCAGGTGCAAGTAAAGGCTTAGAATTCTTTGAAGAAAGAACTCCAGAATCTATTGGACAAGAAGCAAGTCGCATTGCCTTAGTATTATTAGAAGCGAAAGATTGTCCATCGGGAAAAATGCCAGTTATTATTGATAATGGCTTTGGTGGAGTCATCTTCCATGAAGCTTGTGGACATGCCCTAGAAGCAAGTTCAGTCAGTAAAAATCAGAGTGTATTCTGTAATAAATTAGGTCAAAAAGTCGCAAGTGATAAAGTTACAGCTATTGATGATGGCACAATTCCAAATGCATGGGGCTCACAAAACGTAGATGATGAGGGAAATCCCCAACAAAAACGTGTATTAATTGAGAATGGTATTTTAAAGAGTTATATGATAGACCGCTTGAATGGTCGAAGAATGGGACTGGAATCGACTTCGAGTTCACGTCGTCAGTCTTATAAATTTGAAACTACTTCGCGTATGACAAATACATATATTGCGGCTGGAAATGATGATTTTGATGAAATGTTTGAAGGAATCAAGCGAGGACTATACGCAAAGAAAATGGGTGGTGGAAGTGTAAATCCACAAACCGGAGAATTTAACTTTGCCGTATTAGAAGGTTATTTAATTGAAGATGGCAAGATTTCTTATCCAGTAAAAGGGGCTTCTTTAATTGGTAATGGTGCAGATATCCTATTTAATATTGATCGCGTGGGTAAAAATTTAGAGCGCGGACAAGGTATGTGTGGCTCTAGTTCGGGTTCGATTCCTACAGATGTAGGTCAACCGGCCATTCGTGTTTCACAAATTACAGTAGGAGGTACGGCCAATGAATAAACAATTATGGATTGAGAAAGCACTTGGCCTAGGTATTCAGGAATTTGAAATCTATCAATCTACAACGGTTGAAAAAGAAATGACTTGGTTTCAAGGACAAATGGACACTTTAGTATCCAGCAAAGTGACAGGTACAAGTATTCGTGGAATTGTAGATGGAAAAATGGCCAATATGGCATTGGAAGAAATAGACGATTCTATGTGTGAAACTGTTTTAAAATCATTGATTGAACAAGCACATATTATTTCAAATGAAGAAACCGATTCATTAAGAAAACCTGAATCCATTGATTATGTAAAAAAAGATGTGACTTGGAATATGGCTAGTACAGAATATGTGAAGGATATTCTTCAAAGCTTAGAAACTAAGATTTTAGCCTATGATCCACGTGTCATTCAAGTTGGATATTTAGGCTATAGCCAAGGCAGTGGAAGCCGCAGTATTGTGAATAGCTTAGGCATGGATGTGCAAGATGCGGATGAAATGCAGTACATTGTTGCCAGTGTTGTTGTTAAAGAAAATGAAGAAGTCAAGGATGCAAGTTTAGTTGAAGTTGTTTATGACTTTGAAAAGTATGATTTGGATTCATTTGTATGCCGTGTTTGCGATAAGGCTTTAAATAAATTAAAGGCTACACCAATTCCAAGCTGTACATGTCCAGTCATCTTTGAAAAGGATGCGATGACATCTTTATTTGCAGCATTTACTGGTTTATTTAATGGGGAATTAATGTATAAGGGAATTTCACCTTTAAAAGATAAGTTTAACGAACAAATTTTCTCTGAACAAATCACAATTGTTGATGATCCAAAGAATACGGATTGTCTAAGTATTGCCAATTTTGATGATGAGGGATGTCCAACTTCTTCAAAAACGTTGGTGAATCACGGAAAATATGTTATGATGCTTCATGACACAAGAAGTGCCAATCGAATGCATACAAATAGTACAGGAAATGGTTTTAAATCGGGCTATGCATCTAGCGTAAGTGTACAACCAATGAATTGTTATATCGTACCTGGAAATGATAGTTTTGAGGATTTATGTACAAAAATTAAGGATGGCTTTGTCGTACAGAATTTAGCTGGACTTCATGCTGGACTTGATTTTGTTTCTACAAACTTCTCACTACAATGCTCAGGCTTCTGGGTAAAGGATGGTAAAAGAGATAAGAATGTTACCTTGGTTACCGTCGCAAATAATTTCTTAAATATGATGAAACACGTAATTAGTGTGGGTAACGATTTAGATTGGAGTTATCACCAGGTTGTAAGTCCAAGTATCGCATTTGTTGAGTGCACGATTTCAGGGGAATAATTATGGTAAAAGAATTTAAAAATGAAAAACTACAAGAAACATTAATTGTATTTAATAGAGAAAAAACAGATTCAGCATTTAGAAATTTGTTGGATGCGTTTATTTCGACTAATTTTCTAATTCCAGCACAATGGGATAAAGATCCTTCTCGCAATGAAAAGGGAGTCTTAGTCTTTGAACCAAATACACAATTCCAATTGTCTTTGATTCAAAATGATAAGGGAGATAGTTTCTTTCCCGTCTTCTCAAGTATGGATCAATTGAAAAAATGGGATCAAGATAGTGAAATCCATTCCTTGGTTATGACATATAATCAATATATGCCATTTGTGAAGATGGCATTAAACCAGATTCATGGCATTGTGATCGATCCATTTGGAGCGAATGTTTTATTAGACTGCAACTTATTGGTTGAACTTGATAAAAGTCGTGGTTCACAAGTGAGTGAAAATCCAATTCATAAAGGAGATAGTTTAAAGCTTCGTGATCCTATTTCAAGTGTAACAGAACTTCAAAGAGCTATCTGCGAATTTGGTGACTCTCATCCAGACATTCTTTCTATTTATTTGAAAGAAAGAATTGTCAAAGATCAGCCTAGCCACTGGTTCTTAGTCGTGGATATGATCAATGATGATAAACAAACAATTCAGGATTTAGGAAACTTCTGTACGCCTGTAAGTTATGGAAAAGGTTTTGAATTCATGTTTGGAAGTATGGAACTTGCCAAGAAAATTATGGCGGATACCATTCCAACATATGTAAAGGTTACAAAGTAATTAAGGTGCAATTCAGCACCTTTTTATTAAATAAAAAGAAAAGATTAGTGATAGTTTCGCATTTATGTATGGCGAATAGGAGGTATCATGGCTTCAGAAGCAAAGCTTAGAGCTAACAGTAAATCGAATAAGATTAATACAAAGATGATTTGCGTTCGTTTAAGTTACAACACGGACGCAGACATCATAAAGAAATTAGATGAAGTTGATTCTAAAATGGGATATATCAAAGAATTAATCAGAAAAGATATGCAGGCTCAAAAAAAATAGTCTGCATTTTTAGTGAAATAGTTTTTGGCATATTTTCTGTTAAAATTGATGTCTTCTAGAGTATGCATGAGCACGAAATATTATCATAATAATAGGTAGAATATATTTGTACGATTCTTATATAATAGAAGTATGAAATTACCTGAATATATATTAGAAATCATTCAAAAAATAAATGATATTGGATATGAAGCGTATGTGGTAGGTGGATGTGTACGTGATTATTTACTAGATCGTCCAATTCATGATTATGATATTTGTACAAGTGCCAAACCCGAAGTGATATTAAATCTATTTGATCGAAGTGTGGGAACAGGACTCAAACATGGAACGGTAACGGTTTTATCGAATTCACCCGTTGAAATCACAACCTTTCGTTTAGAGAGTGAATACAAGGATCATCGTCATCCAGATAGTGTGAAATATGTATCTACAATTGAAGAAGATTTATCAAGACGTGATTTTACTGTGAATGCGATGGCTTATCATCCAAGTCGTGGCTTGATTGATCCATATGGAGGACAATTTGATCTTAAAGCGAAAGTCATTCGATGTGTGGGTAATCCAGATCGAAGATTTAATGAAGATGCTCTAAGAATGTTGCGTGCCTATCGTTTTTGTGCAAAACTTGGCTTTTCGATGGATGAAACAGTTAAAAAATCCATTGATACAAATGCATCTTTGATTCAATATGTATCGATAGAAAGAATCGTGCATGAATTAAAAGAAATCATGGAAACAAATCCACAAGTATTGCAAAACATGACACTTCTTTTAAAACCCGTATTTAATGAGTTGGATTTGGCATTGAGGTGTAGTCAAAACTCAATCTATCACTATACGGATGTCTTGCATCATACTTTAGATGCGATGTGCTATTTAAAACCATATGATGAAACCTTGGCCTTTGCGCTATTATTCCACGATTTAGGCAAAGTACAAGTAAAAACAACGGATTCGAATGGAAAGGATCATTTTAAGCATCATGCGAAGGTAGGAAGTGAATTATCGAAAGAGCTTTGTCGACGCTTTAAACTTACAAATGAACAAAGAAAGTGGATTCCATTCTATGTCTTACATCATGATGATAAATTTACTTGTGATTTAGATTGTATTTTTAAGTATCGCGTTACATATCATTTGGATGAAGAACACTTATTGAACTTACTTCAAATACGCTATTGTGATGCGATGGCCCATTCTGAATTAGGGCAAAAATCAGCTAAAGATGTAGAACTTTTCCATGCGTATTACATCCAAAATAGAAATCGCTGTATGAGTATATCTCAACTTGCATTGAATGGAAAAGATATTATAAAGGCTACAAATTTAAGAGGAAAACAGATTCAAGAAGCTCTGAATCTGTGTTTAAAATACGCTTTTTATCATCCGGAAAAAAATAGGAAAGAAGAATTATTGAATATGCTAAAAAATGAGTTATGATCGTTCATAACTCATTTGTGCTAATGTCTTTTTAAAGTTTTTAATAAATAGCGTTACTGTTGTGCTTACCGCAATAAAGTCTGCGATAGGTTCTGCAACAAATACCGCAAAGATATGATTGGATAAGATGTTTGGCAAGATAAAAATTAATGGAATTAAGACAATGATCTTTCTAAAGATAGCTAAGAAAACGGAAATCTTGGCATTTCCAAACGCAATGAATGTTTGTTGGCAAGAAATCTGAAGTCCCATCAATAAGACGCATGCCATATAGATACGAATGGCCCAACTTGCCATTGCCATTAAGTCTGGATCATTTGTGAAGATAGAAATAAATACTTGTGGGAATAATTCCACTAAAAGCCAGATGATACTTGCGTATGCGAAACAACATAGTGTTTGAAGTAAAAAGCCTTTTTTAACACGATCTGCATTTTGGGCACCAAAGTTATAACTGATGATGGGTTGTCCACCTTGCGTTAAACCTTGAAGTGGCATCATCGCAAACTGCATAACACTTGTTAGAATGGTCATACTTCCAATCGCAACGTCACCTCCAAATTTAGATAATTGCATATTAAAACATAAAGAAATCAAGCTTTCTGTTGACTGCATCACAAAAGGTGCGATACCTAAAGCTAAACTAGGAAATAATAGGCTTGGTACGATTTTAAAGTTTTCTTTTTTTAACTTAAGAACAGTCTGTTTACCACTCAAAAAACGAATGACCCAGATTGCACTGATGGCTTGCGAAATGATGGTAGCTAGTGAAGCCCCTCTTACTCCCATATTGAATCCAAAGATAAAAATAGGGTCTAAAATAATGTTTAAGATAGCTCCAATTAAAACGGTCATCATACTTGTTTTAGAGAAACCTTGACAAGAAATAAAGGCATTCATCCCAAGTGTCATTTGGACAAAAATGGTTCCTAAGGCATAAATATCCATATATTGTTTGGCATAAACAATTGTTTTTGAACTTGCCTGGAATAATTGTAGTAGTGGTGTTTGAAAAGCTAATAAACATACAGTTAGTGTTAATGAAATCACAATCAATGCGATAAAACAATTGCCCATGATTTTTTCAGCCGTTGGATTATCTTGTTTACCCATATATATACTAGCTCTTGGAGCACCTCCCATACCAACTAAACACGCAAAGGCGGATACAATCATTATAATTGGAAGACAAACGCCTACGCCTGTTAGGGCAATGGCCCCTACATTTTGAATGTGACCAATATACATGCGGTCAACCACGTTATAGAGTAAGTTAACAATTTGACTTAAAATGGCTGGTACTGCCAACATAAAGAGTAACTTACCAACTTTTTCGTGTCCTAAATCCACTTCGGACGCCGTTGTAAACTTCATTTTAATTCGCTCCTTCTATTTTTTCATTCATTTTATTCATTGTCTCAATCATGCAATGAATATCTTTTGTGGGGATGTCCTTGAATAAAACTTGATTGATTTTATCAATCTCAATAGATATTTTTTCTAATACAGGAATCGCTTCTTCCGTTAATTCAATATAAGAAATCCTTCTGTTTTCTAAAACTTTCTTCATTGTGATCAATCCCTTTTGTTGCAAACTCGTTACACTTCGAGAAACCAAAGCTTTTGAAACACCGAGTACAACACGAAGCTGTGTGCTTGTCGTAATGGATGTGTTGTTTTGTAGTAAAATCAGAATTGAAATTTCATTTGGGGAAAAAGTGTATTCTGAAAATCGATCTTTGATTTGTTTGCCGTAATATTCACGCAAGCGATTGGATAAACGTAAAAATTCTTCTATAGTCAATATATTCCCTCCTAATGTTCACTTGTGAACAGTTCAATTGTAAACAAGTGAATGAATGATGTCAACGATTTGTATTTAAAGTAATTATATTTTTTATTGACATAACAAAAACATCGTGTTACCATGTAAACGTATTCAGTGAGGATTGTAACTGTTAAGCAGGCAACACCTTGATGATATTAATAAATAAATATGTGAGGATATTTGTTTTTTGATATGATTGAGGTGTTTTTTTTATTTATGGGTAAGCAGGTGAGAGAATGAGATTAAAAAAAGCATTTAATAACAATGCTCTTCTAGCATTGGATGAAAATGAAGAAGAAGTCATTGTGATGGGGAAGGGAATCGCTTTTGGAAAAAAGAGTGGAGATAGGATTGATGAGTCGTTGATTCAAAAAAAGTTTGTTTTTGATAAAAGTGAATTAAATGAAAAGTTTTCTCAATTGTTTGATGAAATTCCACAGCAATATGTCGAATTAACTGTATCAATAGTTGAAATGGCGCAAAAAGAATTGGGTGTAAGATTTGATTCAAGTATATATTTAGCTTTATCTGATCATATTACATATGCTGTTCGTCGTTATAAAAAGAATGAAAATTTAAAAAATGCATTATTATTTGAAGTAAAAAAGTTTTATCCAAACGAGTTTAAAGTCGCTTTAAAATCCTTAGATATGATTCAATATGAAACGGGATGTATTATGACTGAAGATGAGGCTGGATATATAGCAATGCATTTTGTGAATGCACAACAAAATGGAGAGGAAATGTCACAAACTGTTAAAGTGACAAAAATGGTAGAAGATATTCTGCATATAGTGGAATACCATTATCAAATAAAATTGGATGAAAACTCCTTAAATTATACTCGTTTTGTTACGCATATTCGATATTTTGCGCGTAGATTGTTTGCGAAAGAATTGAATCAAGATACGGATGACATTCTTTATCAACAAATTAGAGAACGTTATCCAGATGCTTATCGTTGTGTTTTAAAAGTAAAGAAGTATATCAAAGAGAATTGTGACATAGAATTAACGAATGAAGAAATGACTTATTTTATGTTACATATTAATCGTGTTTGTTCTAGAATTAAAAGTTAGCTTTCAGGCTTGTAACTGTTAGGCAGGCAATAACCTGAGCTTATGAATGATTTCGAAGGGATTCGTTGTCTTTTTCATATGCTCAGGTTTTTATTTTTGGTAGTAACTGTGCAATCAGTCTACATATATTAGAAATTGAAAGATTATGGTACCAATCTTAAAATTTATCAAAAATCAGGAGGAAATTATGAATAAGTATGAAACTATAGCCAATGAAGTTGTAAAAAATATTGGCGGAACAGAAAATATAGAATCTGTTACAAATTGTATGACTCGTTTAAGATTTACATTAAAAAATGTGTCTAAGGTAGACGTAGAATCTTTAGAAAAAGTAAAAGGTGTACAAGGTGTTGTAAATAAAAATGGTCAATTCCAAGTAGTTATTGGATCAGATGTATCACATGTATGTGATGAAATAAAAAAAATGGGTAGCTTTTCTGAAACTGTAAATGCAAACAGTGAAGAAAATGTATCTTTAGTAAATCGCGTATTAGGTGCAATCACAGCTATTTTCCAACCAGTAATTCCTGCTATTTGTGGTGCAGGTATGATCAAAGCTGTATTAGCGTTATTGACAGCATTTCATGTTGTGGAAGCTACTTCACAAACTTATGTTTTATTAGCTATGGTAGCTGATTCAGCATTCTATTTCTTACCTATTTTCTTGGCTGTTTCAAGTGCTAAAAGATTTGGATGTAATACATTTATTGCGGCTGTTCTAGGCGCTATGTTGATTCACCCAACTTATGCTGGAATTGTTTCTTCTGGAGAAGCTTTTAAATTTATTGGTTTACCAATTAAACTTGTTTCCTATGGAAGTAGTGTAGTGCCAGCAATTCTAATTGTTTGGGCTCAATCTTATGTAGAAAAATTTGCAAAGAAAATTAGCCCTAATGCAGTTAAAGTATTCTTAGTTCCTTTAATTGTATTCTTGATTATGACGCCATTGGCATTTGTTGTAATTGGTCCATTAGGTTCATTTGTTGGTGATATTTTATGTAATATTTTTGATTTCTTAAATAATCAAGCTCGTTGGGTAATTCCGGTATTAATGGGTGCATTCTGTCCATTGTTTGTTATGACAGGTATGCATTATAGTTTTATGCCAGTGCAACTAGCACAATATGCAACATTAGGATATGGAACGTTGTTAGGTCCTGGTATGTTAGCAAGTAATATTTCGCAAGCAGGTGCATGTTTTGCGGTGGCATTAAGAACAAAAGACAAAGAAATGAAATCAACAGCATTATCTAGTGCAACAACAGCTTTATTTGGAATTACTGAACCAGCCCTTTATGGTGTTACTATGAAATTGAAAAAGCCTCTTTGGACAGTTATGATCAGTGGTGGTATTGCTGGTCTTTGGGGTGGACTAACAAATATGCGTACATATGCAAGTGCTACAGCAGGTGTAACGGCTTTACCAGTATACATTTGTGATGATTTATCTAATGTTAGAAATGCATTTATTTGTATTGTGATCGCATTAGTAAGTTCTTTTGTATTAACTTTATTGTTTGGCGTGCCAAAAAATGAAGATACTTCTTCTGACAACGAAGTTTTTGAGGTGGATAACACAAAATTGAATAAATATACTGAAATTGTTTCTTGCATGAATGGTAAGGTTGTTCCTTTAGAAAATGTGGAAGATGATGTTTTTTCTAAAAAAATCATGGGTCCAGGTGTAGCAATTCTTCCAAGTGAAGGAAAAGTATATGCTCCTTTTGATGGAGTTGTAAATACTGTTTTCCCTACAAAACATGCATATGGTTTAACTAGTGTAGATGGAATTGAAACGATTATTCATTTAGGATTAGATACTGTGAATTTAGAAGGTAAATATTTTGATGCTAAAGTGAAGAGTGGTCAAAGCGTAAAAAAAGGCGATTTGTTAGCTGAATTTGATTTAGAGGCATTACAAAATGAAGGCTATAATATGGTAACGCCTGTTATTATCACAAACAGTGATCAATTTATTGATGTAATTGAAACACAAAAATCAGATGTAAAAGTAGGCGATGAATTAGTGAAAGTATTTCGTTAAAAAATAGAAAGTCAGGTGTTAAAATGAAATTTCCTAAGGAGTTTTTATGGGGTGGCGCAACGGCAGCCAATCAATGTGAAGGTGCATGGAACGAAGATGGCAAAGGTGCTAGTATTCAAGATTATATGCCACATGGAATTATGCAAGGACCTAGTGAAGTCATTGATGAACATAATTTAAAATTAAAAGGAATTGATTTATATCATCATTATAAAGAAGATATTGCTTTATTTGCTGAAATGGGATTTAAGGTGTATCGAATGAGCATAGCATGGTCTAGAATTTTCCCAAATGGCGACGATGAAAAACCGAATGAAAAAGGATTAGAATTTTACGACAATGTATTTGATGAATGCAAAAAGTACGGAATTGAACCACTAGTTACTTTATCTCATTATGAAACACCTTATCATTTGGCAAAAAAATATGACGGCTGGAAAAGTAGAGATTTAATAGGATTTTATGAAAAATATGTTCGTACAGTATTTACTCGTTATAAAGGAAAGGTTCATTATTGGATTACATTTAATGAAATTAATAGTATTTGGCATTTCCCTTTGATGGGTGCTGGCATTTTAACACCAAAAAATTTATTGAATGCACAAGATTTATATCAAGCAGCGCATCATGAATTGGTAGCTAGTGCATTAGCAACTAAAATTGGTCATGAAATTGATTCTGAGAATAAAATTGGATGTATGGTTTTAGGTCTTACAAGTTATCCGAGAACATGTAATCCTGATGATGTTATCGCTACTATGGAAGAAAGTAAACGTGGATATTTCTTTACAGACATTCATATGCGTGGATATTATCCTTCTTATGCTTTAAAAATGATGGAAAAAGAAGGCGTGGTACTTGATGCTACGGATGAAGATTTAGAAATATTAAAGAATACATGTGACTTTTTATCGTTTAGTTACTATATGTCGAAATGTATTGCTTCAAACCCTGAACAATATGAAAAAGGTAAAGGAAATTTAACTACAGGGGTAAAAAATCCTTATCTACAGGAAAGTCAATGGGGATGGCAAATTGACCCAAAAGGGTTAAGATATTTGTTGAATACATATTATGATCGTTATCAAAAGCCATTGTTTATTGTAGAAAATGGCTTGGGAGCAAAGGATACATTGCTTTCAGAAGAAAAAGATGGTTATTGGGTAGAAGACGATTATAGAATTCAGTATATGAATGATCATTTAACACAAGTTTCAAAGGCAATCAACGATGATGGTGTAGAAGTTATGGGATATACATCATGGGGATGTATTGATTTAATAAGTGCATCAACTGCTGAAATGAAAAAGCGATATGGTTTTATTTATGTGGATCGAAATAATGATGGTACTGGCTCATTTAAGCGATATAAAAAGAAAAGCTTTTATTGGTATAAAAAAGTTATAGAAACGAATGGGCAAATTATTAGCTAAGTGAATGAATTTTCATTTAGCTTTTTTTAATTTAATAATTGATAAAAATATACTGTGACGTAATTGACTATTTGAATAATGTGCTATAATTTTAATTAATTGGGGGTGGGATATGCATGACGTTAAAAGAACTAAAAATAGGACAGAGTGCATTGATAAAGGCCGTTGGAGGAACGGGTGCATTAAGACAACACTTTCTAGATATGGGAGTCATACCTGGAGCTGAGGTTACAGTTGTAAAGTTTGCGCCTATGGGCGATCCAATGGAACTGCAAATTCATGGTTATGAATTGTCGCTTCGTTTAGATGAAGCTGAAAAAATATTGGTTGAATTAATTGATGAGAGAACACGAAAGCATGAGAGTGCAGAAAATATAAATAATACAGTTCACCCTGGACTTGGTGAAGATGGTAAATATCATGTAAAGGCAGATGAACATCCTTTGCCAGAAGGAACATGTTTGACATATGCCTTGGTAGGAAATCAAAACTGTGGAAAAACCACTTTGTTTAACCAACTCACTGGATCGAATCAGCATGTAGGAAATTTTCCAGGTGTAACCGTCGATCGAAAGGATGGTCCAATCAAAGGGTATCCAAATACAATGGTGACAGATTTACCGGGTATTTATTCGATGTCACCTTATACGAGTGAAGAAATTGTATCGCGTAATTTTGTGTTAAATGATAAGCCTAAGGCTATCATTAATATTGTAGATGCTACAAATATTGAGCGAAACCTGTATTTGACTATGCAACTTTTAGAAATGAATATTCCGATGGTTGTTGCACTTAATATGATGGATGAAGTGGCCAACAATCAAGGTTCGATTGATATCAATGGTATGGAGGCTATGCTTGGTGTACCAGTAATACCTATTTCTGCAGCTAAAAACCAAGGTGTTGATGAATTGATTGAACATGCGATTCATATTGCGAAATATCAGGAAAGACCAGGCCGTTTAGATTTTTGTGGGGAAGATGATTTCGGTGGAGCCGTTCACCGTTGTATACATTCCATCTGTCATTTGATTGAAGATCATGCCAAAAAGACAGATATTCCTTTGCGTTTTGCGGCTAGTAAAATTATTGAAGGCGATAATTTGATTCTTGATCGTTTGGATTTAGACGGAAATGAAAAAGAAATGATTGAACACATTGTGCTTCAAATGGAAAAAGAGCGTGGACTCGATCATAGTGCGGCCATTGCCGATATGCGTTTTTCTTTTATTGAAAAGGTTTGTGAACAAACGGTTGTTAAGCCTAAAGAAAGTAAAGAGCGTGTTCGAAGTGAAAAAATTGACCGCGTTTTAACGGGTAAATATACTGCAATTCCTATGTTTATTGGAATTATGTTACTTGTATTCTATCTAACATTTAATGTAGTTGGAGCATGGCTTCAAGAATTGTTAGAATTCGGTATTGATTGGATCACACAAGTAGTGGATGCATGGATGACAAGTGCTCACGTAAGCTATGCTGTACATAGTTTGGTGGTTGATGGCATCTTTGCGGGTGTAGGTTCTGTCTTATCTTTCTTACCTATCATTGTGACACTATTCTTCTTTTTATCTATGATGGAAGATAGTGGATATATTGCGCGAGTAGCCTTCTTTATGGATAAACTATTAAGAAAGATTGGGTTGTCAGGAAGAAGTATCGTTCCTTTATTGATTGGATTTGGATGTACGGTACCAGCCGTTATGTCAACACGTACTTTGCCTAGTGAAAGAGACCGTAAGATGACGATTTTGTTGACGCCATTTATGTCTTGTACCGCAAAATTACCTATTTATGCCTTTTTTGTGAATGCATTCTTTCCAAAACAAGGTGGTCTAGTAATGACAGGACTTTATGTTTTGGGCATTGTTACAGGTGTTTTAGTTGCGTTCTTATTTAAAAACACTTTATTTAAAGGAGAAGCTGTTCCATTTGTGATGGAACTTCCAAACTATCGTTTGCCTGGATTAAAGAATGTGAGTCAATTGTTGTGGGAAAAGGCAAAGGATTTCTTACAAAAAGCCTTTACTGTTATTTTTGTGGCAACTGTACTTGTGTGGTTCCTTCAAAGCTTTAATTTACAATTTGACATGGTCAAAGATTCAAGCCAAAGTATTTTGGCAATGATTGCCGGATGGATTGCTCCTGTATTTGCACCATTAGGACTTCAAGATTGGCGTATTGTGACATCGTTGATCAGTGGATTTATGGCTAAAGAAAGTGTTGTTTCTACACTACAAGTATTATTTGTAGGTGGTGTACATAGTGCATTAACTACATTATCAGCTGCTTCTTTACTTGTATTCTGTTTGATTTATTCACCATGTGTTGCAGCTATCGCATCTATTAAACGAGAACTCGGTGCAAGATGGGCAATTGGTGTAGTTGCATGGCAATGTGTACTTGCATGGATTTTAGCCTTTATTGTTCATGTGATTGGTTCTGTATTATAAGTAGCTTTAATGCTACTTTTTTTTTGAAAGAAGATGTTTTATAATTTTTTCATATCTAAGGGAGGATGTTTACTTATGTATAAGTTAATTGCGTGTGATTTAGATGAAACTTTGATTAAACCTGATCGAACAATTGATTCTAGAGATATTGAGGCCATTAAGAAGTTGAAAGATTTAGGTGTTAAATTTGTACTGGCTACAGGAAGAGGTTATAACACAGTTCAGGGTACATTAAAGGAATTGGACCTTTTCGATGAAGCAAACCAATATGTGATTTCATATAATGGGGGTGCTATTACTGAAAATAAGGACAATCGACTTTTACATTTTGAAGGTATTTCTTTTGAAAAAGCTGAAGAATTATATAAGCGTGGATTGAATTATGATGTAGTCATTCATGTATATACGCGTGATGCGGTATATGCATATAACTTAACGGAAGATGAAAAAAGATATGTGCAGAATCGTCAGGAAATGATTGAGGTATTTGATCAGAATCTTGATTTTTTAAAGGGGCAAGAAATTGTAAAAGTATTATATACAAATACAGATTTTGAGTATCTTCAAAGTATTGATCGTGATCTAAAGGATATTACGTATGATATGGATGTTTCTTATTCAAGTAATCGTTATATTGAATTTAATCATAAGGGTGTAAATAAGGGGGCTGGACTAAAAAAACTAGCCGATCTATTACATATTGATATTCAGGATACGATTGCGATTGGGGATAACTATAACGATTTATCTATGATCAAGGATGCTGGTTTAGGTGTTGGAGTACAAAATGCCGCGCCTGGTATTAAACCAGATTGTGACTATATCACAACGGCTACTTGTGAAGAAGGTGCTGTTTGTGAAGTTATTGAAAAATTTGTATTAAAAGGAGAGTAAGATGAAGAAACTCATTCAATTATATGTTTCTTGGTTTAAGATGGGTCTATTTACTTTTGGTGGTGGATATGCCATGTTGCCAATGATTCAAAAGGAAGTTATTGAAAAGTATCATTGGGCTACAGAAGATGAAGTCATGGATTATTATGCGATTGGTCAATGTACACCTGGCGTTATTGCGGTCAATACATCGACATTTATTGGATATTATCAAGCCGGTATTCCAGGAGCGATTGCAGCTACTCTAGGTGTAGTTACTCCATCCATTATCATTATTAGTGTGATTGCTGGTTTGATCACAAACTTTTCAAGTTTAGCCATTGTTCAACATGCACTAAATGGAATTCGTGTAGCTGTATGTATGTTGATGATCAATGCGGTATTGAAACTAGGTAAGGGCAATATTAAAAATAAGATTGGTTTCTTGATTTTTGCGGTGGCCCTTATTTTTGCGATGTTTACTAAAGTATCTACTGTACTACTTGTGATTGGTGCTGGTATTGCGGGTGTTGTTTTCTCAAGAATAGGGTGGTTAAAGAAAAATGACTAAATTGTTACTCATGTTTTTAGAATTTTTCAAGACTGGACTATTTGCGGTAGGAGGAGGTCTTGCGACCATTCCTTTCTTAAGAGAGATTGGGGTTCGTTATGGCTGGTATACTATGAGTGATCTATCTACAATGATTGCCGTAAGTGAATCTACACCAGGTCCAATGGGTGTCAATATGGCTAGTTACGTAGGTTTTAGTCAATATGGTGTATTAGGTTCGATTATAGTAACACTTGGCTTGGTTTTACCAAGTTTGATTATTATTTGTATCATTGCGAATTTCTTAGAGAAATTTAAAGAGGCAAAGCTGGTTCAACAAATCTTTGCCGGATTAAAACCTGCTGTTGTTGCCTTTATTGCCGTGGCTACCATTGATATTTTGGTGACAACTTTATTTGGTGATTATACTTTCTCAACATTTCACTGGAAACAATTTATTTGCCTATTCATATTGTTGGCGTTGAGTAAGTATAAACCTAAATTACATCCAATCTGGTTTATTGTAGCTAGTGCGGTTGTAGGAATTGTATTTGCGTTTTAAGTCATAGGGAAACTTATGGCTTTTTTCTTTTAGGTAAAATAAAAAGCAATGTCCGGGCTTGACATTGCTTTAGGGAGAGGAAAATTATTAAGATAAAAATGTATCTTGAGTTTATAGGGTTGAATAATTTTCCAAAGGGTTAATCATAAGATAAGGCATTTCTTATGATACTTAAAATATATATTTTTTTGGTACTTAACGCAATGAACACATATTTTGATTTGTACATTATTATGTGTGTAATCTTTTTGTAGTTTGTGTTAAGCTACTAAGTAGAAGGAGATGATTTTAATGTGTACCGCATTAAGCTTTAATCAGTTTTTTGGAAGGAATTTAGATTATGAATTTTCATATGGAGAACAAGTAGCTGTGGCTCCACGTAATTATGATTTTCATTTTAGACATTTAGATAAACATGAAAGTCACTATGCTTTGATTGGTATGGCCCATGTATTTGAAGAGTATCCATTATATTATGATGCCATGAATGAGAAAGGCTTGGGAATGGCTGGATTAAACTTTGTTGGGAATGCGAAGTTTTATGAAGTAAAAGAAGACAAGAACAATGTGGCTGCCTTTGAATTTATTCCTTGGATCTTATCGCAATGTGCAAGTGTCAAAGAGGCAAAGGCTGTATTAGAAAATACAAATGTTTGTGCCACACCATTTAATGAACGCTTTCCAGTAGCTGAATTACACTATATGATCAGTGATGAAAATGAAAGTATTGTCGTTGAGTGTATGGAAGATGGTATGCATGTATATGATAATCCTACGCATGTTTTGACAAACAATCCGCCATTTCCTATGCAGTTATTTCGTTTGAATGATTATATGTATTTATCAAATAAACAACCTAAAAATAATTTTGGCTTGGACTTAACTGCCTATTCACGTGGGTTTGGAGCTATGGGACTTCCTGGAGACTTATCGAGTGGATCTAGATTTGTGCGTGTTGCCTATACAAGAGCAAATGCGACAAGTGACAAGAATGATTTAAATCAATATTTCCACATTATTGGTAGTGTTACGCAACAAAAAGGTCTTTGTGAAGTAGAACCAGGTAAGTATGAATATACAATTTATACGTCTTGTTGCGACTTAAGAAATGGAATTTACTATTATACGACATACAATAATCATCAGATTAGTGGTGTAAATATGTTTAATGAAAATTTGGATAGTGAAGTACTTATTTCGTATCCAATATTTGAAGAAGAAATGATTCATATGCAGAATTAATTTTTTAATGACATGAACTTATATTGGTTATGTTTTGTTTAAAAGAGAAGAAAGAAAGCCTACTGGAAATGGTTCCATGTAGGCTTTTCTAATAGTTCATAAGCTGCTTTTGCATTTCTAACGTTTGTGTTTGAGAATTTATCAAATAATTTATAATTGTTTAATCTGACCATTAATTTTTTATCCATTCTTGGAAAGTGAAAAGGAAATAATTTATCGAATCTTTCACTTTCACTGATTAGAATGGATGTTACTTCATTGTTTATGGATATATAGCTTAAAAGATCTTGAATGGCTTGTGAGTCAAAATAAATTAAAGTTTCGACATGGGCTTGTTTATCTTTTGTGGAATATATCGCAAATCCTTTTGGTTGTTTATCTTCATTTGTGATTGTGACAATGGATTTTCCTAAATTTTGATGGTATTGAATAAGTTGATCGAATTCATCTTCACTTAATAGAATGCTGCCGTCAAAATACTGCATAAATTGGAAATATAATGGGTATAAATTCTCTGCTTTTTGTTTGATGTGGAATGGGTTTCCACTTCTGCATAGTGGAGCTCCAATCCAATATTCTTTTGTGTTTGAAATATGCTGAAAGCTTTTGGCTTCAAATAATTTTGGCATATTTGTATATGTGATGGTTAATAAATCGTTATAGGTAGCTTGTGAGATGGCGGCATCTAATAAGTAAGAAAATTGTTTTCTTTGTCTATAATCAGGTAAAGTTGCAGCCATACCAATCACAGATACACGTATTTGTCGATCCAAAAACATCATCGTTCTTTTTGTGACTTGAAGACAGGAAGTAATCTTATCATCTTGCCAGAAGCAGAACATGTGTTGTGGATTATATTGATATTTCATCCAGACATCAACTTCATTTTCATTCATATTGAAGGCAGATTTAATCAATAAGTCTTTGATTTGTGCATCATAACCAACACTGTTGTGACAAATCATTGTTCATCTCCATCATCTTCATGTTCCGTATATTCAACATCAATAGCTCCATGTTTTGGTGGTGATTTTGGTTGTTCGTTTTGGTTTTGCGTACTATTGTAAGTGTGAACATGTACATGTCTTCTTTGTGTGAATAGGGAAATGATCCAGAAGACAATGATGATTGGTAAAATAAATGGAAGTAGCCAACTTGCTAACGTCCAAAAAATAAAGATGACTACGAAAAATGCTATAAGGGTAAGAATACTATCCATAAATGTACCTCGCTTTTCTAAAGTATATCATATTCATTGTGCGTAAATTAAATTACGCATTCGGTTTCTATATCTTGTATATATTGAATTTGTATCTTTCCGTTTGTAAGTTCCATTAAATCTTTAGAAATATCTTCTTGAATAAGGAAATGATAGACTACATCTTCTTCATATTGTTGTTCAATGACTTCAATATTTTGTGTTCTAAAGTAATGGTCAACCTTTCCAATCAAATCATAAGAAAAATGAATTTGATATTCTTGAAGGGTTGTAACCGTTGTTAGGGTTGCCGCTTTTAAAGCTTCAGAAACACTTGAACTATAGGCTCTTACAAGTCCTCCAGTTCCAAGCTTGATTCCTCCGAAATAGCGTACTACAACGGCTAGAATATCTTGCATATCATTATGCATTAAAACATCTAACATGGGATGACCTGCGGTTTGGCTTGGCTCACCATCGTCGTTAGATCGCATAATGTTTCCAATGATCATAGCTGTACAATGATGATTGGCATTGGGATGTTCTTTTTTTATAGCTTTTAAAAAATCCTTGGCCTCTTGTTCATCTTGCGTTCTATGAAGATAGGTAATAAATTTACTTTTTTTAATTTCGATTGTATTTATACAGTCATTTTGAATTCTTGGCATAGTTGTATTGTAACAAAAAATTGCTGTATTCTACAAGTTTAGTAACAAAGAAACCATTCTAGTGTTGGCGTCTAGAATGGTTCCTTTTTGTTTATTATTATTTTTTAGGAGAGAGATATGAATATTGGTTTATTTCTATATTCATTG
>ERZ773195.294-NODE-294-length-48477-cov-5.577093_pt1 | contig 48477 bp, 38 predicted proteins | sample MGYA00580530_ERZ773195 | MGnify/ENA primary metagenome ERZ773195 (study PRJEB29015, sample SAMEA2737751) | human gut metagenome | biome: human gut; feature: human-associated habitat; material: faeces | place: China | collected 2012 ...
GAGCACATTTTTTGTGTTCCCCTCAAAGATGCCATTTCTTAACTTAATGACATTGTGAATTTTCCCGTTTGCATCTTCATAATAATAAAACTTCTTTTCACGATCTTCCCAATTATTACCACTATAAATTGGTGCTTTTTCAATAACTACAATTTGAACTACATCTAATGGATCTACTTCATTATATTGAACAAATTCATATTTAACATTACCGTAGACATCTTTTTTCTCTTTTACCGCAACCCAGTCAAAATAACCCGTGTATTCTTTATTATCTGCTGTCTGATATTTCACAAAAAAGTTATTTCTTTTATAATTATCCTCTCCTGTATAGTTACCATTATTATCATATTTTAAACCACTATTATTGTATTGATCACTTATCTCCGTAACCTCACCAACGCCATACTTCTGGTAGAAATTATATTTTGCTAATAGTTTTGCCAAATCATCAGCCTTTTTACGGTAATCATCACCTAAATTCTGTTTATTCAAAATTGCCCTCTGTCGAATTTCCTCTAATTCTTGTTTGGCAGTATTGATTTGTCTAATTAATTTTTCTAATGTTTCATTCTTTTGAGATTCAAAAGATTCAGAAGCACTTGTAAATTCTTTTGATAAACTTTCAGATTCACTTGTATAAGTAGAAGCTTCTGTAGACGTACTTAAAGATGTACTTGTTGAAAGACTTGCAGAATCAGACTTATTAAATTCTTCTGTACTGGTGCTTGTTGAAAGAGATTCAGATACCATTTCACTTTCAGCTTCACTTCCAGAAATACTTTCACTAGAAATTTGTGATCCAACTTCTGAAATAGATCCTGATACAGAACCAGATACGGATAAAGATGCAGCTTCTTGTTCAGCACCATTTTCACTAACCGCTTTTTCATTTCCTGTCTCATCAACAGTCATGATATTTTGTTCATTATTAAAGAATTTAGGTGCATGTTTAACAAATGCTTTTTGATTTGTTTGAACAGTATTACCTTCAACTGCAGAAGTTGCAGCAGATGCTTCACTTTCAAAACTACTAGTTTCTGATTTAACTTGAGATAAAGATTCTGTTGTTGATTCAGAAACAGATTGAGATTCAATAATTTGTTCTTCTGAATGAATAACACCTTGTTCATTTTCAGCAGCATAAACGGCATTGTTACCTGCAAAAATAGTTCCGCCACCAACAACAGCACCAGCAGCAGCCATTCCCTTTAAAAGATTGTTCGATTTTTTTCTTCTTATATTCTTTTTCTTTTTCGACATTCTACTCATTCCTTCCCAAAAAACTTTTATATTTCTATATAGCCCATAAATTAGAAATAAAAAAATCAAGCAGAGCACACGAAAAGATGTACTCTTCCCTTACTAGGTTTATAGTAAACGGAAAGCTTGATTTATTCAAGTAAAAAACACGATTTCTAACCAATTTTTTTAAAAAAATCTACATTTGTTAATATGCATGAACATATATTAAAATAAGCATATAAATAATATAACCAGTATGCTAACCAGAGTTATATTTAGATAAACTCATCTAATCCAAAGCCATGATTGTATCTACAAATAATTTCTTAGTAAAATAGCCATTATTTATTAAATATTGTACATGTTTTAAATTCGAAACCATCTGATTATAATTATCTTCTGTACAATTTTGAACCATCTCATTAGCCTCTTCTAGACTTGAGACTACAAATCCAATTCCTTTTTCTTTCACAAAATCTGCATTTGATAAATAATCAGGAACTATAACCGGAATACCTGCTGATAAATAGGAAGCTAACTTATACGAACAATTCATCTTATAATATACTTTTTCATCTTTTGGATCTTCTTGATTACCCCAAACCAATCCAAAACCACCCTTAGATAATTCCAGTAACAATTCTGTTTTATTTAACCATCCACCAAAATGCACTTTAGAATAATCATAATCTGAATTATGATTACCAAAGGCATGAAGAGGTGTATCATATTGCCAATTCTGGAAAAAAGGAAATCTTGAAACATCCCCTAAAAAATAGAGTTTTCTTTCAAAAGAAGGTGTGTGTAAATCCATATGCACATTAAAATCCCACATCTTCTGTACTACATATTTCTTAACAGTCAACCCTTCTTCTACAAGTCTTTGATACATTCTTTCAGAAGGAACAATGACCAATTCTGCTTTATTGTACATATCAATAAAATAAGGCATTAAAAAATAATTGTTCTCAAATTGAATTGGAGGAACATCCTGAATAAAAAATACTACTTTTCCTCCATACGCCTTAATTCTATCAACTAAACCATTATCCCAATCCACTATATTCCATGTAGGTGATTGAAAAATAACGACATCTCCAGGCGTAACTCTAGCTATTATCCCATCATATCGCGAAGATAATTCATTTTTTGGTTCTTTATCGTAAGAATATACAAACAAACCAATTTCGCTATCGCATAAATCTTTTAAAATATCCACCACTTCATGTTGCGATAATTGAACCACGCTTCTTGGGCTAAACCCATAAACATTTGTCACATGTATTCTCATAAACATCCTCCGATTTTCTAACTATAATACATATCCACCTTGTACATACGAAAGTAAACATCTAACATCAAAGAAATCAACATTATAATCCAATCCTATTGATTCCAAATTTTGAAATGCTTTTCCACCATCTATTACCGTATCTACGATGATAGTAAATAAATGTCCCTCATTTGTGTCTATTATATTCTTAACAGCTTCAAAATTTTCTGCCACATGAATCGTATGAAACAAAGGTTTTACTTGATTAATTAAACGAATATTACTTCCATAATATATATTTATATTGTTCACATCTGAAACACGTGTAAATAGTTTCTCAAAAATTTCTATTTGAAAATCCACCTTATAAATTGAACGATTCAAAAAATCAAATGGATCATTGGACCAAGGTGTATTCAACAATGTTTTATAATACAAATAATCCATTTCTGTCTGACTATTTACAGTACATAATGTTCCAACATAATGATACACCTTATTTTTTAATTCTCTTTCATCCGCATGACGTATACTTTCCGCAAAATAATTCCAATTCTCATCAATCAACAAAGTATCATCTTTGTAAATCACATTCAATGCATCTTGATCCGGTAAATCCGATTCTGGATGTTCTTTCAAATATTCAATTGTCTGCGTATGCAAATCGCCTTTTTTTCGAATATTTTCTAAGTTCATATATAAAACACCCGAATTAAAATATTTAAATTTTTCAATCACTTTACCTCTAGTGGGATATGTCCAAATATAGCCTTTTTTCACATTCAAATCCGGCACGGCAGCCAAACAATAATCATTAATATCAATGTCCCATAATTCTTGAATATCTCTATTGAACAATAAATCGGCATCTAAATAAATAATTCGATTCAAATCACCAAGAATTTTTGGCAGCATTACTCTAAACATAGCTCCAACCGTATAATTTCCCATTTGAGCATTATATTCTTCAAACAAATCATCTGATAACGAATAAAACTGAATACGATCATCAAACTTTTCAACAATCTCAATTAATTTAATTTTATTCGCATTACTCAAAGTAGAATCATGTAGTATATGGAAACAAACCTTTGAATTTGTATGTTCCAATATAGATTGAATTGTCACACCAACCCAAGACGTATAATCCCCTGTTTTATCATACAAGCCAAAACCCACTTGTATTTCATTTTCAACAACACGATTACGCATACAAAGTAATGTATTCTCAACAAAGCATAAACACTCAATAGCATCCATCAAACACTTCTTTGTATGACCATAATTTGAATCTAAAAATACACTACAAAAACCATGATTCTTAAGAAAATGGTAATTCACATTTTTGTTTACAATGATAGAATCAGCTCTTTTTAAAAGATTTAAATAACTAGAATCCAAACACTCCCCATGTATATAAATAATTAATTTTGTACGATACGCCAAGATTTTTGCCAACAATAAACTATCATATTTATACCCATTTAATGTTGGTAACTGTAATACAACTATATCACCAAATCCCAAAGCCGAAATTATTCCATCCAAGCGCTTTGACAATTCTACATCACTATCACTATCAACAGGATATGTATAGATTCCCATTTCATAGGCCCCTAATTCAATACCAACCTTAGAAATTTTTGTCTGAGCATCCAACAATTCTTTAGAAGCATTAAATCCATTAATATTTGATATATGTAACTTCATAATAACCCCCTACATAAAACCGCCATCAAAAAACGAAAAAAACCTTTCAACGACAAAGAAATCTTTTCCATTTTTAAAGCCTAGCTCTTCTAAATTTTGTATTGCACTACAATCATCTGATTCCCAATTGACAAAAATAATGATTGGACTCTTTTCATCCTTCAATACTGACAAGTCTTTACATGGTAAAATATCAGATTCCATATTTTTCGCATATTCTAATACTCGATAATCTCCATCCTTTAGATGAATGCGACTATAAAGTGTTTTTAACTTCTTATTTTCTTCACCATAAAAAACATGTTTAACATCCGAATCACTCAATAAACAAAGCATATTTTGATACTGATAAACCCGATCATTCATTCTATCAAAGCATTGTTCAAATTGATGATACATTTCATAATCTATCCATGGAGTTCTGCAAATTGTTCTAAAATACTCTAAATCAATTTGACTATGCGAATATAGCATTAGCAAAGCAGCCGCATAATGAAAAATAGCTTTATCTAACTTTTCAACATTATCTTTTCTATGCATAAAAACAAATCGATTCCAACTACCATCCAAATATAAAACTTTATTATGAAATATAACATTTAAAGCATCTTGATCGGGTAATCCAGCTTCTGGATTTTCAACCAGAAAATCAACAACTAATTTTTTTAAATTTCCAAATTCACGAAGCTTTTTAAGATTCATATAAAGTACACCAGCATTAAAATAAGATTCTTTTTTTATTCCAGGATATTTATTTAAGATCTTAGGATAATTATGGATATCCACACCTTCATCTGCAACTCCAGCTAAACAATATTCACATATATCAACATCCCATAATTCTTTTATATCTCGATTCACAAATAAATCGGCGTCCAAGTAAATAATGCGATTTAAATTCGGCAACAATTCCGGTAACGAACGCCTAAACATTGTCCCAATTGTAAAACGACTCATCTGATTTTTTACGACAGAAAAATCATTCTCATCTATTTTATGAAATTCAATTATTGAAGATCCACTTCGCGCCACCTTTTCTAACTTATACTTATTATCAATGCTTAAAGTCTCATCATGCAAAATATGGAAACAAATTCTAGAATCCGTATGTTCAAGTATAGACTGCATTACAGTACCAACCCAAACACTATAATGACCTGTCTTATCATGTAGTCCAAAGCCTATATGAATAATATCGTCATCCTGTTCATTTAATACAGATTCTTCTAATTGATCTTGTGCATCTATTAAATACTTCTTAATATAGAAATCTGAAGATATAATATTTGATGAATTTGAATATAATCCAAACTCATAATTAATATTCTTCTTATAGAAAACATTGGAATAATTATGTTCCTTTAAATAAGCATGTACCTCATTATTTGTAGGCATGATCAAATCAGCAGCATTTAATACATACTCATATTCAATTGTTTCATGCAAAAGAATACAAACCTTTGTATTATAAGCCTTAATTTTATTGATCAGTAAATTATCATAATGTTCACCATTACCAGTAGGCAACTGTACAAACACCAAATCATTAAATTGAAGGGATGAAATGATTCCATCTATTCTTTTCGACAATTCATTCTCCGTATCTGTACTCACATCAAAATTAAAGATGCCCATTTCTTTAAATCCCAACGCATGAGCTGCATCCGCATAAAGATTTTGTTTCTTTCTTAAATTTTGATCATGTATAAACCCATAAATATTCGTTATATGTACATTCATTACCCTTTTACCCCTCTATAAAAAATGGACATGTCCTCAACACATCCATTCTATCACACTATTCAATTAAGGTGACTCCCACTTTCCAGATCTGATTCAAAAAACTAAGATTCAACGTAGCCAAACGATTATGCTTATCATACTTCACAATATAATCATCCATATTCTTTAGTGGACCTTGAGTCACATGAATCTTATTATTCACTAATTCACCATACGACATTCTTAGAACCTTTTCATCATCCAACAACATATTCAAAATACGAATCTCCTCATCCGTTAAAGCTGAAACCTCCTCTTCATATTTCAATTCATGAATAAAAACACTCTGCAAAGGAAACTTTTTAAAGATCGCATCCACTTCAACCTGAGAAAGTTTACTCACCACAAATACATACCCACCAAATAAAGCTCTTTGTTGAATCTGTTTTGAAACTCTATGATAAAATTCCATCTTCGGACTAAAAGCGTAAATACCATCATTCTCATTCAAATATTTACATACCTCTTCTTCCTTAGAACGAATGGTCAATAACACATACCAATGTTCATTATTCATACGTAAAACCCTTTCAATACATACAAAAATTATAAAATGGTTAATTCATTGTGTCAAATCCATTAAAAAGGCAAATCAATCTCTGGTTCTTCCTCTTCTTTATCCACTTCTTCTTCAAAAGTCGGTAAGTTCTCTAAATCCAATTCATCCAATCTATTGTAATCAAAAAAAGGCTCTTCCATGATTGGATCCCAATTCATACAATAGCTATACACATAATTTACTTGTGCATCCGTTAAACCACTTAGTAATTCATCAAACTCTTCTTCCTCACGCAATTGGTACAACCACTGTAAATCATACGCACTATGACCTGCATCTACCCACATATGAAGTCTTTCCTTCTCTTTCTTTGTGAGTTTATTTTCTTTTTCAAATTTTCTCAATTCATTCTTACGAATTCTATATTTACTCTTCTTTTTCATGTCCAAAAAAATAAGGGTACACATATGCATACCCTAATATCTTTTATAAGCTTTTCAATTCTTCTGTAATCGCATTGATTGCTTCATCAACCTTAGAAGCATCCTTACCACCGGCTTGAGCCATATCTGGCTTTCCACCACCATTACCAGAACAGATTTGAGCGGCTTTCTTAACCAATTGACCAGCATGTACACCAGCCTTAACAGCCTCTTTACCTGCACCAGACACAAAGACGACCTTTTCTCCATTTGTATTCACAAAGAACACAACCATCTTGTCATCATTAGCCTTTAAGTTAGAAACAATATCCTTTAATGCACCTGCATCCATGCCAGAAACAGATTTGATCAATACATTGACTTTTCCAAAATCCTTAGCTTCTGTAGCCCACTCTTTAGACTTCAAAGTAAAGATTTGGTTTTTCAAGTTATCAATTTCCTTTTGCATATCACGCATCGTCTTATAAGCAGCCTCAACCTTTGTATCAATATTCTTAATACCCTTTTGTTTTGCACTATCCGCAATATTTTCTAACATTGCATGTTCAGATGCAAAATCTTGGTAAGCCGCAAACTTAGTTTTAGCCGTAATACGACGAGAATCTGAACCAATACTTTCCTCACTAATGATCTTACATAAACCAATCTGAGCTGTATTTTCTACATGACATCCTGCACAGAATTCCTTAGATACATCCCCCATTGTTACAACACGAACTGTATCTCCATACTTTTCATCAAATAATGCAGTAGCACCAGACTTCTTAGCCTCTTCAATAGGCATTACTTCCTTCGTTACTGGATAAGCCGCACTTATATATTCATTCACAATACGTTCAACTTCAGCCAATTGTTCAGCTGTAACCTTTTCATAATGATTAAAGTCAAAACGCAAATATTCAGGGCAATTGTAAGAACCAGCCTGGTGAATATGATCACCCAATACTTTAACTAAAGCCGACTGCAATAAGTGTGTACAAGAATGGTTCGCGGTAGTTGCCAAACGATCTTTGACATTCACTTCACCATGTAAAGACATACCCTTTTCTAATACACCACCATTGATTTTAACTGTGTGGATATGTTGTTTATTACGCGTCTTTTGAACATCTAATACTTCAACATCTACACCATCCGCACTAAATGTACCTTTATCGGCAACCTGTCCACCACTTTCGGCATAGAAACAAGTTTCATCTAAAATGATCATTCCTTCATCTTCTAAAGAATCAACCATTTTACCCTCTGCATTAAATAAGGCAATGATTTTACCATCACAAGTTAAGTAATCATAACCAATAAACTCACTAGGCTCATTGAAGTTCATCAACTCTTCATTTTGAGACGCAAAAGAATCCTTTACATTACGCGCATTACGAGCACGCTCTTTTTGTTTATTCATTTGAGCATCAAAATCTTCATGACTCACTGTAATACCACTTTCCTCGGCAATTTCTTGTGTTAATTCAAATGGGAATCCATATGTATCATACAATTTAAAGACAACTTCACCACTCAACTTACCATCTTTAGCCTTGCTGATTTCATCATCCAATAAAGCTTGACCAACCTTTAAAGTCTTCTTGAAAGTTTCTTCTTCCACCTTAATCAATTTTTGGTTGAATTCAACATGCTCTTGTAAGTATGGATAGAAATCCTCCATTAAATCCGCAACAACAGGAACTAATTTATATAAGAATGGTTCATCCAAACCTAATTTTAAACCATAACGAACCGCACGACGAAGTACACGACGAAGCACATAACCACGACCACTATTTGAGAAGTTAGCCCCATCGCTTAATGCGAAAGTCACTGTACGAACGTGGTCCGCAATAACACGATATGCCATCTTGTATTCCCCTTCATAAGGATGTTTAGCCATAGCTTCAGTGGCACGAATAATAGGCAAGAATAAATCGGTATCGAAGTTTGTTTCGCCATCCTGAACTAAGGCAACCAAACGCTCAAGACCCATACCTGTATCAATATTCTTTTGAGGAAGTTCTTTATAATCTTTACGATCAATACTTGGATCACAATCATATTGAGAGAATACGACATTCCATACTTCTACATAACGATCATTTTCCATTTCATCAAAGAATAATTTTTCTCCTAATCCTTCAGGATCATATTTTTCTCCACGATCAAAGAAAATTTCACTATCTGGTCCACCAGGTCCCTTACCAATTTCCCAGAAGTTATCATCTGTCTTTAAGATATGACTTGGATCTACACCACAAATTGTAGTCCATACTTCATATGCACGCGCATCATCTGTATATACAGACACATACAATCTGTCCTTATCAATACCCATCCATTCTTCGCTTGTTAAAAATTCCCATGCGAACTGGATTGCTTCATCCTTAAAATAATCTCCAATTGAGAAGTTTCCTAACATTTCAAAGAATGTGTGGTGACGAGCCGTACGACCCACATTTTCAATATCATTTGTACGAATTGATTTCTGCGCATTCGCAATACGATTTGAAGCTGGTTTTTCACTACCATCAAAATATTTTTTCAAAGCCGCAACACCCGCATTGATCCATAATAAAGTTGGATCATTGTGCGGAATCAAACTTGCGCCCGGTTCAATCATATGTCCTTTTGATTTAAAATAATCCAAGAACATCTGACGAATCTGATTACCAGTTAATTGTTTCATCTTTCTTTCCTCCAATAAAAAAACGCTCCTATTTCTAGGAACGTATAATTACGCGGTACCATCCTAGTTCATTTTTCAAAATAGAAAAATGCCCTCAATTCACTCGTTAACGCCGACTACGTTTCAACTCCAAAGTAGCTTCAAAAATAAATTCCTGAAAGGCTTGCACCAAACGCCCTCTCTCTAGACAAGAAAATTATTTCTTACTTATCTTCTTCACTGTCGAATCGCTAAAATTTTAACACTCTTTCACCAATTCTGCAAGACGAATCACACCATCTTTCATCAATTCTTTATCCATACTCGCAAAAGATAAGCCAATCCCACTACTTGAATAACTAACACCCATCCAATTGGATTCACACAAAGACTTGAACTTTTCCATATCCACATCCAACTTGATCCAATACGCCATATACGTTTCATCCAATATATAAGAAACACAAAGATACGTATCCAATAACTTCTTTAAATACAAATGCTTCTCTCTATATTCACGCACCAATTTTCTCAAATGCTTCTGCAAATACCCATCCACAATATACTGACTAAAAGCCACCTGCTCCAATTTACTTGCCGTAGGACCAAAGAAAGAAGCACAATACTTCTTTGTATATTCCTCATTTAAGATCATATATCCAATACGAAGGCTAGGAAGTAAAAGTCTTGAAAAAGAAGAAAAATAGATCACATGATTCGACATCGAACATAAACTCGTCTTAATTTTAGAAGCATACACAAGCTCCCCATTATAGTCATCTTCTAAAATCAATATATGACTTAGCCCAACCAACTCTTTTCTCAACTTTTCAGACATAGACTGACGATTCTTACTAAAACAAGTTGTATTCACATACACAACATCCACACACTTCGTTTGAATATCTTCAATAAAATGATCTGGATTTAAATATTTCACAGAAAAGCCATAACTTAAAAATACTTGTTTAGCTTGTTCATCCACCAAAGTCGATAAACCAATCACCTTTTGTTTATCCAACATCCCACAAAATATATACAACAAAGACTGATAGTTAGAACCAATCACCATCTGCTCAGGAAAACACAATATATTTCGATTTTGATATACATACTTACACAAAGCCTGTCTTAAACCATACTCCCCTTGAGCTAATCCATAACTTGACATTAATTTCTTATCATTCAATACATCCTTTATATATCGTTTCCAAATCGATGTCTCAAATGAATCAATCGAAACCGATTGGATTCGAAAATCATAATCATATTCCTTTTCTTTGTGACTTGAAGAATAATCCAAGATTTCATGATGCAATAAAACCCTTTCCGGATTCATACTCACAACATACCCAACCTTTTCCTTACTTGAAATAAACCCATCTAACACAAGCTTATTATAAGCTAGCTCCACTGTTGTCTTAGACACATTCATCTTCTTGACACATTCACGAATCGAATCGACACGATCCCCATATTTTAAAATTCCAGAAAGAATCGACTCCCTATATGTATTATAAATCACTTCATATTTCTTCATAAACTGTCCCCTATTTATTTTTTATAATTGTATATTTTTTTGAATACAGAAACAAGTATAATAGTCATTAAGTTGTAAGAAAGAAGGAAATGATCATGAAAAATAAACAGACCTATGAAATCGTATTAACAGGACTTGGCATGGCACTAGTCTTTGTGGCAACCATGTTTATCAAAGTTCCAAACGCACTCGATGGATATTTCAATCTAGGCGATGGATTCATCCTATTATTCGCAAGCTTTTTAAATCCATTTGAAAGCTTCTTAATTGGAGGACTAGGAAGTGCACTAGCCGATGTGGCCGGAGGATATGGACACTACTTCTTCTTTACCCTAGTCATTAAAGGACTTGAAGGAATTGTCGTATCTCTACTGATGAAAAACTACTCTAAACCGAAACAAATCTCAAGCTACGTATTAGGATCTATCATTATGGTCTTTGGATACTTCATCGCCAAATATATGTTAAAAGGAAGCTGGATCGTTGCCGCTAGTGAAATTCCCGCTAACATTGTACAAGGTGTAACTGGCATTGTGATTGCACTAATTGCCTATCCAATGGTCAAAAAAATCGTACAAGATAAGTTAAACTAAAGTCTGGAAATTCCGGTTCTAGTAAAAGAATTAGGACCTATATTTAACAAAAGGTGTAAATATGCTTTATTTACGCCTTTTTCTTATATTTGTAAAAGTGATAAAACGGGAGAAGGAAGCTAAAATTTAGGTCAAAATCATGTCTCATAAAAGAAAAAATCTTTTAGATGAGCTCAACAAACTGGCTCCATCTGAAGCAGAAAAATTAATCAATCAGTATGCTAAATCCAAAAATAAATCTGTTCCAAAATCTCTAGTAATCACCTATGCTCACGATATAGAGAAACATTTGGATACGGTAACTGTATCCTGTCCATATTGTCAGAGTACAAATATTATTAAAAAAGGAAAAATACAACATGGTTTGCAGCGATATCAATGCAAATCATGTTGCAAAAAATTTACAAAATTGACAAATACTATATTGGAAAAGTCTCCATGGTCATGGAATGTATGGACTAAAGTTTTGTATGAAATGTTACATTTTTCTTCTGTAGATTTGATTATGAACACTTTAATCAATGAACATTACGTAGTTGAAATAACAAGACCGACAGTTTTAATGATGGTTCAGAAGTTGAGAGAACTTTTTGTTTATGTTCCAAAGCCAGAACTTCACGGCGTGATTCAAATGGATGAAATGTTTTTTCATGAATCACAGAAAGGAATTGATAATCCAACGGATGTTTTGAAAAGTGGAAAAAGAAGAAAAGGCCGAAGGAGAAGTGAACCGTCAAAATATGGAACCATGGGTAATGAATTTGGAACAGTATTGTGTGCTGTCGATGAAGTCGGTCATGCTATCGCAAAGCATGTATGTATGGGCCATATTGAATTAGATGATATTTACCTTAATATTCATCCTTATTTAAAAATGTTACATTTATCTGTACAGATATGAATCCAATTTATACGCAGTATACAAGTATGGAGTCTTTACCTCATTATGTGATTCATAGTCAGTACCATAAGAACAAAGCTAAATGTAAAAACGAAAAAGCTCTAATTAGAGCGTATGAAAATGATTTATTGGATTACGTTGAAGGAGCTGGAATTCTGACCTATAAGCAGATGAATGAATTGAAGAAAGAAAAACATTTAACCATTAATGGTGTAAATGGCTTCCATTCTGAATTAAGGCGTTATATTGATAATATTGAACGAGGCGTCTCTACTAAATTCTTAGATAACTGGTGTTCATTCATTTCATATGTACACAATTATAAAATCGATAATGGTCATACTCCATCCTCACTAGATGAAGTTGAAAGCATTTTAAAAGAGTTGTTGAACTTAAACATTCCTGTGCGTATCAAAAATATCAAACAAAAAGAAAATGCAGTCCGAAAACAGACTGCAAAGTATACGAAAAAGCTAATCGAAACAACCGTGGCTTCTAGAGTTAAATCGAATAATCCTTATTTAAAATTCAATGAAGAGGATGGTGTTCAAAACTTTGATAAACGATATTTTGTGATGCATATACCAGAATACAAAAGAAGAAAACTGGCAAAAATATTAGGCATTAAACCATTTTCTCCAACAGCCATTTCAAGCAAAGAACTTAAAAAGAAGTTATTAAAACATCCGAAATTAAAAGAAGGAATATTAGAACTTATAGGCTTAAAAGAGCATTTATTACGTTTAGTAATACAACCACTTTCATAGTAAAATAGAAACGGTTACAATATAAGAAAGTGTGAATTAAATGAGTGAAACAGGCACAAATTATAAAACATATAAGACTATTGATGAACAAATAGAATATTTAAAAGAGAGTAAAAAAATTATCGTTGATGATGAAGACAGACATTATTTTGAAGAGCGAAATTACATTTCTTTGATTAATCCATACAAAGAATATTTTTCAACGGGGAGAAATAATAAAGGAAAGTTGGTTTATAAAAAAGAAGCAAATTTTAAAGAATTGATAAATCTAATAAACATAGATGATAAATTTGCAAAAAAGCTTTATGAAGCAATCGGCTATTTCGAGAGAAAGTTAAAAAATGTTCTGTTTTCAGAAATCTGTAAATTATATATAGATAATGAAGAAAAAGATATTCATTGTATTTCTTATGTGAGTGAAATACAATCGTTTATAACAAAACAGACCGAGCTTCCTCCACAGTTTTGTTCAAATTTTAATTATTTATATGTAACAGAAAAGGGAAATATTAAGAAAATAATTGATAATTACAATATTAAAAGAAAAACTGATGTTTTGATTCATATTTATCAAATTGCAACAAATTCTAGCATAGATGGAAGTGTATTAGAAGATCATGAAGAATGTTCGAATAAATTAATTCGACATTGTTATAAAAAACAACAAATAGTTCCTTTATGGATTATTCCTAATGCTTTGACTATGGGAGAATTACAAACGCTATTTTTGATGCTTCCTGATGAACCTCAAAAAAAGATAATATCGAAAATAATGAATATAGATACAACTAAAGTAAGTTCAAAAAACGTCGTTGCTTTTGCTGGACAGATTGAGCAAATTAGAAAATTAAGAAATATTGTAAATCATTATGAACCAGTTCTCCCCTTTTTAATGTCTGAGATTAAAACAAAAAAAATTGAACAATCTCAATTGTTTACTACACTAGAAATTTTATTTAAAATATCCCCTATTGTTGATATAAAACCTGATGAAATCCAAGCTAAAATAAATCCATCTAACGCAAAAATTATACGTATTCTTAACGTTATGTACAAAAGCATATTATCGTAAAATATAAAAAGTTGTGGCCGATTTAACTGTCATAACTTTTTTTCATATTTAAAATTTGATAGGGATAAATAAGCCTTTAAAGTTTAAAGGGTTTTCTTTGTCTAATTTAGATAAAATAAAAGGCAAACCCTAATGATTGGTTACATTAGTGATTCGCCAGTTTGTGACCCCTGGTCACCTTCGTCGTATGTAATATACCATAATTTTTGCAAAGGTGCAATTTTTTTTATAATCCCCATTACAATATGCCTTATCTTTTTACAAAGTGGCAAAACTTTTTAGGTCCTGATTTTTTTACTAGAACCGAAATTCCAGGTTTTTAATTTGTTTTGAAAAAAAGGATATGCACTATACATATCCTAAAATCTATGCTTCTACATTCAAATATTTTAAGCCACCATATTTTACTTGAAACTTATAAATATTACACTTCAATTGAAGCCATTCCATATCCGTAATCGCATTCTTTCCAATACATTCTATAATCAAATCTTCAGATGCCTTTAAACAATCCAATGTCTGCATCCATTTATTATAATTTTTACTATTCGGTTCAACCGCCATGTCTATGAGCTCATCATACTTCACATTAATAGCCTTATAAATCACTCGAATATTGTCAATCGTAGGCTTTTCAATCGTGTCCAAATAATCAAAAATTCTCATAATAAATCATCCCTTCATTTTTTTATGGTTTTATAATACACCTCGAAAAAACGTTTGTATAGAAAAACACCCAAATAAATGCAATATTATATAGCTAAAAAAGCGGTTTCTTTAAGAAAATAACTAAAATTTTACGATATTAAAACAATTGCTTTTTTGCGGTATTAACCATATAATGCATATGCAAAAAGAAGCTTTTAAAAGCTTGGGCTGGTCGAAAGACCCGGGTCCACATAGTAGCGGGTAAGACACCCGCCATTTTTTTTAGAAAGTTGAGGAAGCATGAAAGAGTTAAGCGTTTTTGTTGACGAATCTAAAGATTTTTATGTGTATTTCTTTGGCTTTGCTCGTATTTTTCACGGTTTCATTATTAATAGCTGTAATATCAATATTAATTGTCATCGCAAACTTACAAAAACCAATCGAAAGAATGTACATTATTGATGTTTTCTATGTACATTTTTATTATAATTAATGTACAGGAGGAAAGCACTATGAAAGTCAATACTACAGAATTAAGAAGACATCTTAGTGATTATTTAGCTATGGCAAACAAAGAAGAAATTATTATTACAAATAAAGGAATAGAGATTGCACGTATTATTTCTCCAAAGCAGGCAAAGAAAAGCTCATTAAATAATTTGGTTGGTATATTGCCTTCATTAACTGACGAAGAGATTGAAGATATAAAAAATGAAAGGATTTCTAAGCAATGAAGATATTAGTTGATACAAATGTGATTATAGATATTCTATGTAAAAGAGAGCCGTTTTTTGAAGATTCATATAACTCACTAAATAAGTGTATTGATAATCATACTATTATTGTATCAGCTTCGGCAATCACTGACATATTCTATATTGCAAGAAAATACATTGGCAGTGAACAGGCAAAAGAATGTATAAGAAATCTTTTAGATTTAATAAAGATATCAGATCCAAGAGGAGCAGATATTGAAAAAGCTCTTTCCAGTGACATTTCAAATTTTGAAGATGCGGTTGTTTCTGCAATTGCAGAAAGACAAAAAGCTAAATATATTTTAACAAGGAATACAAAAAACTTTGAAAAATCGAAAATTTTAAGTATCACACCTCACGATTATCTGAATATAAATAAATGATAATCTGGTTGATATAATGTTTTGGAATTGATATAAGTATGCAGCTTATGTATATATTCAAACCAGCATCCTCTCCATCTTAAAACAACGGAGTTTTGGATGTCTTTTTTATAATTAGACTTTCATAATCAAAATATGAATATATTGATGCACAAGATATAATCGAATTGATTGAAAACTTCAAGACGATGAAATATAAAATCAACATTTTTTATAATCTTTGCTCTATATCGAAGTCTAGACAGAATCATGATAAAATATGTAATATAGAAATGGAAGTATTCAAATGGACGAATTTAATAAAGAAGTATGTAAACTATATAAAAACATTGATGAACAAATTGAGTATTTGAAAATGTTTAAAAAAATCATAATAAACGAAAATGAGCGATATATATTAGAGGATAGAAATTATATATCTGTAATCAATCCATATAAAGAATTTTTTGCAACTAATCAGATTGTTAAAAATATTGAAGGGTATACGAAGAAAATTCATATTTATGAATCGGAAACACCTATACAAAATATACTTAGTGTTGTTAAATATGATGATAAAATTTCTGACTATTTTTTTAGAACCATTGGGCAATTTGAAAGGAAATTTAAAAATGTATTAATTAATGCAATTTGTGAATTGTATGTTCATAATTCTCAAATGCCAAATGAATCTTTAAAATGCTTAGAGTATATCACTGAAATCGAAAAATTTATAAACCAATACACAATTGAACTAACACTTAATAACGGTAGTACATATACTTGTTTAAATAAACCATATTTAATAGATGCAATACAGAGAAATGTAGTTGTTTTTCCTAAATTTGCAACAAATTTTCCAAATTCATTGTCTAAAAAAGGTTATGTGTATAATGAATTTGTTTTGGAAAATCGATTTATGATATTAAAAAAATTGTATGATATAGGTACTGGAGATAAAAGTTCATCAAAAAATATACTTTTACAGCATTATTACAATTCTCAAAAGATGCTACCTTTATGGGTTATTCCTAACGCTTTAACCCTCGGGGAACTAAACGTTTTGTTTTCGATGTTAGATATGTCAACACAAAAACAAATCTGTGCAAAACTTATGAATGTTGATATCACAAAAATTAAAGAAAAGAATGTATCTACCTTTATGGGCTATGTAGAAAATATTCGAAGAATAAGGAATGTGATTAATCATTACGAACCACTTATCCCGTTTTTATTAAATAACATAAAAGAAAAGCATCTTAAAGATTCACAAATTATAAAAACAATAGAATTCCTTGCTACTTACTCTGAGCCAATAATTATTACTATGCCATATATTTCAGTTACAGATTACAACAAGAAAAAGGTAGCTGTTTTGAAAAAAGTTCAACAAGTTATGCAAAAGAGCAACAAGTTGTAAAGTTGCTCTTTTATTCTAAATAAAAAAGAGAATGGACGTATCCACTCTCCCTGTCAGCCAATGGGCCAACCTTCGTCATAAGTAATATACCACACTTTTTGAAAAATGCAAATAAATTGCAGACAGAGGATATGAATCCATCAATTCCTTTGAGAAGATTAAATTATCTGGAAATAAGTATCTGGTCCGAATCAAGAATATTTATTCCACTGGTATATTACGTAGTTTTGGACCATTTTCAGATGACGAATTTGATGTGCAAGTCAAACGCACATTGACTAGAAAACAGACGAATGAAATAAAAGCTCATCCTGAAATCTATAAGTTTGTGCCACAAAATCAGCAATTTGATTATTTTGGTGATACTCCATTCTATGATTTTGAATCTCGATTGGTTCGTTTTAAAATTACAGAGGATACATATGAATGCATCTTAACAAATTTAGATGAAAATGAATTCAGTATGCAAGATATCAAAAAGTCGTATCGTCTACGTTGAGAAATTGAATCTAGCTATTACTTAGAAAAAGAGCCCACCAAATCATATAATAAAATGATTTGTATGGGCTCTTTTCATTTGCCAAGTTTTTGTATACATCTCTATTTAATCTTATACTTCAAATATTCCGAAAAAAGAAGACGCAATGAATCATAAACTATTGATCAAGCCGTTATTTTAACTTAATACATTGCCAGACAAATGATTATTCTTCAATTAAATTCTTCTTTTTTTACGCTTATGAAATGATTTAGAAACATGACGAACTCCAAGTACTGGAGCCAAGAAAATGATAATTGGATAAATCTCCAAACGACCAATCAACATCGCAAAAGATAGTACGATCTTACTAAAGTCAGAGAACATGGAGAAGTTGCCCATTGGACCACACAAGCCAAATCCAGGACCCACATTTCCAATACATGTAATGACGGATGTAATGGTTGTTTCAAAATCAAAATTATTAAAGGAAATCAAGAACAATAAGATTCCAACAATGATGATAAAGCTACAGAAATAAGCCATGATCTGATTGACAACCTCTGTATCCACTACTTTACCATCCATTGTGATGGCCTCTACTTTTTGTGGGTGTAATAACTTTTGAATGTCCAACTTGATCTTCTTTACAATAATCAATAGACGACTAATTTTTACACCACCACCAGTCGAACCAGCACTTGCACCACATACTGTTAATAAGAATAGAATCATCTTACTAAATTGTGGCCATACACTATAATCACAACTTGAATATCCTGTTGTTGTAATGATGGAACCCACTTGAAAACTAGCAAGACGAATGGATTTCAATACATCAAAATTATACATAGACAAAATATTGATTGCGATACAAACAATAGAGAATAAAATCACCCCTAAATAGGCACGCAACTCTTCATTTTTAAAGACTTGTTTAAAATCTTTAATTAAAAGGAAATAATACATATTGAAGTTAACACCAAATAAAATCATAAAAATCGTAATGATGATTTCATAATACGAATTGTTGTAGGCACCAATACTTGTATTCTTAATCGCAAAACCACCCGTACCTGCTGAACCAAATGTGTTACAAAGCGCATCAAACAATGGCATTTTACCAATTAAAAGTAAAATCACTTGAATGATCGTAAGACCCATATACATTGTATATAAAATCATAGCCGATTGACGCATACGAGGCACAAGCTTACCAATGGTAGGACCTGGTGCTTCTGCACGCATAATATGCATATCACGATCATTGGATTTTGGTAGTATTGCTAAAATAAAGACTAAAATTCCCATACCACCAATCCAGTGCGTAAAGCTACGCCAGAACAGTGTGGCATGCTTCAAGCTTTCAACTTCCGTTAAAATACTCGATCCTGTCGTTGTAAATCCACTCACGGCTTCAAAGAAACAATCCACAAAAGAAGGAATTTCACCCGATAAATAAAAGGGTAAACCGCCAAAGAAAGATACAACGATCCACGCAAGTCCTACCGCAATCATTCCATCTTTCGCAAAATAGTTATTGACTTTTGCACGTATACGCGTTAGCGTATATCCTAAAACTAGACAGATACCAATCACTATCAAGTAAGAATCATACAATCCCTCTTGATAGATCAAATCCACAATGACCGGTAAAACCATTAGGCAAGCTTGCGCAATTAAAACCATACCCAATACATTACCAATCATAGCCCAGTTTAATTTATGTAAATTGTGCTTAAGATAGTAAATCATTGATATCCCTCAATCCTGCAACTTTACTAATAATAATAACCGTATCTGACAATTGAATACGCGTATCCCCCGTTGCCATTTTTGAAACACCCTTATGCGTTACATACGCAATGATAATCCCTTTACGAATATTTAGATCCTTAATTGGCACATCAATAAAACGACAATTGTCACGCACTCTAAATTCTAAAGCTTCAACTTTATCATTTACAAGTTTGATCAATGATTCAACATTTGAGCCAACCGTATTTTGCATAGCACGAACATATTGCACAATTTGGTTGGCCGTAATAAACTTAGGCGTAATCGAATTTTCAAGTCCTAACTTATCCAACAAGAAACCTAAAGAAACACGGTTTACCTTAGGAAGAACATGCGTTACACCATGAGACTGGGCAAACATAGAAATAATGACATTTTCCTCATCATTATCTGTCAGCGCAATAAACGCATCCATTTCCTCTAAAGATTCACTCAATAATAGTTCATGATCCGTACCATCGCCATGAATGACTGTAGCCTGTGGGAATTTCTCAACCAAATTCACACACTTATCTTTTTTGATTTCGATGATCTTTACATCCATTCCCAGTTCTAACAACATATTTGTCAAATAGTATGTGATTCTTCCACCACCAACAATCATTACTTCATTGACCGTACGATTACTTAAAATACCCACTTTAATAAAGAACTTTTCAAGCTGTGTAGTCGAACCCGTTAATGTGACACGATCCTTTTCATAGATGACGGTATTTCCATTTGGAATGATTACTTCCCCATTTCTTTGAACAGCCACAAATAACACTTCACTTTTCATACGACGATTGATGTCGCAAATACGCATATTTGAAAGTGGCGAATTTTCTGTAATCTTGACTTCCGCAAGTTCAATTCTTCCTTTCGCAAAAGAAGAAACCTTGATCGAATTTGAGAAACGAATCGCACGCAAAATTTCACGAGCTGCAGCCTGCTCCGGATTGATACTCATACTCAATCCCAATTCATCCTTAATCAAACGAACGGTATTGTTGTATTCCGGATTACGAATACGCGCAATCGTATGTCTTGCACCCAATTTCTTAGCCAATAAACAACAAATAATATTAACCTCATCCGTTGATGTAGCCGCAATCAACAAATCCGAAGATGAAACACGAGCTTCCATTAAAGTATCTAAACTCGCACCATTTCCTTGTACGCCAACAATATCCAACTGATTCATGGTACTCGATAGAACACTCGATTTATTTTCAACCACTGTAATATCATGACCTTCCTGGTTCAATTGTTTTGCGATCGCAAATCCAACTTTTCCATCACCCACTACAATAATTTTCATAACTCCTCCAAAAAAAATGAATTCCCATATGGAATCATCTCAAGTATAATACAAAACATTTATAAAAACTAGTGCTACAAAGGCTTGTAATGAACACTTAGTCAATATCAAAAGACAAACTATTCACACTTTTCAAATTCTCCACTAATATACATCTTTTCTAAATTGTGTCCTTCACGTAATTCTCTTTCAGTCGCATCACAAAGTGCCGTTAATGTACCCTTGCTCGATAGAATAAACAAACAGTCTGGACGCATAATTTTATTGGTCATTAAATTCGTATTATGTGAAGTCATAATAAATTGACATTCTGGGTATTTATCTTTGAAATAACAAATCAATTTCTCTGCCATTTCATAATGATAAAAAGCAGCAAAATCATCTAAATAGATCAATGAAAGATTAGATACTATTTTTTGATAAAGACTTGTTAATGCCAACGTCCCACTTGATGCAGTACTATAAAATGGAACTAACTTATTTTGAGAAAAATATAATTCAACCTGACCATCCGGCAATTCTTGTAAAACCAATTTACATTCAATCCCCATTAAATTCAAAAAATCTTCAAAGTTATGTAAATAAGCCGGATTTTTTAAATTCTCAAAAAAATTTCTATTAGAATACAACAAATCATGCCCCACAGTAATCATGTCCATTTTACGTACATATTCAAATAATTGAATCAAAACAGAATCATCACTAAAAGCCGTATTGTTTATTAGCCATCTCAAAAAAGGTAACACATACTCATTATCCATCTCATCTTTATTTACATAACGATTCGTATTCACAGTCTCCGCACTAATTATACTTAAACCTTGAAAATCAAATTTACTATTTTTAAAATCACACTTAATAATAGCTTCTCCATTTATATACAATTCTTCATCACATAACTCAGTATTCGAAAATCTAGAATACTTATAAACAACTTCATCATTGCCAAATTTAAACTCATACTTAAACTTTGCCGCGCCATCCTCATTGATCAAGCCACTACTTTGCATACCATACAACAAAATTTTAATATCAAGAAGTGCCCTACCAAAATTTGTCTTTCCAGTTGCATTGCGCCCATAAATCAACCTCATCGAAAGACTATCCATATTAAATGAATATTCACCAATTTTACTAAAATCAAGTGAAATCTCATCTTTAAAATTCTTGAAGTTACTAACAGTAAACTTTTTCAACATATTCAATCACCCTTCTTTATGCAGCATAATACACTTTTTTGTTATATCTAAAATTCCAGTGTTTTTACATAATCCGTAAAAAAAGCCATCATTAATGAATGCAAATCACAAAGGATGGCTTTACTATTTAATCGTAAACTATTTATATGCATGAACTTCAAATTCAACTGTAGAAATATTTTCTAATCCAGTATCAGATATAGATTTTTTTGGATATATATTACCATTTGAAGTCTTAAGATCAAAATCAATTAAGCCATCAGATTTTATTGCATATATCTTTCAAAGTAATTATGGAAGATATCAATATAATCAAATTTGGATATTTCTGAATGCTCAAAATTTTACATTTTTTTAGTTATCATTTATGTTCGTAAATTACGCTATAAACAAACTATAATTTTTGCCAACTCCATTTACTTAAAATCTCTTTCAAAACAACATTAGCATCTAAACTTTGTACTTCAGATTTGCTCAGTTCACGAACTAAGTTAAGATTATCCTCTGTTTCTTTATGATTCATAGTATTTGGAAGCATTAAATACTCAGCTTTATTCACATTAACATCTTCATCCACTCTTACAGTTTTGCAAATTGCGAGACTTTCTTTCCAAGTTACATCTTTACTTTTAATTTTTTTAATTTTTAACTCATCATAGTCTGGCAATAATTTATCCTCATCGATTTCCACTTTAAATATATAAACATATTTTAAATCATCGTTTGTTTCAGAACGAAGCGAGTTTATGTTTCCATAAAAATATGCAGTTTCTATATTAGGCGTTAAATAAACATATCCATTAGTTGTGTCACAATCTAATTTTCCTGTATTTGTATATACTCTTGATATATCATGTTTAATACAATGATCTTTAATTATCCCCTCTCCTCTACTTAGAGTTGTTCCGTGATATAATATCATACTTTTTTACTGGGTATATTGTAATTGATCCATCTAGCTGGTCATTTACAACATACTTCTCCTTTCTTTCAACCTTTAATAACCGTGGTTGAAGACGGTTTTGTTAATTTGTAAAATTGAATATGTGAATGTGGATTTGTATATTTATACCCTGTAGCTTGACTACTTTCGGGAGGTTCTTACCACACCTTATTCCAAAACAGTGATTAGTTAGATGAGTCTTTGAACGCATATTTCGAACTAAGTTTTATATCCTCTTTTTTTTTACTGCATAAAGATGATAAAATAATCACTATAAGGAGTTACTTGACTTATGAAGCCATATATGAATAATGAGGAATTGATTGATGAATTAGTAATTCACAAAAATATAAATCGTGAAACAATTCCAGAAAATATATTTAATGAAAGAGGATATACAACACTTGTATCACCATATAAAAGATTGATTTGCACAAATTTTGACACGATGAGACAAGAATATATATACAAAGAAAATGGTGACTTTGCCGAATATATTAATTTAGCAAAGATAGATGATTTTATAAGCAATAAATTTAGCATGTACATCGAATGTTTTGAGAAACACTTCAAGACATATGTTGCAGAAAAATTATCTGAAAAATTCAAAGATACAAATTTATCATGCAATGATTATTCCGAACTTTCTCGATTATCATCTTGTTTACCTAGTACTGAAAGAATTCAACACTGTCATAATATTTTACAATTAGATTGTCATTTTAATTGCTATGATTTATTGTATTTTGATAAAATGTATAATTCTAATATGAGAGAAGTTCAAGCTAACAAAAATATTATTGCAAATAGAAGACGTGCTTTAGATACCATATTAAAACTAAATACTACACATGGTTACTCTTCAAATATGTTAATACAACATAATTTTAACAAGAACACAGTTCCTCCTATATGGGGAGTTATTCATACACTATCATTGGGAGATGTATTAGCTTTATATAACATGCTAAAAATACAAGATAGATTAAGCTTTTGTCAAGCAATCTATAAAAAGCAAAATGTATCGTATAGAGAAATTAATGCATTATCATCAAATATTAATTTTATAAGAAAAATACGAAATAATATTAACCACTATGAGCCATTAATACCCGTATTATTAAAGTATCAAGATGAAGGGAAAGAAGAAGCAATATTTAAAATTTTAGACCTTCTAAAAGATTTGTATTATTCTGGAAACATTCATTCAATTAATGTCGTTCGTCGTGTAAAATTTCAAAAATTATCAAAATGTGATTACAACAAAAAACAAGTAGTATATTTAAATAAGATTTTAAGAAACATATAAAAATCGATGGAATACAAACTATCGATTTTTCTTATATATTTACCCAAACCAACCATTATCAGAAAAAATAAAAAATGACAAAACAAAAAGGCCCCTCCGTTTCAGGTGGACCAGTTCTAGCGTACTAGGTACGCCACTTACAAGATTAATATACCGTATTTTTTTTAAAAGTCAAGTAAGCTAATAGTAGATTAGTGATTACGCATGAAATAATCTTCAAATTTTTGTGATTTAAGATTATTTATATTTTTATGCATATGCACTTTAATAGTGTGCTCGTGTACACTATTATTATGAAAAGATATGTTACTTATCCTGACCAGATCGAAAAGTTCCGTTCTCCTGCTCATACAATCAAAAAACGAAACAAGATTATAGTCTCTATTCGTGTACTCCTAAATATGTGCCTTGTGGTAAATCTAATTGTGTCCGAGCCCAATATCAGCTATAAACCGTTTTGAGGTATATACCACCCTTTAAATCTTGGAGAGCAAATTCACCTAACCCCATACAAATTAAATACACCAAGATCACCTAGATAAGATTCTACTTTATATGTTTCAATAAACAATTTGATTGTTAATAAAAATTTAGTTATTCATGTCATTTTTGATTTAGAAATCGTCTTTCCATATAATCCTTTAATTCCCTTTTATCTTGATCATCTTGGTCCAAACATAATTGGTCATATATATCTAAAGCTATTTCATACAACTCTTTTTCAACTTTTGATACCCTGCGCACACCTTCATCAACTTTATCAAAGCTAATATCAAACAATTTAAGAACCAACGTGAATACAAAAACCGAAAGAATAGTTTCAAGTTTAGGGTCATCTACACCCGCATAAATATATACAACCATTCGAAACATAATAAATGTCAAAATTAAACGTATAATCGCTACTTTATAAGTCATATACAGTTGTCTTGCGTTAAACTTAATTGTTCTATATAGGTTCACATTTTTAATATGCTTTTCATCAGAATATTCTATACTTTTGCATAAAAATAAAGCACGATTTAGTTTCATTAAATATAAATCATTTTTATTACTACTATCATTTATTTTTCTATCGCTTGAATGTACATTCTCTTCATTTTTCAATTTGCTGTTCTTATGTATTTTTATACCCAGTTCTTCAAGTTCCTCATAAGTTACCTGCTTTTCATCATTTTTAGACACTTTAGCATCTAAAAAATATTTAAAAACTATTTTAATTAATAATATAGATAGTACAATAACATACAAAACAATTTGCCAAAAACTTAAATCACCTTTGGATACAAATATTCTAAGAATAAAACCACATATAAAAAGGAATAATGCCCAACTATTAGAATATGCTTCTAAAAATTTTTCTTTAAAATCATTCTTATTGTATTCTAAATTAGTTGTATTAGATATATTGCTAAAAAATCTTTGATTATAACATTTCAAAAAGCAAACAAGATGCAACAAATTGCATAGATTAAGCAAAAATATAACCAACCTCATTTAAATTAATTAACTTAAAAATCATAATTATAGAACTCTTCTTTTTTACCTGTCATTTACACCTCACAACAATTCTATTTTGACTATCCAAAGTACAAGTGACTAACGTAAGTGGCCACTTCCCATTGGTTACTTCAGCTACACTTTCTGGACTCACTACATCCATTGCATCAACACTATATTTAAAACGATTTCCTGAAACATCCGTAAAAATTACTTCATCCCCACTTTTTAATGTATTCAACCTACCAAAATGAAACCAATAATTATGAGCTACAATTACCATATTACTTTTATAAATACTACCATAATATCGGCAAGGAAGTTGTTTCATATTTTCATCACTACATGTACTTGTAACACAAAGATTCAAATCCAATCTAGGAATTTCTAAAGTACCCACACAAGACATTCCATCCACATCCACTTCAGGCATATCCATATCTGGATTTAATACATAATCCGGTATAGAGCCAACACTTGTCTTTTCAATATGATACGCATTCATCTTTTGTTTAGAAACAAAATACGATCGATACGAATCATATACATTATATGCACATAAAGAAATGGAACACACAATACAAAAGATTCCAATCCAAGAAATATATCGATACAATCTATTCTTCATTTTTCAAATGGCGTCCTAAGCCAAATAACACAAGACCCACAAATAATAATACAGGAACTGGCCACCACAATTGACCTGAATTTGGAAGTACTTCATCCTTCTTTTCAACCTTATCCGTAAAATTACCCGTATTCGTTAAAACAATCGTATCCTTTTCACGAGTACAACTCTCCTTATAGCCAGAAGGAACACTTGTTTCCATGACTCGATATGTATATAAAGTAGAAAGATTGTCCCAAGTATTAGACCATTGATTTTGAGAATTTAATACTACTCTATCCACCACTACACCATCTGATCTTAATAAACATACTTCAATCGATTTAGGCCGAGACTTCTTATTATCCCTTTTCCATACCTTTAATACATGAATACGACTTGGCTTATCACTTGTCTCATATTTTAAATCCACACTCAAATCACCACTTAAAGAAATTAAGGATACTTGTGGCATATAAAATACACCATCCTGAAAAACTTCTTTTCCAACCACCAAATAAATACCGGATTCTAGACCAGAAAAACTAGCCTTATACGAACTGTCAGAAGAATTAGAAGCATCTGCTTCTATTCCATCCATTAAAATACGATTCTCTAATGCATTGGCAGCCCCTTGTACATCTTGTTTTAAATCAATGGAATAATGTGAAAATGAACCAACTAAATTATAATTCTCATCCGCCACTCGATATAAAGATACTTGCATATCTGATACTGGACAAGAAACATCCAAATTCATGAAATCAGAATCCGCAAATAGAGTCATAGGTAGAAAACAACATAATAAAGTTAAAAATACGAAACAAACTATTCTTTTCATTACCTACACTCCCTTCTTTCGAATTCGATATACAACATAACCAATCCCATATAGAATCAAACCAATAATACTAGCCATAACCAAAGGATTCACCCTTGCAGCATCGGCCGTTAAATTCTTTTCATCCATCACATTCTCTACACGATGACCACGAACTAATAATCGATGTGTATTAATACCATAAGGCGTACAAGTAAATAGAGTACATAAATCTTTACCTTCCTCAATTTCTAATAAACCATAATCATTCGGTTCAACAATCGCTATATTATCCACCTGATACGCTAAGACCCTATCATATACATGAAGATAAAATACATCTCCCTTTTTCATACGATCCAGTTCCGTAAATAACTTCGCACTCGGAAGACCTCTATGACTCGATAGAACACAATGCGTACCACTACCTCCAACAGGAAGACTCGAACCCTCTAAATGACCAACACCCACCTGCAATACAGACTCATCTACCGTATGATAAATCGCAAGCTTAACACCAATCTTAGGAATCGTAATATATCCCATCATACCCGTACCATCCGCATTTAATAGACTCTTATACAAATCAAGCTCAGAATCACTCGGAGTAAAACGACCACCATTATTGATTAACCCACTATTATATTCAACAGCCCGATCAATCTCAGCCTGTTTATCCTGTTTTGATAACTTAGCCATAGTATCCGAATAATTCGCGACAACACGACTTTGATGTAAAGAATTCCAATAATTACTAACCGTAGGATACAACAATAAGGACAAGCCTGTAATAAAAACAAGTATCGCAATTATAGTTGACATATGTTTTCTCATCTTACAACCCTCTCCCTATTGTTGTATAGAAGGGGAAAACAATTCCCCCCCATACAACATATAAAACAAATCAATTCAATTTAATTATTTAGCTTTCGCTCTTTTCTTGTTAGCCAATACAATACCTGATCCTAGTACTAATGCTCCACCAATCAAGTAGATTAGTGTTGTACCCATACCACCAGTAGATGGTAGTAATGAACCTGATTTGTTCTTTACATCAACTTGATTATAAGGCATATTGTAATGATCAGCATTACCCTTGCCATCAATTAAAAATGACCCCTGCTCGTTAATTGTTACTTTAATTCTCTTAGCCAATTTATTATAACCCTTTGGCGCTTCGGTTTCTTCTAGCCAATAATCCCCCGGTTTTAAACCTTGAATACTAAATTTACCAGTGCTAGTTGTCGTTATCTTAGTTGTTGTTGGAGCTTCTTCAGATAATGCTAAACGGTATTCTTCAGTGTTTTGTTTTTTTACCAATTGATAAGCTGTACCTTCATTTGCTGCATTATAAAGACTGAATGTTGCGCCACCTAATGGATTGTCAGTTGATTTTGTATACTTTAAAACTTTTATTTGATAAGTGGTTGTAACAGTTTCTTTTTCTGCTGTATTCTTATTACTACCATAAGTTAGATGTGTTTTATTTATATTTCCAGTCTCAATGTGAGCGTTTCCATTTAATATAGCCGAATAAGTAACAACTATTTCATCGTCTTTACTTAATGTATTCAAAAATTTTTCTTTGAATACTATATCAAAAGTACAAGGATCATCATAGTTTATAGTATACTCATCATCCAATGTCAACTTTGAACCTTTATAACTAATTTCAACATCTTTATTATAAGTAAAACTATCATCCATAGTATCGTGTAAAACATAGTTTTGTGCGCCAGGTTGTGCTGTAATAACAGTTTTAAATTGCACTTTATCACCTATACTTGCATAACTATTAGTATCGTCGTGATGATTACTATTAATAATTGTTTTGTGAACTTCTGGAACGCCATTCTTTTCTCTGATTTTTACTTCTGAATTTGTAGTATCCAAACCACATAGTGCACCAGCACTTGAATCTAACAAATAATATCCTAATTCTAAATCATTAAATGTAACAACATTTTCATTAACTGATGGACTAATTGCGCTAATATGGTTTTTTTCAGCATAAGTTAAAGCTGATTTAGCAAATTGTTCAGTACTAACACCATCGTTAAATGTTACATAATTATTCTCGTTAATTGTTATATAATCACTACCTGCACCTTTAGGTTCAGTTGATTGAAAAAAGGCTTCCCATCCTTTTGATATTTTATATGAATATAATTTATTAGTTAAGTCATAACTTTCCAAATCTAAAATTTTATAAGCTTTGTAAGTTTGTCCTTCTATTGGATTTTCAACTGTGATAGTTCCTGTTGTTTCTTCTGCGTTAACATTACTACTTAACGTGAATACCATCATGAACGCAAACATAATGGCTGCAATCTTTTTAATTAGTTTCATCTCTTTCTCCTTTTTTCTTTTCTTTTATTTTTATTTATATTTGACAGGCATATTATACTAGCAACCACCAACGTTGCTCCTAATAACCTGTAAATCAGGGTTCCCATACTACCTGTTGAAGGTAATATTTTTGTACGGCTCTTGTTTGTAACAATAACCGTATCACCGTTTTGTGCACTACTTGTAGCAGTTCCGTTTTTTTCATAAAACACTTGATAATTCATAGTGTTTATTGTTACTTCTTTTGATGAATCCGTAATTGGATTACCTTGATCATCTAGTTCATAAACATAATAGGTTTTATCTAATTCTAGATTCTCAAACTTAACGGATTTATCTGGATTGTCATTTGCACTATAAGTAATAGTTTTTATCGGCTGTAATCGCGTATTCTTGTCATCATACAATCCAAATCTATATGTTCCACTAACAGGTTTAATTGATTTTCCAGCTGCATCATTAATAAACTTTTTGACTACAGTAATTTCACCCTTATGATTCGTTACACCTATACTAAAGTTTTCTTCCTGATAACTCACTTCTAAATTTATATTCTTTAGATATTGTTTTACAGTGTCCACATAACTCTCATTACCTTTTTTTACATCCAAAATATAGATTGGTTCATCATCCAGAACATAACCATCTGGTGCTTTTGTTTCCGTTATTCTGTAAAGCGTATCATATTGTAAATTCTGGGCAATGGTTCCATCATTACCTGTAGTTGGGGTTGAAATTTCTGATGTAGTCATTTTTCCATATTCATCAAATGTACACTTTTCTATTTTAAAAGTTGCACCATTTAATACTTTATCTATATCATTCTCATCTTGTTTTGTAAGCTTAAAGTTTACTACAGATGAAGCACCAATTGTTCCACTTACATTGTAGCTATAACTTTCTTGTACAGTTTTACCACCATTTTCAGAATAACCTTTCCAATATGCTGTATTTGCGATATTCACAGAGTGCCCTGGCTTCGCATTTACAGTCGCTGTATATGTAATTTTGATTGGAATATTATTTGGAATCTTAATTTCTAAAATATTATTTTGATATGACTTTTTACAATTCGTTAATTCTTCATTATTACTATTAAATACTTTAACCGAAGTTGTATCCAATTTAAGATTATCACCCAACTTATCCACAAGCGTTAATTCACCGTTATCATTAGTAGGTAGTGTTTGACCAAGCTGATTCGTATTGATTTCAAATTTAAGTTTCTGTCCATTCGTTTCTGCCAATTGTTTATCGATATTTTTATCTGTCTTAGTCAATTGAACAGGTACTTTACTAGATGATGTAGCTATATCTTTTCCATCTTTTTGAAGTGTAACTTTATTTATAAAATTATTAGGTTGAGCTCCCAATAAGACTTGTGGATCTGTGACTCTACAAACAACTTGTACATCCACTGAATTATTATCTCTTATACTCTTCGAAACAAATTCACCCAGTCGAATCATCGTTCGTTTTTTATCTTTACTTACATAATAAATTGTATGTTCAGATTTCTTATTATCATTTGGCGAATCATTTTCTCTGAATTCCCAATCACTACCAGGATTGTCTATTGTCTTTGATGTAACTTTTGAAGCAGCATCCTCATCCCCATGCCACTTAACTCGCATATACGAAAATTCCATGCCATCTGGTATATCATCTATTACGTCATAATCTCCACTTAATTGTCCATCATAGTTCACTTTAAATGCCCATGATATAAATACACCTTTACTATTGTCTAGTAACTTAGTATCAATCTTGTTAGGATCTGCATCTCCATTGTTTTTTTTGTCTGCACCTATTTGAAGTGTTGTAACTGTAGTTCCATCATATTTAAAGACTTGTCCTAACTCCTTTAAAATTTTTGGAGATGTATATAAAGTCTTTTCAGCAGGTATTTCAGAAACATATTCACCATCTTCTTTAATATAAATACTATTTTTATATGTCTTTGTATCACGATTATTTGTTGGTGATGGCAATTCAGAAGGTTCGGATTTTATAATCATATAAACCTTTTCATTACCAAGCTGAATATCATCATTAGCTGTTAATAATAATTCATTTGTACCATTCAATTGAGATGTAAACTTACCATCTATAGGAGTTAAACCACTATTGTTTTTTAAATCCTCTATGTCTTTATAATCTGAAATGTTCTTTCCTTCTGGAAGCGTACCTTTATAAATACCCACCAAAGAACCTTCCCGTAAAATTGATTCCGTTATTCCATCACCTGTTTTTATCAAATCACGAAATACCATACCCTTATTAATTTGAGCACCACCAATATCAACTACCCAATAAAGTTCACCATTCGTCCAAGTATTCGAATCCTTGTTTGGTTCTTTGTAGTACCAAGATTGTTTGTTCGCAGTTAAATTTAAATTTCCCTTGATTGTTAATGTTGTCTCTTTAGAAACATCTTCTTGCTTAAATTTAAATTCTCCAGTTCCTTTTTTAACAACACCCTCAAGAGTAAATTTATTCTTTACCTTTGTCTCTGTAAAAGTACTTAAATCATCTGGCCTTGCATAATACGTAAAACGATACGCATAATTTTTATTAGTCCAACCCAAATTAGAAGGCGTTAAGCTAAATGAATTTTGACCATTTATCTTGACCCACTTTGTATCTACTGTTTTATAATTTTTATTTAATGTATATGTATCGTTTTTCTCTTTATTTAAATCACTTGAAATGGATTCTGCTTCTAAAGCCTCCACTTTCATATAACCAACATACTTCATATGTTTAGAAGTTAAAGTATCTGTCATTGTTACTTCGTTAACATTAAAATCATTCAATGTCTTATTTGTTTCAACCGTATATTTATAACTTCCCTCAGGAATAGTAAAACTAGTATTTGAAGTTGAATCCTTTTGAATTGCATTATTTTCGTAGATAAATCTATCTCCACTCATTGTTTCTGTTTTAGGTGTTGTCGTTGCGATTTTTTCTACCTGTTTTGCATTCCATTCATATGTTTTAATGTTAGCAATAGAATTCCAAGCCTCAAATCCACCCGCAAAATCATCTCTCTTATCCACATTATCTGCATGTGCGATAAAACGATTAAACGTATGTAGAGTATCCGTATGCATCTGCGCAAAGGCTTCAGGTTTCACAATAACGTTATATGTAATATAACAACTCTCACCTGGACTTAAATTAATTGGATTATCCTTGTTTCCAGATAGTACAAAACTTCTAAAATTAACTTTGTCATCCCACTCTTGAAAACCTGTATTATCTGTTTTAGTTGACCACTTTATATTGTATTGTGAAGAATCAACAGGCTTATTATCATTATTCATATATAATTTGAATGAATTTCGATCAAAATGAATATATTGTAATAAATCAGCATCTATTTCTGTATTCATATTATGTTTCAAATAATCGTAAAATTGAAGATTCTTAATCGTATAATTACTTTCATCTTTTTTTATAGAAATCAATGACTTAAACGGAATTGTATATGACCCATCCGAATTTCTTTTGATGGTTCCATCTACATATTTCTCGAATGAACTATAAACTATTGTAGGAGTAAAGGAAGCCTTTTCTGAACCTTTATCATACGTATCTGTAGAACCTTTTGAATATAAAGATGCACTATTATCTATTGGTTTATCTTTTAAACTTTCTTTGTCATTAAGCTTCACATAATAAGTAAGCATACGACTTTCATTTGGACCCATATTTCCGATATTCCAAACAATACAAGGATTTTTGATTTCACTTGCACCCGGCTTAGGAATTTTTGTTGTAGCATCTGGAATTTCCGCTTTATAAATTTTTCCATGACTTGCCTCAATTAGCATTTCAAACGGATCTTTTTTATTATCATTACTAGTTAATGTTGTTTCTGTCGAACTAATATTTCCTGCATAGCTTACCAAATTGGCATTGGAAGTAAACTTATCAACAACATACAAACCTTTACAACCATCCTTACCAGCTGTAACTGTCACTGTATAAGTTAAATAATTATTTACTTTATCCACATTGGATATTTGTTTATCAATTGTTACACTACCAAATTTTTCTATACATTCCTTGCCATAATCTAAAATAACTGTTTTCTTTCCAACAACCAATGTTGCTTTTCCATTATTCTTGTTTATTTCTGTTAAATCAATCTGACCCTTCACATAGAATGAACCATCTAGTTGATTACTTGAATTTGTTACTAATTCATTAAGATAGTCTTTTTTAAGAGTAATCTTCGCTTGATTATTTTCAATTTCAATCGTTCCTATATTCCTTTCTCCAGCTAAAAGATTGCCATTTCCAGCGTTTTTGAAATCCCTCATAAATTTAGGAAGACTGTATACAAGTATACCATTATGTTGTTCTAATAAGTTTTTTGTATCAATTTTATCAAATTCGACTTTCAAATAAAGTTCCGTACTACTTGGACTAGCATTTCCATCCTCCAAATTATTCCATGTACCATTTTCATCTTTGAAATACATAACAATCGATGTAATCTTATCTTTATTTGCTTCCGAACTTAAATCAAACGGTTGTGTTGTAGTTTCTGTTGTAGTCGTTGCTGTTGTTTCTTCACTTTCTTGAGATACTTGTTCATTATTTATTGTTTCTGGCTCATCCTCAACAACTTCTTCTTGTTCATTTACTTCTTCTTGTTTATAACAATCATCCGTATGCGTATGCTCTTCTTTTTCGCAAATCAATTCATTGTTTTCATCATAACACTCTGCAGTATGTGTATGTTCTTCCTTATCACAAGTTAATGTTTGAGCTGGTAAAGATAATGCATAGACCGTACAAACAACCACAATACAAGAAAGTGCTATCATGACTCTTTTCCATCTTCTTAAGCGCGCTTTGTCTTTTAATAAACGCCTTAAATACTCTTGCACAATCACACCTACTTTCTGTTACTTTACAATTCCAATTTTATTTAAAGGCCAAACTGAAAATAATACCTTACCCTCAATTTGTTCTTCTGAAATATCCCCTATTGCAGCACTTCTAGAATCTATTGAACTCTCGCGGTTATCTCCCATACAAAACCAACGAGACTCTTCTACTTGATGTGGAAAGTCAATGTCTGTATTTCCTAATGACTCACTATCCAAATACGTTTCATGAATAGCTTTACCATCCACAGACACCTTTCCATTCACATCTATATCTACCTTTTGACCAGGACCCGCAATAACACGCTTTACCAACAACTTATTGCCCTGCCAAAATGCTACAACATCTCCAGACTTTAATTTCTTTGTCTTTATAGACACCACAACCTGCCCATTTTCTAAAGTTGGATCCATACTCGAACCATAAATCTTTAATACAGGCATCCACAGTGTTGCCACCAACACAGAAATGGCAGCCACAACAACGAGTACACTCAAAGTCTTACGTAAATGCTTTAAATACTTTTCTCTCTCTTTTAATCGACCAAGCTCTTCTTTGACCTCCTCATTAGATACAAGATCACTTTCTGTTTGCATCTTATCAATGAGGTCAATCAACTCTTTTCGCTTTAAATGTCTTAAATCCTTTTTCTCCATATCCCTATCTACACATTAAGATTATGTTAAGATAATATATGCATTTCTACTTTATCTTAAGCAAATCTAACTAAATTCTTATGTTCACACAATTAAGCGAGGCCATTATACGCCTCATTGTATACGTTTTCAACGAGGCTCCTTACGAGGCTCCTTAAGTGGTACACTCTATTTATGCTTTACTTATAGTATTTTTCTATATATGGATGTGTACCCCCCCCCCGAGAAAAATCGACTAAAATGTGCAAATCAATTACTAATTTATACAAATAAATAACCTTGGTTATATTTATAAAAAAAGGATAGTTATCAACTACCCTACTTTGTGAATTGCTTTAAATAGTCCATATCTAAAACAATAATTCGATTATTCTTTACTTGAATGATATGCTTTTCTTTTAAACCACGAATCACTCGATTCACACTATTACGTGTTGTAATCCCACAAAAATTCGCAATATCTTCATTTGTGACCTGCAAATCAATAAATATACCCTTTTGTGTTTGAATGCCAAATAAACTTGCCAAACGATATAACCAAGAACATACCGCACCTGCCTTTGAATTCATGATCATCACTTGTTCTCTTGTGAAGGCTAGTTTTAATCGATTGCGATAGTATGTATTTACATAATTTTGAAGGTTCGCATCTTCTTTAACTTGCTTATAGAATTCTTTTTTTGAAATACAATAAAACTCTGCTTGTTCACTTTCAATACGAATCTTTGGAAGGCAATCTCTAAACTGTGTCAAACAATCACAATACAAACTCACCACATCCGGACCTTGTAAATAAGTAATATTGAATTCACGCTCATCTTGCATGATCAAACTCACTTTAACAATACCCTTCTTTAAAACATACATATTACTATCATTCAAATCTAAACATGTATGTCGATCTTTTATAAGTATAGAAACCTTCTCTTTTTCTAAACATTGTATGACACTATCACAACACATATTACTCACTCCTGTTATCATTTTCATTGTATCATATTGTGGAGCATATATTATATCTTTGTCCATATAAACATATAGTGATATACTATTTATTGCTGGGTTGCTTGTAATTTGCATATCCAGTTTCCTATTTAAGTTGAACTAAGTCTCCACAAACTACAAAAAAACTACAAAATTTTAAATCTCATTGGTCGAAATAAATTACAATATGCGCTATAATATAGTCAAAATAAAAAGGCGAGGAATATTTGATTTAATATCAAGTAAAGACTTGGAGCGCTGATGACGCCATCGTCACCCTGGGCCCTTTTAAAAAAAACAATACAGGGACAACGGTCATCCAAAAGAGGCACTTTATGTGCCTCTTTTGCATATTATTAGGAAAGGTTATAATATGTGGAATATTGATCTATCATTTTTGCAAGAAAGCGCTCAAATATTTTTAGATGAGTTTGTTCATAAATATTACAGAATTTATACAAAATCTGGTCAAGTCTTTTTAGTTATATTTAAGTGGCGAAAACTCCATAGCTTGCTGTGGAGATGAAAGCCACTTTTTGCATTGTATAATGCGCATTAAAAATATATAATATATGTATAAATAGGTCGGAGTTGATATCATGGCTAGACCTAGAACGAACAATGTTCAGATCAATATTACCCTTCCTGGTGAATGGAAAAAACAACTGAAAAACCTTTGAATATATCCAAATGAATCAAATCAAAGTCATGAACAGTGGAATAAGAGTAAATTAAATACATGTTAAAATGGGAGATTGACTATACTTCCATGTAGAGATACAGAAAACAATCGCTAATGTGCTAAATGTAGTGCTTGATTGTAGAGTTCACTGCTCCAACAGAAAGACAGGAATCCAAAGTTTGAAAATAATGTACGATTGCTGCATAATGTTGTCAGTTCAGAACCCTCACTGCTTGCGGTGAGGAGTAGTCAGATCTGTTAATTATAACAAAGACGCAAGAAATGATAATAGAGTATTTAATACTGAAATTTTAATTTCTGATTTTAATGAGGGGATGAATATAGGTATGGTGCAAAAAAATGATTCATCATTTAGTTTTAACAGTTGGCGTGTTGAAGATTCTGAATCTAATATTATGGACATGTATAGAAATCAGATTGTTGATTTAATTGATAAAATTGAAACCTTTAAAGATGGTGCATTAATACATACAAAAGCATTAACACTGAAAAATACTAATTTATGGAGACTATCAAGATTAGTAAAAAATTATGGAGTAACTATTGTAGAATCAAATGATTCCAACAAAATATATTTTTTATCGAATTATGATGATAATGATTTTGCTTTCGCATTTGAAGAATTAAAAAAAGAGAATACAAAATAAAAATGTACTCTCTTTAAAATGGACCCTGTAAAACGGACACAATAAAAAAAGTACATTAGTACCTAGTCCTGTTTTACAGGGCTTTTATTTTGTGTATTATGATAATTAGAGAAATGATGGTGATTATATGGGAATAAATTATTTCACAGATGAACAGCTAAAGGAATTGAAAAACAATCCATATGTAGTCAAATGTTCTGCTAAAAACATAACGTATGCAGAAGAGTTTAAAGATTTATTTTGGATTGACTATCAAAATGGAATGCCGCCAATTGAAATATTTAAAAAATACGGATTTGATCCCTATGCATTAGGTGCTAAGCGGAGATCTAACTTTATACAACGTCTAAAGAAACAAGCTGCAAGAACAGATGGCTTTAAAGATACAAGAAGTACAAATAGTGGTAGACCTCCTGTCAAAGAATTATCTTTAGAAGAACAACTAGAAAGATTAAAACACAAAAATATGGTTCTCCAACAGGAGAATGATTTTTTAAAAAGAGTGAGATTTATCAACAAAAAGCAAATTGTAAAACAATCGAAGAACAAACAGTGAGAGAAAAATATGAACTTATTGATAGAACGTTAGAATCCAATAAAAATGTTTTAACTGTTTCATATCTATGTCAATCAGCTGGTGTTTCGAGAAGTGGATACTATTCATGGAAGAAAAGAAAAAATGATCCATTATCTGTTTATAACAAGAAAGAAGAACAAGATCGTAAAGACTTTGATCTAATTTTAGAAGCTTATAACTTTAAAGGTTATGACAAGGGTAGGCGTGGTATTCACATGAGACTTCTTCGTATGGGAATTATAATGAATCATAAGAAAATATCAAGGTTGATGGATAAATTCAACCTGTTTTGTCCAATAAGAAAAGCCAATCCTATCAGAAGAATGGCTAAAGCGATGAAAACATCAAATTATACAGATAATATCTTAAACAGACATTTTGATGAATATGGTCCAGGATATGTATTGGAAACGGATATCACATATTTATTTTATGGTGCAAAACATTCAAAAGCATATCTGTCTGTTATAAAGGATGGATTTACAAAACAGATTCTTTCATATGTATTATCACCATCATTAGAGGAAGATTTTGTGCTAAAAACAATAAATCAACTGTTTAAAAAACATAAACATGATATCCATACAGACGCTTTGATTCATAGTGATCAAGGTGCACATTATACAAGTATGAGATTTATTGATCTGCTTAAAAGTCTAGAAATCAGACAATCAATGTCAAGAAGAGGAAATTGTTGGGACAATGCTCCTCAAGAATCATTTTTTGGACATATGAAGGATGAAATAGGTAAATATATAGAAATCATTTCTACATATGATGAATTGGAAAAAGAGATTGATAATTATATGTATTACTACAATAATGAACGTTATCAATATAATCTTGCCAAGTTGTCCCCAAATGAATATCTTGAATATTACAAAACAGGAAATTATCCTTTAAAACATATAATAGAAGAGCCTATTGAATATAAGAAAAAATTCAGTCTAGTAAAGCAAAATTTAGACAGAAATTTAACATTCAAAAAATTAACAAGTGTCATCATTAAAATATCTCATCTCAAACAAACCATTGGATAACTTATTTATATGTTTTAGAATCAAATCAATATCGTCTTTATTCAATGATACATAGCCATGTTCATTCATCTTGGTAAAGATAACGGTTCCGCTAAATGTACTATCACAATCACCCGGATATGATCTATAAATAATAGAAGTATCGTCACCAAAAATGCTCAGATCACTTACAAGAAGATAGATAGAAAGATTATCTTCAAATAGATAGTCACGATAATCAAAAAAGCCAAGTTCCTTTTTTATAAGTTTTGTCATTCTTTTTGTTACTAAAATTTTTAATTCATTATTTTTTATAATTACATATCTGCAATATTCTGACATAAAATATATCCTCCGGTATTTGACACCTAGAGGATATATTTATTTTTATTTAATTTTAAGACCTTTTTTATTTATTGTCCTTGACACAGGGGCCACTTTACTTTTTTCATGCTTTTTTAATTTAAAGACATTGAGCTATTGGCCCGCTTTCTCTTTTAATATCTCTATAATTTGACTTTGAAGCTTATCCATATCGATTGGCTTAGAAATATATCCATTCATTCCCGCTTTAAGTGCCTGCTTTTTATCCTCATCAAACGCATTCGCACTCATCGCAATAATTGGAATCGTATTCTTTTCTGGAATCTCCCTAATTTTTTGTGTAGCTAAATACCCATTCATATTTGGCATTTGAATATCCATTAAAATAAAGTCATACGTACCAACCGGTTTTTGAATCACTTTACCAACACATTCCAAACCATCTCTTGCCAAGTCTACATGTAAGCCACAATCCTCTAATATAATCTTCGCAAATTCAGCATTCAATTCATTATCTTCTGCTAGTAATACATGTTTACCTTCTAAAGAATGCTTAGAAACTACAAGATCCTCTTGTTTCACTTTATCTTTTTCTTCATTTCCAAGCTTATGATCGATTGTAATTGTAAAAGTACTGCCCTTACCAAGCTTACTCTCAACAACAATCGTACCACCCATCATATCTACTAGTTTTTTTTACGATAGGCATACCAAGCCCTGTACCAATAATGTCACCTGTTGCTTCACGTGTAAATGCATCAAACAGAGTTGGAATAAAACTCTCACTCATTCCAATACCCGTATCTATGATTTGAATTTGATATGTACCATAACCCTCTTTTGAACATTCAAATTCCTTTATATCCACTGTGACATGACCACCATTTGGTGTATATTTAATGGCATTGCCAATCAAATTCACTAAAATTTCCTTCACCTTCGTACTATCACACAACACTTGTTTATGTTTTATATCCATTTTTGTATCGAATACAATCTCTTTTTCTTTGGCCATAGCACCAAAGACATTCGATACTTCTTCAACCATATCCACAATGGACTCACTGCTTTCAACTAACACACTTTTACCACTTTCAATACGCGCCATATTCAATACATCATTAATAATCGAAAGTAATAAATTCCCCGATTGCTCGATCTTCTTTTGATAATCCACCAAAACAGGATCTGAAAGCTTCTTTTTCATCAATTGATTATATCCAAGAATTACATTCATAGGCGTACGAATATCATGCGACATACTATTTAAGAAATCCGTCTTGGCCTTACTCGCATTTTCAGCTTGAATGTAAGCCTTTCTTAACTGTTCCTTTTGAAGACGCTCCTTTTGAATCAAATCATCAATATCTCTTGTACCAATCACTACCGCTCTAGTACGATCCTTTTTCTTTACATAAGAAACACGAGCCTGATAATATAAAACACCCTCATTCGACATATATTCATAAGTAAAGGAATAGTCTTCATTGGTCGATTTCAGTTTTTCAAAGGAAAGTTCCTCTAAAAAATTTTCTCTTGAAGCATCCGAAACCAAATCCTTGGCATAAGCCGGTAACAATTCAGTCCAACGATCATGATAAGACCGACAAAAATCCGCAATACGCTTACCATTACTACCCGCTTCACGATACGAATAGATTTGTCCTTGATCTAACTCCACTAAAAGTACAGAAAAATAATCCTTACTAATTCCTTCAATAATCTCTCTTTGAAGTTCTAAAACATTTTCCTTTTTACGAACCTCATCCATTGGACGAAATCCCATCACAAAACGAAAATGATGCTTTTCATCATATAAACGAATTGCTCTTGCATATAAAGATTCATATCCATTAGAATTTGGATAAATCTGATACTGCAATTCTACCGTCTCATTTTTAAGAAGTGCATTCATAAAAGGAACGGGAGATAAAATATCCATAAAATCTTTACACGACTCTTTTACCAATACACGATCATAGAAATCACGTAAACAACGTGTATAATTCATCTTATCCTCACTTGAAAAATCATCAAACACTCTATAATTATACATCTTGCCATCATGCTTAACGACAACCATCGTATTCTCCATTAAGTCACCCATGATCACAGTCGAATATTCCATTGTCAGTGCTGTAAGCATTTGATTACGCTCCTCAACCCTTTTTTCTTTATCTGACATAAAACTTGTAACATCCGTAATATTTCCCTGGAAGAAAAATGTGGAATCTTGTTTTAAAGCCAAATAACAATCCGATACCCAATGATACCCATCCTTACCTTTCAAACGAAAAACCACATTCTGACAAGTACCAACCTTATATGGATTTCTTAAAGAATCTCTATTCTTTTCGAGATGAATTTTATCATCAGGATGTAACATATTCACTAACTTATTATCAAATTTAGTTTCAATTTCTTTTTGCGTCCAATGTAAAGTATTTAAAAAATCATCGCTCATAAACAAAAAGGGATAACCCTCATCTGCAGAACACCTATAGTATCCTCTAAGCAACCTATACACTTCATCCAATTCAATATTATCTTTCTTTTGACGCTTAAAAAATTTCATATTATACCCCGAATTTCATGTAAACCCTTACAAGTATAATAACAACACAAACTTCATTTGTCACGATAAAATAAAGAAATAATTACATGGTTATATTTCATGTTTTAATTGTATATTATTTAATCCTTTTTAACGCATTTAAAATACTTTTAGTTATATTTTACTATTGTGTTCATTTTAAGCTATGTTATAATTTATCCGTTAGATAAAAATTAAAGATGCCCAATCTTTTACATCTAACACTTTTCGACATGAGGACTAGCCCTTCCCAAAAACTAAACATAGCTAGTTCTCTATTTTTTTGCATTTAGATGTTATAATGAAATTGGCTGAGTACTAATCCTTAGCTTGTAACCAACTTAAGCTGACAAATCCCACATACTTGTCAGCTTTTTCTTATATGAAGAAACTTGACTAATCACCTTATGATTATATAATATAAACGAGTTTATCATAAGTTGATTTATCATAAGGAGGGTAATCATGAGATTCATAGGCAGAAAAAACGAATTGCATACATTAAATACAGAATATAATCGTAACAGTAGCTTTGTGGTTATTTATGGACGACGCCGTGTTGGAAAAACAACACTGATCAAAGAGTTCTTAAAGAATAAAACTGCATTCTATTATCTTGCGACCGAGGAATTAGAAAGCCAAAGTATGAAACGACTTGCTAATGTTATAGCTCGTACTACAAAAAACACATTGCTACAAAAAATAGAATTTACAGATTGGTTGGATTTATTTCAACTAATTGCGGACTATAAACCAGAAGAAAAGAAAGTCCTTGTCATTGATGAATTTCCATATCTAGTAAAAACAAATTCAGCATTCCCTTCGATCCTACAAAATGCATGGGACGAATTTTTAAAAGACAGTAACGTGATGTTGATTCTGTCCGGTTCCTTGATTGGTATGATGCAAAAACATGCACTTTCTTATGATAGCCCACTATATGGTCGTAGAACAGCACAAATGCGTTTGACACCATTACCATTCACTAGTATTTATGAAACACAAAATCTTCCTTTTGAACAAGCCGTAGAACAATTTGCTCTAACTGGTGGTGTACCAAAATATTTGGAGTTTTTTGAAGACGGAAGACCTTTAGAAGAACAGCTTAAAGATGCCGTTTTTTCTAAGAATGGCTTTTTATATGAAGAACCCAATTTTTTATTAAAAAGCGAATCCTTAACAGCCGTAAACTATTTTTCAATTATTAAGACAATTGCAGACGGCAATCATAAACTCGGTAAAATTGCAAGTGCATTAGGACAAGAATCTTCATCACTTACACCTTATCTATCTACACTTTCGGATCTTGGTTTCATTGAAAAACGAACACCAATCACAGAAAAGAATCCAGAAAAATCACGTAAAGGATTGTATTTCATTGCAGATAATTTCCTTCGTTTTTGGTTTTGCTATGTCTACCCTTACAAAGGTGAATTGGAATTAGACAATATGCAAATTGTACTAGACGAAATTCATAAAGATTTTAAAGAAAAATTTGTTGCCTTTGCTTATGAAGATATCTGTAAGGACATTTTCGCAAAACTATGCAGTAACAACGCAATTTCATTTGTACCATCACGCATTGGATCTTATTGGTTAAATGATTATGATGGAGATACAGAAATCGATGTCATGTCTGTAGACCATCAAAATAAACAAGTTTTTGCTGGAGAATGTAAATATCATACAAAACCAGTAGATGCCCCCGTATACTTTACATTAAAAGAAAAAGTAGATAACGCCGCAGAAATACGCAAATCTTTCCCAAAATATAACGTTATCTATGGCTTATTTAGTAAAAGTGGTTTTACAAAACGTATGCTCGATATCGCAAAGGAAAACCCAAATATACTACTAATTCATGAAGATCATTTATTATAATTCATACTTTTGTAGCTGACAAATCCCACGTACTTGTCAGCCTTTTTTATATAAATATAAAATTCTAAAGTATATTACGATAGTCCTTTTTATCGTTCCTGATAATCCATATTTTATGATATTTTAGTGCTATTTCACATGTGGTATTTCTCTGTTCCAAAACCAAAATCTTAATATACAAAAAAAGTGTTAGACCTAATATCATCTAACACTTTCAAAAACAATACTAGCGGTTTTCTGCTGGCTGTCAGCCGCGATACCCTACAGAGTATCTGTATTACGTGGTTGGAACTTTTAAGTCTCCAACCTAGACTCATCTTTTCTCCCCGATGCGGGCGCGATATCCTACAGAATATCTAAATGTCTTGGACACTTTACCCTGCTCCAAGTGCAGTACAGCTTTTACGTGCCGCCACACGGTACTCTCTGTACATTATACAATAATCACAGTTTTTTCAGTTCTTTTCCGTTTTTAATCGGACTAAAAAAATTTTTTGGTTTCTATTTAAAATTTTCAATCATTTCCTGCAACGTCGTTTGACGCACCCTTTTCTGTTTTAACTTAACTTGTGTCTCAAACAATTGTTTATTTCCTATAATATACAATTGTTTTTTAGCACGAGAAATTGCCGTATACAATAAACGTTTCTCCAACATATTTTTCGCATTCACATCCACTATACAAAATACACTCTGATATTCATTACCCTGTGATTTATGTACACTAATGCACCACGCATGCTTTAGGTAATATAGAAAATCCGTAGAGAAGTCAACCACATTGTTTGCGAAATCAACTGAGATTACATTTCGTTTCGTATCAATCTCTACAATCGTACCAATATCACCATTATAGACATCATCATCCGGAAGATTCTTCAACAACATAACCTTATCATTCTCTCTAAAAATCGTTGTTCCAACCTTCATCTGATTCTTTTGTGGACTCTTTGGATTAAACAAGACCTGCATCTGACGATTAATCTCATCAATACCAGCTACCCCCTTATACATAGGTGCTAAGATCTGCATTGAATCTAGATCCATATCCTTTACATAATCAATAAGCGCATCCATGATTTTTGGTGTCGTTCGCTCAATAAACTCTACCCCATCCTCATAATGACAAGTTGTTTCTTCACGAATCTCTTTTGCTAAAGTTACAATACCAGAGCCATTTGATTGTCTAAAAATCTTCTTTAAATGTACAGTATCAATCACATTGGATTTGATTAAATCCTCCAAAACCTTACCTGGACCAACACTCTCTAACTGATCTTCATCCCCAATCAAAAGAATTCGACAACGATTTGGCAAAGCCTTTAATAATTGGGCAAACAAATGCGTATCCACCATACTAAACTCATCTACAATAATGAAATCTACATCCAAAGGATCCTCTTCATTCTTACCAAAGGAATTATCTTCCAAATTCCACTGCAATAAAGAATGAATCGTTCTTGAATCACAATTAGATAATTGCGCTAAGCGCTTTGAAGCCCTTCCTGTTGGTGCACAAAGCTGAATCTTACTATCCGGATACACTTCTTTACATATTTCCAAGATTCCCTTTACCGTTGTTGTCTTTCCAGTACCTGGACCACCCGTTAAAATCATAAAGGAACGATCAAAGAACAATTGAATCGCATCCTTTTGTTCTTGATCATATGTGATAGCTAAAGAAAACTCCACCTTTTGGATACGATCTTGAACATCCACACTTTCCACTTCAAACAAATGATTCTTCAATTCTTTGGCAATCACAACCTCATCTTCATGCAAAGTAAAAGGATAAATACGCGTATTTTCAACATACAAATACTGCATAGCTACCAAACGATCAATACTATCATGAATCAATTCTTCACTTACACCTTGCACATTTGAAAAAATTGTCGCAAACGTAATATACGTATTTCCCGTTGCCATAGATAATTGTCTAGCCAACTCATAAATATAGGCATCCAAGCGTCTTGGATCCTCATTCGATAAACCTATAGCGCTTGCGAGTTTTAAAGCCGTCTTATAACCAAAGCCATATACTTCATAATATGGTTTGAAACAATCCTCTTCAATCACATCCAACACATTATCATATGTATCCAATAACATCTGAATTTGTCTAGGACTCAAACCATACTTCAACAATTTGGCATATGCCTCATTAAAACCCGTAAATTCCTGAATTCCCTTTTTTATGATCGCAATCTTTTTTTCGGAAAGATTTGGCACTTCATTTAAAATTTTAGGATCCTTATGAATCTTCTCTAAACAATTCTCACCCAAGACATCATAAATACTTTCCGCCGTCTTCTTTCCAATCGTAGGAAAATTTTCGCCACAAAGAAAATGAATAATCGCATCCGAATTATCCGGCAACTTCTTTTTAGCCATATCTATACGAAATTGCTCCCCATACTTAGGATGCGTTATATAATCCCCCTCAAGCACATATTCCTGATCTTCAATTGGATCTTCAATACGTCCAGCCGCAGTGAAATGATGATACGTCTTTAATTCAGAAAAGCCAGCCACCACATAATGATTCGCCTTATTTTCAAAGATGATATATTCAAGCTTAGCCTCGATATCCATTGGCCGTCTCCATAATCAACTGATTTAAATTCTTGCCATCCTTAAACACTTCTTCAATCACACCACCACCAATGCACTTATCACCATCATAGAATACAGCTTCCTGACCCTCAGTAACAGATGCAATTGTTTGTGGATATTTCACAAGTACACTTGTATCGTCCAATCTTTCAATTTCAATATTCTGATCCTTTTGACGATATCTAAACTTACAAGTACACTTTGTAGGAATCTGGTCTAAACTTGGCAAGATCCAGTTGATCCCCTTCACAATACAAGAATCTGAATATAATAAATCCCTTTGATCTGTACGACATACATAAAGAATATTCTTTACAACATCTTTACCAACCACAAACCAAGGACCCTTTTCATGATCAATATTCAAGCCCTTTCTCTGTCCAATCGTATAATATAAAACACCCACATGACGAGCAATCACTTTACCTGTATTTACATCCACAATATCTCCATCTTTACTAGGAAGATAGTTTGATAAGAATTGTCTAAAGTTTCTTTCTCCAATGAAACAAATACCCGTACTATCCTTTTTAGTGGCAACAGATTCCAAATTTAATTCAGCCGCAATCTGACGAATCTCAGGCTTTTCAAGATTTGCCAAAGGGAAAATTGTTTTGGCAATCTTACTCTTTTCAACCTGACACAAAAAATAAGTCTGATCCTTATTTTGATCTTTGGCACGCGTCAAATACGTAAAGCCATTCTCTTCAGCATTGGAAGCATAATGCCCTGTAGCCACCTTATCAAACCCTTGTTTCATAGCATATTCAAAAAATGAATCAAATTTAATATATTTATTACACAAAATATCCGGATTTGGCGTGCGCCCCTTTTCATATTCACTTAAAAAAGTCTTAAATACATTATCCCAATATTCTTCAATAAAATCGACACGCTGCAAAGGAAGATCCAAATGATTGGCAACCGCAAGTGCATCTAAATAATCCTGTTCCTGAGGACAAGTATCATCTTTAATTGTAGGATTTCCCGCAATATCATTATTCGCAAAACTATCCCAGTTACGCATAAAACAACATGTTACATCATACCCTTGTTTCTTTAATAAATAAGCTGCAACCGCAGAATCAACTCCACCACTTAAACCAACTAATACTTTCATATGTAATCCTCCAACTATCAAAAATTATATCATAAAAAAGGACCAAGCCCGAAAAACTTGATCCAACAATTCAAAATGGTGCCCAGGGCCGGACTCGAACCGGCACGGTATCGCTACCGGTGGATTTTGAGTCCACTGCGTCTACCAATTTCACCACCCGGGCATTGCTTGACCATTATACCAAAAGATAGAATCTCATGCAAGAGATTTTTTAAAAAAGCCACTAAAAAGTGGCTATCTCAACAAATCCCTAATTTCATCTTCATTCTTCGACAACGACTTAGAAATAAATTCTAAACTCATTCCATTCGTAAGCATCAATTGAATCATCTGTTTTATTTCTTGATTCTTCTGCTCAACTTGTTTATTCGCATCTTCTACTTGTTTATGAGCTTCTTCTACTTGTTTATTTGCTTCTTCAAGTTCAAGTTGTAATTCCATTCGTTCTTCATTTTCATGCAATTTTTGAAAATCTTCTATTATTTTCTTC
>ERZ773195.295-NODE-295-length-48271-cov-7.322362_pt1 | contig 48271 bp, 48 predicted proteins | sample MGYA00580530_ERZ773195 | MGnify/ENA primary metagenome ERZ773195 (study PRJEB29015, sample SAMEA2737751) | human gut metagenome | biome: human gut; feature: human-associated habitat; material: faeces | place: China | collected 2012 ...
AACCAGTGAATCGACCTGCCTCTGAGTGAAATTTTGGGTTTCGGCCTAAAGAATATCCGTGAACAGCTTATCGACTTCATCGAACGTCGTGATGCCCTGCAAGGCCTTTTCAACGGCGTCCTGGATGTAGGTCTTGTAACCCTGCTTGCGGAGGATTTCTTCGATTTCCGTACGCGTGCAGTTTTTCTGGATGGCGTTACGGAGTTCTGGAGTCGTCATCATAAATTCATTGACGGAGATACGGCTCTTGTAGCCGGTACCTGCGCAGTTGGCGCAGCCGCAGCCGCGTTTGAGCTTGATGACGCCGTCACCGAGGCTGTAGCGCTCGCGCCACGGATGGTCGGCAGGAAGCTCATACTCTTCTGCGCACTTTGTGCAGACGCGGCGCACAAGGCGCTGGGCAACGACTGCAGCAAGGACGTCGCCGATAGCGTACGGCTTTAGTCCAAGGTTCGTCAGACGCGAGATAGCGCCGACTGCGTCGTTCGTATGTAAAGTTGTAATAGCCATAGGTAATCGTTTGGAGTATGGGCTCCTCCGGATTTTCCCCGGCTCCACACGGAGCGTGCGGCTTTCACCGCACTCCGCGTTCCATCGTTGGGAGAGAACCAATCGCTTACGGGCGGGCCGGAACAACGGCTCTTACCTTGAGAAGGCGCTTGCGTAAGACTTGCTGTTGGTACCAACGACTTGAGGCCATCCCTCTGCTCCCCATTACGGGAGCGTCAACAGTGCGACCTCTGCTTTTCAGCACCGGTTCAGCAGCTTATCATTCTTCGTCTGCTTACCATCGCCCGCCGGCGACGGTCCGATACCTTTCCTTGTTCCAATGACTTTATCTGTCCATATATGCTTTTAGGTCCTGACTTTGAGCCTGCCGGCTGGGACTGCCCCGCCACCCATAGCTGGGCTTCGACAGCCATGGCATTTCATAGATACCCTTTTTACTTTGCCACACCGGCTGCGGCATTCACCGCAAGCCTCATTTCTAAGACATCACGTATAGACCCTTTCATTCGTCAGTTCGTCAGCTCCATGAGGAGCATTCTGACCATGAGCATGTTGTAGACCCCCGGCATATCGGTATCGCGCCTCACCTCTGAGGCGGTTTCTCCCGTGGGAGGATACCTTCAGCCGACTTCACCGAGCTTCTGACAGCCAGCGTTTCCACTTGCGCCGCCAGTCGGAGCTTAGGGCAGGCGTTTCAGGGCGTTACCCCTTTCATTCCACCTATCAAATCATCAGTTCAGCATCTGCGGATGGACGGCAGTAGCTGCCTGGCCTTTTCAACCAGGAACAAGTCGCACAATACCAAGTGACCGGTATTAGCTGCCTGAACGGTCTGTTCGGCGACCTCAAGTGTACGAGTTTCGCCGATACCGATTACGTCTGGGTCGTGTCGCAGCGCCGACGGGAAACGGTCTGCGTACGACATGCCTTTTTCCTTCTTGACCTGAATCTGTGTCGTACCGGGAAGGACGATTTCGACAGGGTCTTCGATGGTGAAGATTGCTTTATTCTCCGAGAGAAGCTTCTTGAAGCCTGCATATAGTAGCGACGTTTTACCGGAGCCCGTAGGACCGCAGAGAATGACGAGACCTTTTGTCATGTGCAGGAGGCGCATGTAGTTTTCGTAGTTCTCCTTCGACAAGCCGAGTTCTTCGAGGCCTTTCAAGTTCGCGTCGATGAAACGCATATTGAAGTCGAAGCCGATGGAGCTGTGCAGGATGTTGATACGAATATCGATGCGGTTCCCTTTGTGCATTGTACTGATTTGGCCTTCGACCGGCTGGTCTGCCGTGTCGCCGCCGACTTTCGACATCGTCTTCAAACGGTTTCTGAGGTTGCTCAGGATGTCTGCCTTGATGTCTGCGTAGTGGTAAAGCTCACCGTCGATACGGAGCATCACCTGCGCGTGCGTGTCGCTCAGAGGAAGCAGATGCAAGTCCGATGCTCGGCGCGTCAGAGCCGCGTCAATGAGCATGTCGAGAAGCCTTTGCGTGTAGCTCGCTGCCTCTGACTCTGCGATGTTGTCTCCGCCGCTTGCGCTGACCTTGATTCGGTCAGCCTGTTCGCTGATGGCACGCGGCGTCAACTGGTATTGAAGGATGACTTTGTACTCTTCCCCCGTAATCAGCGCGAAGTCCGGCTCCATACCGAGCGCCGATGCTGCTTTGTTGCGGAGAGAGTCCATTTCCGGGTCGTTGATGACGAATGCCCTTCGTCCATCGACCATCAGAACGAACATCTGGTCCGCGATGGCTTGCTCGACAGAGCCTTCCACCTGGACGGTTGCTGTGTAATCGAGCTGCGCCTTGAAGGCGTTGCCGATTCGTTTCATGCCAAAGAAACTGCAACTGAAATCGACGAGCTGTTCGTCACTGAGGACCTTTGCCCTCTTAAGAGCCGAGTAGAAGGTGCTGTTGCGGACTTCTGCCTGCTCAGCCTGTACCTTCTTGTACTGCTCATCCGTCAGGATGCTGGATTCTTTGACCGCCTGGAAAAATTGTGCCATACGGTCTAACCCCCTTTTGTACTTAGACAAAATAAAATGCCGTTTCCACGCACGGGCATTGCGGGACGTCCGTGTGCAGGAACAACATGTCATTTCAGAGATAAAGAAAGCCTGTCAGGTCGGATTCGTCATCCGTGCCCGACAGGCTTTCTTGGTTCAATTTCTTTTATTCTTGCTCAAGATGCTTAGAATTCTGATAAAGATGTTGATGATGTCGAGGTAAATGTCGATGGCCGAGTCTACCGCATTGTCGACTGTCTTCGGGTAGGACTGCGCTTTCACCCAGTCGTACGCCGTGTACAGCGAGAACACGATAACAAAAGTCCAATCGAAAAGTGTTCCCCGATATCCGAAGAACATCGCTGCGAGCTCTGCCAGGATACCAAAGCATAAGGCATCAAAAAGCGCGTTGCCCATCACTCCGAAGCGTTCAGGCCTCAGAGTGGTAGCGACCATCATGCACATGGCAACGACCGCTGCACATACTGCCGCAACGATGATATTCTCCTGCGGATACTCCGGAGGGCAGATGACCAGCAGAATTCCGATGGGGAGCACGATGAGGTTGTAGCCAATAAAACTCACAACCGGATTCTGTGACTTCACGCTGATGATGCTTCCTGCCACGCAGGAGACGATATACCCAATAATAAAGGGCAGTACGGGGATGCTCTGCGCGAAGTTTCCGAGCAGCAGCACCACAAAGGCGTTCATGAGAAAGCCGTAGATGACACAGCAACCAAGCACAGCGTTGTACTTTGACTCGCTAATTTCATCATCAATCCCGCTATGGATACGTGCGAGCTTTCTCTCTGCGTTGTCGAACATGATTTTTTCTTCCTTTCCCAGTTATGGGGGCGCGGGGCGGCGCGTTCTTCCCGCAGAAGCACGCCGCCCCACTATGGCGAAAGGGCGTATGTGCGGCTTAATAGCCGTTCATGCCGCCCGTTCCGGAGGGGGGATTGTTAGGGTCATCCTGCCAGCCCTGATAGTTCGGCTGGGGTGGATAACCCGGCTGCTGAGGAGGATAGGGAGCCTGCTGCGGCTGAGGCGGCTGCTGGTTCCAGGGAGCGTTCGCCTCCACCGCGGCATCCTGCGCACGACGAATGGCGTCCTCTTCCATGCGGCGGCGGTCGCTTTCCGACATATTGACGTGAACGCTGCGCTGCTCTGGGCGCACCATGCGCTCGTTGTTTATCTGCTGCTGCGGCATCGAATCTTCGCCCGCAGCTTCCTTCTTCTTTCTATCGCGGCGATTCTTCTTCGTCTTCGAGCGCTCCTCGCTTTCGATGTTCAGGAGCGACTGAATGAGCTTGAGAACGGCCTTCTTATAGAGGCGCTCGCGCTTGCCGGTATGGAGCACGATGGGCTTGCCTTCATTCTCCCAGCGATACGCGTCGTCGACAAGACCGAGCTTGACGTCGCACTCGGGAAGACCGATAACATCGAGAAGCTGCGCCATTTCGCAGCCACCTTCTCTCGTGTTGCAGTCAACGAAGAACGTCTTCGCGCGAATAGCATCGAGCATCTGATGGTTCGCGATATGCCAGGTAGCCGCGGACACGCGATGCGGGATGCAGACAACGACTTTATCGGCCTCGACGAGGCCGATGCCGGTAAATGCGGATTCCTTGTAGCTCGTGCAGTCGATGATGACATACGTGAACTGGTCGCGCAGGTCCTCCATCATGTTGGTGATTTGCTCGGTCGTGATGTTGGCGATGTCGTAAGCATCGCCGCCCGTGTCGAGCTCCAGCAGGCACAGGTTCGGACGCGCCTGCGTCAGAGCCTCACGGACGTTACGTCCGCTGCTATAGGCTGCGTAGAGGCCCTTGCCCTTCGGAATGGCCGTGCCGTAGAATGCCTGAAGCTCACCGTGGTCGGATGCGGAGACCAGACAGGTCATATAGCCGGAATCCGCAAGAACAACCGCGAGGTTCGCCGCGAGCGTCGTCTTACCAGCGCCCGGGGAACCCCAAATCGCAAAGAGATGCTTGTCGTAATCCATAGTTTGTAACTCCTTTCCGAGTTTATCCCGTTACGCCTTAAGCCGCGGGCTCGTTGGTCTCATCCGGCTGGGTGATGGGGTTGCCGTCTGCATCGAGCTCGGGCTCCGTGGTATCAACGGGCTGCTGTGCCGGCTGCTGCGTGGTGTTATCTTCCTGGGCCTCACCCTCGATGTTCGGGTGCAGCACAAGGTGGATGGTACCGGAGTATTCCTCGTTGGCGAGCTTCACAGCCTGTTCGTCATTGACGATGAGCGTCGCGAAGGCAGGAACGAGAGAAGAATCGAAAGAGGTCTCACTACCGTTGTTCAGCTCCAGCAGGGACTTCCACTGACGCTGCAGTGCCGCGATATCTTCCATCGCGCTGTTCTGCAGGCAGTATACACGCACATTGCGGAGCAGCTCAACGAGCTCCATATCGACGTTCTCAGAGTAGCCTTCCGAAGGCTTATCCGTCAGAACATCGACATACATACCGCTCTTGACCATGCCGCCGACAGAGGAAGCGCCGCTTGCAAGGGACACGGTTATGAGTTTATCGCCCGGCTGCAGCAGCGTGTCGATAGCACCATCTGCCTCCTCGAACTGGTCAACGAACTGGTCGCTGTACAGGTTCGTATCACGGCGGATATCATTGGCTGCATACTTGCCGACGATTTCTTCCTTCGTCTTGATGACGCTTGCATCCACGCCGTAACGGCCAATCGTCTTGGTCGCCAGCATGTCCGGGGAGATTTTTGTGCCGACGTTCACGTCGTCGATGAACTGCACAATGTCGATGGTCTCGCTCTGAGAGCCGTATAACTTCGGAAGGAAGACGAAGGTCAACAGCGCGGCCATGACGAGAAGAATGATGCTGATGAAAAGTTTGCTGCGGAAGAATCTACGCATTTTTGTCACACTCCTAAATCGTTTTTTGTTTTCAAATGCGGAATATAAAAAGACGAAGCCCTTACCTGCCCGGGGTTCCTTCCTTCATTTCCGGTCTGGTAAGCACTTCGTCTGATTACTGATATTGAGTTGGAGGCATCAAAAAAGCCGGGGGAACTTTTTTCGCTCCCTCGGCTCGTATGCCTATAGTTCTCCCACACTCGCACGATTTCCGCCCGCGCGTGGGATTCGGTTTTGACCGATATCTAAAATTTTAGATGCTATTATTATAACATGTTGAATCTCCAAAACAACTCCAACTTTGTTCCGATTTCGTTCCTATTTGTTCCAGGAAATCGGAGAGACGCTTTTCTCTCAATTTACCCTCTTTTTGCCTTATTACTCAAGTTAAACGGGACCGAGCAAAGAAGTTACCTTCACTCAGTCCCGTTTAATCTTGTTCTTATTTGAGGCAGTAGAGACAGAACCATTGCTACTTCCAACACTCATCCTGAAATTTCTGCATTTGCCGTTTCGACCTTAGCTGCATTTTCGGCGGCTGCCTGGGCCATCTTTTCCTCCGTCGTAGGCCATCTGCCAATGCGGTAGATATTGCCGTCGCGGTCGTAGTGTGCACCAGCATTTTTTTCTTTATCAAGGCCATGGACATGCTTCCAGACAGAAGTATGGAAATACTTCGTATCGATAAGCTGCTGTACCTTCTTGTCCTTCTCATACATGCCCTTGAGATAGTTCAGGATGGTCTCACACTGCGTGTCGTTAAGGGTTGCTGTATGATACGTCTCTGGGTTCATGATGCCGAGCTGATAGGCGCACATGCTGCGAAACGCCTTCTTATCCGTTCTCATCTCTTCAGCCATGAAGTTCTCCCACTCATGAATGAAGCGGCGATGCGTACGAAGTCTCGGTCCGGCCAGTGTGCCGGCGGGTCTGCCCTTTGAATCCGCCCCGACATAGGTGTCACACTGAGGATAGTCGCTGCAGGCCCAGTAGAAGTCCGGATGCTTCTTCTTATCGACGAAGCGGAAGTCCATCTTATCGTACGGCAGCATCTTGATGGGCTTACCACATACCGGGCAGACGGGGAGCTTCTTGTCACGCTTTTGCTTTTTCGACGGATTCTTTCCACGATAGTTCTTGCTGACTTTTCTCTGATTCTGATACATGATGTCTTCCGCCGGCAGCAACGCGTGCCGGCTTCTCCTTTCTTTGAGCCTATCTATCGACTCTGAGGGCGTTGCCCTCGTATTTTTGAATCTGAGCAAAACCCTGTCGCGAGCTATTGGAGAATTCTCCTCCCACAAGATTGTTTTACTGCTTTGTGTATTGGATTATACCACTTCGCAAACAGCTTCTCAACGAGTAAGCCACGTTTTCCGACGGTTCTCGACAGAAAATGCAAAAAGAGGGCCGCAGCAGGGGGAACTGCCTTTTTGCACTCCCTGTTGTGCCCCTCTTTGGCCTTCGTTACTTCCTTCCGCCGAGAATGTCCGCAGCATCCTGTGCGAGTCCCCACGCTACACAGTATCCGCCGTCTCTGTTGCAGCCGTTCGGCTCGCCATAGTTTTTGCAATCGCCGCAGAAGACGCTCGGGTCTTGCAGCTTTTCTGCAAGACCCTGATGCTTCTCACTATCCGACTCATCCTCGATACGAAGGCTTCGGAGCGTGTAGTCGGATAGGCCTTTCGCACCGTTTGTGTTGCCCTTCGGGTCTATGAGGTTTTGAATTGCCTCTTCGACGGAGCTGCCGCGGCCAAGACAGCCCGGGAGCTGCTGGCTTTTTGCAATCCAATATGAGACGTTGCCGTCTACCCGTCGGATGGCACGGATATCGTGTTCGTATTTCACATGGATTTCTCCTCTCAGAAAAGATTCCATACAGGGTTTGCCCATGCGAGTAGTGACGACATGGGCTGAGCAAGCATCAGGAACATGGCGATTCGGGCCGGAGCTGACACAAGAATGCTTGGAATCAGCGGCTGTCCATGTCCGAGGTCATTCTTCGTCTTGATGTGACGAATCACACAAGCGATGATATATACGATGGCAGTTGGAATCATGCCGTAGATAAAACCGACGAGGCCATATGCGCCCAAAAAGCCGATAAAGATAATCACGTCGGCTCCACCAAATGCAGAGAGTTCCTCGATTTCTTCAGGCACCTGTGCATACTGTCTCGCATCATTCCACGGCAGCATGCCGCACGAGCTGAAAAGTGTCCATACGGCAATAAATAGAAGCCCAAGAAGTCCCTTCCCAATGCTGTCCTCTACCCCCATCGAGCTGCCGAAGATAAAATACATAATCGTTTTGATACCCACGATAGCAAATGTGAGAATGATGAGCACTTCTGCAATCGCACGCATCGTCTTGCCGTGTCTCTTCTCAAAATCGAACGCCATGGCATCATAGCTCTCCATTTCCGCTTGTACTGCCTCTTCTGTCTTATATGCCCGCTTGATGAGCCAGCGGTTCAGCCGCGTTACCCAGTCCGGGCAGTATCCGATAAAAACCATGATAAAGAGCACCGTACCGACGACGACTGTCAGGAATCTTCCCTGCAACGCCCCTACGAATAGTCCAAGCAGGGCATATGGAAAGGTCACGTAGTCCGGCACCATTGTGCCGTGTCTGTCGTAGATGGCGGCCATAACGAGATAGAACCCCATAATGACGAGGTAAGCAATAAGGTCATAATACTGAGATATCAACGAATCACCTCATTTCTCTTGCTGCGGGCCTCCAGCAGGACCTTGCAGATAGGCGTACCGTCTGCGTCGCCGATGACGTCGACCGATACACACGGATAGTGTTTCGACACATAGTCCGTCCAGAGTCGTAAGTTCGGTGCTTTGGCACTCTTTGTCTTGATGCCGAAGAACGAGAACGTACCGTCCTGTAGCTCCGGAAGTCTCGTTGTCACGCGATTGACGCCGACCTCAACGAGCTGGTCCTCATCCGATACTGCACCCACTGGCGTCAGGCAGTCAAAGTCCTTATAGATACTCAGGAGACTGTGCCCCTGACGTTTTGCCAATTCAAGTCGAAGCTCCTTGAGTTTCTCGCCATTCTCAACGCCCTCGGCGGAGAAGTAGATTTTCAGTTCATACATGTTTTACGCTCTCCTTTCATAGTGCTTACAGGCTGCGCACCTGTCGAGTAAGTCCTTGCCCATTCCTGCAATGTTCTCCTGCCTCAGATGGCAGTAGGTCGAGATATATTGTCCAAAGCAGTCCGCTGTGTCTGTGCAGTGCCGGCAGCTTCTTGCTTGCTGATACCTGCTGTCTTCTCTTAGCTCGCAAAACCATTTTGCCTTTTGGCGGTACTCTGTTCCGTTCGGCATGGGGTATGTCTGGAATTCCATGTCCCCAAGTCCTCCTTTCTCGTTCTTAAAGTTCCTATGATTGTATATTTTAGCATTTTTAAGAACGCCTTTGCAACCAGTGAAGGGCAAAACGCGGCCCGGCAGAGAGCAAATCTACCGGGCCGTGAAGAAAATCCTTTATTCACAAGTAATTTTCGGATTCTGTTAGAATCTGAATCGTTTCTTTTGGAAAGAGAACAGCAAAGAGGCAGCTCCCTTCTGTCGTCCGATGCTCGCTGATTTTAGCGCTTTCGTTGCGCTGAAATAATGATAAAACTTTGTGCTCACGCATGGCATCAATACACCAACTGCGAAGGCCTTCATTGACTTCTTCGTTCGATTTCTCAGCGATTCGGCGCAACGCCTCGGGACTCCATGTACGAAGCGGAATCGCCGTCCAATCTCCGAATTTCTTCCGCATGCTTTTGCCTACCGTCTCATTGGGAGCAACATCCCATTCGATGCAAATGAGAGCCGACAGAACTTCAACGTAGCGCATCTTTTCGAAACCGAGGTTAGGAATGACCTTATCGGTACTGAGCCTGTCGACTTTGAGGAGCTCTGCATAGTTTGTTTCTTTCTCCCCTACCCCGCCCTTTCCTCGCTGCGTATCACTGCGCGACATGGGCGCGAGCATAAAGGCTGACATCACGAGAGCGCGTTCAAACATTGTCTTCGCGCCGATGACATTGACCGCTTCGTCAGTCGTGGGTGCGGTTTTTGCAATCCTTGTCTGCATCATCGTATTACTAACGAAGCGGCAAAACTCCTGGACGAATGTGGCAAACACAACGATGCAGAACAGAGTCGCTGCAACGCTAAGCAGCATCTTCACCAGCGATAGTCCGATTTTCACGTCAATGGTAATAGCTACTGCAATCCAGGGTCGTGTTCAGCCGCTTGAGATAGCTCTCACAGAACCACTTGTCCTTTTTGAGCGTGTTTGCGGCGAGGACAGCTTTCGCCGCCTCCTGCGCCTCGCGGATATTGCCATTTGAGACCTTGATAATAAGGCTTTGCTCAAGTTCGTTCATCTATTTCTCTTCTCTCACCAGATGGTGAAGCGATTTGCCGGTAACAGCGGCAGCGGGTGCTGCGTGGCAATGCAGAGGCCTGTCCAAAGGACATATATCCAGCAGACCGCACCAATGAGACGGTCAACGAGCCCGCCAGATGGCATCAGGTAACTGATGCCCGGTATCCGCAGCTTCCACTTCACAGGCCAGAACGGATGCAGGCCCTCTGGATTCAACACATCCAGAATCAGGTGCGTCATAACGCCGACCGCAATAGGTGGACAGATGACAGCAAGCACTGCGGCGAGCCAGAATGTGTGTGTGATAGTTCGATGCTTCAGCACTGATGGGATGACCGGTATGTAACGCCCAACAAGGCTTGTACTGCTGTCAATGTCCGGCAGCAGCGCCCCGATGGCAACCCCCGTTGTGACAACGAGCGTTGGTTCTGTCTGCAGTACCACGGCTGCTACAAGCCCTGCGGCAAGATGCGTACTTCCTTTCAATAACTATTTCCCTCTTTTCAATCTTCACCTGGTGCGGAGAGTCTCGGAATGATTTCTTCCGGGCAAATCTCGCCCTCGCCTGTATTGAGAATCTCACTGATGCGCTCAAGGTCGCTTGCTGTCCTGCCGAGCTTTTCTCGCAAAAGAAAGGCCTCTTTCTTATTTTCGATGCTCGTATAGTCATCAACGTAGAAACGAACGGCGACAACATTGCGTCCACTGCGGATGGTACGGAAATACACTTCGCACTCTGTGCTTTGGTTGATGGTCTCCACAGCATTCTTGATGACATTGTTGGCAAAGACACCGTTGCTCTGCCGGTGCTCGCGACGGCGCTTTTCTTCTGCGGTCTCTGACTTCTTTTTCTTTCCCTTCTCTGCTGCCTTGCTCATTGGTGTCAGCAGCACGCGAAGTTCGTCGATGCTGAAGCGCAAAAGGTTCACACCATATTGCCGCGTACGGCAGATGAGAACCTCATGCAGCTTTGCTGCAGGATAGCTGTTGACACTGGCCGCAATGGCGAGGTTGTACTTCGTGTAATTCCGACGCTGATTGAGAAAGTAGTCAGCGATATCCGGATTGAGCTTCACTGTCATAGCGCCCTGGCGTGCATGCGCAGAGCATTTTGAGAACACATTGACGGCTGATAACTGCATGCACTCGTTCGTGTCTTTGTCATAGGCTGCGACTCTGATGCGGTAGTCCATGATTTCGTTCACGATGTCACGCATGTGGCTTGTAAGACGCTGTCTTGAGTAGCCGAGCTTCTCCATATCGTCCGCGCTGATGTACACGTCAGGAAACTCTTTTGCTCCCCTTGGAATCTGCGCCGCGGCGATACGGATGATACGGAACGCGAACATCGTGCCTGACTCCGTGCCGACAACGAACTGGTTCGACAGAACGACCTGTTTGCGCCCATCCAGCAGTGAACTCTTTTTTGATTTCTTCTGGCTCCCTTTCAAGACAACCTCTTCAGCGTGCCTGGCGATTTCTACGAGGGCCTCTTTGTTAACGGCATTGTTCGACAGGTCGATAACGACTTGCTGATTTTCGTCTTCAAACATCGGGATAGGAACTTCAGGTAAGTGCAGCTCCGACATGATGTTTTTCTCCTTTCACCCACACAACATTCGAATATCCAAAAACGAATACTCGGATTTTCTTTTTGAAAAGGACAGCGAGTGCGACCAACTGAAAAGCGGTCGCGCTTTCTTCCTTTCTAAATATTTCTATATTTCTATATTTCTTTCTAATAAGGTATCGGTGGCCATTCTCATAAAATATTTTGCGATGCTCATATTTTATTTTGCGACGCTCATAAAATATTTTGCCAATCTCATATTTTATTTTGCGATGCTCATAAAATATTTTGTTTTGATTCCCTTTTGAAAGGGAAAATTCAGCGTTCGCTCATATTCGATTTTGTTGACATTTATTCGCAATTATTCAGCATTATTCGCTAATTTTCTGTATATAGCCTTAAATAAGGTCCATTCTCATAAAATATTTTGTCTCGGGGAATCGCGTTTTGGGAACGACGCTCATTATTTGAGGTGAGTGGCTTTTGAAAGTAACGCTGATTCTCATAAAATATTTTGCGAGCAAATTGACACTTGCGAGGGAAAAATGATTTTTCGCTAAGTCTCGAAACCATTGCTATTCCTACGTTTTTTCAATTCTCATAAAATATTTTGCGTTGTTTTTTTGTAAGCGTACCCGATAAAACGAGATGCATTCGCTTGACGAAATCACAGTTTTCGTCCATTCTCATAAAATATTTTGTCTCTAAAAATGGGAATCAGTGGGAATTTTTCGTCGCTGGGTCTGTATGCAAAACAGGTGATTTCATATCCTTTTTCTCGGTGAAAACCGCCCTGTGGATAACACGAAGATTTGCTTTCATGTTTATGTGAAATTATACCAATATAGGAACAATAAGTCAATCAAATATTCGTCTAATAGATTACGCGAATCGTCATTGGCTGACCTATTTTGTAGAGAGCTTCGTTAATTTTTCAATGCTTTTCTTATGTTGATAGCATCTCCACTTCTTGCAGAATCTCTTGAGCCAAGCCTGTACTCGTGGAATGGTTATGGTTGCGTTGAAATTTATTATTTTACTCTTATATTGACGCCATTTTAGTGTTTATCGCTTGCTATTTGAAATCTATCTCGCTATACTTTTAATGTAAAACAGCACGTTAGTTGGCTATTTAAGATTTGATGTGGGGAACCCACAAAAGGTCTAATAGCCACAGCCACAGCGACGTATGTAAGTCCCTCAGGTAGAGGGTACGGATGCACCTGCGGGTTTTCCCAGCTCGCAGCTCTGCCAAGCATACGCCGAGGTAAGGGAGACACTACCGCCTCCTCTGGAGGCGAGACACTACTGAAAGGAGATGAGCGCACATGACAATGGTCTATGTGCAAAACAAAGACGGTAAACCTTTGATGCCGACAACTCGCTATTGCTATGTGCGCCTTCTCCTGAAGGAAAAGAAAGCACGAGTTGTTTGTACCACCCCGTTTACCATCCAGTTGAACTATGATACCCCTGATGTTACCCAAGACCTGATTCTTGGCATCGACCCCGGCAGGACGAATATCGGCGTTGCTGTCGTCAAGGAGGACGGCCAGTGCGTGTTCTCCGCACATTTGGAGACTCGCAACAAGGAAGTGCCTCTCTTGATGAAGAAGCGTGCTGCGTTTCGGAGAAACCATCGTACGCTGGACCGGCGCCGTAAGCGTCAGCGTCGTGCGATAGCTGCTGGAACTACCGTGGAAAGCAACACCATCGAGAGACTGCTCCCCGGCTACGAGAAGCCCGTTGTGTGTCATTACATCCGCAACAAGGAGGCGCGGTTTAATAACCGCAGCCGCCCTGCGGGTTGGTTGACGCCCACAGCAAATCACCTGCTGCAGACCCACATTAACCTAATTGCGAAGATTGCAAAGTTTCTACCCATCACAAAGGTGGTAGTGGAGCTAAACCGCTTTGCTTTCATGGCGATGGATAATCCCAATATCCGTCGGTGGGAATACCAACAGGGTTCGTTGTACGGGCTGGGCTCCGTGGAGGATGCGGTGTACGCACAGCAGGATGGGCACTGCCTGTTCTGTAAGGAGCCCATTGACCATTACCATCATGTTGTTCCACGCCATAAGGGTGGGAGCGAGACATTGGCAAACCGGTGTGGGCTTTGCGAGAGGCATCACGCCCTCGTCCACAAGGACAAGGCGTGGGCGGAGAAGCTGGTCACACGCAAGGGCGGTATGAATAAAAAGTACCACGCATTGAGTGTGCTGAACCAGATTATCCCACACCTCATGGAATACCTCGGAAGAGAGACTCCCTACGATGTCTATGCCACGGATGGTAAGTCCACCAAGGGCTTCCGCGTTGCCAAGAACGTGCCGAAAGAACATTACACGGATGCCTACTGTATCGCCTGTTCCATTTTGGATGCGAATACGAAGGTCTCCACACCTGCCGAACCCTTTAAGCTGAAGCAGTTCCGTCGGCACGACCGGCAATCCTGCATCCGCCAAATGGTTGACCGGAAGTACCTTCTGGACGGCAAGGTCGTTGCAACAAATCGGTATAAGGCCATTGAGCAAAAGTCCGATAGTCTTGAGGAGTTCCGCGAGGCTTACGGAGACCCTGCGGTATCGCAGCTCACCGTAAGACCCCACTTGCCTCAGTACAAGGACATGACCCGTATCATGCCGGGGGCGGTGATGGATTTTGATGGGGCTGTTGGCGTCTTTCAGGGCTCATCAGGACGGAACAATGGTACACCGAACTATTACAATTCTACGAAAGGAGCAAGGGTTTTAACAAAGAGGTGTGCGCTTCTCGCAAAGAACATAGGCATGGTTTTTATCCCTGCCTGAAAATTAAGTTTTGTGGGAAAACACATCAAATCTTAAATACACACTGAAAGGAGAAAAGTTATGAGCGCAAAAAGAGCTGTCATTGAGCAAAAGTTCAAGAAGATGGAGGCTGAGGCAAAACGCCTCGGCGTTACGCTACTGACCAAACCTGAGGCTTTCATTGATGATGACCACCTCGATTGCACGTGGTACGGAGGCTACATCGGTGGTTTCCAGTACAACGGCTATGAGGTCTCCTTCGAGGTACAGGGAGATGTCTGCATCGCCGGCGAGGTCAAGGGCAATGATTTCTCCTATACCAACAGGTCAAACTCCGGCGCTATGGATACCCACGCTTCCGATACCTTGCGTACTACCTTCAAGAGTGATGATGAACTCATGGAGGCTGTGCAGGATGGCGACATCGCGTACGAAAACAACAACTGGATTGAGGCATTTGTCAAAAAGCCTGATGGCAGTTGGAGTACGGCCTCTGAGGTTGCTGAAGACGACAACGTGCTGGATGTCTGTGCGGATATTTCCTGCTGGCTGGACTGGCTGAAGGCGAACTTTATCAAAGAAGCTGAGTAAAAGAAAGGAGAATTTCTATGGAAAAACGCATCAAAGTTCAGGCACAGGAGGCCACCCGCACCGGTTCCGTCCGGCGCTTCGATGACCTTGGCCGCATCGTCGTCCCCCGCGAGATTCGCAAGCGCATGGGGTATGAGGAGGGCTCCCCCTTTGAAATCATCCCCATCGCTGAGGGCATCCTGTTGATTCCCTACAATCCCATCGAGACCTTCGGGAATCGTGTGGACGCGCTTCTAAGCGACGTGAAGGAGACCGAGAATTTCCGTGGTTTGCCCGATGAGGCACGCGATGCCATCAAGACGAAACTGCAGGAGCTGGTGGATGTCATGCAGACCTACCACGTTCGCAGCGTCGAAAAGGGCGGTGACGAGTAATGGTGGCTGGTAAGAAGAACTGGGTCTGTACGGACCCCGATTGCGTCCAGTTCCGCCGCGAGGCGCCGGAACACGGCCACAACGTCTTTGAGCTGGCACAGGTAAACCAATACGGCGCCGGCCTGTTCCGCGTCGCCCACGGTTTTGTCTATCTCGACAACGACTTAGACGGGCACGAGCGCGACTTGCTGTGCGAGCTGTACGACTGGGACGCGGAGATTATCAACAGCCCCGACTTCAACGCGATTTTGGCCGAGACGGTTTTCGAGACCTCTGCTACAGAGTATGACACATCGGAAGAGTACCAAACCTTCAAAGACGCAGCTCTGGCAGTTGGTCGGCTCATCGGCGTTGATGTGAGTGCTTACGTGGCGTAAAATGCAGAAAGGAGAATACAAATATGGCAGAAAAGCTGTTCGACGCAAAAAGGCTCGATAAGTACGCCAAAAACGGCTACGAGAGCTGCGCTTTTAGCCAACGTGAGGAGCAGGACGCCTTCTCTTTCTGGTGGCCGCTGGTAAAAGACTGTGGCATTCGCGTGCCGGAGACTGTTAGAAGAATATATTTCGTATTCTGGAACTATTGGTATTATGCAGAGCGAGATAAAAACTTCAAGATTCAATGTTGTAAATTTCGGGAAAACCACCGGAACGCAGTCTGTGAGGGTGCAAGGATTATACAAGAAAAAAAGTTAAAAACTGAAATCCCACAGAAAAGTTGGAAGGAATCGCTCGGTCGAAATGGGGCTTAAATTAAAAAATCCCACACAAAACTTTGAATATCCCGTTAGTTCTGACTATTGATGTATCGAGAGGAATGGGGTAACATGGATATGAGATATCGACTTTTATTGCAGCAAGAGGCTGATGGACTTATTTTGCCAGAACAAGCCGTTGTGGCTGAAGCTGCCAAATTCTCCAACTGGTACGAGAGCTCTTCCCAGTTTCTCCACCGCGCAGTTGGTAGAACTTCTGCTGATAAATTGGACAAGTACATTCTCTCCCCTATAACTTTGACCGGTATCCAAGACGTCGGTGCTGCGCCTGCAGAAGCCGGCATCGAGGATATTCCCGTTGGTTCTATTGAGTTTGTGGAGATGTTTTTGAACAGCAGATACGGCATCGACTACCTGACGCCCATTTTCATTCCATCTCAGATTCAGCCCAAGCGGAAAACTGCTATTGTGACCGGCGGCACCGGTGTACAAGCCTTTATGAAGCTGTATTGTCTCGATATGGTTTTTGTCAAAAGTGCGTCACGCGTCAAAGGTGATGCGTGTTCTATCATTCAGACGGAAGACATCGACCTTCTCGGACTCAAAAACAACGAATCCTATTTTGTCTCGGAGCCCATCGACATCGTTTCCGAATGGCGCATCTTCGTAAAGCGTGGCCGTATTGTCGACATCCGCAATTACAACGGTGATGGATGGGTCGTTCCTGACCGTACTACCGTTTTGAATATGGTAAATGCCTACCATGTAACCAGCCCATTCTCTTATACGCTCGATGTTGCCGTCATTCAGAACTCCGATGGCTCCGTCTATACTGACATCATCGAAGTGCATAACTTCATCTCCTGTGGGTTCTACGGTTTTGACACTGCCAATGACCTTCTCACGATGCTGATTGATGGTATCCACTGGGAAATTCGCCAGCATAAGCATTACAAGTAACCATCAAAAAACGCAGAAAAGGCAACCGGTCGGAATTTCCGGCAAGTTGCCTTTGTCAGTTGTTATCGCTACTATCGCATGGTATAATTGAGTTGTCCAAACGAAACCAGCTGTGTCGGCGAAAGGAGCGCCCATGAGACAGATTTCAGGAAACGAGTACATCAACAGCGATAATGAGGTTTATAACCTCACGAAAGACGGCAAGTGTGCCCAGTGCGGCGAATGCTGCAAGGACGTTCTCCCTCTTGATTTTGTTGAAATAGCCCGCATCGAGAAGTATGTCAAGAGCCACCATATTAAGGAGCAAGACCATCATATCTCGCGAAGCACGGTTGATATGGTCTGCCCGTTTTTGAATCTTGAAACGAAGAAGTGCGTCATCTATGCCGTGCGCCCCAAGATTTGTCAGAAGTTCATTTGCTCGATGTCAAAGAAAGAGGTTGCAGCGCTCCAAGAGGAGCGAGAGGACGCCGGCGTAATCATCTCTATGCGCGCGCAATTCTTTGACGATAAAAATGATATCATTTCCTCCCCTTTTGCCGTACAGCGTCGTTCCAGCGCGTTGAGCGCCCATTTTACTCGTAACACGCATCGTGGCGCGGGGAAGTAGGCCTTCCTTTTCAGAATAAGCAAGCAAGCCATCTGTCTCCCGCAAATTCAGGAGATAGATGGCTTACTTTGTTATCGTCAGTTATTTTCTTCGACCAACTGCTGGTACATTCTCATCAGTTCAGCAACACATGCGGTCTCTGTGTTGAGTTTACCCCAGAATCCATATGCCTGCATAACAGCTTTGTCATTGGCTTGATGCGCTCTGCGCAGTTCTGGCGGCATCGTTACCTCATCATAAAGGTCCGCAAGGCTACAATCTGGATACGATGCACGAGCATCCAAGATGGCCTGTGCTGTCTGCTCTATTTTAGCTTTCTGTTCGTCGGTCGGTGTAGGCCACGGAAAGTTATTATAGACAACAGCAGATGAGTAGCGATATCTCATTTCCAATCGTCCACATACAGCCCTCATCCACGCCATATGGACATTGGATGTAAGGACCCCAAAGTGGTACAATCCGGCGTTGCCCACGATATAAAGCTGATTCGATGAGATGATATCTGGTGTCAGGAATGACATGGGAATGTATCGCCGATTTTCAGAGCACACGGTTGGTATTGCCAAGTAATTTGTCTCCGGTTGGCGTATTTCAGCAAATAATGTCGGAGTGTTCGCAAGCTCTGCTGTATTTTTTCTTGAGCTGTTGCTTCTCCAGGTCCTAACATTCTCGACCTTTTGCTTGATAATCTGGTGGGAGTTGATGAGTGCAGGAGACACCCCTTTCAGCCAAACACAGAAGCGCTTTTTATTGTGCAACAGCTCCTGAGCCCCAATAAACGGGCGAATAAAGGCATCAATATCAGCGTCTGCTTGCTTCAGTTCATCATATTCCTTGTCACTGATAGTGAAATTTCCATCGTCAAGAGCAAAGCTGCCGTAATTCACGGGAGGCACATCGCATATTGCTTTACTCCGGCTCTGAACAAAAACGTTCGGAGCATCAAGAAGGTAAGCGTTGATATTTTTTACTTCATACACGGTAGATTCGCTCTGATAAAGGTGTTTTACGTTATTTCCTTCGGAACAGCTAAATCCCACGATAACACAATGCACGGCTGCCTGGTCGTTGGACTGGCTCTCCCATTTGAATGTCCGCCACGCAAAGTTTATTGTCGCTCCGTTTCTCATAATCGGTTGCCACAGGATAGGAGCCTGTTCTCCCTGTGTGATAGAGTTAGTTGAAACAAACGCTACTTTGATATCAGAGTCTTTGATTAGGTCAGCGGCTTTCCTATACCATGCAGAGACATAGTCAAGGTTGCCTACGCCTTTCAGCTTGCCAAAGGTGAGCGTCATGTCATCTTTTTGCGCTTTGTCCATCAATCGTGCGCCCACGAACGGCGGATTGCCCATGATGTAGTTGAGCTGTATTTTGGGAACGATAGCCTCCCAATCCATTTGCAGCGCATTTCCCTCAACAATATGCGCATTAGTCTTCAGCGGCAGAAAGTTCAGAGACATTCGAACTACATTTTCTGTCTCCTTCATCATTTGGCTTTCAGCAATCCAGAGGGCGGTCTTCGCAACGGTTACGGCAAAGTCATTGATTTCGATACCGTAAAACTGGCCGATAGACACCTGAATAGGATTGTCCATGTCAATCATAATCTGCCCTTCGTACAGCAAGGACAGTACCTCATTTTCCAAGCGGCGCAGGGACAGATAGGTCTCAGTGAGGAAATTGCCACTGCCGCAGGCCGGGTCAAGAAACGTCAGACCCGCAAGGCGCGCCTGGAAACTGCGCAGCCTTGCATTACGCGTTTTGTCGACCGGAATAGCCTTAATTTCGGCCAGTTCGTTCTTCAAGCTATCAAGGAACAATGGGTCTATGACCTTGTGGATATTTTCAATGCTGGTATAGTGCATTCCTCCAGCTCGGCGTGTCTGTGGGTTCAGTGTGCTTTCAAATACAGCGCCAAAAATAGTAGGGCTGATAGCAGACCAGTCGAAATCTTCACTGGCCCGAGATAGCAGCAGGTCTATGATTTCGTCTCCCAGGCGAGGTATCTCAATGTTCTCATTGGCAAACAAGCCGCCATTCACATATGGGAATGCTGCCAAATCATCATCCAGATAACGGTCTCGTTCACCTTCCTTTTGGTCGAGAACCCTGAATAGGTTAATCAGTGCGCGGCGGTCCTCAGCGCGGTGCGCTTGTAGGTAGTCATGGAACATATTGTGTTTGCCGAAAATACCCGAGTCCTCTGCATACAGGCAGAATACCAGGCGGACACAAAGCGCATTTAGACTTTTCAGAGTTTCTTCCGACTCCGGCTCTGCGTACTGTTTCAGGAGAGCATCATACAGGACGCCCACGAGCTCGCCAGCCTGCAAAGAAATCTCCATTTCTTTGCGAATATTTGCATCGCCAGTGTCGACAAGGAAGTTCAGGCGCGTATATTCCTTTTCCAAGTCAGACAGCAAAAGAATTTCCGGCGCGTCGTTCGGGCGGTTCATATCATGGATTCGGAACTCTTTGAAATTGCAAACAACAATCCAGCGCGGCTGCTGGTTGGCCGGCAGATATCCGCCGTAGCGTCTCGCTTGCTGATACGGGGATAGCATCGACCCGTCCGATTGTGTTTCTCCTTTGTTCAGGTCAATCTTTGCACCCTTTTGCTCAATCAGAACGCGGGTTGCCCCAATATATCCGTCGATAAATTTCGTGTTGCTCTTGCCGGTTTTTGTATTGTCTACGTTGACGGTCTTTTCAAAGTTGATGTACTTATCTGGCTCGGCTATGCCATAGACCTTTTGTAGTAGAGCCAGCCAGAATGTTTGTGTCTCCTGCTTTTCGTCACCACGGCCTTGCCAATCTACGGCAAATTGTCTCGCAGCTAAACGGCGCTCGGTATCTGTCATGGTCGGTTCCTCCGTTTTCAAAGCATTTCTCGCTTAGGGAAAGCATTGCGGAAGAGTAGACCATCCTCTGTGCCAATAGCACTGACCAGTGGAGACTGAGAGGTATCATGTTCTGTGATACAGAACATGGAAAGGCCGGCCTTTCCGCTTTTTATGATTGTACCATCACATTGCTGCCGTTTCAAGAAATCGAACTTAAAACAGCAGAATTTTGCAAATAACTGGAATCCAAGTGAATAATTTCAGGGGCAAAAGCATTTGCCTCACCCCTTGAGTCGTCTGTTGGTGGCAGACGGCTCATTTCATCGTTAGACGGCAACCAGCACGCATAAAGAAGAGGAGAGCGACCCATAATGGGTCGCTCTCCTCTTCTTTCACGCAAATTGCGCTTTTAATCCTCCTTCAAGCATACGAAGCAAACACGACTTGATGTATCGGCCAATGGCCACGGGTACGCAGTTGCCAATCTGCTGCTGTTTCTGCCCGAGCGTTCCGCATACGCGGAAGTCCTTCGGTAGACCTTGCAGCGCCTTGGCTTCTGCCACCGTAAGCGTGCGGTCTTCCAGCGGATGGATAAGCGGCGGCTTCCGCCAGTTGGTGATGGTCGGAGCCGGCTCGTTCCAGGCAAGGCGGCGATAGGTGCAGGAATGGCGATTCTTGCTCTCTGTGCGGTATTCTTCCGGGATGGAAGTATAGTTGCCTCCCTGCGGAACAAAGCTCATGCGCTTGCGCGTAATTTCGCTTGCCGTCGAGATATCGTCGTAGTTCGTCCATGTAGGGTCGACCTTACCGAGCGCATCGCCAGCAGTGTGCATACCATGGACAAGACCAATGCTGGACAGCGACGGCTTTCCAATACGGCTGCCAACGATGACAGCACGCTTGCGGGTCGTGTATCCGCCTACCTTGCAGTCCTGTACGATGCTGGGCACCAGCTCGTAGCCGAAGCCCTCAGCCTTCTCCTGCACAGCAGCATAGTAGCTGCCATCGCAGGCCGTCAGCACCTCAGGCACGTTCTCAATGGCAAACACCTTTGGATTGAGCTTCTCAACAATACGCATGTACTGCACGAGAAGGTCCGAATCCGGGTGGTCTTCGAGTCTCGTGTGCCGATTCGCGTTGGAAAACGGTTTGCAGGAAGGCCCGCCAATGATAACGTCAGGGCTTTCGGTGACCGCTTTATCCTGTGGAAACCCGTCTGGCGTGAACGCCTTATGGACATCACCGCAGACGATATGGTCGCCGATGTTCTCCCGATACGTCTCACAGGCCCCTGCATCATAGTCGATGGCGTATTGGATGTTGAATCGTTCATCCTTGAAGAATGGCCAATCCAAAATGCCCGCGCCCGAAAAGAGCGACACGACCGTATAGACATCTGGCAAATCCTGATAGATTCGAGTGACATCCAGCGGACTTCTGCAAGACGCAAGATACTCGTCGAGCGAGATTTGAGCGCCTTCCAGCACGCTGCTGACCGCCTGTGCATCGCTGAGGCCGACGACCTTTCTGACATGCGCCAGAGAAGGTCTCGCAAACTGAAGAACGATGCCCTTCGCATCAGCTTTCGATACAAGGATGGCATCGTCCATAATACTGAGGCGAATATCGCCCAGTTTTGCGATTGTTTCCAAGACTTCCTTGTTCCGCAGGTCGATGAGAGGGCTCCACGAGGAGCCGTTTCTCTTTCTCGATACCTTGTAGCGCCCCTTCTCGGACGCTACGATTCGAATGCCCTGCTTTGTGATGAGATAGTCATAGCGACTGCCGATACGCAGATGCTCTGTCTCGCGGAAGCTGAAGGTTAGGCCACGTTTGCTCTTTTTGATATGCTTTTCCATATTGAAATCCTCCTTTTGTCAGTATTACGATTTTGTTTTCGAAAGCCAAAGCACGTTCAGTCGATTTCATGCCCAAGAAAGGCATTCCCTTCAGACTCGTCGTACGTGGCTTCGCCGGTCGCGCCGCAGTTTTGGCAGGACCAATAGCAACGAAGGTGTCCGTAACCGTCATCCTCATCGCCGACCTGTGTCAGGTCAAATCCGCAGACCGGGCATTTTTCCGGGTCCTCTTTCCCCACCTTGCGCGCGGCTTTTTCAAGAGCCCAGTATTCGTTGACGCTCAACTGGATATCCTTTTCTGCCGCATTGACGACGAGAAGATGTTCCTTATGTGCACCTGCGCTCTGGAAGTCGCAAATTTTCTGTGCTGTCTGCGCCATGGTGCCGCAAGGAGCAAACTCATGGGACCGGAAATTTAACACGTAAAACATAGATGAAATCCTCCTTTTAATTTGTTGCGATGTGATTGGCTCTACGGTCTAATGCTGCCGCTGCCTTGTGCAATATCAGCCTTGCTGGGAGGCAGCTCCCAGTATTTAAGGCTCTTAGTTCTGGTGATTTTGATTGGGAACGGCAGCGCCTCATTGTCCTCGTCGTAGCACGCAATGTTAATTCCGACACCGCGCAAGTCATGGTAGGAGTCCGGATTCAACGCCTGTAGCTCCTGAACAATCTCCTCACGAGAAAGAGTCAGGTCTGCAATGACCGGATACCACCAGTAGTCCCGAAACCGCTTTGCAATAAAAACACCGTGGCGTTTGCTGCCGCATGGCACTTCTGCATTCGGCGATGCAGCGATATACTCGCGGTTCCACTGGACAACGAGTTCGTAGACATCCAGACCATCGAAAATGCCGTAGCCCGCATAGCCTCTTTCGTAGAGAAAGTTTCCGTCAGGGAGCGCTAAGTAGCCGCGATGCCCAATTTGCAGATTGTGTCTGTTCTCCTCGTCGGCGAACATCCATGAAAAGGTACCCATCTTAAATAATCCTCCTTTTGATATTTGTTTCGTCAGTATTAAAAATTTGAACTCGAAGTTCTAATACTGACGAATGAGTAATGAATATATAAAAAGGCACCTACCTCGTAAGAGATAAGTGCCTTGATAACATATTGGTGTTGTGATGACTAACTCCCTTGGGAGCCTGAATGATGACGTTCCGTGCATAGCACGGCAGAATGATGACTTTAACACAGGTATAATGTACACCAATTCAGAGTGAGCGTCAAGTCCCCATTTTTTTGTTCTTATTTCACTTCATGCTCCCATGAAGGGAGCGTCCTCATGCAGTGCATGGCCGATATAGACGAGCTTTAGTTTCAATTCACGCCCCGTGAGAGGGCGTCAAAGACCGTCGTACAGATGGAAGCGACAGCACAGCCGTTTCAATTCCCGCCCCCACGAAGGGGGCGGCAAGGAGTTCCTGATACTCCCGTTCGTTATGGAAGTCGTTTCAATTCGCGCCCCCGTGAGGAGGCGTCGAACCATCCGGATGGCATTACTGCCGGGCGACATATTAGCGTTTCAATTCGCGCCCCCGTGATGGGGCGTCCGTCGCAATTTGATCTTGGTATAATCCATGTGATAGGTTTCAATTCGCACCCCCGTGAGGGGGCGTCTCAATTGCATCAGAAGAAAGTGCGCCACTTTCGTTAGTTTCAATTCGCACCCCCGTGAGGGGGCGTCCGGCTCAGTCTCTCTCATCTCCGCCATCCACTAATAAGAGTTTCAATTCGCACCCCCGTGAGGGGGCGTCATGGCACCGACGGCTGTCAACATATCATCAGTATCTGTTTCAATTCGCACCCCCGTGAGGGGGCGTCGGCAAATATCACCAATATACAGAACCTGCATTTGGCAAAGTTGCTGACATATATTAGATTTCTGCTCATCTACGAGAAGAAATTCTAATCAAGTATAGGAGCAAGTATCAAAATGCTCCTTGTTTTTTGCGCGAACATCGCGGTATTTGTTCAGTGATAGAGGTTCGCGCAATCATAAAATGAGAGGAGTTCCGAGTTCAATTCGGCTGTCGCAACCCAGTATTTCTGTTCGCGCTTTCGCATTCTTTCCCAAGCGATATATCCGCACCGAGTCGCAGGACGTATCGATGATGTTCTTCAGCTCGATTTTTAGCGCCGCCAGGTCAGCCGGGGGCAAATCGAGTTCAAAAACAGAATTTTGGACTCGTATACCGAATCGCTCGCAGGCTAAGGCAACCTTTCCGAGTCTCTTAGCTCCATCTTCTGTATCGGTTTTGATGTCATAGCAGATAACGGCTACCATGTGCATTACCTCCACAGGAACGGAGGATACTCGTCTAACTCTCCGCGTAAAACGCGCCCGAAAAGCTGGGCCTGGATAAACGGTATCAGTCCGATTTTCACGTTCTCCTTGATAAACGGATGGATGATGGTTTCTTCTTTTCTGAGCTGCCAGGCAGACAGCAAAACCTTTCTGCCTTTTTCGTTCAGCAATGTTGAGCCCGCTCTTTCATCAAAATGGTTCCTCTGCAACTGCTTCCGATTGAACAGAGACAACACGAATCTGTCGCACAGCGGAGCTCGCAGCTCTTCCATCAAGTCAAGCGCCAAAGCTGGGCGGCCCGCTCTTAATCCGTGCACGATACCCAGTCCAGGGTCCATACCAAAGCATTCTATCGCCGACACATATTCTTTGGTCAGGAGCATATAGCTGAACGACAAAGCCGCGTTGACGGCATCCTTCGGTGGTCTTTTGTTCCTGTTCTCGAAGGAGAACCCAATATCGCTTCGGAGCACATTCCCAAACCTCTGGAAATACGCAGCAGCAGCGACGCCTTCATAACCGCGCAACTCATCTATCGAAGAGGCTTCCCTGACGAGCTGTCTCTGTGCATTGACGATAGCGATGCCATCATCAAGCGCATCAGGCGATGATTCACGCGATTCACGTGCAGCACGCATCATGACCGAGGCAGTGTTTTTCAGCTTTGCTCCAATGATGTTGCGTCCAACGGCAAGCCTGAATTCATTGTCCTCCCATAACATGTGCTGCTTATGCCTGAGATAGATGCTGCCTGTTATCGGCCCATAAAAGCGCCCGCAGAAGCGTCCATACTCGGATAATAGAGTTATTGAGATTCCAGACTTTCCGCAGAAATCAATGAACGGCGTCGTAATGGACATTACCCCAAAGCAAACGATGGAATCAATGTTCATTGCGGGGATGGACACTTTTTCATCTCCTCCGACGGAGGCGCAGATAGTCTGATTTCTGCAATACAGCTCACTGTGAGGAGTGAGAACGTACAAGGTGTTGAGCAAATGCCGCATGTCTCTTCTCCCCTTTCAATCTTTCCATATTGCTTTGCAATAGTCCTTGCCTTGTGTCGGATATTGCGGCGAGCAGATATCAATGAACGAGCAGCCATGACATTTGGGTGATTGTTCGTATTTGATTTCCGGCAGGATAGAGGGATTCTCGTATATCTTCCGAAGGTGCCCCACGACCGCTATGGTAGCTTCACGCAGGGCATCGGTAAGAACAATCTTCTTATTCCTGTGGGAGCTGGTGAAGTATAGCATCCCGTAAGGGATTGTCGCTTGATACATCTCCTCAAGACATAGGGCTTGCCCACATAGCTGAAGAGAATAGGACGCCTCATCGCGAATCCGGCCATGTTTGTACTCAATCGGTACGATGAAGACAGGGTGGTCGATGAACGGAACGGTAATACCTTCCGGATTATCCTCGAAGCGAACCGCATCGCAGAGGCCGTGAATGCCGTATTTCTCGGATTCCACGGCGAACTCATGATATACGATGCCGTCCGTTGTCCTCTCCACCAACCGGCTGTGCGTTCTGGTATGCTGCGCCGACCCTTCAACGGTATACGCATTATCTGCCCATACGTTGTCGTTGATGATGAGAGCCGCTCTTCTGAGGCAGTATGCCGCTTCAGCTATGTCGGATAGCCTAACTTCCACCTGGGTAGCCTTACTTGAACCAGGTCTCATCAGCGGGCAGCTTGCCCCACGAGATGTCCTGACCGTTGTAGAATCCGACCTCGACACCGCGAGGGACGCGGTCCAGCGCCACGTGGGCATCGTAGTCGCGGTAGTCGCGAGGAATGTCGACCTCTGGCTTCTTGGCCACGGAAACCAGTTCAAAGAGCTTGTGCGCCGGGGCACAGCCAAGCTTTGCGCTCTTTTCATTTTCCTCAGCGTTGTTTTCCGGGTCAGACAGGCCCACGTGCTTGAAGACAATCACGGGCGAGACGACGGCCATCTCGCCGCGGCTTGCGGAGTGGTCCTGCTCATACATGTTATAGATGGCGTCGAACAGGACACGCAGGTCGTTTTCATCGAACCCGGTATCTTCTGCGAAATTAGCACTGATAAATGCACGGACCTCGTATAAGCCGAACGGAATGTAATACTTGCGGCCCATTGTCCGCAGATTGTTTGCCGGGGTCGCGTTTTCCAGTTCTGCGTAGTCAGCGGCGGTCGGGTCCTTCTTCCCCTTCACATCCTCTGCTACGCAGACACGAGTGATAGACAGAGCCGAAGGATTGATTTCTGATAAGCTGCGGCCAAAGGTAAACTGGACGGGGCCGCGGACCTGCCCAGCGTTGGGGCCTGTGGACAGCACAGCGCCGAAGGCACGGACGTCGAAGAAGCGCTCGCAGGCACGCTGACGGCCAGCCTGAACAGACTTCTTATCCGACGCTGCTGCAGCGACACCAGCCTCCTCCTTTGCCTCAGCAATCAGACGATTCAGGTTGACGCTCGAACGCATCAGAATGTCCATTCCCTCTTCTCCGGGATGGGCCACGCAGATGTAGTCGCGAATACGGCGCTTGATGGCACAGTCGGAAATCAGGCCGATGTTGGTGTCGCTGTCCATGCGGGGGCTGTTGTCGTTGTCCGGGTCTCCGTTTGGATTGCCGTTCCAGCAGGCAACGTAGAATTCGATTTCATAGCGGTTTTTAATGCTCATAATCGTTTCCTCCTTTGTATATGTAGAGTTTGTTTCACTCATTTTGAGCAGAAGATTTTTCTGACGCTTCGGCGGTTTCTTTATCCTTTGCTTTTTGCGCAGAGGCTTCAATTTTCCTCTTTCTAATAGCAGCAAGCTGCTGATGGTAGCCCAAGGCGAAATATGCGCGGTCCGTCATGTTCAAGGCATCAGGGACCGTGTCGCCGAGGCTGGCGTAGGCATCGTTCAGCATAGACTGAAGAATCGGATTTAAGCCGGAATCAATTTTGGCGAGATGATGGACCGACAGCGCATCGAGCTTATCAATGGTCTTTGCCGGGGCAGAGGACATCTTCGAGTAGAAGCGCTCGACGACCGTGGTTCCCACACGCCCGCCAGAAGCGACCATCTGGATTTCTCCATAAATCGCGAGCAGACGTCCGCAGTGGTACGCCGGATTTGGATGATTCGGATTTAATTCGGCCATGATATATTCCTCCTTGTTTTTGCGTTCATTTCTTCGGATATAAGCAATGAGCCATTGTAAAGCTCTGGCATTCAGTTGTGGCAGCTTCTTCTTATCCTGCGAGTCCTTATCGCCGCCAGAAGACAAAACATCGGATTTGATTCTCAGTAACGTCTTCTGGACGACCTGCGTCGGGATTTGCTTCCCGTGGATGATAGCCTCCATAACGGATGGAAGGCTTCCTGCGAACTCCTTACCTACTTGCTCAAAAACCTTGTTGCTATCCTTTTGCTCGATGATTCCCAGCAACATAGTGCCGATGTTATAATGACGATTCTCGCCAATTCCAGCCGAATTAACAATGGATGTATCGGCGTACCACGAATGCACATTGCGGACGAGGTCGTCAAAGGAACCTTCTTCATACTTTCGTATCATCACACGCCCGCTATACGCGCTTAGAAGCAGGATGTAATAGGCGTTATTTAGAGAAAGAATCCCAGAATTTTCGCCGCTCTTAATGCTGTCGAATACCGCCTTGGCTCGGATAAGGGCATTCCGCTCTTTTCCCGTATTCTCTCCATCGTCGTCATCGTTGTCATCATCGGGGATATCCAACAGAATGTTGATGATATCGTTCTTTGATGGAATATCTGACTTATACCAGTGAACAAATTTTGTTCCGGCAATCTGCGGAGCTTGCGCAACAAGAACATTCAGTGCGTCGACGACCAAGTCGCTGGATTCCTTTCCCATCGGAGCTACTTGATACTTTTTCAAGCCGTATGACAGGAACGAATCCTTATCGAAGCAAGTGAGTGCATCTCCTGAACCCATACCGCCGACAGAGGAAAGCCCCTTCGTCTTATGCAGAACTTCTGCCAGCTCGCACGACTCGCCAGAAATCATGTCCAGCCCAAATCGGTCAGGGTATTCTTCCGGAGGAATGTCATCGTCCTTGCTGTCCTGAGTATTGTGCTTTTGCCAAAATGAAAGGGTCCGCTCATCGTCGCATGTCATGCGCTCATCTACAGCAAAAGCAACCATATCAATGGGCTTAATCTTGTTTTCTGCCAGCCCTTTCGAAATTTGCTGAAGTGTTTCATCATTTGTCAGTGCCTTCAGCACGGCTTCACCATCAGGGTTGGCTTTTTTCAATCCCTCCCAATACTGAAGAAAGCAGGGGCGCTTGTTCCGCCATTTTTCAATATTGTTGTCAGGACCATCGAGGCCGAGGATGATTGATGAATTGACTGCGAATGGGTCGCATCTTCCGGCGGCCTGCGCCTTTGTAAAGATGGACGGGCATACAACGCCCGGAGCTCCCTTCTCGCGTGCGGACACACCGACATATTGACCGTCGCTGGTCAATCGAACGATGCCCTTCACACTTTTCAACGTGCATCCAGCCGGCACAGAGCAGGAAGTGTGGGATTTACCATATTCGTATAGCGCTTCTAAAAGCATTTCTCACATGCCTCCTTTTCGGATAGCCGCTGTCCCGCGGGGCGGGACTTGAATCACGCCCTGCTTGGCAAAGCAGTGGAACATGGTCCGCTTTACCGGATAGTTTCCGGTTTTAGACGTCCAATCGTTCATGTCCCAGAGGTCATGGACGACCCATCCCATGTCAAAGTCCACGGGAATGGGCTGTCTGGAGCCGTCGCTCATTTCGAAGTATGCGACGAACTCTCGAAGTCCCATAGCTGGTTGGTAATAGCATTGGCCCGCACGAATTCTCCGCTCGGCTTGCTTGTAAAGCTGGTCGAGTTTCGCCTCATACCCCTTGCGAGGAACAATGTGTGCGACAATGCGATATCTGACATCTGCGGCTGCGATGGTCTGCCGCTGCGTGCGAACGCCGTCCTTCCCTGCTTCGTCTACACAAAGGTAGTCCAAAGAGCGGTTCGCTTTCTTCTTCACTTCATTGCGCTGAATGGAGACATAGCGAATGGGATTTAGAACTTCGATACGGTCGATTTCCCAGAAGAACTCACTCTTCTTGCAGTAGATGGCGGACAGCATGCCGATGGCTGCCGTTGGCGTTGGGGCAGGATATGACATGCGCTCAACGCGCGCGTACGGCGCGGAGAAGCACGCAAGGTCGCCCCAGAACTCAACAGCAATCTGTCGATTTTCCAAGATGGTCACATCTCCTTTCTATTAGTAGTCATGCCATAAAAAGTGCTTCAGAAATAGCTTCCGGTTTTCTGACTTCTAAACCAGTTTGCTCGTTGTAGCACTCCTCAGAGCCTGAGCGGATAATGTATTTCCCTGACTGGATAGCTTCTTTCAGCCGCGGGTTCCAGATAAGGATAGGCTCACAAATTTGCCGAATATCCTCTTCACTGGCAAATGCGGTTACAGTAATACCGACGCTTTCTTTCAGCAGCTTTGGCATCCAGAGTTCCACCAGAGGCGCGGTCGAGATAGGCTGCGTCGTCCACCTCGGCAGAAGCGGAGTAATCCGCATCAACTAAGCACGAATACAGCATTCGAGTCATCAGCATCTTGATAACATCGCTGTTACTTCCGTCGTATATGCTCTGCTTGACTCGCATCAGATAGTTTTGTGCGAAATCAGGAATGTCCTGAAAGAACACCTGCGCCTGCGTCGCTATCGTCTCCCCTTCTCCGTTTGGTAAGGAACATTGTTTATCGAAATTCGTGTATATCTCGCCCGCATCCCCGGTTGGAAGCTCTTCCAGTACACCAATCTTGGCTCTGCTTACGAGCCCGCCGTGGTGGCCGTTAATTGCTTCAATGCAAGTGGAGAATTTTGTTGACGGGCGGATATTCCGCAGGAGGGCCGCTCCCGGCCCCGCATGGTCAACTCGCGATGCTTCCTTTGTCAGCACTTTTGGGAACAGTGCGCTGTATTTCCCGAAGTCGTGCAGGATGCCAGCTAACCTCGCCATGTTCTCTATGCCAATTGGCTTTCCGTAATCAGCGGCAAGCGCAACTACTTTTTCTAAGTGACTTTGCACTGTTTCCTGATACCCGTCTGCATTTGGCGTTTTTGCATAGTATTCTATATCCGCTCACCCGCTCTCCTAATTCTTATCTTGTCGTCATTATACCATTATTGGAACATTAAGTAAAGGTCCCCCTGTGCAGACGTTTGAGAAGCCAGTGCGAGTGGGGCCGATTTTGAGGAGCAAATCCCACGCTTTTATCATTGCGTGCATCAAGAAAATGAATGTGTGCCGGACATGCTCGCGGCGAGTCTATCGAGCGGGAAAATAGGCCGTAGGGTGCGCGACAATCAAAAGTAAAAGACGCGGGTAATAGGATGCCAGCATTGGAGCCGGTACTATTACCCACGTCTTTTTGTTGTTCGGTATTATGCGAAGCAGGAAATCCTCATGTTCCGGACATCAAGCGTCCAGGCAGGACTTCACAAGGTCCTCGATGAGTGCCTCGCGCTCCATGCGGTACTTTGCCTCCGCTGCCATCCAAAACTCGGCATTCGTGCCACTGATGATTTCGCCGAGTTTCTCGGCCATTTCCTGTGTTACCGGAATCAGGCCGCAGTCGAGCTTGTAAAACTCATTATCATCCATACCAAGCGCCTTCTGCATGTCCAGAGGCGAAAGATTCTGCTCCTTCAGTTTTGCTGCAAGGATTTTGCCCGGATGGGCCGGCATCTCTTTGCCGAACTTGGCCGCCAGCTTGTGGCGGCTGCCGTCTCCGCTCTGCTGGTCACGCAGAAGCGCGAGTCCCACGTCCGCCTCTTCCTTTGTCAGAAAGCACTCCTGACGCCATGCGTACATGGGATAGATGTAAACGTCCGTGATGCAGTCTGTGTGGTTGCGGGCCACCTTGAAGTTCTCCTCGTTAATAGCCTCCAAGGTTCCTTCGACCACTTCGAGTTTGAATGAGCTCTTATTTTTAACAATCGCGTAGACGGTCGTGCCGACCGCAGGAAGCGTATTTCTTGCGTCCATATGTTTTCCTCACTATATTTTATTTTTCTCTTATTTGTTTTTCTTAGTCTAACACCATTATACCGCAGCTATATTTCCATATTCAAGCGATTAAGCCTCGTTCGTTGCATTTATCGCAGCATTAAACAGCGTCTTATTGCACGAAGCATGGCATCTATCATCTTAACGTCCCGTGCCGTCCCCTTTCCGCATAAGTTAGCAACGGCCTTATGCAGAAGCATAATCTCTCACCGCTGGCGAGAGAAGTTCAATCATATCTCATGGGCGAGCACGTTTCCGCTCTTCCCCCGCAGGCGCAAAAAAGAAGAGGCCCCCTAACGGAGCCTCTTCGATGATAAAACGTCCTTCAATTTTTGTAGAACTTTTCGACATTGGCGCATACTTCCGCCGTCGTGATGCCCAGATTGGCGGCAGCGTTTTCGACGGAAAGCAGGCCAGCTTTCACAAGTTCGTAGGCCAGTTCACTTCTGCCTTCCTCACGGCCCTCTTTGCGCCCTTTAAGGATTCCTTCAGCAAGTCCCTCGCTATGACCCTCACTATGGCCTTCGCTATGTCCCTTGCGATATTCTTCGCGTAAGGCTTCTGAGTACGTCATATAAGCTACCTCCTTTTCTGGGTTTCTGCGGACTTTTTCTGTCACAAGTTTCGCCATGTTTGCAAGTTTGGTCTGGAACACAGCCATATCGTTGCCTTCTCGAACATAGTCAAGGAATTCCGCAATCGCCGGCGATACGCCGCTCTTGCTCTTGTACTTTGCATTGAGAAAGATGACATGGCTGCCGTCGTTGTAGACGGTGTCCGTTCCTTTGTAGTGCGAGATTTTCTCGTACTTTGCAAGCCCCAACCCGATATGGTCGAAGTTGCAGATAAAGATGATAAAGCTCTCAGGGAGCTTATCATACCCCTTGTTGCGCTCCAGGATGCGCCGGTCGATGCTCGATTGGTAATACCGGCTCCTCTTTTCGAGCGCATCATCGGTATTCTGCATCTCGATGTCGTAGTGGGTGCTGTTCTCATCGGCGAGGAAGACGTCAAGACGGATGCCGTGGTTATAGACCGCGTCGCTGATGTCCACCTCTTTGTCCGAGAACCGAAGCGTTGCGATTTTGCAGTCCAGCAGTTCTTCAAGAAAGAGCTTGCAAACCGCCTCCTGCCGCATGACTTCGCCGAACATAAATTTGTCGGAGAGCGGGAGCTCTCTGAATGGTGTTAGTCCCATATGTACCTTCTTTCTATATTATAGCATCTGCGTCAATTACCGGCAAGCGGTAAAATCAAGATGCTATGGATACCTCCTATGTATTGTCGAACGATGGATACCCCTCTCTTGCAGGTCACACCGCAGCGTAGTCCTTGCCGGTGATAGTCTTGACGAGCTGCAGCGCGTTTTCTTCCGTCATCGGAATCAGGGCGTCGCCCGAAGACGACTCTGCAATCATGGAAGCGAGCGCCATGGGGTCCATATCTGCTGCAGCCTTGCCGGCAGGTAAAACCTTTGCAGTATCATCACCCGCAGGGTACTCTTTTGCCTTTGCATCGAAGTCACGGTAGCCGTATGCCTGCGCCAGCTCATTGAGCCATTCAGCGGTCTTCTCGTCTTCTCTGTCAATGGTTCCCACAAACATCACGCCGTGGGAGAAGAGCACTCCGCTCTGGTCATCTGCGTCCTTAATGACGTGGACAAACTCGACAGGGATACTCTCTTCCCCGCTGAATTTGCGGAGCAGCAGGATGTGTTCGTCGGCGTATTCTTCCCAGGGGCCGAGCTGAGTCGTGTAGGTATCGTTCATTGCAAAATCCTCCTATGTATTGTTTTTTGAGTTGGGTTTGTGTGCAGGGGCGAAGAGTGAGAGTTGGGAACGCAAGAGAAACGGGCTGAAAGAGAAAAATAAGCAAAGAGAGCAGAAAGAGTAGGAAGAGAAGAGCGGGTTAATCGCTCTTCTCTTCCTTCATGTCGCTCGCTTTCTTCAAAACTTCAACAACGGCTTTCCTCACATTCCATGAGAAATGGTCGTCTACGAAGTCTTTCTTCAGGCCGCACTTGCTCATACGGCTATAGCCATATTTGGCAAATACCGCATCCCATGCTTTCCCTCTTCGGGTCTGCGCAATGCTTGCAATGGCATACTGCGTCTTCTTCGGAAGGCGCTTCAGGAGCCATGACATGCGCCGCAGCGCAGGAAAGCTTTCTGCTTCCATATCCGTTGCGTCCGTATAACCGAACTGCTCATAGCGGCTTTCAAGGAAGTTGCACATCTCATCTGTTGCCCCATAGCAAACCATGTAGGTCGTATGCCCTGCGCCCCTGATAAAGACTGCGCCGTGAGAGCTCACGCCGTAGGCCTCATAGAGGTCGCAGAAAATCTGCATCAGCGCATCGACAGCAGCTTTGCTGAGGGATATCTCTTTTTCCTTCATGCGTTTTGCGACGAGGAATTCGAGCATATCACTTTCACGCGAGGACATCTGCCATGTCACGCTCGTTTCGCCAATCGCAATGATGGGCTCCAGCGCGTAGCGGGCAATGTCCTTGCAGGCAGAGAAATCAGGGTCTTCCTTTTTTATGAGCGCCGCGCCCTGCATATTCCATGGCCATGAAGCAACGCTTTTCACGTGTTCCTGCAAGTAAGTCTTGCACCAGAGCTCTTCGAGCTCATTCGCCAGTTTTACAAGCTTGTCCGTGTTTTGCGTTAGTATTAGCCACGCGTTGTGGATGTTGGTACTCAAAACTGAATCCTCCTATCGTCAGTTTTACGTGTTGCTTAGCGAAAAGAGGGAGGCGGATTAACCGTCTCCCTCTTCCCTTTTGTCTGTCATTTTGCGATGGGTTCGATGACGATGCGATAGTTGACGCCATCCGCCTCGTTTCCGAGGACCATCAGGCTGTTTTCACTGTCGCCTTCAAAAACCTCATGTCCCGCAAGCGTCACTGCGCTTTCGATGGTATCAAGGAGGTCCTGTACAGGAGCAAAATCACTCATGGTCAGCACCTTCTTCCTCATCTTTAGTCGCAGGGATGCGGAACGCATCCGTAGCATCGCTATCCGGGTTGGCGGAATCCGCCCAGATGAGGACGCTCACGCCCTTTTCAGGAGCCTTACCGGGGAAGCCGCCGTATTCGTCCGTACCGACACAGGCAATGGACTGCTCGAAGGTCTTTCCGCGCTCACGGTAACAAATGTAAAGCTCCGGATAGTCGCGGTCACCGCCAACTTCCGCGATGATGTCGCCCTTCTTTGTCATCAGCTCGATACGAGCTGTGTGACTCAGGTTCTGGTCGTACCAGCCGTCCTTTTCGGAATCACGAGGACCGCTCACCTTATAGCACGGAAGCTCCGGCTCAGCAGCCTTTTCGGTGGTGTCGGACTCGCAGATGCGCCAGTTGACATTGTCGAGGTTGCTGTTGACACAGTAGGCACTGTCGTCATTGTAACCGCCTTCATCCTCCGCGTTGACGATGGACTCCTTATACTGGCGCACCATCTCGGCGTGAGCCGCCTCGTGGGTGTTGAAGAACAGAGGTTCCTTGATTTCGCATTCTTCGACAGACATTAAAACAAACTTTTTCATTTTGAAATCCTCCTTATATTTTTGAAAATCAGCGGCGCTGGTGCGGTTCTCCCGGCCAACGCTCTCCCTTTACGTCGAGCCAACTGATGAAAGGCGATTCGTCTTCGTATCCGTTGTACACGACGGGACGTACTTCCTCACCGTTTGGCAGAAGCACAGGCTTTCCGTACGTCTGAAGGTCGCGCAGCGCATCATGGACGCTCTGAAAGAGTTTGCTCACAATGCGCGAGCCGTGGTAAATGAGGACGCTGGTCTTGCCAAGATAGCGAATCCCGTTGGCGTCGTCATAGGCCATTACCTGCATCACAGGCTGTGCAGGCATTCCCTCTTTCGAGGGAATGCCGTAGCTCAGATAATACTTCATAGCCATATGCTCAGTCCTCCAGAAAAACGATGCCGACCGTTCCGGCGCGCTCATCGAGCACAAAGTCGAGAATATAACCGGGGTCGCTCCACATCCCACCGGATTGGCTCGGATTGCACTTCTGTACGAACGCCAGGAGCTTTTCCTTTGTCCCCGGGATTTCGATATCAAATCGTTTCTCGGAAACAAGGGTACCCTTTTCGTTGTACAGCTTATCCCCGTCGACCTTCCAGCCCAGCATGTAGCAGGCGTTTGCAAAGTCGAGCGCACAGTCGAGGTCGAGCTTTTCCTCAATTCTCAGCGTATTCTGGATATCAGACACGATGGCATTGAGTTTTGCCCGAGTTTCCATGGCTGCCTTGATATCCGCCACAACGGACTTGGCAGTCACCTTCTCGTTCTTCTCGCGAAGATACACATACACGTGCGCCGGAGGCAGCGGCTCATTCTTCTTCAGTCTGTAAATGACCGGAGGATTGAGCACGCCGTCCGTATAGGCGGCCTTGATGTGTGAGAACACCTCAACATTTGCTTTCACGAAGTCGAGGTACGTTCTTGCCCCTTCGTAGATTATGCGAAGGGTGCTCCACGAAACATCGCAGACGTCCGTATCGACTTTGCCCGGACCGATGGGAAGATAAAGCGGAGACGTCACGTAGCGGTCTCCGGATTTCGTCTCAAAAACGACGATGCGAGTGTACTTAGTCATAACTCACACCTCCTCTTCCTTGACGAAAGTTGGATTTCCGCGCAGGATGCCAAAGCTGCTGAAATCATTCTCTTCCGACGTTGTCTTACGCAGGAACTCAACGAATTCGTGCACGGAAGCATCCCAGACATCGTTCTCCGCCTGGTCGGCACCGAAGTAGTCGCGCGACTGCTGATAGGAAGCCGCAAGCGCTTCGATGGCAGGCTCAGAGAAGATATTCGCAATAGAGCGATGATACTCTTTCTGCGCCTTCTCATCGGCAGCCTTGTACTCCTCAGATTCCGCGTTCGGCAACTCATCCGCATCAAAGAGCTTTCTCGACAGCGCAACACGCGCGTCTTCCAGAAGGTTCTCATAGCGAAGGAACTCATTCGCCGCACGAAGCGCGTCGCGCGTCATCCGGTACTTCTTTCCACCGTAGCAGAACGTGACTGCGATATGGCTTGGGATGTTACAGCAAAATTCGACCCCGCCTCTTCTCAGCGCGTTATCCATGTTGGTGCACTTGACCCTGCCTACGCCGGGGATATCAAAAACATCCTCATCGCCTTCACAGGGATGAAGGGTATAAGTCACGCCGTTCTCAGCGGCGGGAGCCCAGAAAAGGCAGTGGCCTTTCTTCTCAGCAGCATTGCACCATACGCCGTTCACTCGGACAGCATCCGGCATGTATAGCTCACCGCCGCCAAGCTCATTCTCCTCGGCAATGATGTGAAACCCTCTTGCCATATACAGCTCGGCTTCCTCGCCGCACTTAAGGCAGGTCCAGATGTTATCGTCGTCCGGCAAGCACACCATTTCCAGCGCGTCGTCGAGAACCTCGATAAAATTGCCTTCCAGGTCCACTTTCCAATCCTGCATGACATGTGCCGTTGTCGAAAGGGCTGCGTGGCAGCCGTTCGGGCAAACGTGGATGGTCTTTGCAAAATCATGCTTCTGAATTTTCATTTTGAAATCCTCCTTAAAAATTTTTGTTTCAGACAGTAAAATCGTCGAGAAGAACCTTAGTCTCCTCGACGTCCTTGATGTGATTGAGCAACGCTTTCTTGATATCCGGCCAGTTGCGCAGAAGCGCTACGCCTGCATCCGGAAAGCAAAAAGAGCGTCTGAATGCGATAGGGCCATCGTCTTCCGGCAGCATCGTTAGACCGAGGTTGCCCGTCCAACCGCTGACACCATTCGGCGACACGGAAAGACGGTACTCGCGCTCGCGATGAGGCGTTCCCACATACGTTTTCATATCACCGAAGTCAACACTTACTCTCGTTCCGTTCAGGCGCGGGATAATTTCCGCCTTGATGTAGGCTTCGATTTTCTCGATGTTGCTCCGCAGCTTGCCCTGTTCCTCTTTTGTCATTTGAAATCCTCCTTTAGTCAATTTTTTCGATAGTCACATAGCAGCCATCCATGTTTTTGTCATACTGACGGATGTCGTAGAAGCACTTGAAGTCGAGGCGTGCAGAGCCGTCCCTCAGCACTTTGAGAACGACAGCGTCAATGTTGACGTAGCCCTGCGCATAGCCGGGGACTTCCGGATACATTGTTCGAGTAATCTCACAGAAGTGGTCGACATAGCTGATGATGTTCCGCTTGTCGCGCCGCCATGCGATGTACTCTTCACGCGTATCGTCAGTCAGGTCATAAGGCCAGTTGCCGCAGACCATATGGATGCGCCAGCGAAGCTCTGGAACGGTCTTTTCAACATAAGAACGCCCGTCAAGAGCCTTCATCTCATCGTTGCGCGTTCCGGGCTCCCAGTTCTTCTTACTCGCCCTGTGAGGCTTATAAGAAGCCGTGTGGAAAGTTACTTTGTAGCTCATTTTGAAATCCTCCTGTTTTTTGATTTGTCAGTATTAGGACTTCGAACTCGATTTTCTAATATTGACGATTGAGTGGTGAATATATAAAAAGACACCTACCTCGTAGAGATAAGTGTCTTGATAACATATTGGTGTTGTGATGACTGGCTCCCTCTCGGGAGTCGAGATGATGACGTTCCGTGCATAGCGCGGCAGAATGATGACTTTAATACAGGTATAATGTACACCAAACAAGAATATCCGTCAATAGAGTTTTCGAGATTTGGTCACTTTATTTTCCGTCTTCGATGATGCGCTTCGCGCCTTTCCAGTTCTTGGTGTAGTAGTTGCTGTATAGGTCACTCACCTTGATGCCGCTCTTTCTGCTGGCTGCATGGATGAAGAGGCCGTCTCCGATGTACATGCCTACGTGGGCAACAGAGGTCTCTCCCGGTGCGTGGAAGAACACCATATCGCCCGCCTGCAGTTCCTCTTTGCACACTTCTCTGCCGTTGTAGGCGTACTGTGGGCGCGCTGTACGGCAGATGCTATAACCGAACTGTTTGTAGACGTAGTACATCATCCCTGAGCAGTCAAAGCCCTCTGACGGTGATGCGCCGCCCCACACATATTCGCCGCCGTTGAACTGAAGCGTATAGGCGACGATTTGCGCGCCGAGAGGTGTTTTCTGGAGCTCTCCTGATTCTACGACGTGCTTTTGGTAGATGGATGATGAGTCCTGCGTGCCAGAATAGTCTTTGCCAACCGCTCTTGTTTGCAGGAGCACGCTCTCCTGCCGCAGCTTATTCAGCTCCTCCTGATACTGGAGATTCTGGCTGACAAGCGACGAGATTTCCGCTATGCGGGCGTTGATTTTATCGAGCAGCTTGTTCTGCGTCATGCGGAGTTGGCGCTCGGTGTAGTTGCGGTCAGCTCGAATGGAGTTCAGTTTCTCGGCCTGTTTATCCAACTTGGATATTTCGCCTTCGATTTCTGTCAGTGCACTTTCATCGTAGCTCATGATTTCTTCGACGTAGTCGATGCGCCCGAGAAGGTCCTTTAGGCTGCTTGCCTTGAAGATGATGGACCAGTATGAGGTCTTCCCTTTCTCTTCAATCTCGCGCACTCTGGAGCAGTAGACGCTGTACTTATCGTCAAGCTCTTGGTTCGCAATTTCGAGCTGAAGCTCCAACTCCTCTATCTGAGCATCGAATTCGTCGACCGCAGCCTGCAGTTCATCGACGCGGACCTGAAGGTCGTCGTATTCTTTCTGCAAATCGCTCTTTTCGTTGTTCAGCTCATTGACCCGCTGGTTGTTTGCGTCAATGAGGTCTTGCCACTGCTGCGCATCCTGCACTGGGTCGGCGTAAGCCGGCATAGCAGCGCCTGCTGAGAACAGTAAAACCAGCAACAAGGAAAGAGCCTTTTGTACGGCGCTTCGCCGGTAATATGATTTCGAATACATGATTTCCGCCCCTGCCCGACTCAAACGCGCAAATACTTTCTTATGGCGATAAGACTGCCGGTCACGCCAACGGAGAGGCCGAGGAACGCATCCGCAGTCAGGATGGCGTAAGCCATCTCGTTGAATGGGAGCACATCCAGAAGCGATGCGATGCCGATGCTGCCCATCGCTTTACCGAGCAGCGAGTATGTAGCAAGGGACATGGCAAATGCTGTCAGCGAACCCGCAAGTCCGACGATACAGCCTTCTACGATAAAGGGCGACTTAATGAAGCTGTCGTAGGCACCCATCATTTTCATAACTGCAATTTCCTCCGAACGAGTGTATGTCGTGGTTTTAATCATGTTGGTCATGATAACGACCGAGAGTGTCAGGAGCATTGCTCCTGTAAAAACGCCAAGGATGTTGACTGCTTTCTTGACGATTGCAAAGCCTGAAGAGACCGTTTCGTCCACACGGGTATCCGCGATACCGTTGATGGTCAGGAGCTCATCTGAGACCTTTCCGGCATCTTCCTGACGGTCTATTTCCACGGCGAAGCGGTTGCGGAAGACAGACGGCTGCAGATGGTCTGTCGCCGCATCCTCATATTGCGAGGCATAGTCTTCAAACGCTTCCTCCCTTGAGATGAATGTAGCCGCCTTGACGTGGTCTACGCGCAGGATGTTTGTCTCAAGACTCCGTGCCTCTTCTTCCGTCAGCGTATCATCAATAAAGGCCAGCATGACGTTTTCTACCTGGAACTGACGCATGTTGTAGCCAATATTGATGCTCAGCATCAGCATAAAAGAGATAAGCAAAAGGCAGGCCGTCGTGGTCGCGATGGATGTGAGCGTCAGCGCCTTGTGCTTGAGCATCGCATTGACGCCCGAGTGGATATAATATCCAAGTTGGATATCCCTCTTCACGACGCGCCGCCTCCTTCCCAATAGATGCGACCGGCAGAAAGAACAATAGTGCGCTTGCGGAACTTCGCCACGAGTTCTTTTGCGTGGGTGATAACGATGACAGTCGTGTTCTCGATACCGTTGATATCGACGAAGATTTTCATGATTTCTTCCGCCAGCTTCGGGTCAAGGTTGCCGGTCGGCTCATCGGCAATGACAAGGCGAGGGCGGTTGATGATAGCGCGCGCAATGGCAACGCGCTGCTGCTCGCCGCCGGAAAGCTCGGACGGATAACGGTACTCTTTGCCCTCTAAATGGACGATGGACAGCACTCTTTCAATGCGCTCTTCCATGTTTTGAGAAACACCGATGCAGCGCATTGCGAATTCGAGGTTATCCTCTACCGTCATGCTGGTAATAAGGCGGAAGTCCTGGAAGACCATCCCGATGGTGCGCCGCGCTTCGGCCATGGTCTTACTGTCAAGGGCACTCATGTTATAGCCGTTGACGCGGACAGTGCCGACGTCCGGCAGCAGCTCTCCTGTAATCAATTTGGATAACGTCGATTTGCCGCTGCCGGACGCTCCGGTGATGAAGCAAAATTCACCATCATCGACATGGAGATTGAGGTTGTCGACACCCTGGACGCCAGACGGGTAGTAGACGGTTGCGTCTCGGATATCAAGCATCCCGATTGGCCTCCTTCACAAGGTCCTTGATGAGTGCTTCACGCTGCAGGCGATACTTCACTTCTGCTGCGACCCAAAATTTCGTATCTGTACCCTTGATGATATCGCCGAGCTTCTCGGCCATCGACTTGTTCATCGGCATAAGGCCGCAGACGAACTTGTAATACTCATTATCATCGAGCCCCAGTTCCTTCTGGATGGTCAGCGACGAGAGATGCTGCTCATTCAGTTTGGCGGCAAGGACCTTGCCCGGAGGAGTCGGCATCTCTCTGCCGACTTTAGCCGCCAGCTTGTAGCGGCTGCCGTCGCCACTCTGCTGGTCAAGCAGAAGTGCAAGGCCTACGTCCGCCCCGTTCTTGGTCAGGAAGCACTCCTGACGCCACGCGTGCATGGGATAAATGTAGACGTCCGTGATGAAGCCCGTACGACGATGAGAGACCTTGAAGCCATTCTCGCTGATAGACTCCATGGTGCCCTCGACAACTTCAAGCTTGAATGTGCTGTTGTTCTTGGCAATCGCGTAGACGGTTGTGCCGACCGCGGGAAGTTGGTTGTTTGCGTTCATATATTTCCTCCAAAGCAGAGCGTTCATTCTTTTATTGTCGTTATTATACCATTATTGGCACATTACTGCAACCGGACGATGTGGAAAATGCTCCCGCAAGGCAAAAGAAAAAAGGAGCTGAGGCAAATGCCCCAGCTCCTTTCTGCTCGAATTCTCGCTTAATTGAATTCGACTGCTTTGCTGTCATCCCAAATGGTGAGATAAGAGATAAAGCGGTACATCATCGCGCAGAACTCTGCACGGGTGGTCGGGTTTCTCGGGGAAAGCGTCACATTGGTCGTTCCCTCGATAATACCGGTGGCAACCGCCCACTCCATAGCAGTGGTCTGGTCGCCCGTCTTAAGCAGGCCCGCATCGTAGAACCTTGCGAGCTTGCCGCGCTCCTTGCACTCGTAGTTCATCAACCGCGCCATTCTGTAGAGCAGCAGCACCTGGTCTGCACGGGTGATACCGGTGTTCGGGGAGAACTGAGTATCTGCGAGGCCGTCAATCAGGTTGTTGCCTGTCGCCCAGGAGATAGATGCCGCATACCACTCAAACGGAGAGACATCATCGTAAGCCTTACCGCCATACGGTTTGGGAGAGCCGAAAAGTCGGTGAGCAATGGTCGCTGCCTGCGCTCTTGTGATGGTGGATTCCGGCTGGAACTTGTAATCACCGAAGCCATCGACAAGGCTGCGCGCGGAGCAAAAGTCGATGTAACCTTTCGCCCAGCCGCTGCCAAGCAGGTCATCGAATCTCACGTAGGTAGATTCCGTGCGGATGCTGCAGGAACCCGGGATAGGTACGTAAGCGCCCGCTTGATTGATGACAGAGAAGATAACGCTTGCAAAGTCGCTGTCCTTGGTCTTATCATCATCGGCCAGTGCTACGACATCTCCGGAATCCATGTAGTTTGCAAGGAATAGGAGGCCATCCATATCAGCAGTGATAAGCGTCTCATCCACGCCCTTGAGGAAGCGGATAGTCAGCATATCGCCGTTAGAACCCTTTTTCACCACTTCGATAGTGATTTGAGCCTTGATAGCCTGAAGCTCCTTAACGCCATCTTGATTGATGTACAGGATGCCGTACGGGAAACGGATGGTGGTCATAGGATTCTTTGCAGCCTCAGCGAGGTCGTTTTCCGTCAGGACCACGGTCTGTGCAGAGGACTGCTTGAACTGTGCTGTATAGGTCGCATCTTCCGTTGCTTCCACGATTTCAGGATACCATCCGGCGAAGGTGTAGCGATATTCCTTGGTCGATTCACGCGTCGGCGTCTTTCCGCTGTAAGCCGGCTTCGTGCCGCCCTTGACCTTTACGGTCTCAAGAACCTTGCCGTCCCAGTTGACGAAGGAGATGTTGAACTCCTTTTTTGCGAGCTCGGGGTCGTTTAGGTCGCCCTTTGTGGTTGCATTGTACGTGGCCGTGTAGGTCGCGTCCTTTGTGACCATGGTGATGTCGGGGTTCCAGCCCTTGAACTTGTACTTCGTGGTCTTGCCGTTCTCAGTCGTATCGGCTCTTGTCGGCTTCAGTGTGCTCACATCCGGCGTTGCGCCGTACTCAAGCAGCATGCTCTTGATAGTCGAGCCATCCCAGTTCTTGAAGAGGATGGTGTACTTACGAAGGACTTCGTTGTACTGCGCCGTATAGGTGACATCCTCGGTGACAGGAGCGATTTCAGGAGACCAACCGGTAAAGGTGTATGTGTACTGCGGCGTCTGAGCACGCTCCGTGTTGCCGCGATATCTCGGTGTGGTGTTGTACTCATACTCTTCCGTGGAACGAGCTCCGTTGACGACCCAGGTAACTGCGTACTTACGGGTAGCCTCTGTGAACTGCGCAACGTAGGTCGCAGGACCGGTCACCGCCACGATAGGCGTGTTCCATCTGGAGAACGTGTAGATGGTCGTCGCAGTGGGAGCCTTTGTCGGCGTACCGCCGGGATAGACGGGAACGCGTCCGTAGGCACACAGCGACTGAGTTTCTACGCCGTCGACGACCCAGGTGATGGTGCAGAGCTTATCCTCTTCCTCGTACTGGGCCGTGTAGGTGACATCTTCGGTTACGGGTGCAAGAGCCGGTTCCCAGCCAGTGAAGATATAGTTCTTGCTGTCAGTGGAGGGCTTTGTCGTCTCTCCCTGATAGTAAGGCGTCTCATTGTAGAGGTATTCCTGCTGGGTGATAGTACCGTCGTTGTTCCATGTGACGGTGTACTTACGGGCCGTTTCGGAATAGACAGCGGTGTAAGTAATATCACCGGCAACAGGAACGAGTTCCTTATCCCAGCCAATGAAAGTGTAGACCGTCGTGTTGCTTGGGATGCGGTCGGTCGAGCCCTTGAAGACGGGTGTCGCACCGCGGTCATAGTTTTCTTCCGTGATGTAGCCGTTGACGCTCCAGGTGACCGTAAACTGCAGGACGGAGACGGTCAGCTCAAAGGAATCAATAAACTTTCCATCAGTCGATTCAATCGAGATGGTCGTCTTGCCGGCGCTCTTTGCCTGGATGTAGCCGTCATCATTGATGCTGGCCACTGCGGGGGCGGAGGACTTCCACTTACGGGTTATGGACGCAGGATACGCAAAATCGGAAAGCTGCTGATAGTCGCCAACATTCATCGACGTCCTGTAGGAGCCATTTTCCTTTTCTACGATGTAGAGCGTTTTCTTCTGCGTTACATTGAACTGCGCTGTGAAGTACAGGTTTTTGACGACCTCATACGGGTCATTCAGCTTGCCGTTCGTTGTTTCCTTCCAGCCCATGAACTCATACGTGTTCTTGGCATCGTCCGGCTTGGTCGGATTGGTAGGCTTTGTGAAGACCTCACCGTAATCGTAGGTCTCCGTCGTAATGTGGCCCTGTGCATCATCCCAGGTCACCGTATACTGCTTGACAGTGCGGGTGAACTTTGCACGATAGCTCTGGTCTTCGTTTGCCGGCGTAATCGTCGGTTCCCAGCCGTCGAACGTCCATGTATACTGGTCGGTCTCCTCCTTGACGGGCGTGCCGCCGTTGAGAGGATAGACAGGAGTCGCACCCTTGGACACGGTGCTCTCCGTATAGTGGAGCAGGTTCTCCGGGTCATCGTACCACTTGATAGTGGCTTTCGGAGCGGTGACGGTAACGCGGCAGGTCTTGGTCTGGTTGCCAGCCTTGACGATGATGCTGCAGACGCCAACGCCCACGGCGGTGACGTTACCATCTTCGTCCACCATTGCGACATTTTCGTTCGAGGAGGAGAAGGTGATTTCCGTTGTGACATCGTCCGGCGTCACTTCTGCATTGATAGCGCCGGTGTTGCGGCCTTCGTTCAGAACAAGAGCCATCGCCTCCGGCTCAATGCTCAGTTCTACGAGTCTATGCCGGTCGTAGATGGCGGTGTAGGTCGCATCTCCCGTGCAGGGGACCGGCGTCGGGCTCCACTCTCTGAACACGTAATAATACGTGTTGTCCGCTGCCTTGGTCGGGATACCGGAGTTGGGCTTATAGGTCGGGGTCTCCCCTTCTGCGCAGTCCTCTTCAAACGAGAGATTGTTTTCAGCGTCGGTGACCCACGTGATGGTGAAGGTACGCTCGCCAACAGTAACGGAGCATGCAGCGCTCTCGTTGCCATCGGTGACACGGACGGTCGTCGAACCGGGCTTAACGCCCTTGATTTCGACCGAGGAACCATCTTCAGCCTCGGACAGGATAGTCACGGTTTCGGGGGCATCCACGGACCAGGTGAATTTGCTCTGCTGCATTCCGGTGTACGGAGTCGTCTCGACTGTAAGGGTGTGCGTTTCTTCCGTGGGAAGTCTCAGCATATCATCGCTCATTTCGAGCGTATAACTGACTTCACTTCTCGGAATCGCAGAGTATGTTGCCGTGTAGGTAATGGTCGTACCCAGCGTGCCGTCCACGCTTGTGTTGTCGTTATCCCAACCGGTGAAGGTATAGCAATAGGTGGCATCAACAGGGCGAGTCGGGTCAGCGGGCGCTGTCGGAGTGTCGCCGAAGTAGCAAGTCTGTTCCTTAAGCGTTGTTCCATCCCAATCTTTGAAGAGAACAGTGTACTGGATGCGCTCCACGTCATACTGGGCAACAAACGTGGTGTCCGCGGTGACGGGCCCAATTTCCGGCTGCCAGCCCGTGAACGTGTAGCTCGCGTTGTAGTCGGTATCGCGGTCCGTGCTGATGGTCGGAACCGGGGTATCGCCATCTTTGACGACCTGACGCTCAACGCCCTTGCCGGGCACGTTAAACGTAACCGTGTGGTAGCCTTCGCTATTCTCCACGGTGACATAGAATGTCACGTCGGAAGAATACTGGCCATCAGAATAGGTGGCGGTGAGCGCTGCCCTACCGGCAGCGTGCGGCGTGGCAATCCAGGTGTCGCCATGCTGTTCAACAGAAACGATATCTTCTGCATCACTCACGACCGTCGTTTTTTCCGGGAATCCGGTCACTCTCGTGTCGTCCGCCGCGTAATACCCAACATGGCGGCTCAGGTCCTCTGCGTTGGCGTTGTCCCCACCGACATAGATGGTAAAGTCGTCAGCTTCGAGTTCATAGATGATGCGCTCGTTGAACTGAGCCGTGTAAATCGGGCCTTCTCCGGAAGTAACCTTTGCAGGTTCTGGGTCCCATCCCGCAAAGTCATAGTAGACTCTGTTGGGGATACCGGCTTTCGTAGGCGCAGCGCCCGGATACGTCGGTACGGTTCCCACACGATGGGTGGACGCCGTCAGGACACCGTCGATATCCCAGTAGACCTGGTCATAGTCGACGTAGACGGGGATGTCGTAAGTCGTTCTACTGGGTTCTACGACCGTGATGGTCGTCGTGCCAGGAGCTACGGCTTTCAGCGTAACACCGACGCCATCCTGTGCTTCAGCGATGACAACGGACGGGTCATTTGGTGTGACTTCGCTTCCGTCAACGAGGTCCGGCGCTGTTAGCGTCGTCATGTTGTTGGGCTCTTCCATCGTCAGGCGAATGGGCGCAGCCACGGTGACATTGATGGTCTCCGTGTACCCTTCGCTTCTCGCTGTGATGGTCGTATGTCCCTCTTTCAGGGCCCACACAGTGACCGCTTCTTCGGAGTCAGAACCAGTTTTGTCAAGGTGAATGACGCTGCTGTCTCCGACCTCCCAGGTGACCATATCAAGTCCGTCTTCCGCGTGCTTGATAGCGGCACCCTCATAAAAAGTTCCGGTGACCGTTCCCATCGACGCCTCATAGAGATTGAGGGTATGGGATTCTGGTGTTAGCCACAACCCATTTTCGATGGGAGCTTGCTGTGCGAACGCCGCCGTCGGGAAAAGCGTCAGCGCGAGAGTTACGACGAGAAGCCACGATAAAATCCGCTTTCTCATTGTAAATACATTTCCTCCTTTTCCTTGCTCCGAAATTAAATAAATCCGTATTCCGATTTCGTAGATTTATTCCCTTTATCCACTGTGAAATCTACGGAAGTATTCTGTTTTATTGTACCCCAATGCGCGTTTTAATGCAATATTTCATTCTGATTTTTTCGTCATTTTACATTTATCAAGAAAAAGAAAAGCGAGTTGTTCGGAAATTCCGAACAACTCGCTTGGCGATATATCCTCCTACGCATAGTCTGGAAGCAGCGAAATGCCGAGTTCCTCAAGCGTTTCAACGACCTCTTGCCCAGACATATCTGAGATAAGCGGCTCAACGATGGAGCTGTCCTCTTTATGCCTCAAGCAAAGGAGAACAGCCTCTTTTGTCGGATGCGCAATGTACCTCAGCAGCTCCGGGTCCAGCTTCACAACAAGTTCTTGGACATCCGGCGTCTGCTTTTTCTCAGGCACAAAGCGAAACGCGCCAGAGGTTTGCGTAACTGCAGCCCGAATGATGGGTTTCGTTATGCACCAGAACGGCAGACATGATAAAAGCATGCCGTCCTGCTTGAGCGCGACTCTCGCAACCTTCGTAAACAGCGACTGAGAAATTTCAAGAGGCAAGTTCGTGTTTATCTTCTTCTCCTCTTGATATCTTCTTATGCACATCAGGGAATTATCGTCTGTGAGGAACCTTTCCGGAAAGAATGCAATTTCTTTGTAGCTATGCTGCAAAGCGGCATAGCACACTTCGTCCGTAATCATTTCCTCAGGCAGATATGAGAGCGCGCCATCCGTTTCTCTGATAGCAGGCAGAAAATACTTTTCTGACACATACTGTGGGAAAGACAGGATAGCATAGCTCGGAAACGGCTGGCTGGATGTGCTGTTGCTCAGTATTGTCGCGTACGTTCCGTCTTCACGTTTCGCACGCTCAAAGCCCAAATCGACGAGTTCACACGAAAGGAGCTCCTCCGGCACATATTGAATGGCACCAGCATCCTTCCCTACCGCAGCAAAACACATTTCCTTTGTTATCATGTGCTTCGGAACATATTGCAGAGGAAGCCCGTTGGTAGAGAGTGCCGCAAAAATAAGGCGCTCTCTATCTTCCGGTCCACATGTTTCCAGGAAATCGCTCATGTTTCCGAGCTGAAATGCGTTTTGCTTCAACGCCATCACGCACAGGTCCACCGTCTTATCCAAGTACAGGATAACCTGTCCGCACGAAATGCGCATCGCAATTTTGAGAAATTGCGGCTTCATCTCCTCCGGCGTCAAAAAGATAATTTCCAATGGCAAATAAGAAAGGACGTCTTTTATGACGCTGTCCGTTCTATATTTGCAAACACCGAGAAGGCCACAGGCAAGTGCCATTTGTACGCCAA
>ERZ773195.296-NODE-296-length-48267-cov-5.920041_pt1 | contig 48267 bp, 54 predicted proteins | sample MGYA00580530_ERZ773195 | MGnify/ENA primary metagenome ERZ773195 (study PRJEB29015, sample SAMEA2737751) | human gut metagenome | biome: human gut; feature: human-associated habitat; material: faeces | place: China | collected 2012 ...
GTCGAATTGGCAGGTTCGATCAGGCCCATATCAAGAGAAGGAATAACGGCAATAGTGTTAAAAAGGGATTGTAAAGTTTATAACAAGCGGTCTCTATCGAACGCTGTACCGTTTCTGTATTTATCACAAATAGAAGAAGTGTCACCTTTGACAGGCTTATTTTTAAATTTTTTCTTAGTAATGAAAGATTGAGGACAATTAAAAGAGCCAATGAGATATTGAAGCAAAGAATCATTGACAAGATCATCACACCAAAGTTTGATAGAAGAATACTTAAGATGATTCATCAAGACGAAAGAACGAACTAAAACAGCAGGATTAATAGCAGGATCAATAGCAGGTCTGCCTGTATGAGAATAAAGAGGAAACAAGATATTGGAAGCAAGAGAAATATCAAGTTTGCGCAATTTAGCTAAAGCAGGACGATATTTAGATTTAAGAAGTTTTAACTGGGAAACATCAAGATGAGACTTGTGAATAGCCAAGAAATCGCGATACTCCCAAATAGTAGAAATATGGTTAAGCATAGAGCTGACCTCCCTTCACCTTTTTAGAATACGAGCGGAGCGAGCCGAAAAAAGTGAGAAAAAGTCAAGAAAAAAAGGCAAAAAAGTGGAGGGAAATAAAAAAGAAGCTAATAAAAAAGAGCACTGTTTATCAGCTTCGAGAGTTTTCGACAGTACTCTTATTTATAAAGGGGTTTATTATATCTCCTGTTAAATACGGGTTATTTTACTTTTGCTTATATATAAAATTGATTGTTTCTTAATTTAAATAATGTATATAGTTTCATAGTATAAATAAAATGAGATATAATTTTGAGAGGTAGTAGATATGCAAGATTATGAAATGAAAAAGGTATCGATTAATTCATTATTATTGTCAAATAATAATCCAAGGTTGGATGCTTCATTTGAAGAATATGAGGCTATGTTAAAAATGATTGGTAATCAGAAAGACAAATTGTGTGTGTTGGCTTCAGATATTGCAGAACATGGGTTAAATCCATTAGAAATAATTGGTGTCTATCCTTCAGACTTATATGATGGATTATATGTTGTCGGTGAAGGTAATAGAAGAGTAACTGCTTTGAAATTACTCAATAATCCAAGTATTTTGCAAGATATTAATCATTCATTATTTAGTAAATTTAAAAAAATATCCAATAACAACATAGTTGATTTCAATATTGATGTCGCAGTTTTTAAAAATGAAAAGGAAATGCAACATTGGATTGAAATACGACATAAAGGAGAACAGAAAGGGAAAGGCTTATCTAAATGGGATTCTTTACAAAAGGCACGATATAATAAAAGGTTGAGTGGGTCAGATATTTTAATTGATTTTTTCGATTGGATGGAAAAAGAAAATATATTAACAAGAGCTGAAATAAATAGTGTAACAAAAACTAATTTTGAAAGAATATTGCGTCCACATTATTTACCTTTTTTAAAGATTAATCGTAATAAAAATTATTGGATTTCCCCTTCGGATATAGAAATTTTCAAAGTACGGATGAGGGCTGTACAGAAAAACTTAAGCGGTAAAAATGTTGGGGAGGTATATGATAATGCTAAAATCGCTTCCTTTTATGATAAGATATCTTTTGAGTTATATGGTGAATCTTGTGAAGCTATAATGAATAAGGAATTAGAAGATATTAAATCAAATAAAAATGATAATGAAGTTACCACCTTTGTTGAGGAAACTATATTTAGTACAGAAGAAAATGATTTAGAAAATCAATCTCAAAAATCAAATAAAACGAGAAGAAATAAAAAGAAAGATTTATTTGAGGGATGTCAAACAATTATTCCATACAAATATAATATCCGTTCTAGTAATATGCGTATAAATCAAATTATAAGAGAATTGAAAGCTTTAGATGTTGATTTATATCCCAATGCATGTGGTACATTACTTAGAACTTTATTTGAATTATCTGCAAAATATTATATGGAACAATTAGACGGTCAGGAGCATACTGAAGATGAATTTCAACGTGTAATAAAAGATGCAGCAAATAAGCTTCGGAATAGTAATGATATTGATAACAGTCAACACTCTGCAATATGCAAAGATATTGACAATTTAAGAAAGATTTTTAATGGATACATGCATAATACTGATGTATTTCCTAGTAGTGAGGGCTTGAAAAATTATTTTAAAAGTCATCATAAGTTTATTGAAGCTTGCTTACAGAAATAATAATTATGATTTTAAAAAGTAAAAGGAGTAATGCATATGGATGAGATATCAGCAAAACAATATGGATATGAATCAAATAAAGAGGTTAAGTTTAGAAAATATAATGGTATATATATTAAAAATTTCCGATCACTTAAAAACTGTTATATTAAATTAGGTAGTAATTTAACTGTTTTATCAGGCAAGAATGGTACAATGAAATCCGCATTACTTGGATTAATAGCGCATCCATTTAATTCTCCAAATGATGCTAAAGATTTAGTTGGAACACCATTAAAAACTACAATTAGTAATGTTTTTAAAATGAGTAAAATTTTTGATAATCAAAAATATGAATATTATCTAGATTTAGTAGACATTGATGGAAACCCCATTCATGAATATGTTTCAATGTATTATGTAAAGAACATATTAACAAAAGAGCCTGAACGTTTACGTGTTGTTGTTGGCAGAAAAAGAGGCAAAGGGGATGGAAATTTTAATCTAAATACTGCATATATTAATTTTAAGCGTCTATTTCCTATTATTGATACAGATTCTGTAGAAAAAACAGAAAATAATATGTTGCAAGAAGATAAGGATTTTATCAAAAATGCTTATTTAAAGATTTTTCAGAAAACAGATTATGATAATGCAACTTTAGTTAGTGATGACATGAATAAAGAAACATTTGCACCGTCAAATTCTAATTATAACTTTGAGGCTATTTCCTCTGGTGAAGATAATTTAGGACACATTTTATTAAAAATGTTGGCTTTTAAAAATTATTGTCAAGGGAGAGACTCTTTACAAGGAGTATTTTGCATTGATGAAGTTGAAGCTAGTTTACATCCAATTGCGCAAGATAATTTGATTGATTTTTTATTAGACTTTTCTAAAAAATATAATATTCAAATTGTTGTTACTACACATTCTTTATCACTTATTAATCATGTTATTGAAAAACAAAATTTGATGAACAATGGAAAAGATAAAATTTGTTTAAATATGATAAGTACGAGATTTACAGATAATGGAGCATATAATATAATAACAAATCCTGATTACAATCAAGCGTATACTGAACTGACTCTAAAAGGCAAAAGTTCAAGTGCTAGAGAAAAGATTTTTGTGATTTTAGAAGATGATGTGGAGAAACAATTGTTTAATTTAGTTATTCGAAAACGTGAAGCAAAGAAATATATGAAAAGGATTAGTAATCTAACAAATTTTTCAAAAGGGAATTCGTTTACTTTTCTATCAAAATTAGCGAAAAATGCTGAGGAACTATTAAAAAATGCAATTATAATTTTTGATGCAGATGTTAAAGAAAATTTGGATAACTATAGAACAAGTGTATATAAAATGCCGAGTTTATACGGATTGTGTTTAGAAGCTGAAATTATTAAGTATATTGTTGAATTGCCAGGAGATGCAAATTTGTTTAGAGAATGTAATAAAGAAAAACAGTCTTTTATAAATGATTTTGCACAAAAAGATATTACAAATTTTGAAATTAGTTTTTTGGAACGTAATAGTAAAAGGTGTAAAAATTGGAAAGATTCGGATAAAAATTTTTTAAAATATGTTCGAATTTATGTAAAGGAAAACAGAAATATATTTGATCCGTTTGAGAAGAGTATTTATAAAGATATTAATGAAAAATTTCATACAAAGATAATTGATACAATTTAACGAAAGGAGTAGTGATTGATATGATATCTAAATCGCCATTAAGATACCCAGGAGGAAAAGTCAAACTATATCCTTTTATGGAACAACTTATTAGACAAAATACAGTTGATCCTCCCATATATGTTGAACCCTTTGCAGGAGGTGCGGGTTTGGCTTTAGAATTATTGTTTAATGGGAATGTTGAACGCATAATGATTAATGATTTAGATCCAGCAATTTATAGTTTTTGGTATTCCATTACTAATGAAGAGACATTTTATTTATTCATTAATAGGGTGAACGAAGTAGATATTAATATTAATGAATGGAAAATTCAAAAAGATATATATATGCATCAGGATATACATAATAAACTTGAACTAGGATTTGCAACATTTTTTTTAAATCGTTGTAATCGCTCAGGTATTTTAAAAGCGGGACCAATAGGTGGTCAAAAACAAAATGGTAATTATAGAATAGATTGTAGGTTTAATAAAGACAGATTGATTCCATTGTTAAGAAAAATATATGATAATAGAAATAGAATAGATGTAACAAATTTAAATGCAGAGGAATTTATAGAATATATTGATATGAACTATGATAATTTATTTATATATTTAGATCCGCCATATGTTGATAAAGGGTATCAACTTTATAAAAATTCTTTTACTAAAGAAGATCATGTATCACTTAGTAAAAAAATTAAAAAATTAAAAAATAAATGGTTTGTAACTTATGATAATACGGATTTAATTAAAGAGTTATATAGCGATTGTAAAACTGAAATATTTAATATACAATATAGTGCAGGTTCAAAGAGAGTTGAAAATGAAATTGCGGTTTATTCTGATTCCATAGATAATATTTTGGTTCCATAAATTTTATTAATTAAAAGATGTGTATTATTTTTTATTATTGAGCAAGTCGTATAAAGAATAGGTTCAATGTGAATTAATGTTGAATTATTTAAATTTGAAGTAAATAAAAAAATTATGTACTTGAAAAAAAGAGGACGTGTGATGTCCTTTTTAATATGCTGTTTATTTAAAGGAAGGATGATGTTTTATGAAAATAGCAGTTGCAGGAACAGGGTATGTAGGATTGAGTATTGCTTGTTTATTATCTCAACATAATGAGGTAAAGGCAGTAGATATTATTAAGGAGAAGGTTGATTTAATTAATTCTAGAAAATCTCCTATTCAGGATGATTATATTGAGAAGTATTTGGCAGAGAAGGATTTGAACTTGGAAGCTACTTTAGATGCAGAGTATGCTTACTCTGATGCTGATTTTGTAGTTATTGCAGCACCAACTAACTATGATAGTAAGAAGAATTTCTTTGACACAAGTGCGGTAGAGAGTGTTATTGAGTTAGTATTAAAGTATAATCCTTCAGCTATTATGGTAATTAAGTCAACAATTCCAGTTGGATTTACGGAGAGTGTTAGAAAGAAATTTAATACTAAAAATATTATTTTTAGTCCTGAATTTTTAAGAGAGTCTAAGGCTTTATATGATAACTTATATCCTTCAAGAATTATTGTTAGTACAGATGTAAATGATTCTAGATTAGTTGAAAAGAGTCATGAATTTGCATCTTTACTTCAAGAAGGTGCTATTAAAGAAAATATTGATACTTTGTTTATGGGCTTTACTGAAGCTGAGGCTGTTAAATTATTCGCAAATACATATTTAGCTTTGCGTGTATCTTATTTTAATGAACTAGATACATATGCTGAAATGAAAGGATTAAATACTCAAGACATTATTAATGGTGTTTGTTTAGATCCTAGAATTGGTTCTCACTACAATAATCCTTCATTTGGATATGGTGGTTATTGTTTACCTAAAGATACTAAACAATTATTGGCAAACTATCAGGATGTACCTGAAAACTTGATTGAAGCTATTGTTGAATCAAATCGTACTCGTAAAGACTTTATTGCGGATAGAGTTTTGAGTATGGCTGGTTATTATGGATATGAGGATAATAACACATATTCTGAAAATGAAGAGCATGAAGTAGTTATTGGTGTTTATCGTTTAACAATGAAATCAAATAGTGATAACTTTAGGCAGAGTTCAATTCAGGGTGTTATGAAGCGTATTAAGGCTAAGGGTGCTAAAGTTATTATTTATGAACCTACTTTAAAGGATGGAGAAACTTTCTTTGGTAGTAAAGTAGTAAATGATTTAAAAGAATTCAAATCTTTAAGTCAAGCCATCATCGCCAATCGTTATGATAGTTGTTTAGATGATGTACAAGATAAAGTATATACTCGTGATTTGTTTAGAAGAGATTAACTTATGTTAAATAAAAGCTAAAAAATTGAATTTTTTTAGCTTTTTTCTTGTGAATTAATGAAACTCATTTTCAATTATGTTATATTTAATGAGTATGTCTTATGAATGAAAAGGGAGGGCTTTTATGGCAAAGAGTAGATTAGATCGTATGCCTAGTAATGATCTAAATGAAATGGAAGAGATTGATTTATTAGAATTATTTCGTGCGGTTTTGAAATATATTAAATTGATTATCGTATTATGTATATTGTTTGGAGTCGGTGGTTTCTTTGGAACTAAGTTATTGATTGCTCCAACATATACGGCTAGTACATCGATTTATTTAACTCCACAAATTAGTGAGAGTGGATCTTTGGATTATAATTCGCAGATGGCGAATAGTAAGTTGGTTACGAATGCAGTTAATTTATTAACGCAGAATAACATTATGTCTGAGGTAGCTAAAGATGTTGGATTAGAAAGTGCTGATAGTGTTAAAAAGCTTGTTAGTGTTAGTAATGAATCGAATACAGAAATTATTACCGTTACTGCTACAACTACAGATCCTAAGTTGTCTAAGGATATCGCAAATGATACGGTAAGTACTTTTACTAAGGTTATGCAGAAAAACTTGAACGTTCGTAATATTGAGGTTGTAGATAAGGCTAAGTTGTCTTATGTTCCTAGTGGACCTAATATTAAGAAAAATACATTATTAGCTACAATGGTAGGTTTTGTATTAGGTTGTGGTTATGCGGTATTAAGATTCTTGTTTGATAATCGTTTGCGTACGAAAGAAGAGGCAGAAAAATATTTGGGTATTCCTGTTTTCTGCGAGATTCCTGAATTATAATGGCTAAGTTTATAGATATTCACTCACATATCGCTTGGGGTATTGATGATGGTATGCCATCTATTGAGGATGCTCAAAGTGCGTTAGAATCTGCTAAGGCTGATGGTTTTGTAGGAATATGTAGTACACCACACTTTATTCCTGGACAATTGGATGTTTCTATTTATAATGAGATTGTTTCTCGTCAAATGGAATTAAAAGAAATGAGTCCGATTCCTATTTATTGTGGTGGAGAAGTCATGATGAATAGTGAGTTTATTGATGGATTAGATTTAGATTTATATCCTACACTAAATGGATCTCGTTATATGCTTGTGGAATATAATGTTCTTCGTGACATTCATTCCATTGATTACAGAGATGATTGTTTGTATGAATTGAAGGTAAAGGGATTTGTTCCTGTGATTGCGCATATTGAACGTTATTTTCATTCAGGACTTGATTATTCAATTATTGATAATTGGATTGATATGGGTTGTGTATTACAGATTAATCGTACTTCTATTTTAGGAATGCATGGAAAGACAATTCAATCGAATGCTTTATCTTTATTGGATGATGGATATTGTGATGTGATTGGTACAGATACACATAGAGCAAGTGGGCATCGTATTTCTAAATTGAGTGATGCGTATTCTGTTGTAAGTAAGCGTATTGGTAGTGAGAATGCGGATATATTATTTTTTGAGAATCCTAAGCGTATCTTGAGTGATATGGATATATTAAATATTGAGGTTGTAAAGAAAAAGAAGCGTTTTAGTTTCTTTAGGAGATAGAAATGGCAAAGAAAAAGAGAAATCAGTTTGATGTAGATGAGATTTATCGTGGGTTGCGTACAAATATTGAGTTTAGTCAAATGGATGAGGCTATGCAGGTTATTACTTGTGTAAGTACAGTTCCAAATGAAGGAAAGAGTACAATTGCTTGTAACTTGGCTCGTATTATGGCAGCGAAATATAAAAATGTATTATTGATTGATTGTGATTTAAGAAATGCATCGGTTCATAAAACGTTGCATATTTCAAATCGTTCAGGACTTACAAATATTATTTCTGAATTTCAAGAAGGACTTAGTATCAATTCGTATGAGGGTGTTCAACAAGTGCAATATGATGGTGGACAAACATTGACTGTTATTACGGCAGGTCATAGAGTACCAAATCCTAGTGAAGTATTGGGTTCTAAAAGAATGGGTCGCTTTTTAGAACAGGCTCGTAAAGAATTTGGATATATTATAATTGACTCACCACCAATGGCAGTAGCTAGTGATACAATTCCATTGAGTAATGTGAGTGATGGCGTATTATATGTAGTGGATGCGAAATCTTCTGATAAACGTAGAGTAAAGACAGCTATCAATGATTTAAAACGTAATGGTGGACACGTCATTGGTGTTGTATTAAACAAAGTGGATATGAGTGATGAAAACCATTATGGCTACGGATATGGATATGGTTATGGAGGAGACGATGATGGTAAAAAGAAATAGTTTAATATTCCTTACAGCTTTTGGTCTACTTCTAACAGGTTGTGGTAAGTCAGGCTTAGAAATCACAAAAGATGATATTTTAGAAGTAGCTAGAGATGATGCGAATGCCACAAAAAGTGAATGTGAAAATGTATCCATTAAAGAACAAAAAAGTTCATATATTGTTTCATTTAATACGAATGGTGGATCTTATGAATATAAGATTGGTAAAGATGGTATTATAAAAGAACGTAGTTTTAAGCGTGGAGCTAAAGAAGAGACTACTGATACTGAAAAGGTTGAAGAACCAGTTAAGGAAGAATCCACAAAAAAAGAAGAAAAGTCTTCAACTTCATTTGACGAAGGTCAACAACAGGCAATCAATGCGGTATTGGCAAATTCTGGATTAGTACAAGATGATGTCACAAATATTACTTGTTCTTTAGATTCAAATACAAACCAATATACAGTTACCTTTGTGTTAAATGATGTTACAACTACAGCAGTTGTAGATGCAGCTACATTTACTGTAATATCTACAATTTTAGGATAAACATTGTACCTTCCATTTTGGAAGGTATTTTTTTTTAGTGTGTGGTATTATATTACATATGGAGAAAATTTACTTATGATTCGTTTAGAAACACATTGCCATACAAGATATTCAAAAGACAGTCTACTTCTGCATTCCTTGTTGTATATGAAGTGTCGTTTGTGTCATATTGATGCGATTGCGATTTGTGAGCATAATAATATCTTGGGTGCATTAAAGTTTAAGGAATATTGTTCAAAAAGAAAGAATAAGGTCTTTGTGATTGTTGGAGAAGAAATTATGACTTCATCAGGAGAAATTATTGGACTTTATTTAAATGAAGAAATACCGGCTGGTTTATCTTGTGATGAAACAATAGATCGTATTATAAGTCAGGGTGGTGTCGTCTATGTCCCACATCCTTATGATGAGAAAAGGTATAAAACTGTATTAGACGAGGATTGTATATGTAGTAATTCACATCGTATTGATTGTATGGAATGTTATAATGGTAGAAATGTGGATGAAAATTATGGTGTTCAACAAACCAGGATTGCCAATAAGTATGGCTTAGTTAAAGTAATAGGTTCAGATGCGCATACTTTAATGGAAATTGGTAGAAACTATATGGAAGTTAAGAGCGTACCATTGAATAGTTCTGAATTTAGGGATGTTATTAAAAGTTGTACTTTCCATACCAAGCCATGTATAAAGTTGGCTCATAAGGTGACTAAGGTAGCTAAATTAATGAAAATGATTGTAAAGGGGAACTTTAATGAAATATACAGAATTATCAATAGTAAAATTAAAAAGTGAATGTAATAGTTGGGCTAGAGAATTAAAGAAAACATATTGTCCAGATCTAGTGATTTATGTAGCTAGAGCAGGCTATTTAATTGGTAAAGAGATGAGTGAGGTCTTTGAAGTGCCAATGGTAGGAATTAGTGCAACACGTGAGGGAAATAAATTAAAGGAGATTGTTGGGCCCATTATTTCTTTAATGCCTAATTTCGTACGTAATTTCTTGATAAGTATGGAATTAAAATCAAATACACATGATAAGAATACGGAAAGAAAGATTCATTTTCATGAAAGCTTAGAAAAGTTAAAGGGACAATCTTTTGATCGTATTTTAGTTGTTGATGATTCTGTCGATACAGGGCATTCCATGAAACAAGTGGTGGATGCGATTCAAAATGAGTTTAAAAATGCTGAAATAAAGATTGCTGGATTAAATGTATGGGATAAGAGTAAGAATATTATTCATACGGATTTTGCGCTTTATGAAAATACAGTAATTAAAGCACCTATGTCCAAGGATTCGAGTGAATATAAGGAATTTGTTCGTATTTATAATAATGAAACTAAAGAAGGAACTTTATAGTGTCTATGTCAAAAGAAATGGAAGTTGTTGTTTATCGAAATTATGATCCAATAAATTGGTCTGATTATTCGCTAATTTATGAAGGGACTGCATTAATAACTGAAAACACAACCGCAAGGGATGTATTTGAATCTTTAGGGATTGAAATGCCTTTGAAATTATACCTTTGTTTAAAAAGGTTGCCGAATGAAAATTATTATCCTGTTATCTGGTTTCCATTTTATTATGATGAAGGTGTTTTAAAGGGTGATTATGATCCTTTTGATGTAAAACTATCTGAATTAAATGACTATGGTTATGCATTTGATCGTATTGTATTTTTTGAGGATACAATAGGTATTGGTATGGGTGCTTGTTTAGGTCCTGAGTTTATAAAAGGTTTCTATGATGTATTGAATGAATTTGTTAAGGAAAATCCTTTGGCATTTGAAGTATTCGTTTTATTTCTTCCTTGGATTAAAAAGGTGTTTGAAAAAGCAATTTGTATAATTCAAGATAATTTACATACATATGGTGTAGTTGAACAAGGTATAAAGTTTCAAAAGGAATATACTTTGGATTCATTTACTAAGGCTTTACAACTTGAAGAAATTCGTCGTCTTAATAATAGGATGACTTATTTTCAAATGGTAAATGCTTTCCTCATTGTTTTTGGTTATAAATATGATTATATAAATAAAAAGTGGATTAAGTCATGAGTAGAGAATGGAAGAAGGTACGTAAATTTGTGCTTTTCTTCTTTTTTTTATATAATAATAAAAGTTATATATTTGGAGATTTAAACTATGTCAAAAATAGGTACTTTAAAGATAACGATAGAATTTATATTTTATTGGATATTAATTAATTTCCTGCAGGAGATCAATGTTCTGCGTTTTTATGGGGAATATACGATTAAGCTTTGTGCTTTGTATTTTTTAATGCAGTTGTTGATTGGGCGTTATCAAGGAAAAGTGTTGTTGATGTATGATGAGATTCGTTTATTGATTCTTTCACATTTGGGATTTTTCTTTGGTAGTTTTTTGATTTTCCCATTTAGTTCTTGGACGATTCGTAAAATATATGGGTTTTTATTATTAACACTTGTCTTATTTTTGTTTGCGGGTTGTAACTCAAGATATTCGCATAAGATATTCCGTCAACGATTTAAACATAATACTTTGATTGTGGGTACGGGGCATACGGCTGCGCAATTGGCTTTTGTATGTCGTGGAAATAGTTATTCATTATTGGATGTGCAGGGTTATGTGAGTTGTAAGTCGTATGGAATTCATCAAGAGCAGGTTGTTTCTAAAAAGTTAACGATGGAATTGGATGCGGTAGATGATTTTATACGTACGCATAATATTGATACGGTATTGATTGCGATTCCAGAAATTAATAAAAAGAATTTAAATAAATTGTTTGAGTTATTTAAAGGGAAGGTATTGAACATTAAATATTTACCGCAGGTAACTGGCTTAGTAACGTTTGATACAAAGGTTGAGGATTTCGATGGTATTTTAATGATTTCAAATTCTCGTGGTGTCAATCAATTGGGATCTTATATTTTAAAGCGTTGTATGGACATTTGTGCAGGGCTATGTGGCATAATAATCTTGATTCCTTTAACGGTATATGTATTCTTTAAAAATCGTATGGAAGGCGATAGGGGGCCTGTCTTCTTTACGCAGAATCGTATAGGTAAAAATGGCAAGGAATTTAAGATGTATAAGTATCGTACAATGGTGCTTGGTGCAGATAAGATCTTAGAGGATTTAATGGCAAGTGATCCTAAGATTCGTGAAGAGTATCGGAAAAATAAAAAGCTGGCCAATGATCCTCGTATTACAAGTGCAGGGCATTTCTTGCGCGAGAAGAGTTTGGATGAATTTCCTCAATTTATCAATGTGTTCTTTGGGCAAATGTCTTTGATTGGGCCTCGACCGTATCTACCAAAAGAAAAAGTTGATATGGGTGAATATTATGAGGATGTGGTTGCGTGTAAGCCTGGCATTACGGGTATGTGGCAAAGTCATGGTCGTAGTGATGTGAGTTTTGAACAACGTTTGATTCTAGATGAGTATTATTATCGTAACTGGTCATTTTGGCTGGATGTTACATTGCTTTGTAAGACAGTAAAACAAGTTTTATATGGAAGGGGAGCTGTTTAATTATGAAAAGTAAATTTTCGAAAGTATTGAGTATTTTATTAAGTGTTGTATTGGTGATTTCTTCATTTTACTTATTGTATCAAGTGATTCGTTTGAATGTATTGCCATCTAAATTCTTATTTCCACTTACTATTGGAGTGGTTGTCTTGGATGCCATTTTTATCTTATTGCTTATTTATTTTAGTAAGAATGTGGTTTCTAAAATTGTTTGTATTGTATTAACATTATTTATTTGTGTCGCATCTTGTATGGGTGGGTATTATATTTCTAAAACGCAAAATGTTTTAAGTAGTATTACAAATGTTGCCAAACATGCAAAAAATACAGTGAGTGTGATTGTCAAAGAATCAAGTTCTATTAAGAATAAGTCTCAATTGAATGGTGTAAGTGTAGGTAGTTTACGTTTGAATGAACAAGGTTCTAAAAAAGCGCTTAAAGAATTGAGTAGTGAAGGTATTGTTTTAAATCAAACAGAATACGATAGTATGACAACACTTTTAGAAGCTTTCTATAATGGAGAAGTAGATTCGATTATTATTAATGAATCAAGTCGTAGTCAAATTTTGGATATGGAAGCTTATTCTAACTTTGATTCAAATACGCGTGTGGTTTATCAAACTTCTTATAAAGTAAAAAATAATGATTCTGCAACTTCAGTTAGTGATATTACTTCAAAACCATTTAATGTATTGATTTCTGGTTCAGATACACGTGGTGGTTTTGATGAAAATGGTCGTAGTGATGTGATTATGATAGCTACAGTCAATCCTAAAACTCATACCATTCTATTAACTTCTGTACCACGTGATTTCTATGTCACTACAGCTTGTGATGCAGGCGATGGATGTATGCAAGGAGCTTTAGATAAGATTACACATACGGGTATTCATGGTACAAATACGACAAAGCGTACTGTAGAACAATTGTTGGGTATTGAGATCAACTATACGTTTAAAGTAGGCTTTGATACGGTAACAGATTTAGTAGATGCGCTTGGTGGGGTTGATGTAAACGTAGAACCTGGTTATGCGACGAATAGTTTTGCTGCTTTATCAGGATTTAGTGTACACGAAGGTGTCAATCACTTAAATGGAGAACAAGCATTAGCATTTGCACGTGAACGTTACTCATATACAGAAGGAGATCGTCAGCGTACTAAGAATCAACAACAAGTGCTTATGGGTATTGTAAAAGAGGCGACTAAACCAAGTGTGATCACAAACTATGCAGCCATTATGGATACTATGGCAAATACTTTCTCTACAACAATGTCCAATGCGGAGATTACGGATTTAATTAAGTATCAATTAAACAACAATCCAACTTGGAAAATGGAGCAGTATATGGTTGATGGTACGGGTGATACTTTAATGTGTGCTGAACTTGGAGATGCGGCATCTGTCATGGTTCCAGATCAAAGTACGGTTAAAATGGCTAAGGATAAAATTAATGCCGTTCTTGCAGGTAAATCGAGTGAGGATGTTAAATAATATGTCTGCAGATGATTATATTAATTCTCAAGTGGATCCTTGTATAAGAAGGTATCAAGATTTATTTAGAAAATATCATAAGATTCATATGGGTTTAATGATTGCTTGTTTTAGTTGTTTTATTGGTATGATTATACTCAATGTAGTTTATATCATTGTACCTGTTATTTGGTTAGTTCTTGCAAGTATTGTATGTACTTTAGGTGGTTTATTTCTATTCTTCTTTGATAGTTTGAATGGGTACTTAGAGAAGTCATTGTCTTATAAACATAAGGCTGAATCTTTGGGTTATGAAAAGAGTTTATACAAGGCTAAAGAGAATGGTTTTAAAGGCTTTGCGTATCGCTGCGAAAGATATATGTAGATTGTGGGATGGTCATATTGACTATCCCTTTTTTTGGCTGATTTGCCAAAATGGTTGGATTTATACTATAATATATAATTGTGAGCCATATAGAAGTTTATAGGAGATTATTTTTATGCCTAAAAAAAATGTAAAGAATGGTAAAAAATCAAATAGGGTAATCAGTAAATTTTTGACAATATTTATGATTGCAGCTTTGGCATTATTGATTTTTCAAATCATTAATTTGAATTTATTACCAATGAAACTCATGATATTAGTGTCTTTAGTCTTAATTATATTGACTTTGATTGTGATATTAATGTTGAATTTTAAAGCTCGTAAGTTTTTTTCAAGACTTTTGATGGGACTGATTGCACTATGCATGTGTGCGGGTTTAGCTTTTGGCAATTATTTTATATTTAAAACGGATAATACTTTTGACAAAGTGACAAGTCTTGCGGATAGTAAGGCCACTTCAACTTCAATTGTTGTTTTAAAGGCTTCTTCGATTGAAAAAGAGAAGGATCTTGCAGGTGCTAAGATTGGTACGATCCTAGATATGGATAAAGAGGCAACAAATCGTATGTTGAAGGAGTTGGATTCAGACAAAATCAAATATACAACGAAGGATTATTCTTCATTAGATGATATGATGGAGGCTTTTTATAAAAGTGAAGTGGATGCGATTTGTTTAAATGAAAAGTATCGTGATATCTTGCATGAGGGTGGATCGTACTTTAATTTCCAAACGGATTCTCGTGTCGTGCATCAAAATGTGTATTATACAAAAGTCACTAAGAGTGATAATCCAAGTGATCCAGTAAATAATATTACTAGTGATACATTTACTGTATTAGTAAGTGGTAATGATTCGTATGGTACGTTACAAGATTCAAATACGCGTAGTGATGCCAATTTATTATTAACTGTCAATCCTAAAACAGGAACGATTTTAATGACAAGTATTCCTCGTGATTATTATGTGGAACTTGTTTGTCCAGATAATGAAGAACAAGCTTGTCCTGAAGGTAGTTATGATAAATTAACGCATTCTGGTTTAATGGGTGTGAAGAGTACGGAAAAGACAATTGAAAAGGCTTTGGGAATCACAATTAATTATAATATTCGTATTAACTTTTCGAGTGTTGTAAGTTTAGTGGATGCCTTAGATGGAATTGATTTGGATATTAAAAAAGGTGAGGAAGTCGATATTTTCTATACGAATTCGCAGCCTGGCTTAAGTGTAGGTAAACATCATGTGGATGGTGAAACAGCCTTAGCCTTTGCGCGTGAAAGACACGCTTATGCCGATGGTGACAACCAACGTGTTCGTAACCAACAAAAAGTATTTAAAGCTATGTTTAAACGTATTGTTTCACCTAAGATGATCACAAACTATGGTAAGTTTATGGATGCCTTAGCTGTTGCGTTTGATACAAACCTATCGGGTGATGAAATTAGTAAGTTTGTGAAGTATGAACTAAACAGAATGCCTAAATGGAAGATTGAATCGTATGCGATTGTAGCGGATTCAGATACAAAATTCTGTTACCAAGCACAAAGCTATGCGAGTGTTGTCGTTCAAAATGATATTATGAATGAAGTGGCTAGAAAGAAGATTCAAGCTGTCATTGATGGCAAGAGTTCAGAAACGGTAGAAGATCCTTCTGGATTCTCACAAACACCAAATGAAAACAATGCGATTGGTAATACAGCAGAACTTGAAGCGATGGGAATCATTAATAATAGTGGATCTTCATCAAATAATAGTAGTAATGATTATGATTATGACTACGACAATAATTATGATTATAGTTATGATAACAGCAATGATTATGATTATAGTAATAATTATGATTCAAGCTATGATGATTCAAACTACTACAATCCAGATGATAACTATTATGAAAATGATAGTTATGATGACACGGCTGGTTAACACTAAGATACCTTCGGGTATCTTTTTTAATGTGTAAAATGTATTGTATTATGTCAAAAAATGAATAAAAAATGCAAAAATAGAGTAAATATGTTGAGGTTTCTATTTATTATGCGTATTATGTAAGTGTGGAGGTGTTAAAATGTTAATACAATTTTCTGTTACTAACTTTTTGTCTTTTAGAGATGAAGTGATCTTGAGCTTAAGTACGAATAAAGATAATTCGCATAAAGAAAATTTATTATTTTATAAAAATGAAAGAATCTTACCGAGTGTAGCGATATATGGTGCTAATGCAGCTGGTAAATCAAATTTACATAAAGCGATGAGAGCAGCTATTCGAATGATTCGTAGTTCAAATAATCTACAAATAGATCAGCCATTATTGATTACACCGTTTTTACTGGATGAAAATAGTCGTAATAATAAGACTAAGTTTGAATTCATATATGTATATAATGGCATTAAATATGAATATGGTTTTGTTCTAGATACCCAATATGTATGGGAAGAATATTTGTATGAGTATAGAAGTTCGAAACCATCTATGATATTTGAGAGAAGTAATATCAATACATATCGTTTTACTAGCAAGAGCAAACCACAATTGTCTAAAATTGTTGATAAAAATACTTCTAATAAATTATTTCTAGCGACTGCAACGAGTTGGAATAGTGATTTGACTAAAGATGCATATATGTGGTTTTCAAACATGGTAGATACATATGATTCTCAAAATTTAGAAGAGTTGATGTTTAAAGAGTTTGAAAAGAATGATAATTCTTTAAATGAATTTATCTTACACCTTCTACAAAAGGCAGATATAAATATTACAAATTTTAATTATGAGACAAATGAACAACTTAAAATTATGACATCTCATCAAGTGATTGAGAATGGCAAAAAACAAGAATATGAATTAAATTATTTTGACGAGTCAAATGGAACAAAGAGATTATTTACGTATGGACCTGTTTTAAAGAATGCATTGGAAAATGGAAAAACAATAATTATTGATGAAATTGATAATGCATTGCATCCTGCAATGACTAAATCATTGATCGAAATGTTTCAAAATCCAAATATTAATAAGAAGAGTGCTCAATTAATTTTTAATACGCATGAAATTAGTTTGTTGGATTTAAATTTATTTAGACGAGATCAAATTTACTTTGTTGAAAAAGATAATAAAACGGGTGTTTCTGATTTGTATTCTTTAGATGATTTTTCGCCACGAAAATCAGAAAATATTCAAAAAGGATATTTGCAGGGAAGGTATGGAGCTATGCCAGTTGTAAATTTGGAGGATATTGAATGGTAAAAAGAGTAGGCCAAAAGAAACGTGGTAATCCTTCTAGAAAAACTAAGAAAATTATTCTTATGGGTACTGAAGGTAGTAATCAAACAGAGAGAAAATATTTTTCTATGTTTAATAAACTGCAAAATGAGTGTCGCATCCTATTTTCAAAAGGAAACAATACGGATCCAGTAGGCGTTGTAAATGATTTATTAAAAGGGGCAAAAAAAGAAGAGTTAGATTTAAAACATGGCGATGTATTAGCGTGCTTTATTGATGTCGACTTTAAATCAGGAAGAGAAAAAGAATTAAGAGAAGCTATTAAATTAGCAAAGAAAAAGAATGTGGATCTGTATTTATCAAATCCATGTTTTGAGATATGGTATTTACTGCATTTTCGCTATAGCACGAAATCATATTGTTCAAATGATGAAGTAATCAAAGAGTTGAGTGCATATATACAAGATTATTCAAAAAGCAAAGATGTATTCGGATTAATCATAGGTAATTTAGAAACGGCTATGAAGAATACAAAAAAATTAGAAGACTATCATTTTGAAAATGGGACATTAGATGCAATTAAAAAGATTCCATCAACCGAAGTATATAAGATTGTTGATAAAATCATTCAAAACAAATCGGATTAAATAGTAAAGAGTTAGGAGGTGATTTTGTGTTGGATGTAAATATGAAAATTGCGAATAATATTCAAGTTGAACTAGAAAAGAGAAATTTGAAACCAGTTGATTTGGCTAAAGAAATTGGTATCTGTAAGCATACAATGAATAAAATGATGGATGGTATAAGAACAATAAATGCGATCGAACTTCACAAGATTGCAGAATATCTTCATGTATCAATGGATTGTCTAATGAAAATGTCAGATAAACCAATAGACACAAATGTGATTCAATCGCTTATGGCACGTGTTAAAACAGAAGAAGCAAAAAAGGGAATTCAATTTGCAAATCGACTATCCGATATGATTCTGTTTCATACTAGGGTTTTTGAAAATGGTAAAAAAATGGAACATCCTTGGGAGGATGATTAATGAACAATGTTCTAGAAGATAGCCTTTTTGTGTCTCAAAAAAAAGAAATTTGTTGAAATTCAATCTATTGTTAGACAATTTTTAGCTGAATATGTTGGTAATTCTATAGTTAAGGATAATATATTTGCGGTTATAATTAAGTGACGAAAACTCCATAGCCTGCTGTGGAGATGAAAGCCACTTAATTATAACGACTCCTTCTTATACGTATCTGGCAAGTTTTTCTGTCGGTTGTCGACAATGATTAGACATGAGCGTTTATCGTCTCTCATCCGAATCAAGGTCAATTTCTTTTAGAATCCAATTAAGATTCTGTGACACTCTTTTCATCCGGTTTTTGCTTTTTTTCGACTGATTTCCGTATTACTCATACGCAGATTCTTCATTCCAAAAGCCAGTCGATGACATTTACAACTTTTATGCCATCGTAATTTCCGAGTGAAAAACGATCAAGAGTCAGGACAATCTTTTCATAATTATCCTGAATGCTTTGCAGCGGTCTCATCTCTCTTTCAAAGGTTTCTTTTGCCGTCATATCAGCAGTTACTTGATAATAGGTAAGCACACCTTCTTTCTGTGTCACAAAGTCGACTTCAGTAGAACCATATTTCCCAATATTGACTTTGCCACCCCTTCGTAAAAGTTCGAGATACACGATATTCTCAATGGTAAAACCAAGATCGTATCGTTTTCTTGGAAGAATGTGGTTTCTGATTCCCATATCTACCATGTAAAACTTTTTGTTGATTTTTAAGAGCTGTTTTCCTACAATGTCAATCCGCTCCGCAGGATAGAAAATAAAAGATTCTGTCAGGGCTTCAACGTAATCACTGACTGTGTTTTGGGATACTTTTCTGCCTGCTGAAATCAGATAATCAGTGATGCTTTTCATTGACACTGGACTACCGATAACGCTTGCTAGATACCTGGCAATTGTCTTCAGTAACGCAATGTCTGTGATTTTTCTTTTTCCATCCTCTTTTTCTCTTCGTTCCTGACGCTGCTCGATATCCTTTACGATGACGGTATTGTAGATTCCCTCCAAATACTGGTCTATTTTTTCATCCGTTCGGTTCATTACTGCCACGTACGGAATTCCACCAGTTTTCATAAACTCTACAAAAGCTTCCTCTTTTGCCATGCCTGTCAGCGCCATATACTCGCAAAAAGAAAGCGGCAGCATCTTGATCTCTATGTACCTTCCTGACAAAAGCGTTGCAAGCTCACTTGATAGCATATATGCATTGGAACCTGTGATATAAACATCAACATGGTCTCTGATATAAAGGCTATCAACCACTTTTTCGAATGATGGAACTTCCTGAACCTCATCCAGAAAGATGTATGTCATCTTATCCGCACACAAGCGTTCTTTGAGATAATTGTACAGCGTCATATAATCTTTTAAAGGTTCGTAATCCAGATTTTCAAAATTAATAGAAATAATCTGTTCTGGTGTGACTCCATTCGCTAAGAGTCTTTGCTGATATTGCTTTAGAAGTACAGATTTTCCACAGCGACGGATTCCGGTTACGACCTTGATTTGCTGCTCGTCTTTCCATGCCCAAAGCTGGTCAAGATATTCTTTTCGTTCAACCATATCTGCATTCCTCCTTTTTTCTCATTATAGCATATTATACGTAGAATATCATATTATTTTCCAATTTCGGAAACTTTTATTTTATCCACCCTAATATTTTCCACTTTCGCAAACAAATCAGATACGAGCCAAAGCACTTTTTCTAAACTTGTCTAACATAACTTAGTTATCGAAAAAAATTTATTGGGACAGTTAGTGTAGGATGACGGGATTCTTTCTAATTAGCCAATGGGCAACATAGAAATTGAAAGAAGAATGAATTAAAATGGAATGTAAATATATCTTAAATGATGAATGTTTTGTATAATTAGTGTGTAGTTTAATATTGGAGAAAAGAAAATGAGATGTGTGTTAATGAATAAAAATACACCTGTACTAGAGGCTGAATACATGAGTGGAGTTGGTGTATTCACGAATATATATGCGTTGTATAATACGGACTATATGCCTTATCATTTGTATGTTTCATGTGTTGAATTGAGTGAATGGTTTAAAAATCGTGGAATCCCATCCTTTAGAGATCGGTTGGACTTATTGATGCACCGTTTGAATGTACATGCACCAAGTGAATTATTAGATAAGGCTTTTGGTTTATCCTTATCCGATCAATATTGGTTAAAACCAAAAGATTTAGATATATCCTATGATAAGATCAATTTCTTTGAAAATGATTTTGAATATGCTCCATTCATGGATGCTTCTTTATCAAAGAATAGTGATCGTATTCAAAATGAATCTTCATTATATTCTCCAAATAATACAACGGATGGTATGTTAAGAAAGGCTTGGATCATTGAAGATGGAATTCGCTATTTACTCAAGGGCGGCTATAAAAATGAAACACTACAACCTTTTAATGAAGTTTTGGCTAGTGAAATTTGTAGAAGACTTGGATTTGATCATGTTGAATACTCATTGGCAATCTACAAAGATATGGTTGTTTCTAAATGTCCATGTTTCATTGATATCAATACAGAGCTTGTAACGGGTCGTCAAATTATGGATGATTCGATAGATGACTATGATTCTTATATTAAAAAATTAGAATCAGAAGGTATTGAGGATGCTCGTATTAAAATGGAGAATATGTTTATCTTGGACTATTTAATGTTAAATGAAGATCGTCATTTAAATAATTTTGGCATTATTCGAAATGTAAATACACTCAAATGGGTGGATGTTGCACCTATATTTGATAATGGACAAAGTCTTAATATTCAATATTATGATGATAATGAAATGCATGTTGTTGGTGAAGGAAAATTCTTTTATGAAATTAAACCCTTTAAAGAGATCATTCAAGTCGTACAAGATTTAAATCGCATTGATATAGATAAACTACAAGATCTACCTGCATGGTTTGATGACTTGTTGCATCAATATCAACATATGACTTACTATTCAGATCAACGTATTCATAAGCTATGTGTTTTGTTGAATCGACAAATTCATAATCTTAAGTTTTTCTTAAGTAGTGGAGATAACAAGAGATTCATCTTATAATTGAATCAATCGAAAGGATGTTTGTTATGTTTTGTAAAAATTGTGGTCACGAAATCAGTGACGATGCAAAGTTCTGTTCTAATTGTGGAACAAAAGTAGAAGTTGAAGAAGAAATTGTTGAACCCATTGAGGTTGTTGATAAAACACAAACCAAAGAATGGTATTATGTAGAGAATAATGATTCTAAAGGTGCATTTACTTTAGAAGAAATGAAAGAATTGATTGAATCCAATAAAATTACGGGTTCTACTCTAGTATGGAAGGCGAGTTTAAAGGATTGGCAAAAACTAGAGGATAGCGAGCTTAATGAATTTATGCGTGTGGATGAAGAAAAGAATTGGTATTATGTTGAAAACAATGATTCAAAAGGTCCTTATTCACAAGAAGAAATGAAAGGGTTTATGGATGCGGGTATTCTTTCAGGCAATAGCTTTGTATGGAAAACAGGTATGCAAGATTGGACACACCTAAAAAATACCGAGCTTGCTGGAAATGAAATGCCAGAACAAGAACCTACACCACAACCTTCTTATTATGGGGTGAAAGAAAAGAGTATTGCCTTAAATGTTGTATTAAGCTTTGTGACATGTGGACTATATGGCTTTTATTGGCTTTATACCATCGCAAAAGATTTAAATGATTTATGTGCAAGCCAACACCAAGAAAAAGGAGCCGATCCATTCCTTGTGGTTGTATTAAGCATTGTCACTTGTGGTATTTATCAAATTTACTATATGTATAAAGCGGGTAAGATGGTTTCAAGCCTTACTAAAAATGGTCAACACCTAAGTGATGATAGTGTTGTTTTAATGGTATTAGCCATTCTACAACTATCATTAGTTTCTTATTGCATCCTACAAAGTAATATTAATGGACTTTCAAAAAACTAAGACTTTAGGAATAGTTCTTATACTATTCCTTCTTTTATTATTCTATAAATGTCCTATTCAAAGTGTTACAGGCTTACCGTGTCCTGGATGCAACATGAAAACAAGCCTATACTATCTACTTCATTTTAAATTCTCTTTATCCTTCTATTATCATGTACTCATTATTCCTACTCTTATTGTGTTTGTGGTGGTTTTGATGAATTTAAATAAACCGAAAAGAGTCAAGAAACTATTGATCATCTGGGCCGTTTTCATGATTGTCTATTATATCTATCGCATGATTGTGTATTTTCCCAATAGTCCAATGATGTATTCTAAAGAAAATTTGATTTATTTCATATTTAGACATGTATAATGTCAATTAAAGTTGTATTGTGAAATCAAAAGGAGGACAAGAAGATGTCAAACATTTATTTCACAATTACAGGTTTAAACCATTATTATGGAAATGAGTTTCTAGAAAAGGAAATGGTCGTTTATCTAAAGAAAGATAAAGATAATGAATATGATAAGGAAGCTATTAGTGTCAATCTTGCAGGACTAGGAAAGATTGGCTATGTTGCCAACAGTCCATATACAGTACTAGGAGAAAGCTACAGTGCTGGAAGATTATATGACAAGATCGAAGATGAGGCACAGGGTAAGATCAAGTTCATTCTAGATAAGGGAGTTGTATGTGAACTTGTAGAATAAGGGTATTAAAGAATTGGAATAGGTATAGGTAAGATGTGGTATCAGGGTGACAATAAAGTATTTAATGAGCCAAAAATTATTACTGATAGATTCTATAAAGATTTTGGATATGGATTCTATTGTACAAATTTTGAAAAACAAGCTAAAAGATGGGTGTAATTAAAAAGAATAAGCACGTTGTGAATGTATATTCTTATCAAGAAAGTAAGTGATTGAATTGTCAATGTCATTTAGTTAAGCAAAATATTAAAAAGTAAACATTTTTAAATGAGCATGCACTATTTTGTTATGTAATTACACAAAAGTGCGAAAACTCTCGAAGCATTCGTGGGGATGGATAGCGCACATATTGCAGCCTGAATTTGGCAAAGTCCAGGACATGGAATTGATAAAATATATAAAGGGCGTGACTTCTATAGTCTAAAAATCGCGTGCTGAGGAAAAAAACAATTTCAAAAGCTTGTAAATGTGCTTTAAATAAAGAGGCTTCATTGCAAATGTAATGATTAAACTTTTTGGATGAATAGTTTCTATTTTAGCTTTATATAAAAGCAAATGAGACTTTTCTAAAAGTTGGTAACTGTTTTTCGTACTACAGAAAAAGCACAAAATGGGCCTTGATTTTAATAATGTATTATGTATAATATAAATGAAGGTAGAAATACCAGAAGCGGTGTACCCTACCAAAACCAAGTGGGAGCGAAAAAAGCGGTGTACCCTACCAAAACCAAGTGGGAGCGAAAAAAGCGGTCAATCCTTTTTTGGGTTGACCATTTCTTTATTTTAGGAGTAGTTATGTGGCAATTAAGAGATAATAGAATTGTTTTAATTAGAATTTCAATGGAATATACTGATTTTTTACGTAATACTATTGAATCTAAAGTTCCACTAGAACACATGGGCAGCGATAATCTTCCTAGACCATTTATTGGTATCTTAATTATGAATAATGAACACCTGTTTGTTATTCCATTGACATCACCAAAGGCAAAGCATGCTAGAATGAGCAATAGCCTGGATTTTCACAAAATTAATGGTGGGGAATACGGTGCAATCAATTTTAATAACATGTTTCCAATTATAAATGATGATAGGATTTATCAAATTATTGATACTGGATACAACTCCGATTGTTCGGAAGCAGAACTACAATATAGAAACTTGGTTAGAAACCAATTAACTTGGCTAAATTTGAGTCACAACAAAGCTTTAGTATTAAGAAAAGCAGAAAACTTATATAACTTATATATATCTGGAGAATTAGATAGAAAAGTCAAAAGAAGATGTTGCAATTTCATGAAATTACAAGAAGAATATATGAATTTCCAATTATAAATTTGTAATAATTTTCTTTGCATTTTTTTGATATCGCATATATTATTGCGCGTGCATATAAAAATGGTTAGTTTTAAATTAAAAAAAGATTGTGGACTTATTGCTCCACAATTTTATCTAAACTATGAATGAATTCTACAACCATCTTACGTTTGATGTCATCGATTCGAACAAGTTTATTCAAGGCTTCGATTTCATCCTCATTATCGAGGCAAACGATTTCTCTTCTTAAACGATCGATTTCATCTTCTAAACGATTTTGTTCTTTAATATACTGTTCATGAACAGCTTTGATTTGATTGTATAATTGATTATCCATGTTTACACCGCTTTCTTTAATCATCATATAGTAAACGAGAGAATAAAACAACTTATTTTTCAAAATGATTTGAGTTTTTACTTTTTCTTTGATAAACTAAACTCAAAGCGATGACAAGAAGGAGTAATTTACTTGTATTCTTTAGAGAGCAGGCGGTTGGTGAAAGCTTGTGTATAGGGTAGATGAAGGTAGTCTTTGAGTTGAATTTATGAAATGAAGTAGTAAATTTCGTGACACAGCGTTAATGTGAATGAGAATAAAATTAGGTGGTACCACGTCAAGCACGTCCTATGGGGATGTGCTTTTTTATATGTACAGAAAGGATGATTGTGGATGACGTTGGAAGCAAAATATAATCATTTAGCAGTAGAAAATGATAAATACCAAAATTGGATTGAAAAAGGATATTTCACAGCGGGCGATCTATCAAAACGCCCATATTGTATTGTGATCCCTCCACCAAATGTAACTGGAAAGCTACACTTAGGACATGCATGGGATACAACACTACAAGATATTTTATGTCGTTATAAAAGATTAAAAGGCTATGACGTATGCTGGGTAGCTGGAATGGACCATGCGGGTATTGCGACACAGGCAAAAGTAGATGCTCGTTTAAAATCAGAAGGCATTTCTCGTTATGATATTGGTCGTGAAAAATTCTTAGAAAGAGCATGGGAATGGAAAGAAGAATATGCTTCTACCATTCGTAGCCAATGGGCTAAATTAGGTTTATCTTTAGATTATAGTCGTGAACGCTTTACATTAGATGAAGGTTTAAGTCATGCGGTTCGTAAAGTCTTTGTAGACTTATATAACGATGGACTAATCTATCAAGGTGAAAGAATCATCAACTGGGATCCTGAAGCCAAAACTGCATTAAGTAATATTGAAGTAGAACACAAAGAAATCATGGGTCACATGTACTACTTTAAATATAAAGTCGTTGAAACAGGAAAAGAATTAGTGATTGCGACAACACGTCCAGAAACAATGTTTGCCGACCAAGCTATCTTTGTTCACCCAGACGACGAAAGATATAAAGACATTGTTGGAATGCATGCGATTAACCCTGCCAATGGAGATAAACTTCCAATCATGGCCGATGATTATATTGACATGAGTTTTGGTACAGCTGTTATGAAATGTACACCAGCACATGACCCTAATGACTTCGCATTAGCTAAAAAATACAACTTACCAATGCCTATCTGTATGAATCCAGATGGAACGATGAATGACATGTGTGGTAAGTATGCTGGTATGGATCGTTTTGAATGTCGTGAAGCTTTAGTCAATGACTTTAAAGAAGCTGGTGTAGTTGATCATATTGAAGAGCACTTACACCAAGTAGGACACTCTGAAAGAACAGGTGTAATTGTAGAACCTTACTTAAGTAAACAATGGTTTGTGAAGATGAAACCATTGGCTGAAGAGGTATTAAAGAATCAAAAAATTGAAGATCAAAGAATTAACTTTGTACCTTCTCGTTTCAATAAAACGTTTGAACAATGGCTAGAAAATATTGAAGATTGGTGTATTTCACGTCAATTGTGGTGGGGACATCGAATTCCTGCTTGGACAAACAAGGAAACGGGTGAAATCTATGTGGGAATGGATGATCCAAAAGATATTGAAAATTGGTCACAAGATGAAGATGTATTGGATACATGGTTCTCAAGTGCATTATGGCCATTCTCAACACTTGGTTGGCCAGAAACAACAGCTGATCTAGAACGCTATTTCCCAAATGATGTATTAGTAACAGGATATGACATCATCTTCTTCTGGGTAGCTCGTATGGCATTCCAAACACGCTATTGTATGAAGAACCGTCCATTCAAAGACGTATTGATCCATGGTCTTGTTCGTGATACACAAGGACGCAAGATGTCTAAATCGTTAGGCAATGGTATTGACCCAATGGATGTGATTCAAGAAAAAGGTGCAGATGCCTTACGTTTCTTCTTAACAACAAATTCAACTCCAGGACAAGACTTACGTTTTGATGAAACAAAGATGGATGCAAGCTGGAACTTTATCAACAAGATTTGGAACGCAGCTCGTTATGTTCAAATGCAAATCGGGGACACAAAACCAGAACTAGACATGACTAAGGCAAATAGTGTAGACAAATGGATCTTAGCTCGTTTTAACGAAGTATTAGACCATGTATCTACAAACATGGACAAATATGAATTGGCTATTGTAGGAAACGAACTATATAGTTTTGTATGGGACGATTTCTGCAGCTGGTACATTGAACTTTCTAAAGCTACTCTATATTCAGAAGACGAAAGCTTAGTAGCCAACACAAAAGCTGTTCTATATACAGTCATGATGGGAATTTTAAAAGTATTATCTCCATTCATGCCATTTGTGACAGAAGAAATCTATTTGAACTTGCCTCATGATAAAGAAAGCTTAAATGTTGAAACTTGGCCAGAAAAAGTTGAATTTGAATATACAGATGCAGAAAAAGACGAAATGGCATTAGTTATTAGTGCAATTCAAACGGTTCGTGAAATCAAAGTTGAATACTCAATGAAACCAAGTGAAGACTTAACGATTTCATTACACAACGACAATGGTTATGTAACATTAAATTCAGAATCAACTGCCATTCTAGCACGTATGGCACATGCGACTGTCAAAGAAGACTTAAATACAGAAGACGTACTTTCTCGTACAATTGAAAAAGCTGTATTAACTGTTGCGATGGATGCATTGATTGACTTAGAAGAAGAAAAAGGAAAACTAGAAAAAGAAATCGCACGCTTAGAAAACGAAATTAAACGTTGTTCAGGCATGTTGAAAAATCCTGGCTTTGTCAATAAAGCACCAGAAGCTAAGGTCAACGCAGAAAAAGAAAAACTAGCATCTTACACAGAAAAGCTAGAAATGACGAATACACAATTAGATAATATCCTTAAGAAATTAGGATAGTATAAATTGGCGCTCAGATTTCTGGGCGTTTTTTTAATCGACAAAACATTTGTTTCTACATCTTTTGACTTTCTTTTCTTTCTTTCTCACAATAAGAAAGAAAGAAGAAAGAAAAGAGAAAGGAAGGGCTAGAAGATGTTAAAATTTGAGAATTAGAATATCGAATTTAAGCAAGAGTATGTCCCTGACATCCGAAAAGAGATAGGATTTGAAAATGCAGAGGGCGGCACATTTTATGCTGGAGTACGAAAAGATGGAGCAGTTCTGGTTATTGGCAATCGGTGGTGCAGTAATCATGGCAGGTGTTGCATCCCTCGGTACCAGTTTTGCCATTCTGCCGGAATTGAAAAAAGCAGTAAAAAGCCAAAAAAAAAGAGAGTTCAACGCATCAGACTCTTTCAAGGAGTTGTCCGAAGACGACCACGGCAAAATATATCGACAGAAGCATTAGTGAATTGAGTTACTAATGCTTCTTTTTTTAGTTATACAAATTCAGCGAAGTTAAGGACATAATGAGCACCATCCTTTGTACAAGGATATATTAACATCTATGTTGATAATAATGATGTCTATTTAATGTATGGAGGTCGTTAGATGGATGCTCACATAATATAATCGAAAATGAATTGTCTGGGGAATTACTTGCTAAAAGAAGGGAATCTATTATGTATTATGATTAAGAGAAAATAAAAAATGACAAATCATGAACTTGCGATGGATGCATTGATTGATTTAGAAGAAGAAAAAGGAAAACTTGAAAAAGAAATCGCACGCCTAGAAAACGAAATCAAACGTTGTTCAGGCATGTTGAAGAATCCTGGCTTTGTCAATAAAGCTCCTGAAGCTAAAGTCAATGCAGAAAAAGAAAAACTAGCATCTTACACAGAAAAGCTAGAAATGACTAAAACACAATTAGATAACATCCTTAAGAAATTAGGATAGAAACACGAATGCTCAGAGACAAGCTTTAGGTTTTTTTTGTATGCCAAACAAAAATGTGTTCAACAATATGTCAAACACATGATTTCAATTATTATTCAACTAGATTATGTAATTTATCTTCATCAAAAATTGGACCATTATTTAATGTACCATCAAATAATGCAGCATATACCTTTTTGTCCGCTCTAAGCTGGTATTTCTCTAGTGGATTAATTATAGATGCCCCTTGAGTGTTTTTACAAACAAAACAAATTTCGTCATTACGAAGTATTTCTGATGCTAGTAGTCTAGATTCATGAGATGTAATGATTAATTGTGTGTTCCTTTTTTTAGCCATAGATAGGAATAACTCTATGATTTTAACAGTCATGGATGGATGTAAACATCTATCTATTTCATCAATTATAAAGATTCGATCATCAGATATCTTAAATAATATTTCTATTAAATCTAAAAGTCTTGCTGTACCATCAGATTCTTCGTTTAAATCAAAAAATATATTACTACTTTCATGGCTGAATTCTATTGTTGTAATCTTTATATTATTGTTCTCATCTATTTCAAATGTATAAAATTCTTTGTAAGCACGTGCCATGATTTTTGGATGTTTCTTCAATGATGGATTCGAATGAGCGTTTGCTTTTTCTAAATCTGAAACTATTCTATTATAGATTTCATCCGAAAATTTAGTTTTAATTTTATCAATTGGAACTTCTACGATTTTTAATTTGCTTATACCAGTGCCTAGCGCATGTAATAATTCTGCAATTTCGTCAAGATTTGTATCAGTGAAATACGGATATCCAGTTAATATACTTTCTGGGAAGCTAACATTAAGTTTTTCAGAAAACCATTCGTAAATATTTTTTAAGACTTTTAATTCTTGGATATCTAAAAACATTTTTCTCTTGTTTTTGTTAATGATAGATAAAAATAAGGTTTCTTGATCGCTTACACTATCTTCACCATAGTTAAGTATTTTAGATAATGCTTCTGAAGTTCTAAAATATGTTCCAACATTAAATTTTTCTAATACTGTATTACGAGTAAATAATTCCTTTTTGGAACCGTTACTTGTTTGTTCATATAAATATTCATTAATTATACTTCCGGTAGAAAGAATGATAGAAAAACCATATACAAATATTTTTGAATCAGAAAGAAATTGAATCTCGAATTCAGAAGGTAAATTCTTTTTCTCTGGTTTTAAACGAAAATATTTATTAGAAAACCCTAGTGGCAAACCTTTAACAATCATTTGTTGAATAAATTGTAAAGCTGATACAAGATTTGATTTGCCTGAAGCATTTGCGCCAAGGATTACCTCACATTTAGTGAGTTTGATTTTTTTACTTTTATAAATACGATCGATATTTTTTCTTGCTTTTCCTGCAATCATAGATAAAGTTTCTGTTTCATCAAATGATAAAAAATTAGAAACTGAAAATTGTATTAACATAAAAACATCTCCCAATTTTTCTCTGTTGATAGAATACTCAAAAATAACGAGAATGTCAATTAAATTAAACGCTTTTATATGAAAATAAATAAAAAAATGTTTAATAAAACGAAATATTCGATTAATACTTGAATTATTTCTTTTATGATGCTATTTTATATGTACGATATAGCACTTGCGTTGATGGAGTGCTATCAAATTAGAAAGCGAGGTAGATTTATAATGAATACTTTTGAACGTCAAAAAGACATTTTGTCTATTATTGAGAAACTTGATATTTCTCCAACGTTGTTTAAGAACGCAACTGAAAAATACAAGGCACTAGCCAAATATTTGAATGATAATGGTTTAGAGGCAGATATGTATCCGCAAGGTTCTTTTGCTATAGGAACTGTAGTTCGTCCTAATGTAAAAAATCCTGACGCTAACTATGATTTGGATTTTATTTGTCAGGTACGTGGTACTAGAGATGATTACAGCCCAAGTAAACTAAGAGAGTTGATTGAAGAGAAATTGTCTTTAAGTGATTTATATGGTGGTAAGCTTGAGATTTATCCTGAATGCTTCACTATTGAGTATGCGGCAATAAATGGTGTTGGATTTTCAATAGATATTGTTCCTGCGGCGGAAGAGAACGCTGAAAATAAAAAACGTTTAATAGAGAAATGTAACTATCCTGAATTGATTGAGGATTCAATTTCTATACCTAAACAAAATAGTGAGAAAAATTATTGTTGGTTAACTAATAATCCAAAAGGATTTCGAACATGGTTTGACTCTATAAATGCTCCATTTATCGAAGCTTCTAAAAATGATTTTAGAAATCGATTTTTTACAAAACAACAGAACTATATTCGCTTCAGTCGAAGAAATCCCAAATGATTTATATCGATCGTCTCTTCAACGTGTAATTCAAATATTGAAATATCATATGAATGTTTATTATTTTAATCTCCCTAACGGAGATGATGTCAAACCTATATCAGCTATCATTAATGTTTTAGCAGCAAGAATTGCCTCAGGTTACGATCCTTATGTTACGGTTTTTGATTTATTAGAATATGTACTTGGAGAGTTATCAATTTGCGCACAACAGCAAGATCTCGAGTATAAAAATTTCATTCAAAATTATGGAGAAAGGAAATATTTGTCTAGAGCTGATGGGAAATGGAATATCCCAAATCCAGCTAATCCTGAAGATAACTTAGCAGACAGATGGAATAAAGATGCAAAGATACCATATTACTTTTTTCGTTGGCTCAAAGCAGTAAGAAAAGATTTAATTGATTCTTTGAATGTTGAGGACGAGCAAGTGTTTAGAACGGCACTTGAAAACGGGTTTGGAGAAAAGACTGTATCTTCAGTTTTGGGCAAAAAGTATTGTAACGATAATAAAAAGCCAAAGCCGATTGCTGTAGAGAGAGCAGCTAAACCTTATGGTAGCCTATGATTTTTTCTAAAGAAAGTGCATTGCAACAGGTTAATAGCCTGTTGCAAATTTATGATAAACTTCACATTGAAAAAGAATCGAATCAAGAAATAATACTCACAGGTGAAATACTAGTTAACCGTACTGCATCAAGTTATACACTATACAAAACTTATCATATTGAAGTTCATATACCGTTTGAATCTGATAAATTACCCTATGTTTTTGATATTGGGAATGCTATAGATTCAAATTACAACCATCAATATAAAGATGGACCATTGTGTTTAGAAACAGATTTTGCTATTAGAATTCGATTTGTTGATGGTCTTAATTTAGTGAGTTGGATGCAGGAATTTGTTGAACCATATTTTTTCTCATATGAATACTATCAAAGATTTGGTTGTTTTCCTTTTGGTGAACGATCTCATGGCATTGAAGGCATTTTACAATCGTTTGGAGATGTTTTTCAAGAAACGGATAATATTAAGGTGTGTAAAATTCTTATGTTTATTTATAGTGACCGCTATCGAGGTCATTTACCTTGTCCATGTGGTTCGGGGAAAAAATATAAGAATTGCTGTGGAAAGTAATATAAAACAAGGAAAAAATTGAATTTAAGAAAGGTAACAAATTTGTTGTTTGTCAACCAATAAATAAAAATGTGGACAAAATCCATTGAAATTAAATGATGTTAGCAAAAAGTAATTTGTTGACATTTTTTATTGAAGGGGATGAAAAGAATGATGGAGTTAAATAATTTATTAAAATCATTAGATATTGATAAAGATTATCACGACAAAATTTTTGACAATATGATACTTGAGAATTTATATACAAAAGTAGATTTAAATAAGTATGCTACTATAAAAAATAGAATTTATTGGATGAGCTTATTGATATATAGAATATCTATGACAAACTATTTAAAATCGATTAACAAAAATATTGATTTTGAAAATAAATCTATTAATATCGAAAAAAACAATCTAATAGTTTTTCATTTATCGCTAAACATTACAAGTGAAATTTGTAAACAATTTAGTAATGGTGAAATATATCCATCATATATTTCAATGTTATGTAGGCAAATAATAGAACAAATATGTTTTATTAAAGAAGTTAAAAATGAAAATATAAATTTACAACTTATAGTAGAATCTGCTTTAGAATCGTACAATAAACAATTAGGAGCAAAAAGTTTAAATATACAAGAATTGAATGATAATAATAAAGGATTACTGAAAGTTTTTAAAGATAAAAAATCATATGGAAAACTTGCCAAAAAATATAAATATGGGTATATGTATAATTTCTTTTCTGGAGATATTCATTTATTATCACAAATTGATAAATTAATACCATTTAATACCAATCATTCAAAGCAGTATTATGATATATGTCTTAATTGCATTTTAACTTTGTTAAAGGATTATTTCTTGCTCATAAATGATTATAATACTGAAGTAAAAGTAGATGTGAAAAAATTAAATCAAATTAATTTTATAGAAATAAAAGATAGTTGATTAGATGAAACCTATATAGAAGATTATAATGTTTTGGGTTCAGATTATATTAATCAAAAGCCTAGAGGATTATCTAAAACACAAATATGTATAGTAGTTGCCATAGATTCCAATAAAAATATGGTAGCAATTATATGTGGTCATGGAAAACCTTCTAGCGACCGTATATATAAAACATTGCATAATCATATAAGACCAAATTTAATAATTGTTCATGATGGAGAAAAAGCACATAATAAATTAATTCGTGAATTGAATTTAAAATCGGAGATATATAAGGCCAACACAAAAGATTCATTATATTTTGAAAAAATGGCCCTTATAAATAACATGTGCAGTTGGATTAAAAGATACATATGGAGATTTATAGGTATGGATGTAGAAAATTTACAAACATATTTAAATTGGTTCATTTATTTACAGCGTTGTAAACGTGACAATGACAAATGACCAAAAAGTGAGCGTATATTAAGGCATTTGATACTTGAAAGAACTAGATATACCCGTAAATAAAGGATTTGTCAACCACACGATTGTAGATTATTAGAAAAAAATAGTTGAAGATTTATTTAGGAAAGGATGAATTTTATGAAAGCTACAGAAATATTAAAAAGACAAAATGAAGATAAATTTTTAAAAATACAATATGCATCATGTTTTTATTTCAATTTGGCTGAAAAATATGATAATTGGCTCTGTGTTATGTTGTTATTAACTCCGTTTTGTATTTTTATGCCTGAAAGTTGGAATCCATGTTTTATGAAAATCTTTCCTATTCTATTGAATGCTTTTTCTTTCATCTTAGATAAATTGAAATCTATCCATGTAAAGGATGCGGCGCTGTTAAGAAATTATTATGATGCAAGGGTGTTAGATATAAATCCAAACTCATTTTCGGAATCAGATGAGTTGAAAGTGTTGGATAAAACTGAAACTATCTTTTCAAAACATGAAGATCAAGGTCTTGTTCAAATACGTAATACTGGCTATGATAAACCACGAGGTGTTAGGGATTGGTATGACATACCAAAATCATTAGATGGTACGAAAGCTCAATTTGAATGTCAAAAATCAAATGAAAATTGGGATAAAAAACTAAACAAAAGTCGATTGCTTAAGTTGCATGTAATTATCTTCTTGGTCGTCATAGTTTTCTTCATATTATATATTTTAAAATATAATATTCTAGATTTAATCATATGCTTTTCTGGACTGATAATTAACATGACAGGAAGATTGTATGATATTTACCAATATAACGATAAATCACGTAAAATATCTAATGCTATTGAAGCTTATGGAGGAAATCCTTCAAAAGAAAATATGAATACTTGCAAAAATTAATCAATGAAAGGAGAGAGATAAAGGTGCTCGGGGTAAATTTTTATCATAAAAGAGTTGCTCCAAAATTATCAAAACGCTTTCATAATATCTTAATAAACAAGTATGATTGTTAATTTTAACGTTAGAAACAATAAGTGTATTTTATAATACAGTGGATACAAAAGAACCATTAAACTCTTTGTTTACGTAAGTTATATTTAAATATAGATGATGACTGAAGTTTCTTAGATTGAAAATTGACGGAAATCTAGTATACTTGATTGGTATAAATGAAGTGTTAAAGGTGAATTTGATCTGTGTTATACTCGTGCTATTAGTGAGTATTTGAATTCCTTGTACATTCTCCAAAACAATAAAGCTACAACGATTGTCACTTGCTTTAATAACGTTGGCGCTCTTGATTCAAACGGTACAATTTGCTTTGCAGCATAATTTGGAGGAAACGGCATTAACAGGTGTGTTGACAATTCTTTACTATTTTGTATATATTCGTGCATCTAGGACTGCTTTAAGATCGGATTATGATGATATTTAGTAATATGTTTCTTTTAATGATTGACTGTCTATTGGTTTGAAGTTTAAAATAACATTAGAACAAAGGCTAAGAAGCTTTTAGCGAGGTATGATGTGCACTAGTGCAGGTTAACACCTCGTTTTTTTATTTTGTTTTTATAAACGTGAATAAACCACGTTAAATGTACAGAATTTAAAATTTTTGATATATAATTATTTTAAAGAAGGAGAAAAATATGTTGATACAGGTGAACGTACAAAATTTTAAATCATTTAATGAATCAAATTCATTGAATATGATTGCATCTAACAAACTAAGAACACAAAAAGACAGGTTGTATGAATCGGTAGATGTTACTCTTTTAAAAAGTGCAGTAATTTATGGCGCAAATGCGAGTGGTAAATCTAATTTTGTAGAAGTGTTGCGATTTATGAAGGAGTGCGTGATAAATCAAGAAATTCCAATTGAATCATATAATTGGTATTGTAGAAATCATGAAGACAACAAAGAAAAAATTTCATCTTTTTCAGTTCAATTGTTATTGAATGGGTGATGTTATGAATATGGATTTGATGCTATTTTGAATACACAAACAATTAAAGATGAATGGATCATTCATCTAAACAATAATAAAGTCTTATATCAAAGAAATAACAATGGTCGTCCTATGCACAATTTAAATTTGAATAGAGAAGAACAAAATCGTATGGACATATATATGAATGATTTTATTTCTAATGATAAGTCTTTATTTCTTACGGAAATGAACCGAAATAAACATTTTGAAAAAGATTCGAATTTAAATGTTTTTCATAAAATTTATCAGTGGTTTACTAAAGATTTAAATGTTGTATTACCAGACATGCCATTAAAGAAATTTGCATACTATTATGATGAAAGTACTTTGAATAATATAAAGAAAATAGTTCGTTCATTTGATACGGGTATCGAATTTATTGAAATTAAAAATATGAGTGAAGAACAGCTTCAAAATAAGATTGGTATTTCACTCTATAAAGATGTTATTGGTGAATTGAAAAAGAAGGTTCAAAAACAGGGCCAAGAACTTAATTTATCAATGCAATCTAAAAAGGAATTCTTTAATATTACTATGAATGACAATTATGATTTGGAGATTAAGACATTATGTTTTAAACATGGAAAATCTATGTTGGACTTTGAATTTTGTGAATAGTCAGATGGCACAAGGCGCATTTTTGATTTTTTAGATATTTTGTTAAATAAAAATAAAAATAGTGTCTACGTTATTGATGAAATGGAAAGAAGTTTACATCCCAATCTGTTTAATCGTTTCATAGAACTATTGAATGAGTATCAAAAACAGTCTAATATACAAGTTATATTTACTACGCATGAATCTAGTATTATGAAACAAGATCTTTTTAGAAGAAATCAAATATGGTTTATTGAACGAAATAAAAATAATGATTCTAGAATATATTCATTGGATACTTTTAATGAAAGATTTGATAAGAAAATTAGTAAAGCATATCTTGAAGGTCGATATGGTGCTATACCACAATTCAAAACATTGTATATCAATGAGTTAGAATGACTCTAATCCAACTCTATTAATAATAAAATGCATACATATTATTAAACAGTCAGGAGGTGAAACTATGCATTTAATGCCTGTTTGGTATCCTTACATAGATTGGGATAAATCAGATATGAAAGTAAAGGTGTTAATGCCGGATACTCCACAAGAAATCAAGGATGCTTTTGAAAAATATCAAGAAGAATTGAAGAAACCTGTCAACGGTTATGTAATTAAGTGGTATTTTTTAAAGGGATTGATACTTAATAGAATAAGATTTATAAAAGTAGAACTAAGAGGTTCTCATGTGGTAATGGAAGCATCCTTTAAAGTATTTGTAACAGATTTATGATTTATAAAAAGTATAGTGTATGAGTATAAAATAACTGATATAATTTATACGAATTAAATAGAAAGGTGGTAGTAATAATGTGTGATAAGAAAGAATTGAAATTTTCAATATTCATATTGTATAGTCTTGCGGAAAAATGGAAAATGTCACCACCTGAAGTTTATAAAATATTAAATTCAACAGGAATTTTTGATGATTATGTAATCAAATGTTACGATGTTTTACATACCCAAGGAAAAGAATATTTGGTAGAAGATATCACAGATTTTGCGAGAGAAAAAGGAGTTAATGTATGATTGTATATCATGGCTCGATTGAGATTATAAAAAATCCGGATGTAGTACATTCAAAAAAGTTTTTAGATTTTGGTCAAGGATTTTATCTTACGACCTTTGAAAGTCAGGCAAAGAAATGGGCGGCTCGAAAGGGTATGAGACAAAAAAGAACTCCAATTGTTAACGTTTATGAAATGTCAGAAGAGTGGCAAGATTTTAAAGTATTATCATTTGAAAAAGAGAATGAAGAATGGCTTGATTTTGTATGTGCCTGTAGAAAAGGTGAACTAATGAATACAAAATATGACATTATTATTGGTAATGTAGCAGATGATGATGTTTTTAAAACAGTGGATATGTATTTTAGAGGATTGTGGGATAAGAAAAAAGTTTTGAGTGAATTAAGATACTATAAGATGAATAATCAAATTTGCATTGTAAATCAAGAAACATTGAATAGACTTTTAACATATCAAAACTCATATGAGGTAAAATGTGATGGTAGATAAAAAACAATTAGAAGACTTTTATAAAGAAAACTTGGAAGAAGACATTATTGATGAGATTTCTAAGCTGAAAGGTATAGAATTACGTAATGCATGTGATATTTATTATTCTAGTAAACTAGCTGAACAAATCTCAAATGATAGTTTTGGTATTGAAAATATGGACGCAAAATATCTAGCAGAAGATTTAATTGAGAATGAGCCTGAGTTTTTTATAAATAGAAAAAAGAATGACTAATAAATATGATTTGAGATGGAAAAAGGGCGATTATCATTATTCCGAAAATTTAATTCCAAAATTAAAAGATGATGCACCTCAATGGGTTGTAGATAGTTACAATCATTATATGCAACAGCTGAGAGAGGAATTTAGCGATAGGGAATGGGATGATGAAAAAGAGGAGTATGTTGATAAGTTATAATGTCACGCTAGATACTCTTCAATTTAATTCTCACAAAACGTGGTATAATAGGGGTCGGAGAAGCCTTTGGAATCTCTCTTTAAATCTTTTGGCTTTCGATTAAAGGGTTTCATAGGTCCATTTGAAAGATATGTTTTGTGCATATCTTTTTTTTATTGACTTAATAGTTAAGTAGGTATATAGTTAAGTAACTTAAATAAATTGGAGGTTCTTATGGAAGTTCAAGATGAAGTACTCGATTTGATGTTTGATCTCACGTATAAAGTCACGAACTATGTTCGAAATAACCGTCATTGTAAAGATGGTCCTAGAATAAAGGATGTGATGTTGTTTAAAACGATTTATAAAGCAGAAAATCATCAGATTACGATGAGTGAACTGGCAAATATATTGGGTGTATCTGCTGCAGCTGTTTCACAGATGATTGCTGGATTTGAAAAGAAGGGGCTGCTTCAAAGGGTGCATTCGAATACGGATCGTAGAACGGTCTATATTCAAATTGTCCCTGAAGCCATTGAAATGTTTCAAAAAAGAATGGATACACATGTAGAAAATGTATATCATTTTTTGGATTATTTAGGATCCGAAGACTGTGCGCATTTAAGAGATATATTGATCAAGACAACTCGTTATATGGAGGAAAATAAATGACAAAGATATTGAAATATTTAAAACCGTATTGGCTATCGATTGTACTTGCGTTTGGTTTGTTGTTTGGACAAGCAACTTGTGAACTTACAATGCCAGATTATATGCAAAATATTGTCAATACAGGAATTCAGAATGCGGGTATTGAAAGTGGTGTCTATCAACAGATCAGTGAAAAGACTTTAAATTCCTATTTAATGTTCGCGAATGATTCTGAAAAGGATTTGATTACATCTTCATATAAGTTGATTACACCAAGTAAGGCAACCAAGGAAGAAAAAACTCAAATTCCCGCTTTGAAAACCGAGAATGTATATCTATTAAAAGGTATTGGTGAAGAAAAGGAAGAAAAGCTTTCTTCCACTTTGACCTTACTTCAAATGACAATGGTTGAAGTAAGTAAAGAGGCTAAAGAACAAAATGTACAAATTCCACAACTTCTTATGATGAATGGTGTAGATGCATATAGAAAAGCTGCAAAATCCGAGATTTCTAAGCTAGGAGATTCGACTGTATCGAGTATGAGTTCTCAATTCCTTAAAAAAGAATATACAGATCTTGGTATGAATATGGAAAAGATGCAACAAGACTATATTATCTTTTCTGGACTTAAGATGTTAGGATATGCCTTAGACAGTGCTGTATGTGCGATTTTAGTTGGTTTTTTAGCTTCAAGAATTGCCGCCGGCTTTTCCAAAGACTTGCGTGAAGAGGTATTTGAAAAAGTCACTCATTTCTCAAATGAAAACTTGAATACATTTAGTACATCGAGTTTAATTACACGTACCACAAATGATATTCAACAACTTCAAATGACAATTGTGATGTTTTTAAGAATCGTAATGTATGCACCAATCATTGGTGTAGGAGCCATCTTACACGTCATTGAATCGGGTGCGAATATGACTTGGATTCTAGCTTTATGTGTCGTTGTGATTTTAAGTGTTGTTTTATTGATCTTTATGATTGTGATGCCAAAATTTAAGATCATGCAGAAAATGATCGATAAAATGAATAGTGTGGTTCGTGAATTGTTAGATGGAATGTTAGTCATTCGTGCTTTCAACAATGAAAAGCTTGAAGAAAAAAAGTTTGATCAAGCCAATGCAGACATCACTTCCATTTCCTTATTCACAACACGAGCAATGGCTATTATGATGCCAATCATGATGTTTTTAATGAACGGTACAACCCTTATGATTTTATGGTTTGGATCGAAACAAGTCGATTCAGGAGTGATTCAAGTAGGTAGTATCATGGCCTTTATGCAGTATGCGATGCAAGTTATCATGGCCTTTTTAATGATTACGATGGTCACAATTATGCTTCCTCGAGCAAATGTAAGTGCTTTGCGTATTCATGAAGTCTTAAGTAGTGAAATTACTATAAAAGATCCATCAAATCCTATGAATTTCTCATCTTCTATGCGAGGAGTTGTATCCTTTAAAAATGTATCGTTTAAATATCCAGGTGCTGATGAAGAAGTGTTGAGTGATATTAGTTTTGAAACTAAACCAGGCGAAACCACAGCCTTTATTGGAAGTACTGGATCTGGTAAATCAACATTGATTAATTTAGTCCCACGTTTCTATGATGTAACAAGCGGTTCGATTTTAGTGGATGGAGTTGATATTCGGAATGTGAAACAGGCGGATTTAAGAAGTCGTATTGGCTATGTTCCACAAAAAGGAATGTTACTATCGGGAGATATTGAATCGAATTTATTATATTCAAAGAAAGATGCAAGCAAGGATGATATTTCTAATGCATTATCTATTTCTCAATCAACGGAATTTGTATCTAAAAAACCAGAAGGAATCAAGAGTGAAATCAATCAGGGAGGTACAAACGTATCCGGTGGACAAAGACAAAGACTTTCCATTGCCCGTGCCGTTGTAAAAAAGCCTGAAATCTATATTTTTGATGATAGCTTTAGTGCCTTGGATTTTAAGACGGATGCTAAACTAAGAGAGGCTTTGGCAAAGTCTTGTAAAGAAACAAAGAGTACCGTATTGCTTGTGGCTCAGCGTATTTCGAGTATTTTACATGCGGATCAAATCATTGTACTCGATGAAGGAAAGATGGTTGGCAAAGGTACACATGCCCAGTTGATGAAATCTTGTGAGGTTTATCAACAAATTGCGTCTAGCCAATTGACAAAGGAGGAACTTGCCAATGTCTAATCAGAAACAAAATAATCGCCCAAGAGGTCCAATGGGCCATGGTATGCGTGGTGGTGGCGAGAAGGCAAAAGATTTCAAGGGAACGATGAAGAAGCTTTTAAACTACATCAAACCCTTTAAATTCTCATTTCTAGTTGGTCTATTATGTGCTATTGTTTCCGTTTGTATCATGGTGATTGGTCCTAAGATTCAAGGAAATATTATTACTGAAATTGCGCAAGGCTTTATGAATAAAGTACAGGGTAAAGGTGGCATTGATTTTGATGCGATCCAAAAAACATGTGCTTTATTACTTGCAATTTATGCCTTGAGTACAGCCTTCTCTTATCTTCAAGGCTGGTTGATGAGTGGTGTCTCTAATAAAATGGGATACAAGCTTCGTAAAGAAATGAATCAAAAGATTGATAAGCTTCCACTATCTTACTTTGATAAAAATAGTCATGGAGATATTCTTTCAAGATTTACCAATGATGTGGATACACTTGTACAATCGTTAAACCAATCTTTATCCACTATGGTATCAAGCTTTGTACAAATTATTGGCTTTTTAGTCATGATGCTTAGTATTTCATGGAAGATGACACTTATGGCTTTAATTGTCATTCCATTGAGTTTGATCTTAGTTATGGTCGTTGTCAAAAAGAGTCAGCGTTATTTTAAGGCTCAACAAAAATCATTGGGTTTAGTGAATGGTCATATTGAAGAGATGTATTCGGCACATACAATTGTGAAGGCATTTAATGGGGAAGAAGATTCTTTGCGCACTTTTAAAGAATATAATGATCAATTATATACGAGTGCTTGGAAATCACAATTCTTATCTGGACTTATGATGCCTTTGACAAACTTGATTGGAAATATCGGATATGTGGGTGTATGTATTCTAGGTGGATATTTAACGATTCATAAAGAAATTGCCGTGGGAGATATTCAATCGTTTATTACATATACACGTAACTTTACGCAACCGATCTCTCAAATCTCGCAATCAATGAATATGTTACAGAGTACGGCAGCTGCTGCAGAGCGTGTTTTTGAATTTTTGGCAGCAGAAGAAGAAATTTGTGATGTAAAAAATCCAGTTGTATTAGAAGATGTACAAGGTCAAGTGACTTTTGAAAATGTATGTTTTGGATATGATCCAAATAAAATTGTCATCAACAATTTTTCGATGTATATTAAGCCAGGACAAACGACAGCTATTGTTGGCCCTACAGGCGCTGGTAAAACAACCATTGTTAAATTATTGATGCGTTTCTATGAATTGAATGCAGGATCCATTTATATTGATGGCCATAATATTACGGAATATACAAGAAGTGGTTTGCGTAATATGGTTGGTATGGTCTTACAGGATGCATGGCTATTTGAGGGTAGTATTTTAGAAAACTTACGTTTTGGTAAGCCAAGTGCTACAGATGATGAAGTAATCCAAGCGGCTAAGGCAGCTCATGTCGATCACTTTATTCATACATTAGATCATGGATATGGTACTGTATTAAATGAATCTTCAAGTAATATTAGTCAAGGTCAAAGACAATTATTAACGATTGCCCGTGCTTTTTTAGCGGATCCTAAAATTTTAATTTTGGATGAGGCGACAAGTAGTGTGGATACACGTACGGAAGTCTTGATTCAAAAAGGTATGGATGAGTTAATGAAGGGACGTACAAGTTTTGTGATTGCGCACCGTTTATCCACGATTCGTGATGCGGATAATATTATTGTGATGGATCATGGTGACATTGTAGAAGTCGGAAGTCATGATGAATTGATGAAGCGCAATGGTTTCTATACGAAGTTATACAATGCTCAATTTGAAGAGGCTTAGTGATGCGTAAGATCATTGTGGATTTAAATCGAGTCAAAGATGATGAATATGCAGCGATGTATGAAATCTTTGGATTGGATGTACTTAATAAGTCATATGAGGATTTTGAAAGAAGAATGCTTCAAATCCAAATTGAAACGATTGTCGAAGTAAAAAATAGGAAACATAACCTTTCTACTTGTTCGAAATGGATCTTTATCTTAGAGGATATTCAACAAAAAAGTGATTACTTTTACTGTATATGGGGTGTTTAACATCCCATTTTCTCTTAAATCGCTTTCTTTTTGGTTAGGATTCATATATAATAAAAATGTGTTAAGGAGTGTGAAATTATGAAAGACATTACCGAAACAATGACATTTACTACAGAAGAGATTCGTCGTGAGAATATCAAGATGATTCTTCGTGAAGTAAGTGATGCTTTGGAAGAACGTGGTTATAATTCAGAAAATCAAATTGCTGGCTACTTGATCAGTAATGATCCTGCGTATATTTCTTCTCACAAGAATGCTCGTAACTTGATCCAAAAGATCGAACGTTATGAAATCATTGAAGAATTAGTACGTGCCTATTTGGATAAATAATGGATCGTATCATTGGTTTAGATCTTGGTTCGAAAACGTGTGGTGTATCGATTTGTGATGCGCTTCATATTACGTGTCGTGCTTTAACGACTGTGCGTTTTGAATCGGATGATTATGATGCTTGTTTGGAAGAAGTTTTGAAATTGCTTCAGGAAAATAAAGTAAAAGAAGTAGTTTTAGGCTTACCGAAGCACATGAATGGAGATATCGGAATTCGTGGTGAAATATCTTGTGAATTTGCCAAGAAATTAGAATCTTCTGGAATTAAAGTTCATCTTTGGGATGAGCGACTTACGACAGTTGCAGCTGAGAAAATTTTACTTCAGGGGGATGTTTCTAGAAAGAAACGTAAAAAAGTAATTGATCAAATGGCTGCGGTTCAAATTTTACAGAGTTTTTTGGACAGACAAAACGGGGGATTTTAATGTCCTCCTTTATTTTTGAAAGGAAGTAATGTATGTTAGATTCAAATTGTTTATATGTTAAAGATGAAAATGGAAACGAAAAAAAGATGACGATTCTATTCACTTTTGATAGTGATGAAACGGGATGTCAATATGTTGTTTTCCAAGATCCAGATTTAGATGAGGGCGAAGTATATGCCTCTCGTTATGATGACAAGGGTCAATTGATTCCAATCGAAAGTGAAGCAGAATGGGATATGGTTGAAGAAGTAATCAACACATTTGTTGAGGACGAGGAAAATGCCGACTAGGCGTAAAGTCAATTCTGTAAGAGTTGTTTTATTAGTCGTTGTATGTATTTTAATTATCGCTGGTCTTGCAGGTGTTTTTGTGGTAAAAAAAGACTTGTCAAGTACGGGCAATGGGGATAAGAATATAGTATTCACAATTGAAACCGGAGATACGCTTGATCAGGTTGTAGAAAATTTAGAAAATGAAAATTTGATTTCAAATGCGACAGTGACAAAGTTGTATGCCAAGGCAAGTCACAATACAAATTTTGTGGCCGGAACATTTGAATTGAATAATGGTATGAGTGTAAAAGAAATATTATCGTATATTCAAGATAGTACAAAACTTAAGAAGGATGCGTTGATATTAAAGGTACCAGAAGGAAAATGGGCAAAAGAAATAGCGGCTGAAATATCCAATTTATATGATGGAAAGTTTTCGCCTGAAGAAATCTTAAATCAATGGAATGATATTTCATATATTCAAAAACTAGCGAAAGATTATTCATTTATCAATGTGGATGATTTAAATAATTCCAACTACAAAGTAAAACTAGAGGGGTATTTATTTCCGGATACGTATTACTTAGGTAAAGAGGATTCCATTGATGAAATCACTCGGATTATGCTAGACCGCTTTGAAGTGATGTATAAAGAGAACAAGGAATTGTTCTCAAAGAGTCATTATTCTGTGCAACAAGTCATCAGTTTGGCAAGTGTGGTTCAATTTGAGGCAAGTTCAAAAGAAGATATGGAAATGATTGCAGGTATTTTCCATAATCGTTTAGAACAAAATATGAAACTTCAATCGAGTGTTACAGTATGTTATGCATTATATGATGATTTTAAAGATCCTAAAGATTGTGAAACCAATCCGGAAGTAGATTCACCATACAATACGTATCTACATGAAGGTTTGCCAATTGGGCCAATCTTAAATCCGGGAGATGATGCGATCAAGGCTGTGCTTGCACCTAAAAAGACAGATTATCTATTCTTTGCGGCCGATATTTACAATAAGTTGGATGGTAAAGTCCATTATTCAAAAACATATAAAGAACATCAACAGATTTGCGAAGAATTAGGATTAAATCTGTAACAATGTTTTGCATAATTCAAGGATTATGCTATAATTTTTTGTGCTAAATACAAGGAGTGATACCACATGGCAAATGAAAAATTTTACGTTACCCAAGAAGGTTATAATGATTTAGTTAATGAACATGAAAACCTAGTTCATAAAGTGCGTCAAGAAGTTATCGTTGAGTTACAAGAAGCTCGTGCACAAGGTGACTTGTCCGAAAATGCGGACTACGATGCGGCAAGAGAACACCAGGCGCAAGTCGAAGGTCGTATTCGTGAATTAGAGGCAATGATCAAAAATGCCGAAATCATTACTGAATCTGCAGATGTAGAAGATAAAAAGAAAAAGAATGTTGTTAAATTAGGATCGACTGTAAAGATTTTAGATTTATCAGACAATCAAGAAGTAACATTTAATATCGTTGGTACAATTGAAGCGGATCCATTTAATGGTAAGCTTTCAAACACAACTCCACTTGCAGAAGTGATCATGGATCACAAAGTAGGGGATGTTTGTACTGTAAAACGTGTTGAAGAACCTTATGATGTAAAAATTTTAGAAATAAAATAAAAAAACATCAAAAAATAACGTATAAGAGAAGGGTGATATTTATGAAACGAACTCTTCTCTTTTTTTGTGCAATTATTTTCTTTGTCTTTACATGCTTTAACCGATATACTCCAATTACTTTAAAAGAAATAAAGCCTACATTGATGGAAGTTGAAATTAAAGGGGCCATTCAAAATCCAGGTGTCTATACACTCAAACGGAATAGTTCTATTTCAAAACTTATTAAAATGAGTGGTCCTTTATTAGAGAATGCGGATACTTCAAGTATTAGTTTTACACATATTCTTCAAGATAAAGATGTTGTCGTTATTCCAGAAATCAAAGAAATCAAACTTATATCTTTAAATAGTGCTACTTCAGAAGAGCTTCAAACGCTTCCTGGCATTGGTCCAAGCATTGCGCAAAGAATCATAGACTATCGGCAAGGAAACACATTTCAAACTTTAGAACAAATTAAAGATGTAAAAGGCATTGGCGAAGCTTTATTTAATAAGATCAAGGATAAAATCTGCCTATGATGTTGATTGTAAGTCTGGGCTTTTTGGCCTGTATTATTCTAAAAGATCCTCTTTGTATATTTTGTTTTAGCTTTTGTTTCTTATTGTATTTAAATGAGAGATTTCATAGTAAAAGAATTCTGATTGTATTTATGACACTCTCTTTGTTCTCTATTGTTTTAGTCAAGCCTTGTAAAGAGGCTGAAAAAGGAATTTATACTATATCCGAAATCAAACAAAGTTATTATGTCGCAAAAAATCAAAGGACAAGGGTGCTTGTACAGAGTGATTTAGATTTAAATTTCAAGGATCAGATTCAAGTCGATTCTTTAGAATTGATTCATACCGATGACAATTTTACACTCTTTAGTTTTACAAAGTATAATGCGTCAAAAAATGTATTTTATAAAACAAAATCCATAAGGATTTTAAAGAAATCCAATTCATTAAAATCCAAACTATATGCCTATATATCGAGTCAAAAGAATTCAAAAGTATTATTATCTTTATATTATGGAATTCATGAAGATACAATTGATGAAATCTATACCATGTTAGGTTATGGATATATTAGTGCTTATTTTATCGTGTTTAATTTATTGAAAAGAAAGTATGAAGATAAAAAGATTCGCATAAGTTTATTGATTTTGAGCATACTCTTTGGTTCTTTCTTTGTGTTTACACTTTCATTGACAAGATTTATTCTGTATCAAATATCTTACTTATTTTTTAAATCCAAATCCGATCAAATTGGATTTACCATTTTATGCTTTTCTATTCTGTATCCAACACAAGTACTGTCTATATCGTTTGTACTACCTATTCTTTTGCAGCTTGTATCCTATTTTTGTACAGAACATAAGTGGATCGTACAAAAGATGGTTTTAATAAGCGTCTTATTCATTTACTTTAAGAAAGTCGATATTGTTTCGTTCTTGTTGTTTAATCTACTTCGAAAGTTGTATGGATGTGTATTCTTGTTGGGAATGTTTATTCCGGATTTTGTGACATTAAAAATTCCATCTCTAACGATTCATTATGCTCCACAATATGTATTTATTTTGGTCTTTATTGTTGTTTATATACAATGTCTTAAACATTTTAAATGGAAATATATGATCCTTTTTCTCATTCCATTTCTAGAAGTTTTTTGTAATCCATTCTTTCAAGTTTATACATTAAATATAGGTCAAGGCGATTGTAGTGTCATTGTAGAACCTTTTTATAAAAGTGTAGTAATGATTGATTGTGGTCAAAGCCTATATCGAGATAATGTAGAACGTATTATTTTTCCTTTTTTAGAAAACAAGAATATTCATACAATCGATACTTTGATTTTAACACATGATGACTTTGATCATAGTGGTGGTTATGATCATTTAAAAGAAAAGGTTAAAATTAAACAGGTAATCAAGAACTCAAAAGATAAGGTAAATGTAGAATACCCATTCTATTTACTTCTTCAAAAAAGAATGGCGAAAGATGAAAATGATTCAAGTATAATCTCTTATTTTACATATGATCATTTAAATTATCTTTTTATGGGTGATGCGAGTAAAGAAATCGAAAAACAATTAATGGACACGTATGATTTAAAAGCGGATGTGATCAAAGTAGGACATCATGGTTCAAATACAAGTTCAGATACAGCTTTTTTGGATTCTTTAGATTGTAGGATTGCCCTAATTAGTGCAGGCTATAAGAATAAGTATGATCATCCTAGTACGGAAACATTAAAGACATTAGACCATTTACATATTCATACTTTTTGTACAAGTACAGATGGCAGTATTGCGATTTATTCTTTGCATCACTTTGCTTTTATTGTCACAAACGATGGATTGTTTGGTATAATACATTAGAAAATTAATACATCAATGTTGATAAAAAACACCAATCGAAG